>Ga0209943_1002025_pt1 | contig 11538 bp, 7 predicted proteins | sample SalPonR1_B_D2_MG_FD_185698 | JGI IMG/M metagenome (GOLD analysis project Ga0209943, IMG submission 185698) | Salt pond soil microbial communities from South San Francisco under conditions of wetland restoration - Salt Pond MetaG R1_B_D2_MG... ... | reverse complement strand
CAATCCTGTTCTGCGCAGCCTGGTCGCGGCGGCGGTTCTGACCGCTTCGGCGGCCAACGCCGACGAATCGGTCGTGATCTCCCGCGAGCTGTGCAACGGGCTGTGGATCGTGCCGTTGACCTGGGCTTCGGCGAAAACCGGCACCTCGCACGCGCTGACGGCCGTGTTCGATACGGGCGGTTCCAGCCTGCTCATCGATCCCGACGGCCTGGCGCGCGCCAGCGGGCAGCGGATCGACGAGGGGCAGCGTGTTCGGATGGAGGGCGTTTCCGCCTCGGCGCTGAATTTCTCGACGTTCCGGCCCCGGGTTCACGAAATGAGCCACCTGGGCGCCGCGCTGGGCATGGATTTCGACGTCTTCCTGCCGTTTCCGGCGTTCGCCGGCAAGCTGCTGGTGCTGGATTACCCGGCACGCGAGATGCGCATCGAGGAAGGGGAGCTGCCCGAGCCGGACGGCAAGACCGTGTTTTCGGCCAGGGGCCGGGACGACCGACCGTGGCTGAATGTCGATCTTGATGGTCGCGAACGCCGAATCCTGATCGACAGCGGATCGAACGGTCGGCTGGAGCTCAAGAAGCTGGGCAGGCTCGAGTGGCTGTCCGATCCGGTCGTGTCGCGCGTGTCGACGCGCATGGATAAATATGTCCAGCGGCGCGAGGGCCGGATTCGAAACCGGATCACCGTCGCCAACCTGGAATTCGATCAGCCCCTGGTCTCGATCACGCGCGATACCGAATTGATGGGCGTGCACGTGCTGAAGCATTTCGTGCTGACGTTCGACCAGGCCAACGCGCGCGTGCGCTTCGAGCCGAAGGTGGAGGGCCCGGTTCGCATGCGGCCCAGGCGAGGCACCGGCGCCTTGCTGCGCGCCGATCCGGGCGGCTGGTTCGAGGTCGCGCGCGTGTTGCCGGATACCCCGGCGGCCGCCACGACGCTGCGCGCCGGCGATCGCGTCCTCGAGCTTGACGGAACGCCGGTCGCCGAGCGCGGCTGCAAGCGGATCGACGAGCCGGAAAAGCGGCGCCAGCGTCTGGGCGTTCAGCGTGGCGAGCGAATCGAGCAACTCGACCTTGAGCTGATCGACCTGATCGAATAACCGCGGTCAGATACCGGGGTAGGCTTGCTTCCGCTCGGCCGTGAAAGACCACCAGCTTCGAGGCGCCTCGCCGTTCATGAATCGCGTGATCGAGATGAACACGTCGAGCACGCATGGATCGTGGCGCCTGGCGTCGAGCTCGCATAGCGCCTGGTACATCTCGAAGCCGTCGCGTCCCCGAAGGTCGGCGGGACGATCGATGCCGAGCCGAAACAGCGTAGAAGCAATCCGCGGGCCCACGTTGGGCAGGTCGGTCAGTTCCTTCAATCGGTCGCGGCGTACCCTGGATGGATTCATGGATTTACTCTAGGAGCCTGTCGGAATTGACCGATCGTAGCGAGGGAAAGCCTGTTGGAGCCAGATTTTTCGCTTTTTTGAGGCGAATAGTGAGCCTATATTACGAAAAAGAGCGGAGAATCTGGCCCAATCCGGCTTTTCCGCAGTCGATCAGCGTTAAATCCGACAGGCTCCTGGCACCGCGCCGCTTCGGTGGAAAGGATGGAGCGGGTCGTGCCGGGGAAAGCGCGTGGCCGGCCTGCTGACAGTCGTCGCGTTATTCTTTCACTAATGGAAGACAAGGGAAGCGCAGAGGATCGCGATTCGAACGCAATATAGCGAGGATGTGATGTCAGACAAAACTCTTCTCATCATAGGTGCAAGCAAAGGCATCGGCCGATGTGCCGTCGATTGCGCACTGGAGCGTGGTTGTTCGGTTCGCGCGATGGCGCGCGGCGCCGACAGCATCGATCTCGAGCATGAACGGCTGGAGAAATTCCCCGGCGACGCGACCGACGCCGAAGACGTGCGGCGTGCGCTGGACGGCGTCGACGCGGTGATTCTCGCGATCGGCATGCCGGCCGGCCTCACCCGGCTTTTGCGCCCGGTCACGGTGTTCTCGCGTTCGACCGAGGTGCTGGTCGACGAGATGGAGGCGAACGGGCCTAAGCGACTGATTGTCGTCACGGGCTATGGCGCGGGAGAAACCCGCAGTTCGATGAACGCCGTCGAAGAACTGGGGCACAACATGCTGCTTGGCCGCGCGTACGCCGACAAGAGCGTGCAGGAAAAGATCGTCCAACGCAGCAGTCTCGACTGGACAATCGCTCGCCCGACGATCCTGACCAATGGATCGGCGACCGGCAAGTACAAGGTTCTGACTGATCCGGAATCCTGGCGAAACGGTTTCATTTCCCGGGCCGACGTGGCCGAGTTTCTGGTCGAGCGCGCGCTCGACGGCAAGAATCTGCACGCAGCGCCGGTGTTGACCGGCGCATGCTTGTCGGCCTCCTGAAACCGGCTGCTCAAAACCGCTGCGCTTTGCTCAGAGCGGTTCAGAAGTTCCCTGGTCCGGTCGCCGGGCGGTTTCGGCACTCGCAGCTGAAGCGACGCCATCAACCGATGCTGGATAGGGTTGGTTGCACGCGGCAGGCACGGTCGTCGTTTCGAATTTTCCCGGTATGGAGATCGCCGAGGTCGCGACCTTGAACTTCCAGCCGTCAAGCGGCGAGTTTTCGAGATTCAGCGTGCTCGCCAGGTAGTAAAGGCGATCGGTCGCAGGCGTGTCGTACCCCGCTTCCTTGGCTTCGTTGGCCATGGAGAAGCGATCCCAGAACCAGGCCGGGGTCACGGCCTGGGAATAAAGCGTTGCCTCCACGGTCGCCGCGCCGTCGATTGCGCCAAGCGGTATCCGATACCTGAGCGAGTCGCCGCCGGGGTTCCGGTTGAAATCCGGATCGCTGCCGACGCCGTCGGGATCGGTGGCGCGCATGATTTCGCGCAGCAGTTCGCCCTGGTCCGCAAGCCCGCCGCTGCCCGGCACGCCACCGGCGAACACGTCGCCGGGCACCCACCCGCGGGGCATCAAGCGGTTGTCCTTGACGTGGTCCACGCGGTGGACGAAGCTGGTGGTGAATTCCCCCTGCGCATTCCTGACCAGCTCCTCGTAGATCTGGACCCGGTCCTGGCTGCAGATTTCCTGGTAGTGGTGCTGGTACAGATTCGGATCTCGCAGGAACTCGGTCGGCAGGCGTTCGCCGTTTTCGTCGACGATGATCCCGGCGTCGTTGCTCCTGCCCGAGCTCCACAGGTCTGCGCCGCCGGCATCCTTGATCCGGAAATCGATCCACACGCGCCGAAATGCCACGCCGCTGGGGAATCGATGCCCGGTCCTGTTTTCGACGCGTACCTCGACGACAAGATTGCTGCCGCCGGCATCCATCTTCGGCTCGCCTATCGTCAACGTTGCGACCCGGCCCTGGGTCGTTGAATCGATCATGTTGTTCACGGCCAGTTCGGCGCCGCGCGAATTCGACGTCTCGATGTCCGTGAGATTGACGTTCAGCACGTCCGGATGCTGCTCGAACATCTTGATCATGAAACCGTTCAGCCCGACCAGTTCGTGGCGGCTGTAATCCGATCTCACCGGCACGTCGATCTCGGCGCTGGGCAGCTGGAACGCCGCGAACGGGTAGTTCGAATCCTGGATGGTGGCAATCTGAGCGGCAAGCGGCGGCGCGGTTTCCGGATCGTCCAGCGGCGACCGGTTCGGCATGTGGCAGTCCTGGCAACTCTGGAAGTCGTCGCCGATCTCGTTGTTCAGGCCCGGGCCGAAATCGCTGTTCAACCACTCGAGATACGTCGCCTGCTCGATGCTGTGGGGAATCTCCTGGAACACCGGGTTCGGCTGCAACAGGCGCAGCACCGGATTCTTTTCGTCGGTCAGCGGCTGGCCTATGTTCGGAAGGTTGATTGTGTGGCAGGTGCCGCACATCGCCGAGTCCCGGGTGAACGGTTCTGCCGGCGCGGCCGTGCCGCCTTGCCGGGTGCCGAGATCGAACGAAGGCGCGATCTGCGGCGTCAGGCCGAGCGCGTGCTGCATCGGCTTGACCCGTACGTCGTCCAGCGGCCCGAGAATCCGGTCCGCTTCGGAGCGCTGATAAAGCCCGGAGTTGTTGGTCGCGAGAAAAGCGAAGAACTGATCGGTCCAGACCAGGCCTTCGTCGCCAATCCAGTCCGGATGCGAAGCGCCGGCCGTCGCGATGAAATTGTTCACGTCATCGCTGCTGGGCGGGGCGATATGGTGACAGACCGTGCAGCTGATGCCCTCGCGCGCCAGGTTGCCGAGCTCGCCCGAGAACTCGCTGGGTGCAGGCGGCGGCGCGGGCGGGTTCGGCCAGGGTTCGAACGGTCGGGTCTCCGCGCTGGGCGGCACCGTGCGATAGAAGTCGTTCAGGTCGAACTGCGGGTTGAGAATCGGGCGATTGAGCCGGGTCAGATACTGTTGCACCGGATCGTTCGACTTACTGGTATTGACGGCGTGTGCATCCAGCATTTCGGGGGTCTGGTTCAGGCCCTTCTGTCGCAGCCCCATCGCGCCGTGACAGCGCAGGCAGGTATCGACCAGCGCCTGCTGAACGACGCGCACCTCGGCCAGCTTTTCTGCCCTCTCGGGGTGGGCCAGCAGACCGTTCTCCTTGAGCAGGATCAGCTGCTCGGTTTCGATCTGGGAATGAAAGATGGGGTCGCGGCCGGCCAGCCCCATCGGCGACCAGCGCCATTCGCCGTAGGGCGACACGTTGTAGCCGTCGCCGTACTTCGGCCCGGTCAGCAGGAACTGGGATACGCCGCTGGGCGCGCCGGCCAGGCCGCCGTGACAACCGATGCAGTTGTCCGACGTGATGTACTGCTGCATCTCGGGCGTCATCGGTCCGGTCGGGTGATTGTCGAGCTTCTCGCCGGGATTCGGCTTCATCCGGAAACTGTGGTCGGCGAAGGCCGGGGGAAAGCTGAAGCGCTCGATCTGCGCCTTTGTGGGCTGGTCCATCCGGGTCAGCGCGTCGAACGCGGCGACAAAGTCCGGGTTGAGTCGCGGTTGATCTCCATTGCCCACGGTGGCTTTCGCATCGTTCGCCTCGGCTGTCACATCGGTCGCCTTGTCATGCTGCGCGTCCATGCCCGGCAGATGCGCGGTGCGAACGTTCGGGACCGCGGCCGCTTCGCTTTCTCGCCATGGCCGCTGGTTGGCCGGCAGATACCAGATCGGCTCCAGGTATCGGTCGAAGATTTCCTCGCCGTCGATCGTGACCGGCTTGCCGTCGACCTCGATCGTTTCGCTGAACGCCTTGAGCTTGTCGATCAAGGTCGGGCCGGCACTGTCGGCCGGGTCCAGGTAGGCTTCCGACCGCCACGAATTGTCGACGCGAAACTGCAGGTTGAGCCTGTCCGGGTCGATGTTGTCCAGCGTGGAAAAGGTCGACTCGCCGCTCGAGGACGCATGGCAGCGGATGCAGGTGCCGGTCGAAAAGCCCGAGTAGATGAAATGCGGCGCGGGAATTTCCAGTTCACCGTTGTCCCTGCGCCGGTAGACCGGGAGCTCGGTCGACGTGTAGTTGTCCAGCCACACCGGGTTGTAGTTCGGCGGGTTGGCGTAGACGGTATCCGGGTTCGGCTCGGCCTGGGCCCAGTACCAGCCGTCCGCGGACGGCCCATTGCGGTCCTTGATCATGATCGTCCAGCTGCCGATCAGCGCTTCGAGCACGCCTTCGAATGCTTCCCCGTCCGTGTCGTTGCGAAACGGCGGCGTGGCCGCCAGTTCGCCGTAGATATCGGCCGGCGACATGAACATTTCCTTGATGATGAAGGCACCGTCCGGCAGGTCTCCGGGACTGGCGCGACCATTGGCGGTCGGACGCCCGGCCTCGAGCCAGGCCATGATCTCGGGCGAGTACCAGATGCGTACCGCCGGGTGGACGCCGTAATCCTTCAGCGCCACGAACGGCCCCGTCTGGCGAACTTCCTTGTCCACCCTCACGCCGGCGACGCTCTTGTAGGAAAAGCAGTTGATCCAGGTGTAGAGCGCCTGCTGATAGTCGATCGCGTATTCGAACGTGCTGGGCAACGGCGGCGGTGCGATATCGCTGCAGGCGTCGCCGGCATCACCCCGGGCCGGATTGCCGAAAACGATCGCCAGACCGGCGATTGCCGCGAGATGATTCGATATCTTCATGCTGCCACCCGACGTGCTGATTCAACGGTGTGCCGCCGAGAACCGTGGACGCCGGCATGAAAGCCAGAACAGATCATGTGCCGCAAGTTCTCCCCGCAGCCAATATACGCCAGCCTTCCGGGCGCGCGCAAGTGGACCCTGGCCGTCGCGCCCGCAGGTTTTCGCGCCTTCCCTCTATTGAGCCTCGGCGCTCAGAATTCGCCGCGCCAGGTCGGCCACGTGAGCATCGGTCGCGCCGATTTCGCGCAGCGCCTTGTCGAGTTTGAGCACGTATTCTCGGTTGCTGCCGCTGGGGCCGCGGGCGCCGAGAATATGTTCGGCAATCGCGGCCGGGTCGGCCGGACCGAGATAGGCGGGATTGTCGGTGCCGGCAACGTACAGCGTGCCCTCGACCGTGACGCCGGCTTCAATCAGCTCGATATCGATCCGGTGGCGTCGGTAACCGTTCTTCTCGCGATGGTCCAGGTGTTCGTAGACCGCGTGATCGACCTCGTAGGCCATGCCGCGGCATAGGGTTCCAGGCGACGGAAGCAGGGTCACCACCCGCCCCGGCGCCTCGGGCGTGCCGCGGTGGTCGTGCGAGCCCTGCCAGAAACGGCGTTTCCAGCCTGAAACGCTTGCAACCTCTCTCCGGCGATACGGAAAATCGACCTTGTAGATCAGCGAGCCGTAGCCGAAGACCCAGTCGGTGCGACGTTGTTCATCTAAGGGGGTGGAAGGGTTGTTCATTTCGTGAAATTACTAACAAAACCATAAATCCTGCCACATTCAGGGCTCCGGACGGATTCGCCTGCAAGGCAAGGTGGCGAAGGCATAGTTATTCTACGTCGAGTCACCTTAACGCCGCAGGCGGCTTCGTCCGGAGCCCCCGCAGGGCTTGCCTCTCGGCGCTCGTGGACTGCGTTGTCGCTGCTCGATGTAGTCCCGGCTACAGACTTCGCAGCGACGCCTTGCCACGAGCGCCGAGAGACAAGCTGAATGAGGCAGGATTTATGGTTTTGTTAGTAACACGAGCGCGGCAATTGCCCGGTGCCGGTGCGGTCGTCGGGAACGGCTTGAATCCCCGGTGATGGGTCGTGCAGTCGCGAGGCCGGTCCTGGTTCGCGCGTACACGGCCACGTTTCCAGCCGCTCGTCAGCGAAGCCGTTCCCGCAACTGCCTGATTCGCGCCCGACTGACCGGGACGCGCTCGCCGTTGTCCAGGCGCGCACGGTAGCGGCTGCCCGGCAGGTTCTCGAGACCGACGATACGCTCGAGGTCGACGATATGCGAGCGGTGCACGCGCTGGAATCGCTCGGGCAACAACCTTTCCAACTGGTCCAGGGTCTTGTCGTGCAACAGCCGCAGGCCGTCGTCGAGTTCGACTTCGGCGTAGTTGTCGGCGCCGTGAATGGCCCGGATGCGATCGACCCCGACGACCCGGGTACGATTGCCCTCGCGAAAGGTCAGCACCTTCGCGCGCCGCTCTGGCGGCCGACCGGTCGCCGAGACTCGCGACAGGGCTTTCTCGAGCCGTTCGCGGTCGAACGGTTTGGGCACGAAATCGACCACGCCGTATTCGAAGGCCTCCAGCGCGCGATCGGTGTTGGCCGAAACGACGATGGTCTGGTGCGGCCCTGCCACGGCCGAGGCCAGCAGGTCGAAGCCGTTTCTGCTGTGCAGGTTGAGGTCCAGGCACAGCACGTCGTAGCGGCGTTGTTGCAGCACCGCCTGCGCCTCCTCGAGACTGCGTGCCGCGTCGATGACTCGGCCCGGCGGCTCGAGGATCTCGCCGAGCAGGCGCACGAGCCGGCGCGCGATCACAGGCTCGTCCTCGACCACCAGCACGCGCATGTTCACCGGGCGAATCCTTCCGGAAGCGCATCCACGTCCGGATAAGCCGACGCGTCGCAGCGCACCAGGGGCATCTCGATCCGGGTTCGCCAGCCCGCCGCGGTCGGGCCCGATTCGACGGTTGCGGCGTCGCCGAACGCTTCCTTGAGCCGGGCCCGCACGTAGCCCAGGCCGGTGCCCTCGCGGCGCGGTTCGCCGGATGATGCCGCGTCGCCCGGGGTCAAAAGCGTCAATTTCACGTTGCCGGATTGGTGGCGGATCGACAGCTCGAAGCCGACCTCCGGCGTGTCGGGGCCGGCATGGGTGATGGCGTTTTCCAACAGCGTGTGAACGACGGCCGGCGGCAGCTGAAGATCCGCATCTCCCTGTACCTCCAGGCGGTAGGCGCGTTCCTGCCGGTAGCCCATCACGGCCAGGTGCGCGCGACACAGCGCGAGTTCGTCGTGCAGCCCAATCAACCGCCGGTCGGCGATGCGGTCCAGCAGGCGGAATTCGGACGCCAGCGCCTGGATCGCGGCGCCGGCGGTGCGTGGATCGCTTTCCAGCCATTCCTGGATCGTGGTCAGCGTGTTCATCAGGAAATGCGGGCGAAGCTGTCTTTTCAGCAGTTCGAGCTCCAGCCGCGCCGACCGGTGACGGGCGGCGTCGCGTTCGCGCCGGGTCCGGGCATGGCTGCCGACGCTGTCGGTGAACACGATCAGCAGCAGAACGACCAGTGCGATGAAGTAGGTGCGGTCCATGAACGCGCCGGGTTCGGCCAACATGGTCGTGTACATCATCGCGAGCGCCGCCAGGCCGATCCAGCCCCGGCCGTGGCCACGCCGGATCGCCAGCGCGCAGATCGCCATGCCGGCGGTCAGCCAGCTCGCGATGATCAGCACCGTGGCGAGCCCGACCTGCAATCCGGACAGCAACAGCGCGGCCGATGCGCAGCCGACGCCGACGCACCAGGCGCCGAGTGCCGGCAACTCGAAGCGCCGCAGGAAATGTCCCAGCAGGCCGATCCCGCTGATCGCGGCGGCAATGCCGATCGCGTAAAGCCGGTCATCGTGCCAGGGGTAGGGGTACTGGATGAACGCGCGCGAGACTTCGAAGCCGAGCTGCGCCAATGCGCCTGCGCACGCCAGCACAAGCCAGGCCAGGTCTGCCTTGCGCTCTCGCAGCCACAGCACCGCAAGGAAGATCGTCGCCAGTCCCAGCGCGCCGCCGAGCACAAGCGACGGCCGGTACAGCGCCTGGAAGAATCGAAGGGGCGAGCCGAACGGTGCGAAGTACAGCGCGTCGACAGGGGTGCCGATGCCGGGGCCGGCATGCCGGGACGAAAACCGGATCGCCAGCAGATGTTCGCCCGGCGCCAGCAGGCCGGCCGGCACGGCAATGACAGCATCCATCGGGCCAGGCTGCTCGGCCTCGCGGGTCGCACCGACCTGCCCCGTTTGCCCGATCGGCTGTCCGTCCCACCAGACCTCGGCCGCGGCGGCCGCCGAGATGTAAAGGCCCACCGGCACGGCCGAATCCAGGTAGCCCGGTGGTATTTCGACACGGCTCCGCAGCCACCAGACGCCGCGCTCGGTCACCGCCTGCCATCGGCGCGCCGGCCAGTCCGAATCGTCGTGGCCTGGCAGCGAGTAGGCCGGATCGTCGCCGACCAGGACCACCGATTCCGACAGGCCGAAGGACTCCAGGTCCCAAGTCGATGCCGGCACGGGTATCCAGACGAGTAACCCCAGCAGTGCGAAAAGGCGTTTCATCCGGCGATATTAGATTGTCGGGGGCATGACCGGGGACCGTCCTGAGCCGTTCGCACCATTGTCCGAGCAGTTCGCACGACCGGCGCTTCAATATCGGCCCGCGGACTCCTAGGATGCCGCCAACTCAACACGAGAAGCGCCAAATGAAAACGCTCATAAAAAACCTGCCCTGCCTGTTGCTGGCCGCCGCGACAAACGCGGCGGCGCTGTCCTGGGAGCCGATCGAGTTCGAGGCCGACGACGGACAGGTTGTCGACGCCCAGCTCGGGCGGCTGGAAGTGCCTGCCTATCACGACGATCCGGCGAAGGGCGGCAAGATCGAACTGCAGTTCGTCCGGTTTCCGGCCACCACCGAGACCCCCGGCGCGCCGATCGTCTACCTGTCCGGCGGACCCGGCGGATCCGGTATCGCCACGGCCCGGTGGCGCCGCTTCCCGCTGTTCATGGCGCTTCGCCGATACGGCGACGTCATCGCATTCGACCAGCGCGGCAGCGGCGATTCCTCGCCCCCGCCTCGCTGCGAGACGGGCGAACCGTTTCCTCTGAGCGAGCCGTTCACCAGCGAAGCCTACCTGCCGTACGCGCTGGCCGCCGCGAGGCATTGCGTTTCGTGGTGGCGCGAACACGGTGTCGACCTGGATGCCTACGACACCTGGGAAAGCGCCGGCGATCTCGAAGCGCTTCGCGAGGCGCTGGGCGTCGACAAGATCAGTCTTTGGGGAATCAGCTACGGCACCCACTTGGCGATGGCCGCGGTCAAGCGCATGGGCGAGGACCGTATCGACCGGCTGATTCTCGCCAGCGCCGAGGGTCTCGATCAGACCGTCAAGCTGCCGGCGCGCTGGGACGCCTACCTGGAAAGGCTATCGACGCTGGTGGCCGCCGATCCGTCGAGCGCGGCGGCCTTTCCCGACCCTGCCGGTACGCTCAGGGGGGTGCTGGCGCGCATGGCGGCGCAACCGGTGGCCGTCGAGATCACGCCCGAGGGCGCCGAAGGGCCGGTCGAAATCAGGCTGGGGCCGCTGGCCGTCCAGCGCGTGTTGTCGGGAATGGGCAAGAACCCGGAGTCGGCCATGCATATCCCCGCCATGATCTACGGCATGGCCGCCGGCGAATTCCGGCCGCTGGCCGAGTGGATCTATCAATATGCCTATGCCCGGCCCGCCGGCTTTAGCGCCATGTCGCTGGCAATGGATGTCGCTTCCGGTATTTCACCGGAACGTCTCGAGCTTGTCGAAAAACAGGCCGCGACCGCGCTGGTCGGCGACATGCTCAATTACCCGATGCCGCATTTCATCGGCGCGCTGGATATCCCGATGCTGCCCGATGACTTCCGCGCGCCGTTGGACGCCCGGCTGCCGACGCTGCTGCTGACCGGCACGCTGGATGGCCGCACGTTCGTCGAAGGCCAGGCCGAGGTGTTCTCGCAATTCCCGAACGGCCACCAGGTGGTGGTCGAAAACGCAGGCCACGACCTGTTCATGTCGAGCCCGGCCGTCACCGATGCCGTCGAGGCCTTCATGCGCGGCGAGACGCCGGTCGACACCATCCGGATCCCGCCGCCGCGGTTCGCCCTGCCCGAGGGCCTCGAGCAGGAGTAGCCGCGAATCCGCTATTCTCCAGTATTCGCGCAACTGATCACTCTATGTTTCGCTCAATGGGAACACTTGCATGCCGTCCGTCCAGTTGATCGTCCTGATCGTCTACTTCGTCGGCCTGTTCGGGGTCGGCTTGTATGCCACGCGCTTCATCGGCAGCAATACCGACTTCCTGCTGGCCGGTCGACGGCTCGGCCCGGTGCTGGCCACGGCCACGCTGTGCGCGACGCATTTCGGCGGCGGGTTCGTGCTGGG
>Ga0209943_1002023_pt1 | contig 11547 bp, 8 predicted proteins | sample SalPonR1_B_D2_MG_FD_185698 | JGI IMG/M metagenome (GOLD analysis project Ga0209943, IMG submission 185698) | Salt pond soil microbial communities from South San Francisco under conditions of wetland restoration - Salt Pond MetaG R1_B_D2_MG... ... | reverse complement strand
GCGGCCTACAAGCACTCCATCGGCCAGCCGTTCATCTATCCGCGCAACGACCTGGACTACTGCTCGAACCTGCTGAACATGTTCTTCGCGGTGCCGGCCGAGCCCTATCACGTGGACCCGGTCGCCGCCGAAGCCCTGGACCTGCTGTTCATCCTGCACGCCGACCACGAGCAGAACTGCTCCACCTCCACGGTGCGCATGGCGGGCAGCTCCGGCGCGAACCCCTACTCGGCCATCGCGGCCGGCATCTCGGCGCTGTGGGGCCCGGCCCACGGCGGCGCCAACGAGGCGGTGCTGGAGATGCTGGAAGAGATCGGCGACGTGAAGAACATCCCGAAATTCGTCGCCAAGGCCAAGGACAAGGACGATCCCTTCCGGCTGATGGGCTTCGGCCACCGGGTGTACAAGAATTTCGATCCCCGGGCGAAGATCATCCGCGAGATGTGCCACAAGGTGCTGAAGAAGCTCGGCAACGACGACAATCCGCTGTTCGAGCTCGCACTGGAGCTGGAGCAGGTCGCGCTGAAGGACGAGTACTTCGTCGAGAAGAACCTGTACCCGAACGTGGACTTCTACTCGGGCATCATCTACCGGGCGCTCGGCATCCCCACTTCGATGTTCACCGTGATGTTCGCCATCGGCCGCACGGTCGGCTGGGTGGCGCACTGGCGGGAGATGATCACCGAGCCCGGACGGCGCATCAGCCGGCCGCGCCAGCTCTACACCGGGCCCGGCGTCAGGGACTACGTGCCCCTGGACCAGCGCTGATCCGGCGCGCCCCGGCGCGGCGCAGGCAGCAGGCTCGGACTGTCGCTCGGATAGTCGCTCAGATTATTGGGGCGGGCGCCTCGGCCAGCAGCTTCTCCAGCTTGCGTTTGTCCGCCCGGCGGGCGCCTCGGCCAGCAGCTTCTCCAGCTTGCGTTTGTCCGCCCGGCGCATGGGCCGTCCGTCCACCGGGCTGATCGGTGCCTGCCTGAGCCCCTTCTCGGGGAATACCGTCGCCTCCACCGTCGCCTCGGCGCAGCGGAAACGATAACCGGGGTAGGTATCCAGCCGGTCCTGGCGGCTCTTCAGCCGCCGCTCGTAGAGCTGGTAGGCGGTCTGCTCGCCGTCCAGCTGCCAGGCCACCTCCTCCGGCGAGTCGGCGAACAGATGCAGGTTGATGGCGGAATGGGAAGCCGCCGTGCCGGCCAGCACCGGACCGACGAGGCGCGGTCGGAACTCGGCGAAGCGGTGCATCACCTCCAGCGCGATGCGGCGCAGGCGGTCCAGCAGGTCGGAATGATCCGAGGCGCCGAACAGGCGGTGGTGCTCGATCAGCGCCGATTCGATCTCGCTGTTGCTCGGCAGCGCGCCCCGTTCGCGGAAGCCGAGCCGCTCCGCGGCCTTCACCTTGGCCTGGCGGTAGTTCTCGATGCCCTGATCGGCGATGATGCGGGCGGCTTCGCGTGCCAGCAGCTGGCGGGTCCGGCACACTTCGTCATGCTTCGGCATGGCGCTCTCCTGCGGTCAGGCCGGCACCCGGCGGCTCTCAGAAGATGGGGTCCTCGATGTCGCCGCTCGAGCCGGTGTCGTTGTAGATGTCGTCCGCGCCGCCGATCGTACCAGCTTCCGGTTCGTTGCCGACGCGGAATTTCTCGAAGATGAAATTACCGTCGTCCGAACTCACGGGGCGGCCGGTCTCCGGCGACACCCGCACCGTGACGAGGCCCTCCGGCTCCTCGACGCGGGCGGTCGGCGCTCCGTCGAGTGCCCGCTCCATGAAGTGTATCCAGACGGGCAGCGCGGTGCGCGAACCCTCCTCGCCCGCCCCCAGCGGCTTGTCCTCGTCGAAGCCCACCCAGGTGACGGCCACGAGGTCGGCGTTGAAGCCGCCGAACCAGGCGTCGCGGCGATCATTGGACGTGCCGGTCTTGCCGTACAGATCGTCCCGGCCGAGCGAGCGGGCCCGCCGCCCGGTACCGCGGCGGATGACGTCGCGCATCATGTCGGCCACCAGGAAGGCGTTCTCCTTCGTGATCGCACGGTCGGCGAGGCGCATGCCGGCGTAGAGTCTGGGATCCTCGTTCGCCGTGGGCCGCCACTCGAGGGTGCGGCCCTCCAGCCGCTCGACGCCGGCGAGTGGGTCCGCCCTGTCGGTCCGGCTGCCAGCGCGCTCGCCGCCCCGCCCGGCGAGCGGGTCGGCGAGCGGGTCGGCGAAGGGGTCGGCATCGATCTCCGCCAGTTCCTCGCTGTACTCGCAGTCCGGGCACACCAGCGCCGGGTCGGCCCGCTGCAGCACATTGCCTTCGCTGTCCTCGATGCGGTCGATGAAGTAGGGCTCCACGCGGTAGCCGCCGTTGGCGAACACGGAATAGCCCAGCGCCATGTCCAGCGGCGAGACGGCGCCGCTGCCGAGCGCCAGAGAGTAGTTGTAGGGCACGGCCTCGTCCGCGAAGCCGAAGCTGCGGATGTGCGGCACCGCATCGCCGAGTCCGGTGCCGATCAGTACCCGCACCGAGGCCAGGTTCAGCGACCGGTAAAGCGCCTCGCGCAGGCGCACCGGCCCGTAGAACTTGCCCGTGTAGTTGATGGGCTTCCACGGCCCTTCCAGTTCTTCGGACTCGAACACCACCGGCGTGTCGTTGACGATGGTGGCCGCGGTGAAACCGTTCTCCAGCGCGGCGGAGTAGATGAAGGGCTTGAAAGCCGAGCCGGGCTGGCGCCGGATCTGCACCGCCCGGTTGAACTTGCTGGCCGCGTAATCGAAGCCGCCCACGAGGCCCACCACCGCGCCGTCGTCCGGGTCAACGGAAACCAGCGCCCCCTGCGCGGCGGGCACCTGGGCCAGGGCCCATCGGTCGGAGACCGTGGGCATCACATGGATGACGTCGCCCACGGCCAGCACCTCGCCGACGGACTCCGGCGGCGAGCCCACCCGGTCGTCGTCGATGTAGCGCTTGGCCCAGCTGATGCCCGACCAGGGCACCCGCACGATGCGGTCGCGCCGCAGGGCGACGGCTGCGCTGTTGTCCTCGCCGAGGCCGACCACCACGCCCACGCGCAGGCCGCCGGGCTCCGGGTAGTCCTCCAGGGCCTGCAGCACGTCCGGCGGTAGCGCCGGATAGCCGCCCTCCGGGTAGTCCTCCAGGGCCTGCAGCACGTCCGGCGGTAGCGCCGGATAGCCGCCCCCCGAATAGCTGCCTTCGCCGCCATTTCCGCTGTTGTTATTACCAGGGTCATTGCCCTGGTCATTGCCCTGGCCGTTCGTGCCCTCGTCGCCGCCGGCCGGCACGGGCAGCTCGAGCCTCGCCAGCGGCCCCCGGTAGCCATGGCGTCGGTCGTATTCCAGCAGGCCGTTGCGCACCGCGTAGACGGCGGCGGTCTGCAGCGAGGAGTCGAGCGTGGTGGTCACCCGATAGCCACCGGAGTAGATCTCGGGGCCGTAGCGCTCCAGCATCTCCCGGCGCACCATTTCGGCGAGATAGGGTGCGGTCAGCTCGACCGCAGGCCCGTACAGGCGGGACTCCATCGGGTATTCCATGGCCGCGCCGTATTCGGCTTCCGTGAGGTAGTCCAGCTCGCGCATGCGGCGCAGCACGTAGCTCCGCCGCGAGGTGGCCTTCTCCGGGCTGCGCACGGGATTGTAGGCCGACGGCGCCTGCAGCAGACCGGCCAGGGTGGCGGCTTCCGCGGCGTTGATCTCCTCGAGAGTCTTGTTGAAGTACACCCGGGAGGCGGCAGCCACGCCGTAGGCCCGCTGGCCGAAGAACATCTTGTTCAGGAACATGGCAAGGATCTCCTCCTTGCTGAATTCCTTCTCGATCTTCCAGGCCAGGAACGCCTCGCGGATCTTGCGTGTGAACAGCCGCTCGCGGGTGAGGAAGTAGTCCCGGGCCAGCTGCTGGGTGATCGTGCTGCCGCCCTGGCTGCGCGAGCCGGTCATGAGGAAATTGATGCCGGCACGCAGCACGCCCTGATAGTCGATGCCCGGATGTTCGAAGAAGCGGTCGTCCTCGGCGGCCAGGAAAGCCTGCACCACGTGGCCGGGAATCTCGTCGTACTCGACCGGTATGCGGCGCTGCTCGCCGATCTCGGCGACCAGCTTCCCGTCCCGGCTGTAGACCCTGAGCGGTATCTGCAGAGGGATGTCCCGGATGGTCGCCGCCTCGGGCAGGCCGGCCAGGGTGTAGTGGTACGCGCCGACGACGCCTGCCGTCAGCGACAGGGCGAGTATAGCGACCGTACCGGCCAGTCCGGCGAGGATGCGAGTGAGAGATCGTGTTGCCAAGCGCTTTCCGGTCCTTGCCAGCGTCAGGGGCTTACTGCATAGTGACTGCGGCCGAAGCGGACCGTTCCTTGTTGACAAGGGGGCATGGGGCGGTCCGGGTCAGGGCGAAGACCGGATCATACCGTCAGCGGGGGGCCAGACCGCAATGCTTCGCGGCGACAGTCTACAACCATACCCGGCCGGCCGCACCCGGCCGGCCTCGTCTCGTTGCAGCGAAACTCCCCGCACCCTCCACTTTCGGGCCTGGCTCACTACCGGTACACAGTTCACAGAATAGGCGGCGGGGCGTGCCTTACTATACGCGGGCATTGAGCAGGGGATCAGCGTCGTTTTATTTAACATTACGTTGATATATAGTTAAACCGGTTTCTTCAGGCGCCCCACCACTTATCCAGCGTAACCCACGGACTTGGAAGGGAAAACAGGTGCAATTCGGCAAGAAAAATCGTCCGCTCCTGGGGCTTGACATAACGACATCGTCGGTCAAGCTCATCGAGCTCTCCCAGAGCGGCAAGCGCTACCGCGTCGAATCGTACGCGGCCGAGCCGACCCCGCCCAATTCCATCAACGAGAAAAACATCGTCGACGCCCAGGCGGTGGGTGGTGCCATCCGGCGGGCGGTGAAGCGGGCCGCCACGAAGTGCAAGGACGTGGCCATCGCCATCAGCGGCGATGCTGCCATCACCAAGGTGATCCAGATGCCGGCCTCGTTGGCGGACAAGGATCTCGAGGGACAGGTGGAGATCCAGGCCGACCAGTACATCCCCTTCCCCATGGAAGAGGTCAGCTTCGATTTCGAGGTGATCGGGCCGAACGAGAACGACCCGGACATGAACGACGTCCTGCTGGTGGCCACACGGACGGACAACGTGGACCAGCGCCAGGCGGCCGTCGACGCCGCCGGCCTCTCCGCCCGCGTGGTCGACGTCGAGGCCTTCGCGCTGGAGAACGCCTGCCAGCTCCTCACCCATCAGATGCCGAACGGCGGCGTCGGCCAGTCGGTCGCGGTGGTCGACATCGGCGCCAGCGCCACCACGTTCAGCGTGCTGGACGACCTGAAGGTCGTCTATACGCGTGACTTCGCCTTCGGCGGCGTGCAGCTCACCGAAGAGATCATGCGCACCTACGGCCTGTCCATGGAGGACGCCGGCCGGGCGAAGAAGGAAGGCGGTCTGCCCAGCAACTACCAGCCGGAGGTGCTCGACCCCTTCATCGACGACATGACCCAGCAGGTCAGTCGCTCGCTGCAGTTCTACCTGGCCTCCGGCGGCGGCCGGGAGCAGCCCGACATGATCCTGGTCTGCGGCGGCTGCGCCAACATCCCGGGCATCGCCGACGTCATCTCGAGCCGGGTGGGCATCCCGACGGAGATCGGCGACCCGCTCGGCCAGATGAAGATCGCATCGAAAGCCAAATCCCAGGGCGTCACCAAGGATTCCACGGCGCTGCTGATCGCCTGCGGGCTCGCATTGAGGAGCTTCGACTGATGCCGCGTATCAACCTACTGCCTTGGCGCGAAGAGCAGCGCAAGCAACGCCAGCAACAATTCGGCATCGCCATCGTGCTGTCGGTGCTGCTGGCCGGCCTCGTGATCTGGCTCGGCAACGTCTTCTACCAGAGCCGCATCGACTACCAGGAAGATCGCAACCAGCGGCTCGAGGCCGAGATCGCCGAACTGAACAAGGCCATCGAGGAGATCGAGGGCCTGGAGCGGCAGAAGGAACGCCTGCTCGCCCGCATGGAGATCATCGAGCAGCTGCAGACCAGCCGACCGATGGTCGTGCACCTGTTCGACGAACTCGTGCGCACGCTGCCGGATGGCGTCTATCTCACCGGGATCAAGCAGACCGGCCGCGAGATACAGATCACCGGCACCGCCCAGTCCAGCACCCGGGTATCCGCCTTCATGCGCAACATTGATGCTTCGGAGTGGCTGACCGACCCGGACCTCGAGCAGATCCGCACCGTGGACGCGGGCCAGGCCGAGCGCTTCAACTTCACGCTGAAGGCGAAGCAGGTGAAGGTCCTGGGCGAGGATGAGGAGGAGGCCGCATGAACGTCATCGAGGAACTGCGAAATCTCGATACCAACGACGTCGGCCGCTGGCCGCTGCCCTTCCGGGTAGGCGCCATCGTCATCGTCTTCGTCGCGGTCGCCGTGTTCGGCGTCTACATGACGGTGGTGAAGAACAAGGTGCCGCTGCTGGAGCGTGCCGAGGCGCGCGAGCAGGAGCTCAGGCAGACCTTCGAGACCAAGCAGAGCAAGGCGGCGAACTTCGACGCCTACCGCGCCCAGCTCGCGCAGATGCAGCAGTCCTTCGGCACGATGCTGCGCCAGCTGCCGGGCGAGACCGAGATACCGAACCTGATCGTCGACATCTCCCAGACCGGTCTGGCGGCGGGGCTGGAGGAGAAGCTGTTCGAGCCCCAGGGCGAGATCCGGAAGGACTTCTATGCCGAGAAGCCCATCAAGATCCAGCTGGCCGGCAGCTATCACGAGCTCGCGAATTTCGCCAGCAGCGTGGCCGCGCTGCCCCGCATCGTGACGCTGCACGACATCCAGATCCAGCCGGCCACCGACGAGCAGTTCGACCAGCTGTCGCTCGACGTGACCGCCAAGACCTATCGCTATCTGGAAGAGGAGACCGAGTGATGAGGCAGGAACCTCGCTTCCAGGTAAATCGCAACAGGCGCCCCGCCGGCCTCTTCGCCGTGCTGGCGGTACTCGTGCTGCCTTTCGCGGCCGGCTGCGGCGGCGGCATGGATGACCTCAATGCCTACATCGACGAGGTGAAGGCGAGGCCCGGCGACCGGCCGGACCCGCTGCCCGAGATCCAGACCTACGAGAGCTATGTCTACACGGCCGATGTGGACGGGCTGCGCTCGCCCTTCGTGCCGGATTCGCCGGTGGCGGATACGCGCTCCGCGGGCGGCGGCGGCATCCGCCCGGACGTCAACCGCAGCCGTGAATACCTGGAGCAGTTCCCGCTGGATTCCCTCGACATGGTCGGCACGCTGCAGCAGGGCGAGACGACCTACGGTCTCGTACAGACGGCCGACGGACTCATCAACCGGGTCACCGTCGGCAATTACGTGGGCCAGAACGACGGCCGCATCGTCGAGATAAACGAGTCGGAGATCGTGGTCAAAGAGATCGTCTCCGACGGCATAGGCGGGTATCTGGAGAGAGATGCCACCATCAGTATTTCGGACTGAGGCCAAGCAGATGGCACTGGGAGAAACTGGAATGACTCGCACAACGAAGCCGCTGCCGGCGAACAATCACGGGCTGGACGTCCTCAGGAATCCTCTCGGCTGGCTCGCCGCCCTCGTCCTGCTGTTCGCCTCCGCGGGCACCTACGCACAGGACGCGCCGGGGAACACCCTGCAGGACATCCAGGTCCAGTCGCTGCCCGGGCAGCAGGTGGAACTGCGACTGATTCTCTCGGGGCCTGCTCCGGAGCCGCTCAGCTTCACCATCGAAAACCCGGCGCGCATCGCGCTGGACCTGCCCGACACCGCCCTCGGCCTCAGCTCCCGTCGCCGTGATGTGGACCTGCGCATGCTGGATACCGTGCTGACCGCGGAGGCCAACGGCCGCACCCGCGTGGTGCTGAACCTGGACAGCATGGTGCCCTACGAAACCCGCGTGTCCGGCAACACCGTCGTCCTCACCCTCGGCGAGGGCGGCGACATGGTGGCGGAGACCACCACGTTCACCGGCACCCCGTCGACGTCGCCCGCCGCCGCGAGCGGCCGCCGCGCCATCGAGAATGTGGACTTCCGCCGCACCCGTGAAGGCGGCGGCCGCGTCATCATCGACCTGACCGACCCGTCCACGCCGGTGGACATCCGCCAGGAAGGCGGTCGCGTAGTCGCCGTGTTCAAGGGCACGGAACTGCCGGGCGAGCTCATCCGCCGCCTGGACGTGCAGGACTTCGCCACCCCCGTCACCACCATCGATGCGGTGCGCGTCAATAACGATGCCCGCGTGCTGATCTCCGCCGACGGCGATTACGAGCAGCTCGCCTATCAGTCTGACGACGTCTTCACCATCGAGATCAACCCGGTGGTCGAGGAAGAGGAGCAGGCCGCAAGCCTGTTCGCCGAGGACAAGGCTTACGAGGGCGAGCGGGTCACGCTGAATTTCCAGGACATCGAGACCCGTGCCGTGCTGCAGCTGCTGGCCGAGATCAGCGGCCGCAACATCGTGGTCTCCGACACCGTCCAGGGCAACGTCACCCTGCGGCTGAACAGCGTGCCGTGGGATCAGGCGCTCGATATCGTCCTGACCACCAAGGGTCTGGACATGCGCCAGAACGGCAACGTGATCATCGTCGCACCGGCGGAAGAGATCGCCGCCCGCGAGAAGGCCGACCTGGAAGCCAAACAGGCCATCCAGGAGCTGGAGCCGCTGTTCTCCGAGTTCCTGCAAGTGAACTACGCCAAGGCCGGCGATCTGGCCGCACTGATCAAGGAAGGCGAGAATTCGCTGCTCTCCGACCGCGGCTCGGTGGCCATCGACGAGCGCACCAACACGCTGCTGGTGCAGGACACCGTGGATCGTCTGCGTGACGTGCGCCGCCTGGTCCAGACCCTGGACATCCCGGTGCGCCAGGTGCTGATCGAGTCCCGCATCGTGGTCGTCAACGACGACTTCAGCCGCGAGCTCGGCGTGCGCCTCGGACTCACCGCCGTGCAGGAGAACTCCAGCGACGGGCTGTTCTCGGTCACCGGCACCAGCGCCGGCTCCGAGGCTCCGATGTCATCACCGCATCGGCGCTGGAGAACCTGGCCGACACGGGCCAGCCGTTCCCGGTGGAGGCGCCGGCGGTCAACAACCGCTACAACGTGAATCTGCCGGTGAACAATCCCGCCGGCCAGATCGCGCTGGCCATCCTGGACTCGGACTACATCGTGGATCTCGAGCTCTCCGCCCTGCAGGCCGAGGGCCGGGGCGAGATCGTCTCGACGCCGCGGGTGATCACCGCCAACCAGAAGGAGGCGCTGATCGAGCAGGGCGTGGAGATTCCGTTCCAGGAGTCCTCCTCCAGCGGCGCGACCACCACGCAGTTCAAAAAGGCGGTGCTGAGCCTGACGGTGACCCCGCAGATCACACCGGACGACAACATCATCATGGATCTTCAGGTGAACTCGGACAGCGTCGGCGAGCTCGTGGCGAGCGCCACCGGCGGCTTCGTGCCGAGCATAGACACCCGCGAGATCCGCACTCAGGTGCTCGTGCGCGACGGCCAGACCGTCGTGCTCGGAGGAATCTACGAGACAGAGCGACGAGAAGTGGCCAACAAGGTCCCGCTGCTGGGCGACATCCCCGGCGTGGGCGCGCTGTTCCGCTCCACCCAGAACGTGGCGAACAAGTCGGAACTGCTCATCTTCGTGACACCGAAGATCCTGGAAGAGAACGCAGTCGTTTACTGATGGCGCACGACCGCCCTAAAGCTTGGGAATCGAACCGATGAGAAAACTCTCGACTCTGCCGACACTGCTGATCGCATTCATGGGGCTCGCGCTCGGCGCCTGTTCCAGCGGCGGCACCGATAACTCGTTCGCCGGCAGCGGCGGCGGCACGGGCGGCGGGGCCGGACCCGACCAGCCCACGCCGGCCAGCGTCACGGTGCTGACCAGCAGCCCCCAACTGCCCTCGGCGGGCGGTTCGGAGGTGACCATCACAGCGCTGGTCCGCGACGCGGACAACCGGGTGATGGCCGACCAGCCGGTGGTGTTCTCTTCCACCTCTGGCATCCTGACGGTCAACGAGGTCACCACGCTGGAGAACGGTACCGCGACGGCTTCGCTGGGCACCGCGGGCGACCCCACCAACCGCACCATCACCGTGTCTGCCGACGTCAACGGCCTCACCAGCAGCGTGGACGTCAACGTGGTGGGCACGACCATCACGCTGCAGGGTCCGGCCAGCCTCGCCCAGGGCGATAGCGCGACCTACAGTGTCGTGCTGGCCGATTCCAACGGCGACGGCATCGCCGGTCAGACCGTGGACGTGGCCTCCTCGAATGGCAACACGCTCGCCTCCACCTCGCTGGTCACCGACAACCTCGGCCAGGCCCAGGTGCAGGTCACCGCCTCGGCTGCCGGTGCGGATACCTTGTCGGCATCGGCGCTCGGGATCACCGACGAGGTGACGCTGACCGTCTCGGACGACTCCTTCGTCATCACGGCACCGGCCTCGGGCACCCAGGTGCCGCTGAATACGCCGGTCACGGTCACGGTCAACTGGACCGTTGGCGGCACGGCCCAGGCCGGTGAGAACGTCACGTTCTCCACCACCCGCGGCACGCTGTCCGCTGCCTCGGCCACGACGGACGCAAACGGCGATGCCTCGGTGGACCTGCAGGCATCCAATGCCGGTCCGGCCGTGATCACGGCCACCAACCCGGACGGCACCGAGACCACGGTGCAGATCCAGTTCGTCGCAACCACTGCCGACAGCATCGAGGTGCAGGCCAGCCCGTTCACCGTGGCGCCCAGCGAGCAGAGCGCGATCACCGCTATCGTGCGCGACGCGGCCGGCAACCTGGTGGCCAACAAGGTCGTGGACTTCGGTCTCGACGACGTCACCGGCGGCTCGCTGTCCGCCGGCTCGGCGACCACCAACACCCAGGGCCGGGCCACCGTTTCCTATACCGCCGGCTCCAGCACCAGTGCCAGCAACGGCGTCACCATCACCGCTACCGTGCGGGATACGCCGGCGGTCAGCGGTTCGGTGAACCTCACCGTCGCGCAGCTCGAGGTATTCATCACGCTCGGCACCGGCAACGAGATCAACGAGCCGAACCAGGCCCAGTACCGCAAGGAATACGCGGTCCAGGTGACCGACTCCCAGGGCGCCGGCGTAGAAGGCGTGACCGTGCAGATGCGAGTGCAGTCTGATTTCTACTACAAGGGCTTCTGGTTCTACGACAATGTCGCGAGTCAGTGGGTCCAGGATGTCACCACGCCTGGGGGCTGCGAGGACGAAGACGAGAATCGCAACGGCGTACTCGATCCGAGTGAGGACGACAACGGGAATGGCACGCTGGAGGCCGGCAACGTCGCCACGGTCGCCGCGCAGAGTACCGGCAGCGGGACCTTTACTACGGACGCCAACGGCTTCGGCATCGTCGACGTGATCTATCCCCAGGAGTTCGCCCGCTGGGTGGACGTGACCCTCACCGCCCAGGCGACGGTCCAGGGGACGGAGACCACGGAGACGTCGAAGTTCCGGCTGCCGATCGCGGCGAGCGACGTGACCGACCAGAA
>Ga0209943_1002020_pt1 | contig 11550 bp, 8 predicted proteins | sample SalPonR1_B_D2_MG_FD_185698 | JGI IMG/M metagenome (GOLD analysis project Ga0209943, IMG submission 185698) | Salt pond soil microbial communities from South San Francisco under conditions of wetland restoration - Salt Pond MetaG R1_B_D2_MG... ... | reverse complement strand
ACGGTTATGTTTTACAGCATGTAAAGAAAGAGAACGGTGTCTGGAGCAAGGCAACAGTGGAAGAATCTGATTATGACTTTAGAGCTATTTCGCTGGCTATTGATGAGAAGGAGAAACCTGCAGGCTGCTACTATCAGTATGATAGCCGACTTGGCCAGGGTATGCTGAAGTACGCTGCTGAAGATAATGGCAGCTGGGATATTCAGACGGTGATCTCTTCAGATGTTGATATGGGTATCATTGAAACGGACCTTCATCTAGACACGGAAGGGAATCCCCATATTGCCTTTGTAAGATATCCGGAAGGTCTGGTGCCGAACTCTCTTTCGAAGAGTCCTATTTCTTACACATATGAACTCTGGTATGCGACAAAATCAGGAGGTACCTGGGGTGTACAGTTATTGGATACGCTGGGATCCTATAGAGAGGGAAATGTTTCAATTAATAATGACCTGGACAACAATCCTCACATTACCTATGGTTCTGGATCAACCACAGTTCTTTCCCCTGAAAGTACTGTGGATGAACAGGCTCCGAGTGAATCTGTGGAACTGAAATATGCCTATTCTGACGGAACGGACTGGTTCATAAAAACTCTGGATTCAGGAGTTATGCCAGAGTTCGGTTCTTTCTCCTCTCTTATCCATGACAGTTCAAACAATCCTCACGTGGCATATTTCACTGGAACAGGCTTGAATTACAGCAGTTCTGGTGAAGATATCCAAAACGGAAATGGTGGTTGCTCAATTACCTCATTTTTTCCGTCAATGGGAATGCTGTTACTGCCATTGGGTCTCCTGATATTGAAAAAATAGCTCAATCTGCAAATAGATCAAGGGGAGCGCGTCCGCGCTCCCCTTGATCTATTGATTAACCTGAGGCTTATATTACTTTTACAAAAAAGAGCGGATCTATCTCTTTTTTGTCATGAAATAAAAAGGTGCAAGGAGTAATAAAAATGATGGAGGCAGATGTCCGGCAATACATCCGCCGTTGCTGCTTTCTCCGAGAAGAAATGTTTGCGTAGTTTCTGCTTCTTCCTCTCCACTTATGCTGTCAATGACCATGCTCAGTTTATGTATTCCTTCTCCCTCGGGAAAGTATCTATTATTTAAGGGATAAGTGGTTCCTGGCATGATGCCGGGGATATATTCATCTGCGATCATAGTGAGTTTCCCTTCAGGACCTTCGTCGTAAATGGTTGCGAAGAGGTCCACGGCATGAGCGCTGGCGGATGTGTTGGTTATCCCGGCGTTAACTGTAACAGCTTGACCCAGGGCAGGGTTCTCAGGTGAGACATTGAGGATCTTGCCTTCGATATTGAGTTCGCCAAGGATCTCTAATGTGCTATTTGAACCTCCTGATTTACTGTTTCCATAGACATATGTGCAGAAGTACCCTTTGTTATCGCTGAACTCGTCGCCGTTGTCATGAAGGGCCATCTCTTTAACCTCATCCTCTGGATCGACCTCCACATGTATGAAGTAGTAGCCCTGGTCTAGATCCTCGATATCCCAGTTCACTTCAGCCATGGTCCAGTTGGGCAGGTTGCCTTTTCCCCATGTCTCAATGTTGACACGCTCGCTGCCTATGAGGTGTTTTTCCCCCTCATACGGCGAATAGTTGTTATCAGAGGCAGTATAGTAGAATTTTACCTCCACTCCCTCGAGTCTGTTTGTTTCTCCTATTGCAAGGTTATAGACCCTGCACTTTATATTTACTTCACTGAAAATATTTTTTTCCAGGGTTGGCCCGATCTTTTTATCGTTTCCATAGAAGAACATTCCCCTGAGCTCTTTGGCACCGATCTGGGTGTCCCATTCCCACTGGGTCTTATCGCCACTGGAACTTTTTTTCCGCCACTGGTGAGGTAACCCAAGAGCCGGGTTTGGATGTTGTCCGTATCGCTCGTTCCACCAGTTTTCCTGATTGATGGTCTCACCAGGCTGGGCAATGAAAGTTGTGGCGATCACTCCGATATCAGTGCTATATACGCATGGCTCTATCTGATATCCCCAGGAATTGCTTTCGTTGAATCCGTTTCCTGGTGTGTCAACTGTGAATCCTTCCTCGGAACTGATGGTGTTGCGGTTGGATGTTGTATCCTCGAAACAACTATCGGAGAAATAGTTTACTCCTGCTTTCAGACCACCCAGGAATCCGTCATAAGAACCACCCATGCTTGCACTCATGCTGGCACTCCTTTTGCTTTTCACTGTGGTAGAGACAGTTGATTTCTTACGGATATCCTCGGTCCAGTTAACATCCCATATAGTGGCGTTATCGAGGCCCATCATGTTGCCTGATGCGATCTGATCTGAGGATGAAAGGTTGAAATAGCCGTAACTGAGCTGTTCTTTCTTCCAGGGGTAGGTGAGCAGATTTCCGCTGATATGGGGTGGCTGATACCAGGAGGCGTCGCGTCCTATCTTCTGCATTCCCTGTGTTGGTTCTGGGACAACTACCTGAACGTAGACAGGTTCTCCGTTTTCATCGGTCCTGTTGAGGACAGGATAGCGCCACAAAACTTTTTTTGATCTTCTGTAGAGCACCTCATCGCCATTTGTCGTCCCGACCGATATGGAGGTGGACATGTTCTTGTATTTTTCGTTATTGATATCTTCCGTTTTCTCTCTGCTCTCGCTGAAGGTCGCTTCCAGTGTTTCCGATGCTTTAAAAACTTCCATTTCCAGGCCGGGGTTGCCGGAGACCGATGTGCTCGTTCCGTAACTGAAGTCGGTCTTCTGCTCGGAGTCTACCATGCTGGAAGAAGTACCCTTTTCCTTGAATACAGTCTTGAAGGAGGCCAGACGGGAGACGTTACACATTTCAGCCACTCCGGTATCTGTGTTTTGGATGTAGTCAATATGTTTTGGGGGTTCCTGTACGATCACCTGTGGAGATATATTGTTGGCCAGGGTGATCTTTGCCGGTGTGCCCAGACGAAGGCTTTTGCCAGCGAAATCACCGGGGACAAGGCATGTAAACTCCCGCTCTCGTGTGTTTCCAAAGTCTTCCCAGGACGAGGGATTAAATCCAAAGTTGCCGTTATCCTTTATTTCCGTCTCCGTGAGTACAATATTGGACCTCCAGTTATCATCGATCTCAGGATTATCAATATCGTTAGTACGTGGATTCAATTGAAGGATGAACTGCCTTATTCCGACGTTATTTTTAGCGGGGTCCAATTTACCTCCAAATGCTCCCAGAGCCAGAGAAGCGTAGTTGAATCGATCAAGTGAAAAATAGCCAATGTCAGGCATGGTAATGACATTGGCCCTGCTTTTTATAACAAAATTTCCGTCTTCTACGTTGAAGATCATGATCCAGAGTCCTTCTATATAGTAATAACCATCAAATTCACGACTTCCATGTTCATCAATAAGATTCAAAACACAGCATTCGTCCTGGCCGTCACCGTTTATGTCGCCCACAGCAAGCTGTCCCAGAAGGGGATTGTCCACCCAGTTTTCGGGATACATTTCCGGGAATGGCAGAGAGTTGTACATCTTACCGGATGCTTTCTCTCTCCATTCTATACTTCCGTCCTCCCATGCAGTGGCGCTGATCAGTGATAGCCTTGTCAGGCTGTCCGAAGTTATCGTGGTGCCCGGATTGGCATACCGGAGCACATAAAGTTCGTCGATGCCTCCCGGTCTGCTGTTACCGGATTCAACTGCACAAACAGCTCCATAACATTTCCAGTCAGCTACCTTGTATGAACTGTTGTATTCGCTTATATTCAGTTGATTGTCTACTGAATAGGCATGGAGGCGTATGGTACCATCATTTTCCTTGGCTATCACTACAACCTCCTTACGTCCATCACCGTCAATATCGGCCAGGGCCAGGTCTGCACAACGGGTGATACTGTAAGGGGGATCAACAAGTGTTCCGTTCGGGGCATCTGCGATTGTAATAGAAGAGATATCACCTGAAGGGTTATTCCCGTCGGTAACGCCGATATTATATTTATATCCCTCTTCATCTGTTGGGAAAACGTATATATAATCCGAGACATTGTCGCAGTTCCAGTCACAGGCCATTATATCTACCGCGGGGTTGTATGGTTTGTCGAAGCCTGTAGAAGGGCTTGACATACCGGATTTCAGGGAGTAAAGCTCAGAAAGAGGATTATCAGAATTGTTTACATCAACAGCATAGACCCGGAGTGTGAATTTGTTGCTGCTTTTGTTTACTCCGGCTACAGCAAGGCGATGTGCCCCATTTTCAGCAGGCCCTCTGCCATAAACAGCTTTAACGGTCAGGTATTCCTCTCCATTCGGAAGATATGGGGGGTTTGTTCCAGGTCCTCCCCACTGGACGTTTGGGTTCCCTCCATCTTTATCGTTGAAAACTTCAGGGACATCGGGCGAGGCGTATCCGAGACTAATTGACTCTTTGCCTGGCGGCATGACAACCATCATCAGGTCCTGGTTCTCGATTAGAATGTTGTCCCGGGACAGTGGTTCATTTCCTCCTACAGTGTCAGCTGCAGCCGATCCAGTAAGCAGGGCCGTGCAAAGTATAACGGTTATTGCCAAAGTAACGGCTGCTGCGTGCAGCTTCGTATTCTTCATTCCTGTTCCCTCCATCGGTTGTCGTCTTCTTCAAGGATATTTAGTCACTCATTCTAACGAGGAGGGAACGTCCGGTCAAAGAATAAGTCGGTTTGAAACGTACAAAGTCTATAAACAGTCTGGATTCCAGGTTAATTGACCCAGTGTAAAAACCAACAGGTTGGCCTCTATCCTGATGAAGATGAAGATTAAAAAGTCAGGGGGCTAATAATGAAAAATAGAGTCAAAGTTAACCCCTGGTTAGACCTAGGCAAGTTCTCTTTCAAATGGAGTAGCTCGATCCTGTTGTTATAATAATAGAACTCTGGACTTCTGCTCAGAAAGGCGTATAATTGCCCAACTGTTACAGGTTATAAATTCAAATGAATATCGCGGGGTGGAGCAGTTGGTAGCTCGTCGGGCTCATAACCCGAAGGTCGCAGGTTCAAATCCTGCCCCCGCAACCAGAAAACACAAAGGCTTCGTCGTTTGACGGGGCCTTTTTTTGTGAAAATATTCCTGGAATTGAATAGTAAGGTCCGGTCAGATCGTATGTGCGAACATAATTTGGTAAATAAAGAGGCAGGATCCATAATTACAGCTCCTCTATTTTGTGGTAACCATTCCTCCTTAAGCAGTAATATTTTAAGTATTCCCCGGATATGATAGGTTATAATCTATATTTATATTGTTTGAAAGTGTTGTCAAAACTTCTGGGGAGTAATTGAGGTAACAAAATAATATGTCTTTATAAAAGCAGGGGGATGTAAGGATATTATGAAAAAAGTCTGTGATGTTGATGTACTTATAATCGGAGGTGGGCTTGCAGGACTTTCAGCTGCTCTTGTAGCCAGGGAAAATTCCCTGGAAGTTGGTCTTGTGTGCAAGAGCAGAGCCGGTAAAAGCGGGAACACCCTTGTCTCTGGAGGGGTTTTGAGTCTCGCCACAAAAGAGGGACAATGTGGCGATGAGCCGGCTATCTTTGAAAAAGATCTCCTGGATTCAGGTGCTGGAATAAATAACACTGAACTTGTAAGGGTCTTTGCTGAAGAGTCAGGATCTGTAATTCCATTTCTTCAGAAAAATGGCGTGAAATTTAAAAGCATTGACGGTAAACTTCTGGTAAAACACCCGCCAGGACATTCTATAAGCCGATCCTTTCTCGGTGAATACCAATCCTACTCTTATCTGAACAGGGGGCTTCCCCTTACATTACCTCTGCTTGAGAGGGCTCGGGAACAAGGAGTAAAGCTTTATGACGAGGTCACTATAATCAGGCTTCTTACGGATGAAAATGGTACCTCCGGTGCAGTTGCACTGGATAACAACTCGGGCGAACAGCTTCTATTCAATTCAAAGGTTGTTATCCTTGCAGCCGGCGGTGGTGCGGGGCTATTTAAAAAACACAACAACACTTCTGATGTGTCCTGTGATTCCTGCAAACTTGCATATGAAGCTGGTGCTGTTCTCAGGGACATGGAAATGGTTCAGTTTTATCCTTCCATGATGTTTAAACCCGTAAAGATTCCAGCTGCAAATGCTCTTTTTGGTGCTGGTGCTGTTCTGAAAAACATAGAGGGCGAGGAGTTTATGTATCGTTACAGCGAGAAAGGGAATCTGGCTACAAGGGATGTAATGACGAGGGCTGTCAAGTCTGAAATAGACGAGGGGCGTGGAAACCCCGATTGCATTTTCATGGATTGTTCAAAAATTCCCCCGGAAGTACTTGATAAAAAATACGAAGAGCTTTCACTTCTTCTTAAGGGAGTTGGTCTTGATATCAGGAAAGATCCTCTTCCCATTTCTCACGCAGCTCATTTTTATATAGGTGGAGTTGATATTGATCGTGACTGCGGGACAAGTGTGGAAGGTCTTCTTGCCTGTGGTGAAGCTGCGGCAGGTCTTCACGGAGCGAACAGGCTTCCGGGTGTTGCCCTGGCAGAGGCTGTTGTTTTCGGAAAAGTTGCGGGCAGGACCTCGGCAGATATCTGTAAGAGAAGGGGCGGAATGGCAACACTTGTAGAACATGAATGTATTCTTCCTGAAATGAGATCAGGAGAAGTAAATTTACAGGATCTGGTTGAAGATATCCGTTCAGTTATGTGGGAAGATGGCTCAATAACTAAAAGTCAAGAATCTATCAGGCGTGTAAAAAATGAACTGGAACGAATAGTCAAGCAGAAAGATATGGCAAAGATTGAGAAAGTAAGTGACATCCTTTGTTATCATCAGCTTGAATCAATGATCACAGAGGCCTGTATATTGATCGAGGTAAGTGAAAAACGTAAGGAAAGCAGGGGAGCCTTTTTCAGGGCCGATCATCCTGAAAAGAACGAGAAGTTCAGGGGAAACTTTTTTGCGAAAAAAAATACCAGTGGAGATATGGAGTGTTATTTCAGGATGGCAGAATAAGGTTTCTGTATCTTGTATCAAAACGTACATAATGGTCTGCACTAAAAGAATAATGAAAAAGAATCTCAGCAATTCCACCTTCGGGACATTCCCGGGGGTGGTTTTTTAATGGTCTATCTGCGTACTGTGAAAATGGCTAAGTCAGAAAAGCCTGTTATTAATGAGGTCATCGCTTATTCAATATCTGAAAAAGATGATTCCAGAATTTAATAATGGGTTGAAGCGCAATTCAATACAGCCAATTTTTATCCTGAAAAACTGTAAATAACGCTTGAGTTGCTAACATTTTAAAGTAGGACAATGGACGCACATAGCTGGATTTAAAAATAACCGGATAAATGGATTTTGGGATTTGCAATGGATATCCCTCTGTTCTGCTATGAAGAATCTTTAAAAATGAAATCTAACATTGAATATTTCTTCAGGCAAAGTCCGAGATCAGTGATATCAGCAAATAATCTGCTCCCGAACCTGGAAATGAACAGCTTGAATTGACAGGGGATTTTTGCTAATGAGTATCCTGACTGTTTTTAATGTGCTTGTTCCATATAAACATGCTGAGTAATCCGGCCTTATCGTTAAATGTGAGTTCGTCAAACTGGATACCCATTCTGGTATAGTTGACAGTATTTTTATCCAGGCATGGAGCGCAGACCCATATGATATGGCCTGGAAAGATCTGTTCTTTACCCTTGATAGAGAACTTGAGCCTGCATGGTTTCCCCGGGAGAACGATCGAAGGTTCGAGTTCTTTTTTCATGCGGATCTTTACACCCCCGAAGCTCAGGTTGACAAGCTCCATTTCTATCCATGAATCAGCATTTTTTTCAAATTTTACATGAGCTATGGATGATAAAAGGGCTCGAAAGTCTTTGCGTAAGCTTTTATCATTTTCAGCTGTTACAGTATTTTTATGATTGTCCTGTTCTGTCATTAAAACCTCTCCCATTCAGGCATGAGAATTCCCCTAATTTTTTGAGCATACTTAGAAGTTTAATAGTTTCATGGTTTGCATTCCATAATTCATCAGTCAACTGAAAATGCCTCCTGTTCGGATATCGCAGAGGGGGGGGTGTTGTAAGTATTAAGGGTTTGACAAGTAACAATATTCCGATAATAATAGCGGTAAATTTAAAGAATAAATTCACATGAAAATTAATATAATTTAAAATGTTTACGTTCAAAGCTTTTTCTTGAATACAGAGCCTGACAGTTCAGATTTCTGGAGGTGTTCCAGATGGTAATGTATCCAAGGGCTTCTTTTTGCGGCTTATTCTGCGAAAGCTGTCCTCTTTATGTTGGGACCATCTATGAACCGGAAAGCCTTAAGTTTCTTGCTGACAGATACGGGAAAAGCGTTGATGAACTCCGATGCCGGGGATGTCGGTCCGAAGTAAATTCATTTTATTGCTCTGACTGCAGCATCAGGGAATGTGTCAAAGGGAAGGGTTTGCATTTCTGCAGTGAATGCGATAATTATCCTTGCGAATTTTTGAAAGAATTTCAGATCAGGATGCCCCACAAGGCAGAGCTTTTTCAGTCTCTTGATATCTTGCGCGAATCCGGCTATGCAGCATGGTGCAGCAAGATGGATGAAGACTACAGTTGTAAAGAGTGTGGAACTATTACACCAGTGTACGATCTGAAATGTCGTCAATGTGGAAGAACTCCTCCCAACTCTTTTAGCGAACGCAATATGTCGAGGATCATGAAGGCCCTGGGTCTGGTAAATAAAAGAATAAAGTGAGATCTTTTAAATTCTTCAGGATCTGGATGAGGGTATCATTTCTTCGGGAGTTATTATGTAGGTATTGTTGTTCAAAACGTAGTCAAGGCCTTCCATGCGGTAGTTAAGGACCAGCTCTGGCGGAAAATTCATTTCTTGAATAATGGTTTCGCTGATCGTAAGCTCTCCCACGTCGTAATAGATGTGAGCATCGCTGGCCATGATAACTGGTACTTCGTAGATCCGGCATAACTCCAGCATAACAGGGACGTTTCTGCGGGCATTCTGTCTGGAAGCACCCCTTACGAAACTGGAATTGTTTATCTCCAGGGCAACCTTTTCACGGTTTGCGGCACGGACAAGTTCGTCATAATCCAGGGGATAGCGGTCATCATCAGGGTGGCCGATTATCTTGACAAATGGATTCTTCATAGCCCTGACAATGGCGCGGGTATTTTCATCCCTGTTGCCGGGATCTATGCATGGTGGGTGAAGACTTGCTATAACGTAGTCCAGAGATGATGCAAGATGAGGATCAACATCAATGGCACCCTCAAAATCCATGATATTTGCTTCTATGCCTTTTAAGATCCTCAGATCGGAGATCCTGTCTCTGATCACCTTGAAATTTCCAAAATAAAAAGGATGCGTGGTGCCTGGCATGGCAGTTGCATGGTCCGAGAACCCCAGAGCTTTAAGGCCTTTTCCCCTTGCTGCCTCAATATTTTCTTTTAAAGTACTGTATGCATGACCACTGGCGATAGTGTGGGTATGAAGATCAAATAATGGTTTCATATTATCTCCCTTGTTTCTTTTTCTGATATCTCCATGTTGATCAAAGAGTATAACATATAAAAATTATAATTTTCATATGAAACAGTAATGTAAACATTTCCTTTCTTGATCCTGGGTCTGTTTAGATGAAAGTGGAAAACTCCTCAAGTGATTTCTTTGAGATGGGCGGGACTTGTGCGCCTTTTTTCGGATATCCCACAACAAGGATCATAAAAGGTTTTTCGTAAGAGGGTCTTCCCAGCATTTCGTTTAAAAATCCCGGATCGCTGGGAGTGTATGGAAGACATACCAGCCCAGCATTGTGAACGGAAGAGATCAATATACCTGCCGCAAGACCAGTGGAATGGTTTACGTAATAATGTGGGACTTTTTCTCCGTTCTTTGAAAGGGAGTAGGGTTGGGCAAATATGGCTATCAAACAGGGAGCCTCTTCCAGAAAAGGTTTTTCTGAATTGGTACCCAGGTGTTTCAGTGCTTTACCCCATGTTTTTTCTGACTGTTTACGGTAGAATTCCCTTTCTCCCCTTTCTGATGCTTCCCGGATCTTTTTCTTCATATCTTTACTGTATATGGCAACAAAATGCCAGGGCTGCATATTGGCTCCGCTTGGTGCTGTGGAGGCTGCTCTGAGGCAATTCTCAATTACTTCCCCTGGAACATGCCGGTCTGAAAAATGCCTTACAGATCTTCGTTTTTTCATCTGTTCCAAGAAAAAACGGGACCTTTTCTCCATGATTTCAGGAGCATATTCATGAAAATTATCTAATGGGTGGAATCTATTTTCCTCGGTACTCATGTAATATCTCTCCTTTGACAATGACAGTCAGAAAACAATTATACAGGATTATTGAATACCTCAAAAAACATCCATTTTAAAAGAGAAGAGTTTAAGAGTGGCAAGTTAGCAGATTTAATACCTGAAGTATTGACTATCTTAGTGGTTTATTGAGATTATAGAATAAATAGATTTCAAGCTCTGGATTTCTGGAGGTGAATGGATATGACTGAGGGTTTTTTGAAGATCTATCTTCTCACATTGATCCCTTTCACAGTTTTGGACGGTATCTGGCTTGGATTTGTGGCACCAAAGTTTTACAGGTCCCAGATAGGTTTTCTTTTGAGTGATAAGCCTAATTGGTTTGCTGCAGTTCTGTTCTATCTGGTCTTTATCGCGGGTATGGTTTTTTTCGTTACTGGCAGAGACGGGTCGGTAGGCCAGGCTGCTTTTGGTGGCGCCATTTTAGGGTTTATGTGTTACGCCACTTATGATCTTACCAATCTCGCAACAGTAAAAGGATGGCCTGTCCTGGTAACTGTGGTTGACTTGTGCTGGGGTACTATTCTCGGTGGATGTACAGCAGCTCTTGCGGTATGGTTGAAAGGAATGTTCTGAGACTGTCTCATTACTACTAATGCCATTCTTTATGAAAAAAGTTCCATTTAGAATAGGGGTTTAACATTCTGCTCGGAAAGTAATATAGAATACTCTGGATAATATATGAGAAGGTAACTTTTTAACGGGAGATGATCCTTTGTATTCATCTGAAAAATACAAACCAAATCACTGCTGTTATTTTGGGCAGCAGTGTTTTCATAATAAATATCTCTCGGGAGGTTCTTGCCATTACCCAGTTGACCAAGTGTCTCCAGACAATAGTATTGACTTTCGTAGTTATAGCCATAGTCTTTAAGGATAGGAAAATGTTCTTCTCAAAGGATCATCTTATAATGAAAACCTTAAGATACAGCAATTCAGGAGAAATATGTTAGATCCTGTATAAGATAACAATAGTATCAGGATAAACAAAAAAATATTTCCCTCTTTGTCTTGTCAGGTTACAATTGTCATGAAAGTTATCATTTTTTCTGGAGGGGATCTTTAATGTTCTATTTTAAACTCATAGCCCTTCTTCTGGGTGTCGAGATGGTTTCCATTGGTCCTGTCTTTATTTTGATGCACAAAGAATTCAAGGAGGCATTGCTTTACGATATATGTCCTCCGAGCGGGCTTCCCGGTTGGGTCTGGTTCCCCATGACAGGAGTTATGGGTCTGATCTT
>Ga0209943_1002018_pt1 | contig 11556 bp, 5 predicted proteins | sample SalPonR1_B_D2_MG_FD_185698 | JGI IMG/M metagenome (GOLD analysis project Ga0209943, IMG submission 185698) | Salt pond soil microbial communities from South San Francisco under conditions of wetland restoration - Salt Pond MetaG R1_B_D2_MG... ... | reverse complement strand
ACGGCTGATTCGCCTGCTTGGGCCGATCTGCCGGATTCGAGTCGCCCGGGTTCAGCATCAAGGTCGGCCAGTCCGCACTGAGGGATCGCAGGCGCACTACAGCTCGTAACCGAGTCTGGCCGCATTTGATCCGCATATGCCGAGAATAACTTCTCGCTGGAACCCTGACACTTCGTCGCTTCGATCCACGATCTGCAGGCCATTGCGTCGTTTCTTGTTTCCATGCACTTTACGCTTGGCGATCCCGAGTGATGCTGCGAAGCCAACCATATAGGCGGTGGGATCGAGTGTAAATGACTCATATCGGATGAGTGTGAGGCGATCGATATTCCGGAGAATTCGTTCCGAGAGATAGTTCCACCAGAGCGCACGACGAATCTCCAGATTTTCCTCGCTTTCGATTTCTTCCAGCATTCGGGTTTCGATCGTCGAAAGATTCGGATCTCTGGAGGTACCGATCCTTGCATTACCAGTCTTGGCCACGCGCAGGTGATCGAAAGACCTTGTCCAGGATGCAATAGTGCTTATGGGATTCCGCAGGCAGCACAGGATCGGGGCCTCGGGCATGCAGGCAGCGATCTGTTCCAGCCGATTGAGATAAGCAAGCGTATTCTTGGTGCCGAGCGGGAAATCATCTTGCCGGCGACTGTAGTGAATATACTTGCGAACGTCCGATGACAACGTATCAGTGACCAGCCGCCCATCGGAGTCAACCTTGTTCTCCACTGCAAGTCCGGCGAGGATACGACCACGCAGTTTCTGGTAATAGACGGCGAGGCCGTGGCCGCCAGGGCGTTCCAGGGCGGTGAATATCTCGGCGGGTTCGTTTATCACGATTGCCTCGCCAAGCCGCCCCTCTATCTCTGAGGAGAGGAGACTTGTACCGGAGCGTGGAATGCCCGTGATCACGAAGTCGGTGGTCTTGGCGGTAGGCGTGTGACGGAACAGTCGCGGGATTTTCGAGCGGGGAGCAAGATTCGATGCCCAATGCCATTCGGGCTCATTCTTGAGAATCAGTGACAGATCAGGAAATCGACCCAAAAGATGACGAATTGAATTTCTCACACGGACATTGCCGGCCACCGTCTCGGGGTGATGGTAGTGCACTACGTCCGGCGGCCCTGAATCAGGCACCGGGCGCAAGTGCGAGGGAAAGTTGATGCTTTCCGAGAGCGGGCGGACGGCCAGCTTTCGGTCGTAGATCGCAAGCGAAAGTGAAATCTGATCCAGGTGATAGTCGTGCTTTTTTCGATCACGGGCGAGCTTTCTCGCATGGTGAATCCAGCGGTCCGCAAGCCGGATGCCCGGTGCGAGCGCGACGAAGCCTGCATTGAAATAGGGGATGCCTATTGACGAAATATGTGTGGTGCTGTATCTGGCGCGCGGAAAGTCAACTCCATGACCGGTGAACAGGTGCTGCCAGCCTTCAGCGTCCAGATCTGCCGTAGGCGCATCGGCCGGTTTCGCCATGAACTCGAAATCGCTGTCGAACACAGTGGAAAAATCGTCGAGCACGATCATGTCGCTATCCATGAACAGACAGGCGGAGGCTTTATCCTCTATGACCTCGAGGCATGCCAGCTTGTTTCCGATCGGATAACTGGCCGACAGCGGGTTGTCTATATTGCGGATGTTGGCGCCGAGACGCTCGAGGAAGGCGAGCGTTCGTGCATCCGGAGCATTGTCTTCGGACCCGGCGACGGTGACGGTCATTCGCACGTGATTGCCGACTCGGGCGGCAACGGAGGCGGCCAGGAGGCAACTCTGTGCCTCGAGGCGTCCCGCCTGGCAGACGAACCCGATATGGATGTCCTTGCTCATGAGCGCTCCGGCACAGTGTAGGCTAGAATTGTAGCGTGAACAGTCGGTAGGCTGAACGCTGGAGGTGTCGTGACCAAGGTTTTCTGCATTGGCTTCCACAAGACAGGAACCAGCAGCATCGGCGCTGCTCTGGAGTACCTGGGCTTCCGCGTCACTGGGCCGAATTTTGTCAATGATCCACGAATCCACTCCGATCTGTGGTCGCTTGCGAGACCGCTGGTCGGCGAGTACGATGCGTTCCAGGACAACCCCTGGCCGATTCTGTTTAGAGAAATCGACAGAGACGTCCCCGGCGCCATATTCTTGCTGACGCTTCGCGATCCGCGCGACTGGATTCTCAGCGTCGAGAATTTTTTCGGCAGGCAGCAGACACAAATGAGAGCGCTGATTTACGGCGCGGGCTCACCGAGCCATAATCGAGAAGCGTATCTGGCACGCTACCGTCAACATTATGCGGAGGTCGAAAGTTATTTCGCTGATAGACCCGGCCGGTTGCTGCGCATGAACGTCTTCGAAGGCGACGGGTGGGAATGTCTTTGCAGCTTTCTGAACAAGCCCCTGCCGAACCTGCCTTTTCCGCATTTAAGGCCCAAGAATATGGCCGAAACACGTCGATAGAAGGGTGACGTCGGAGGGTTCCCGGCCACGCTGTCCTACCGGGGTGGTATTCGATTCCCGACGACAGGACGAGAAATGGAGTTGGAGATGCACACCGACAATGATCGGGCTCAGGCATGGATGCCGGCAGTGCGGGGCATGGTGGACAGGGGATTTGTCTTTGTGCACATCAACAAGACCGGCGGCAGCAGTGTCCGGGCCGCGCTGGGCCTCGACGGATATCGCCATGTACGTGCATCGGAGCTCGCAGCTTTCATCGGTGAGCGTGCATGGAAGCGGCTAACCACCTTTTCAACGGTGAGGAATCCCTGGGATCGGCTGGTTTCGATGTATCACTGGCGAATAAAGACCAACCAGACCGATCTTGGTAGCGGTGAAATAGGCTTCTCGCAATGGCTGGATCTTTGCCTGCGTAATCGGGACTCTTTCTACATCAAGAATCCGCTCATGCTGGCGCCGCAGTCGTATTGGCTATGCGACGATTCGGGGCGCTTGCTGGTAGCGAAATTACTTCGGTTCGAGCGACTTGCAGAGGACTTCACTCGATTGTGTTTCGAGATCGGCCTTGATGCGGCCGAGCTGCCGCATTTGAAGAAAACCGAGCGCAAGCATTATTCCGCGTATTTCAGTGAACGGGACGCCGATCTGGTGGGACGCATCTATCGGGACGATATCAACGCATTCGGCTATCGTTTCGAACGGGAGCCGGCCCGGGGCCGGCTCCCTTCGGACTTTGGCTGAGACAGCTAGTCGCGCGACGTCTTGAGCGCTTCGACCTCGCTCTCGAGCCGCTTGATCGTATCCTGCTGCTGCAGTGTATAGAGCGTGAGTTCTTCGACCTTTTCCAGCAGTAGAATCTGCAATTCGCTCAGATTGACTCCACCCCGCTCAGCGTACTCCTTGGCAGAAGGAATGCCGGGAAGATGACCGTTCTCGTCGATGAATGAGCTGACTTCTTCCAGTGGACGAAGAACATAACTATCTTCGAACACGTAGTCCGGGATTGTCTGCGTGGCCGTCGTCAGCGTGCCCTTGAGCGTCAGATTGCCATCGGTGGTCAAGAACATTTCGGCGCCGGTGGTGTCCGGGTCGTTGAAACCGAGGCCGCCGTCGGCGTCGCGGATGGTGAGTTCCCAATCCTGATTCGCACCCGGGCCGGTACCTGCCGAATTCCCGGTTTCCGTCAACTTCAATGTCATCCCGCCTGATGACTGGGCGTTCGACACATGCAGTTGCGAGGTGGGGTTGTCGGTGCCCATCCCGATGTTGTTGTTCGCCGCGATGAACAGGCTGTCGGAGTCGGCGCCGGGCTTGATCCGGAAGGGAAGCTGGCTGCCGTTGGTCACGTCGCGGACGAAGAAGTTGGCTTCGTTGGCGGCGATGTCGAAGGTCTGTGCCGTGAAGCCGGAGCTGCCGTCCTGTTCGAGGCGGACGGTGGGGGTGTTTCCGTCGACGATGTGGTTTTGGACTACCGGGGTGCTGGTGCCGAAGCCCACGCGGCCGCCGTCATCGACGTACAGGCTGTTGCTGGGAGCCGGACCTTCGATCGTGAACGGTACGCGACCGACCGTGGTGTTCTCGATGGAGAACCTGTTCAGGCCGCCGTTGTTCGAGTCGTTGGCGGTCAGCTGCCAGTCGTTGTTCGGAAAGCTGCCGGAGGTGCTCGTGTCGTCGAACTTGATCCGGGTGTTGTTTTCCTTGAGTCGGAGCGTATCGAAGCCGAAGGATTCGCCGTTTACGCAGTCGAAACCAACGCACAGGCTTCCCTGAACGATAAGATCCTGGGCGATGACCTGGCGCGTTTCTTCCTTACCGGTGTCGGCCGTGCCCTGAACTGCTGCGTGTACGGAGGCACCCGCGTCTGCGCCTTTGTACAGGGGCTCTTCGTCGTCGGGAGACACCAGCTTTCCGTTCCGAATCGTGAATGTGCCGAATCCGGGCTGCGCAATTTCGGGGACATCGCCGACCTTGCCATTGCGCTGGGCGACGACACCCTTGATGGCCATGACCTTCATTTCGTAGCGGTAGGTGCCATCGGGCAGGCCGCCTTCGATTATCGTCGCCGGGTTGAGTTCCATCGGTTCACCCGCCGCGAAGCTCTGCTGGAGCACAAGCCCGTTCGGGCCCTTGACAGCAATGTCGATGTCGCTGTTCATGCCGATAGTGCTGTTGGGCTCGAATACCAGTGCCTCGGGCAGGACGTGGCTTTCATAAAGCGTCACGTCCTGGGCGGCGGCCCATGAGCATGCCGCGGCGATGGCCGTGGCCAGTACGGTCATGCGGAATGTTTTCGGGTGGTTCATTTTCTGCTCCTCGTGATGTTCGTTCGCGGCTTGAGGGCCGGTTCTTTTGTTTGGTCTTTTCGCGGTCAGATACCGCTCCTACAATTTTTTCGCGGCCTGGAGACCGCTCCTAGGTTTCTTTATCCATTACCGTCGGGGAGGCGCCCCGGCCTACGGTTCCGTGTGTCGGGGATGTGACCCCGACCTACGCTCTTCTCGCATTCATTGCACGCCAGCCCATCACGACCAGCATCAGGGTAAGCAGCGCCAGCCAGCGGCCGTCTAACAGCGGGACCGGTATTGCCTGGTTGGCCGTCAACTCAGCTGTCGCGTTGCCGCTGTTGCCGAGACTGGACGTGAGATCGTCGGTGATGTTGGTGAACGTTCCGCTGCTGTTGACCGTCACATCGACCTGGATCTGGCATACCGCGCCCTGAGCGAGCGACCCATTGGTCAGCGCGATCAGTCCGCTGCCGGGCGCCGCGGTCAGCGTGCCGCCGCAGGTGTTGGCGAGGGCGGGGAATGCGGCTACGGCCATGCCGGCCGGCAGGTTGTCGACGAAGGCCAGCGAGTCGGCGGGGAGTTGGCTGCCGCTGTTGTCGATCACGAATGTCAGCGTGGTGGATTCTCGCGGCAGAATCATGCTGGGCGAGAAGGTCTTCGCGAACGCCGGCAGCGGCTGGACGCCCAGCACCGCGCTTGCGGCCGCCGCATCGGTCTGGACGCCGCCCGCCGCGCCGGTCAATGCGCTGGTCGTGTTGGTGAAGTCACCGGGAAGCGTGCCGGCCGGGATATTCAGCACCACCTGGATTGTGCAGGATCCGCCGGCGGTGATTGCACCGCCGGTCAGCGTAACTGTCGAGGTGCCGTCGACCAGCGAGCCTCCGCCGCACGCGTCGGCAATCGGCGTATCGGCGGCGGTCATGCCCGGGACGAATGCTTCGAGGTCGTCGAAGAATGTCAGCCCGTTAACCGCGTTGGCCGGGTCTGGATTGGTGATCTCGAATCTTGCGGTGGTCGTGCCGCCAATCGCCACCAGCGCCGGGGCGAAAGACTTGGTGAACCCAAGCGGCTCGACGACCAGGTCGGCGCTGTCCGGATCTGCCTGAACCGGAAGCCCCTCGCGCGTCCCGGTGGCAGCGCTGGTGGTGTTGGTGAACGAGCCTGCGGTTGCGCCTGCCGGGACTCTGACGGGAATCACGACGGTGCAAGATGCGCCCGCCGCCAGGTTGCCGCCGGTCAGTGAAACGAGCGATGTCCCGGCAACCTGCGAGCCGGCGCCGCAGACATCGTTCAGAGGCAGGCCCTCTGCGGCCAGGCCGGAGAGGGCTGCGTCGAGATCGTCGCTTAGTGCGACATCGTCAAGCGGAAAGGCCGAGCCGTTGACGATGGAAAGCTCGAGTTCGACCAGGCCGCCCGGCAGCACCGGCTCGGTGCGGAACGACTTGGTCACGACGAACTCGCCGGAGATTACGTCGATGGTATCGGTTGCGGTTCCACTGCTGCCCGATGACGACGTCAGCGCTTCGGTAACGTTGACGAGGTTGCCTTCGCTGGTGCCGGTGACATCCACCTGGACCGTGCAGGTTCCGCCTGCCGCGACGATGCCGCCACTGAACCCGACGAATCCGGTGCCGGCCGTTGCACTCGCGGTTCCGCCGCAGGTGTTGCCGGCATTGGCCGGACTGGCGACCTGAAGCCCGCCCGGCAGGTTGTCGGTGAACGCAAGCGAACTGGCCGCAACGGCGCTCGCCGTGTTGTCGATCGAGAACGTTAGCGTCGAGGTGCCACCGGCGGAAATGGCATTCGGCAGAAAGACTTTGGAGAACGCCGGCGGCGGTTCGATCTGCAGGCTTGCCGTTGCCGGCGATGCGACGAGCAGGCCGTTGGACGTCAGGCTGGAAGTGGTGTTGCCGTACTGGCCGGGCGCCGTGCCCGCCGGTACCGCGAGCGTGACGGCAATGCTGCAGGTCTCGTTCGGTCCGAGGCTTCCGCCGACGAACGCCAGCAGCGTCGTGCCGGAAAGTTCGGAGCCGGCCCCGCACGTATCCGTGACCGGTGTGCCGGTAGCGGTCAACCCGGCCAGGGCGGCGCCCAGGTTGTCAGTGAAGCTGAGACCCGACACGCCGCTGGACGCGCTCAGGTTCTCGATGGTGAAGGTCAGCACCGGGTTGCCGGTTGCGGTGCTCGGACCGTCGAAGGCCTTGGAGAACGCCACGTTATTGACCCGCAGCGTGTCGCTGGCCGGGCTTCCGCCGACGGGCAAGCCCGAGGCCGTGCCTGTCACGCCCGAGGTGGTGTTGACGAACGAGGAATCTGCCACCGACACCGGCAACTGGAGCGTGACGCTGAAGGTGCACGATCCGCCCGCCGCCAGCGTGCCGCCGGACAGCGTCAGCAGACCTGTGCCGGAAAGCGTCGAGCCTGCGCCGCAGACATCGTTTGTCGGCAATCCGGTCGCGACCAGCCCTGGCAGGGCCGCGTCGAGGTCGTCGGTGAAGCTGACGGCTGTCACGGCTTCAGCCGCATTGCCGTTGGTCAGCGTGAATTCCAGCGTCACCGTGCCGCCGGGAATGGCCGGGTCATCGGTAAACGATTTGGCCAACAGCAGGAAGTTGGAGTCCACCTCCAGCGGGGCGGATGCGGGCGGCAGGCTGAATGTACTTCCGCCGATCGAGCCGCCAAGATTGCCGGTGACGTTGAGGTAGGAATTGTCCGGCGTTCCGAGCGGCACCTGCACCGTGACGTTGAAGGTGCACGACGTGCCTGCGGTCAGGTTGCCGCCGGTAAAGATCAGGAAGTTCGTTCCCGTCAGCGAGGAGCCTGCGCCGCACGGTTCCGCAGGTAGCGGCGCCAGCGCGGCCGCGCCGGAAAGCATGTTGCTCAGGCTGTCGGTGAAGAACAGATCCGTGACGTCGCTGGTGGCGCTGGTGTTTTCAATCGTGAATCTGAGGGTTGCGGTGTCACCCGCGATTACCGGCGAATCCACGAACTGCTTGGTGAAGGTCAGCCCGGTGACGTCGAGCTGGTCGGCTGCAAAATTCCCGACCGTGGACACGCCATCTACGGTCGCCGAAACGCTGGAGGTCGTGTTCGCGTAGCTGCCGGGCAGGGCGCCCGACGGCACCTGCAGGGTGACCGGGAAGCTGCAGCTGTCGCCCGGGGCGAGAGACGCGCCGGTCAGCGTCAGGAGACCGGTACCGCTGATCTCCGAGCCCGAGCCGCATACGTTGCTTGCCGGAAGTCCGGTCGCGACCAAGCCGTCGAGCACGGCGTCGAGGTCGTCGGTGAATGTGATGCCGGTTGCATCGCCGGTGGCCGCAGCATCGTGGCTGAGCGTGAATTCGAGCGTGACCGTATCGCCAGGCTGCACAGGGTCGTCGATGAATTGCTTCTGCAGCGTCGGCGCGGCCACGACATTCAGCGTGTCTGCGGCCGGATTTCCGACCTGCGTCGTGCCGTCCACCGTGGCCGAAATGTTGCCGGTGGTGTTGACCGCCGGACCACCCGGCAGGCCTTCCGGCAGCTGGAGATCGGCGGTGAAGGTGCATGATGCGCCTGCTGCGAGGTTTCCGCCCGAGAAAACCAGGACGGTGTCGCCAGAGATTGGCTGGGCAATCAGGGCCGAACCGGCACCGCAGATATCGGACTGGAAGCCGCCGGGCACCGTCGCGCCGGACAGGAACTGGCTGATGTTGTCATCGAACGCGATGTCGGTGGCGGCCGAGGTCGAGCTGTTGTTGGTGACCGTGAACTCGATCTGGGTGGTGCCGCCGGCGCCGACCGGATTGGTCAGGAAGGTCTTGGTGAGGCTGGGCGCTTCGTTGACGAAAAGGCTCTCGGTTGCAGGTGCACCGGCGACTGCGGCGCCGCCTACGTCGGCAGTGATGGTGCTGGTGGTGTTCGGGTACGCGCCGGCTGCCGCGGCTGCGGGGATCTGGAGCGTGACGCTGAAACTGCAGCTTTCGCCCGGGCCCAGTGACCCGTCGGCAAGCGTCAGCACGGAGGTTCCGGACAGAACCGATCCGCCGCCGCAGGCATCCACGACCGGCGTATCGATAGCTACCAGCCCCGAGAGTACGGCATCGAGATCGTCGGTGAACGAGATGCCGGTGGCGCTGGCTCCGCGGTTGGTGTTGAGAATGGAAAATTCCAGCACGACCGTGCCGCCGGGCAGCACAGGGTCGGCGATGAAGTCCTTCTGGAAGACCAGCTCGTCGGCGGTCACCTCGATGCTGTCGGTTGCAAAGCCGCTGCTGACCTGTGCTCCGAACGGGGCGGGTGTCGTCAGCAATTCTCCCGAGACGTTGTCGGCGATCACTACGCCTGCGGCCTTGACGTCGACGCTTACAGTGCAGATCGAGCCTGCCGCGATGACGGTAGGTGTTCCGAATCCCAGAGAAACGGTCGTGGCGCCTGCGGCAGCGTTCAAGGTCGATCCCGCGCAATCGGTGGATGCGTTGGGCGGATCGGCGACCTCGATTCCCGGTGGAAACTGGTCGGTGAAAAGCGGGTTTACGTAACCGTTGGGATTGGCGCTGTTGTCCAGCGTGAAGGTCAGCGTGCTGCGAGCGCCGATGTTGAGCGCCGCCGGCGAAAAGCTCTTGAAAAACCCGGGCCGGTCGGCAGTGACGACGAGATCGGCTATCGCCGGCCCGCTGTTGCCGAAGCTGGAGGTGAGGTCGCCGCTGGTGTTGGTATGCGTGGCCACGGTACTGCTGGTGACGTTGACGAAGATCGAGCAGGTCTGAGAACCTGCCATGCTGCCGCCGGCAAGGGAGATGGTGGCGCCGCCGTCAGGCGCGCTCAGCGTCCCGCGGCAGTCGGACAGCGCAGACGCCGGGTCGGCGATCGTGACGCCGGCCGGCAGATTATCGGTGAACGCCAGGCCCGACACCGGCGAGGGGGAGAAATTCTCGATATCGAAGCGCAGTGTCGTGGTACTGCCCGGACCGATCGTGGCCGGATTGAACGATTTTTCGAAGCTCACCGAAATGCCGCGGGTCTGTCCGCTGGCAAGCGATGCAGCTGCAATCAGCGCGATGGCGAGCGACCAGAAACTCAGTGCGCGTATGGCTGCCCGGGTCGGGGCCGAGACAAAACGGGTCAGATTCATACTTCTTGCCTTGATTGGTTTTCTTGTTTTTGCCGGAAAATCCTTGCGGATTGACCGATCGGAAATGGTATTGCACCATTAACTACACCCTTGTAATACTCCCATTGGCAATCGAAATTGCCGATCCGAAGTAGACTAGCACCGTTGCATTGCAAAGGAAAGGCACCGGAAACCATGGCCGCACGCTTGAAAAAAGACCTCGCTCGAACCGCGATAAGGTCCTGCCCGCAAAAATCTTCCAGGCTTTTCAGCTTGCCGCCGACTGACCGCTGCCGGCGGGTCCACTCCTGTTTCTCATCCCCCGGTGCGTTTGCTGCAGGTATTTTCATGTGGGTCTGGAGCGCCAGCCTGGCGGCAGCGCCTGCTTTCGAGTTTCAGCCCAGCACGCTTGCCGTTTATGTCCCGTCGCCGGGAATGGGTACCGGCGTGGCCGTGGCCGACTTCGACGCGGATGGCGATCCGGATATATTCGTGCCGACGGGTGCCGGGGTGCCCAACCTGCTGTTTCGCAACCGCGGCGACGGCACCTTCGACGAGGTAGCCGGGCAACTGGGATTGGCGGACCTGCGCCAGGCCCGGGTGGGGCTTTGGGTCGACTATGACGGCGACGGCGATCTCGACCTTTTTGTCGGACGCGACTGCTTTTTTCAGTCTGCCGGTATCGCTGCTGCCGGTTCCTGCAGCGAAGCGAGCCTGTCCCTTTTCGAATACAAGTCGACCGGTTTCGAGGATGTTTCGGCCAGCGTCGGCCTCTCGGTTACCGCAGGGTCGCTTTCGACTTTTCATGCCGGCGGGCTCAGCGCAGGCGATGTGAGCGGGGACGGCCTGCCCGACATCTACTTCGCCCGCTGGCTGGCAGGCCCTGAACTTTATATCAGCGATACGTTGTTCGTCGCCAGCGAGGCGCCCGGCTATTCGCTGGGCAGCGGTCTTTCCGGCATCACCGGCGAGCCGGGCGGTGAGTGGCAGACGCTGTTTCACGATTTCGACCGCGACGGGCGGCTCGATTTATTCGTCAACGTCGATTTCGGGCCCAACCAGCTGTGGATGAACGGCGGCGACCTGAATTTCACCAATGTGGCCGTCTCTGCCGGCGTCGATTCCGAGTGGAACGAGATGGGGTTGGCCGTCGGCGACTACGACAACGACGGCGATCTCGACCTGTACATTACCAATATTTACGATTGGCAGGCCGACGTCCGCGGCGAGATCAGCCACAATCGCCTTTACCGGAATGATTCCGTGCCTGGGTCGCTGCAGTTCGCCGGTAGCGCGATCGCGCTTGGCGTCGAAAATTCCGAGTGGGGCTGGGGTACGACCTGGCTGGACGCGGACAACGACGGCGATCTCGACCTTGCAGCGACAAATGGTTACTGCGAGCCGCCGCCGAATGGCTACTGCGCCCCGCGCCACGAATCGGATCGTTCGCGGTTCTTCGAAAACCCCGGCGACGGCAGCCCGATGATCGAGGTGGGTGGCGCGGTCGGTTTCGACGATGAGCTCATAGGCGCGGGCCTGATCGCCGCCGATTTCGACGGTGACGGCCGCCAGGATCTGCTGCAGTCGGCCATCGACCCGATGTCGGCTCCCTGGGTGCTGCCCCAGTTCTTCGATCGGACCGAGCGCCTCACGCTTTATATGAACCGTCCCGTCGGCGGCGCGCAAACCGGCCGTCAGGTGGTGATTCGCCCGCGCATGGTCGGCGCCAACTCGCGTGCG
>Ga0209943_1002014_pt1 | contig 11568 bp, 8 predicted proteins | sample SalPonR1_B_D2_MG_FD_185698 | JGI IMG/M metagenome (GOLD analysis project Ga0209943, IMG submission 185698) | Salt pond soil microbial communities from South San Francisco under conditions of wetland restoration - Salt Pond MetaG R1_B_D2_MG... ... | reverse complement strand
TCCCGTGCGCCACCCAGAACGAGCTGAACGAGGCGGACGCCCGCACGTTGATCGCGAACGGGGTCGTCGTCGTCGGCGAGGGCGCGAACATGCCGTGCACGCCCGGGGCGATCGAAGCGTTCGGCGAGGCGGGCGTGGCGTTCGGTCCCGGCAAGGCGGCGAACGCGGGCGGTGTGGCGACGTCCGCGCTCGAGATGCAGCAGAACGCCAGCCGCGACGCTTGGAGCTTCGAGCGCACCGACGCGCGCCTGCGCGAGATCATGATCGACATCCACCTCGGCTGCCGCAGCGCGGCGGAAGAGTACGGCGATCCCGACGACTACGTCCTGGGCGCCAACATCGCGGGGTTCCGCCGGGTGGCGCGGGCGACCTGGGAGCTGGGCGTGATCTGAGCGCGGCGTGGCAAGGGTACATCGGTCGCACACTCTCCGGAGCCCGTCCCGTACCGTGGCTGCACGCCGTCTCGCCGGTCCGTGGGGCGCGTCCGCGCCTCGGCGCGGAAGCCATCGCACGTCGTCTCGTCCCGAGGAGGTCCCCGATGCCGTTCCCGACGTCGCATGTCCGTCCCGCCCCGATTCCCGTCGTCCTCGCCGCGCTGCTGCTCGCCGCGATGGCGTCGGCGCAGACGACCGCCGAGAACCTCGACCTCGCAGGTCCGGTCGCCACCGTCGAGGAGTACCGGGAATTCCCCGGCACCACCGAACGTCAGCTTCTCCAGACTTGGGCGTTCGACGAGGACGGCCTCGCCACAGAGCGGGTCTACTACGCGTACAGCTTCAGGGACGGCTCGCTCAGGAGTCGTCAGGTCACGACGTACGAGGCGGGACGACCGCTGGAAACGGTCGTGCTGGACGCCGACGACGAGCTCACCGGCGAGACGGTGTACCGCTATGACGACCAGAACCGACTGACGGAGGAGGTCACGGTCGACGCGGACGGGACCGAGACGCGGCGCGTCACGTACGAGCGCGACGGCGCCGGCAACGTGGTGCGCCAGGTCCAGTACGCGGACGGCGCGGTTCGCAGAACGATCGAGAACGACTACGACGCCGACGGCGGCCTGATCGAGCAGCGCCGCTACGACGAGGAGGGCAGGCTGTACGAGGTCGAGACGTACACCGTGCCGGACCTGGAGCACGACTACGTCCGCTACGACGAGGAGGGCGAGGTCCAGGCGACCGGGTCCGTCGTCGAGAGCGAGGCGGGCACCCTCAGCATCGTCCAGCTCGGACCGGACGGCGAGGTCGCCGAGTCGTACGCCTTCGCATACGACGAGAACGGCCTGCAGATCGAGCGTCGCGACGTGTACGGAGGCGACGAGACGAGCGCGTACCGCTACCAATACGAGTTCGACGAACGCGGCAGCTGGATTCGCCGGGTCACGACCGAGGACCTTGGGAACGGCGTGGAGACGTACGAGATCCGCGAGCGCGTGATCGCGTACCGGTAGGGTCGAGCGATCGGCTGCCGTACAGTGACCCCATGCGAACCCGATCGATCGGCTCCCTCACCGTCTCCGTCGTCGGCCTGGGCTGCAACAACTTCGGCCGTCGGCTGGACCTGGACGAGACCAAGTCCGTCGTGGACGCCGCCTTGAGCGCGGGCGTGACGTTCCTGGACACCGCCGACGTGTACGGCGGCACCGACAGCGAGGCGTTCCTGGGCCGGGTGCTGGCGGGGCGGCGCGACGAGGTGGTGCTGGCCACGAAGTTCGGCGCGCCCAGCGCGGACAACGAGCTGTCGGGCGCGCGGCCCGAGACGGTGCGGGCGGCGCTCGAGGCCAGCCTGCGGCGGCTGAGGGTCGATCACGTGGATCTCTATCAGCTTCACTTCCCGGATCCCGACGTGCCTATCGCCGACACGCTGGGCGCGCTGGGCGAGGCGGTGGACGCCGGGCTGGTGAAGGAGATCGGCTGCTCCAACATGTCCGCCGCGCAGCTCGACGAGGCCGAGGCCGCTGCGGAGGAGCACGGCACGCCGCGCTTCGTGAGCGTCCAGAACGAGTACAGCCTGTTGCGGCGCGAGGCGGAGGCCGCGGTGCTGCCGGCGTGCGAGCGGCTGGACATCGCGTTCCTGCCGTACTTCCCGTTGCTGAGCGGGATCCTGACGGGCAAGTATCGGAAGGGCCGTCCGCTTCCGGAGGGCACGCGGATCCGTGGCAACGAGCGCTGGGAGTCGCTGCTCACGGACGAGCTGCTGGACGTCGTCGAGCGCCTCGCCGAGCTGGCGGAGTCGCACGGTCGAGAGCTGATCGACCTGGCGTTCGCGTACCTGCTGGCGCAGCCGCAGGTGGCCAGCGTGATCGCGGGCGCGACGAAGCCGGAGCAGGTACGCAGGAACGTGCAGGCGGGCGCGTGGGAGCTCGATGCGGACCAGTTGGCCGAGGTGCGATCGATCCTGGACGATGCGGGCGAGGTGGCGCAGCGGAGCTGAAGTCGCCTCGATCCGCGCGTCGATTCGCGCGTCGGTCCGCGCGACGCCCGCTCAGCGCATGCCGGGCAACGTGACGGACCCCAGCTGCAGCATGGGACGAAGCTCACCGGAGGGCAGCGGCCGGCTGAACAGGTAGCCCTGTCCCTCCGCGCAGCCCAGCTGGCGCAGCAAGGCCAGCTGCGACTCGCGCTCGATCCCTTCGGCCACGACGGACATGCCCAACGCTTGGCCCAGTCTCAGGATCGCGCCCAGAATCGCGGCGTCGTCCGCGCCGGAGGACGGCTCCGCGCCGTCGACCCCCAGTCGCGCGACGAAGGTCCGGTCCAGCTTCAGCACGTTCACCGGCAGGTTCTGCAGCCACCCCAGGCTCGAGTGGCCCGTGCCGAAGTCGTCCAGCGAGATGTGGACGCCCAGCTCGCGCAGGCGTCCCAGCGTCCTGGCGGTCTCCGAGACGTCGCTCATCGCGCTGCTCTCGAGCACCTCGAGCTCCAGCCGGTCCGGAGCGAGCCGGCTGGAGGCCAGCACGCGCGCCACCTCGTCGACGATGTCGGAGCGCTGCAGCTGGTGGCGGCTGACGTTGACCGAGACGCGGGGCGGCGGATCGCCGTCGACAGCGGGCCAGCCGGCCGCCTCGGCGCACGCCATCTCGAGCACGCGGCGGCCCAGGGGATGGATCAGGTTCGTGGCCTCGGCCAGCGACACGAACCGGCCGGGCGGGATCAGGCCCCACTTCGGGTGGTTCCATCGGACCAGCGCCTCGGCCGCCACGATCCGGCCCGTTCGCAGCGCGATCCGCGGCTGGTAGTGCACCTCGAACTCGTCGTTGAGAAGCGCCTCGCGTAGCGCGCCTTCGAGCATCACGCGCTGACGCGCGCCCGATTCCATCTCGTCGGCGAAGAAGCGGTACGCGCCCTTGCCGGCCTCCTTCGCGTGGTACATCGCGATGTCGGCGTGCCGGAGCAGGTCGGCGATGCTCTTGCCGTCCTGGGGGCAGATGCTGATGCCGATGCTGGCGCCCACCCGGACGTCGTACGCCTCGACGGGGATCGGGTCCTGGAGCGCGGTGATGATCCGCTTCGCGGTGGCGGTCGCGTCGTCTCCGATCCGGGGGCCCGAGAGCAGCACGGTGAACTCGTCGCCGCCCAGCCGCGCCACGAAGCCGGACTCGTCCTTCACGCTGCGCTGGATGCGGCGGGCGACCTCGCGCAGCACCTCGTCTCCGGCGAGGTGCCCGAGCGAGTCGTTGATCGGCTTCAGGTTGTCGAGGTCGACGAACAGCACGGCGTGCCCCGCGTACGTCCGGCCCGCGTCCAGCCGCTGCTGGAGCCGCTCCTTGAACGCGGTGCGGTTCGGAAGGCCCGTCAGCGCGTCCTCGTACGCCTGGCGATAGAGCGACTGCTCGAGGTCGAACCGGCGCATCAGCGAGGCGACCTGACTGGCGAAGATGCGCGCCATCTCGATGGCGTCGTCGCCGAACGCGTCGGGATCGTCGTAGTTGTCCAGCGTCAGGTACGCCGTCATCTCGCCGCCCACCACGATCGGCACGCTGAGCACGGCACGCAGCTCGGCGATGCGACCGTCGATTCTCAGCGCGTCGGCGTCGGGCGGATCGAGCGCGTCGTGCAGCTGGGGGTCTCGCACGACCAGAGGCCGGCCGCCTTCGGCCGCATGGCCGAACGCCACCGCCTCGGCGGGAACGCGGACGGTGCGCAGGCGCTCCAGGTCGAACCCGACGACGGCGGCGAAGCGGTAGGCGCCGTCGCGGGCACGCTTGAGGATCGAGCCGGTGGCGGCACCGGGAATCACGCGGACCGCCTCTTCGAGCAGCCGCTGATCGAAGGTGCCGACGCTGCCTTCGTCCAGGCCCAGCTCCATCAGGCTCATGACGCTGCGGCGGAACTCCGACATCATCCGCGAGTGGCGCTCGCTCTCGCGCAGCGTGGACGCTTCCGCGTCGTGTCCCAGCGCCAGCTCGGCCAGCGCGCCGGCGATCCGTGCGACGCTCAGCTCGTCCTCGTCCGGCCGGTGCGGGCGCTCATGGTGCACCGCCAACACGCCGGCCACGCGACCGTTCGCGAGCCGTAGCGGCAGCGCCCAGCAGGCGCCGACGCCAGCGGCCGACGCCGCGTCGCGGGACGCCGTGGCCCGAGGATCGACGGCGACGTCCTCGATCACCACCAGCTCGCCCTGCCGGACCGCCAGCGCGCAGACGTCCGTCAGGGGCTGGGACGCCGGGCGTTCGCCGGGTGGCGGTACGGGCTGCGCCAGACGGAACCCGGCGGTCTCGAAGGGTGGGTCGCGCGGGTGGTCTCCCGGGTCGTCGCATCTGAGGATGAAGCAGCGCGTACCGGAAAGCCGTGCCTCGACGAAGGCGTGGACCATCGCCAGTCGCTCGTCCGCACGCGGAGCGGGCCCGGGGTCGTGGCCGCCTGGGGCGTGGACGCGGCGAGCCTGGCCGTCACGAGCTTCGCCGTCAAGGCCCTCGATGTCGGGCGCGCCTTCGGCCTGACCGGTTCGAAACGTCGAGGACGACGGAGAGAGCGGCGCGGCAGGCGGCAGCGCGTCGGCAGGGTCCTGCCGACGTCCGTCCGCGTCGCCGTTCCACCGGCCCTCGGGCCCGTCGCTCATGTCCTCACCCGTCCGCTTCGCATGCCCCAAACCAGCCTAGCCGACCCCGGGCGCCAGAAACGACGCGTGTGGCGAATGCAACGCCACAGGAGAGGCACGGCGGATCCGCGCAGCGGGGACCGATCCGCGTCTCTAGCCCGGCTCGGCCCCGGCTTCGGACGGCCGCGCGGCGGTGCGTTCGCGTAGCCAGCCGTCGAACGGCCGGCCGACCGCCCCGCGGCTGGCGCGGACCGACGGGCGCGCGTCCATCCGCGCCAGCCACGACCGGAGCCCGGGGTACGACGCGGCGTTCCGTGGCAGGTCGAAGCGGGCGAAGCCGGACACCCAGGCGTACACCGCCACGTCCGCCAACGACGGGCCCGGAGCACCCGGGTCCGGCAGGAGCCAGCGACCTCCGTGCCGGCGCAGCTCGGCGTCGACCGCGGCGAGCTGCGCTTCGCCCCGCTCCACGAGCTCCGCGACGGCCGCCCGGTCGGGACCGCCCGCGGGCGGCTCGAGCAGCTGCCAGTACAGCTCGTGGCTCACCTCCCGCATGGGTCCACTGGACCGCTCGATCCACGCCAGCATCGCGTCGCGTCCGGCCGGGTCGTGGGGAACGGTGCGCGGCTCGGGATGGCGGGCCTCGAGGTGCAGCATCACGTCCAGCGAGTCCAGCTGCGCGCCGGCGTCGTCGAGGTACGCCGGCACCTGGCCGCGCGGGTTGATCGCGAGGTAGGCGGGGGTCTTCTGCTGTCGGCCGGGCAGGTCGATCTCGACCCGCTCGAAGCGGACGCGCTTCTCCTCGAGCACGATGGAAACCTTGAAGCAGTGCGGGCTGCGGACGGAGGAGAACAGCGTGGCGGTCGCCGGGCCGTTCATGCGTGATGCACGCGTCCCCATGTGCGCAGCCAGTTGCGGTGCCCGAGGTCGGCCAGCGCGTCCGCGTCGTAGCCGGCGTCGCGCAGGGCGCTCACGACGTGCTGAAGGCCGCTGGCGTCTCCGATCGCGGTAGGGATCCGCGCGCCGTCGAAGTCGGAGCCGAAGCCCACCCCGTGCGGGCCCAGCCGGTCGACGAGGTGATCGACGTGGCGGACGATCAGGTCCACGGGCGCGCCTTCGTCCCAGGCGCCGTCCGGATGCAGGAACCCGACGCCGAAGTTCACGCCCACAAGGCCGTCGCGCTCGGCCAGCGCGTCCAGCTGGCGATCGGTCAGGTTGCGGGAGTGCGGACAGAGCGCGTGGGCGTTCGAATGGCTGGCGACGACCGGCCCCTGAGCGACGTCCAACACGTCCCAGAAGCCCTTCTCGGTCAGGTGCGAAACGTCGACGAGGATGCCCAGCTCGTCGCAGGCAGCGACCAGACCTCGCCCTTCGGCCGTCAGGCCCGGCCCCTGGTTGGGCGTCGCGGGGAAGGTGAGCGGCACGCCCCGGGCGAATCCGTTGGGTCGGCTCCACGCCAGGCCCAAGGCGCGTACGCCGCACTGGTGCAGCACGTGCAGCGCCTCGAAGTCGGGATCGATCGCATCGGCGCCCTCGACGTGGAGCGCCATCCCGATCGCGCCGTCGCGCAGGCTGGCCTCCATCTCGGCCGGGCTGCGGACGACGCGCAGCGCGCCGTCGGACGCCTCGGCCAGGCGGTGCAGGCCGACCAGCATGCCCAGCACGTGGCGGAGCGCCACGTCGGGATCGAGGATCGGGGGGAGCGGCAGGCGGTAGTGGCCACGCTCGTCGGAGTGCGCTGCGAAGTCGTTGGGCTCGACGGTGGTCGGCACGAACGCCGAGAAGAATCCGCCGGCCATGCCGCCCTCGCGCATGCGCGGCACGTCCAGGTGGCCGGTCGCGTTGCGGGCGAACACGTCGCGAGGACCGCTGCGCCGGGGCCAGCGCAGCGCGGTGGCGAGGTCGTTGTGCCCATCGAAGACGGGGACGACCGTGCGGTCGCCCCCGTTCCGTTCGTGCGTCATCGTTGGCGGACGCCTGCCGCCACGAGCGGCGCGACGAGCCTCGCCGCGAGCGCCGGTGTCGTCATGGAGCGGCCGACACGGTCCGGATCTCGATCTTCTGATCGGGCCGGGGCGTCCAGTCCAGGTCGGCGCGGACGCCGTACAGGTCGACCTGCTGGAACAGGATCAGCCAGGGCAGCTCGTCGTGGACGATCTCCTGCGCCTCGGCGTACAGCCGGGCACGCTCGCCGTCGTCGAAGGTCGAGCGGGCCTGCTCGACGAGCTCGGTGACGCGTGCGTTCTCGTAGTTGTTCTTCGTGGGCTGCCGTGCGAAGCCGCCCCACAGGATGTCGTCCGCGTCGAACGTGCTGGTGCCCCAGCCCATGTAGTGCGCCGCGGCCAGCGCGTCGCCGTCGCGGTACTTGGTGAGCTGCACGCTCCACTCGTTGATGTTCAGGTCCACCTCGATGCCGACCTCGGACCACTGTCCGACGAGCGCCTCGGCGACCTCCTGGTCCTGGGCGTAGCGGCCGACGGGCGCGTCGAGCTCGAAGCGGATGCCGTCCGGGTAGCCGGCTTCCGCGAGCAGCTCGCGGGCGCGCTCGGGGTCGTACGGGTACGGCTCCAGCTCCTCGTTCAGGCCGAACGTGCCGTTGGCCAGCGGCGCGCCGATCTCGACGGCGTTGCCGTCGAACAGGAACTCGATGATGTCGTTCACGTTCGTGGCGTACTGGATCGCCCGGCGCACGCGCGGATCGGCCAGAGCCTCGTTCTTCGTGCCGTCCAGCGCGACGTACTGGATGTAGGTGCTGGGCACGCTGCGCAGGTCCAGCGCGGCGTCGCTCTCGACCGCGCCGGTGCGGATCGCGGGCACGTTCGTGATCAGGTCCACGTCGCCTGCCTGAAGCGCCGCGACGCGGGTGGACAGCTCGGGGATCGGGCGGAACACCACGGTCTGGACGTCGGGCGCGCCGCGCCAGTGGTCCTCGAACGCTTGAAGGGTGAGGTGGTCGTCCTTGACCCACTCCACGAACGCGTAGGCACCGGTACCGACCGGCTCGGACGACACGGTCGCCTGATCGTTCGCCTCGACGTACGCCTGCGAGACCATGAACCACTCGCTCAGCCGGGCGGGCAGCAGCGGGTAGGGCGAGACGGTGTGGATCCGGACGGTGTCGGGTCCGGTGACCTCGACGTCCTCGATCACCGAGAAGCGGCTGGCCAGCGGCGAGCCCAGGTCGTCGTCCAGGGGGCGCTCCAGCGAGAACTCGACGTCGGCGGGGCCGAACGGCGTGCCGTCGTGGAACGTGACGCCCTCGCGAATCTCGAGCTCCCAGGTGGTGTCGTCGACGTTGCGCCAGGCGGTCGCCAGGCCGGGAACGAGGGCAAGGTCGGCGTCGCGGTAGATGAGCGTGTCGAACACGTTCGAGAGCACGCTGGTGCTGAACGCGTCGTTCTGCAGCTGTGGATCGAGCGAGGCGACGTCGGTGCCCTGCGCGACGACGAGCCGCTCGACGGGCTGGGCCAGGACCAGGCCCAGCAGCGCCGCGACCAGGGCGGGCAGCGCGAGACGGATCCAGGTTCGGACGGGACGGACTGGCTGCATGCGGGACCTCCTGCGTAGGGACGAGACCGGCCGAGCGCCGGCCGAATCTCGAACATGACAGATCGGGTCAGGTGCCGTCCGTCGCGAATCGGACGTAGCGCGGCCCCGCGAGACGCTCGGGTTCAGGGCGCTCAGGTGCGGAGCGACGGATCGAGCGTCTCGCGCAGCGCATCGCCGACCAGGTTGATCGACAGCACCGTCGCGAAGATCGCGAGTCCCGGCATCACGCTCACCCACCACGCGTCCGCGACGTAGTTCCGTCCGTCGGCGACCATCCCGCCCCAGGTCGGCGTGGGCGGCGGGACGCCCAGCCCCAGGAAGCTGAGCGACGCCTCGACCAGGATCATCGCCGAGATCGTCAGCGTGCCGATCACCGTGATCGGCGCGACGAGGTTGGGCAGCAGGTGCCGCAGCATCACGCGCCTGTCGCCGCCGCCCAGCGCCTTGGCCGCGGTGACGTACTCGCTGGTCATCAGGCTCAGCACCTGGGCTCGGACCACCCGGCCGTACGTCACCCAGCCGGCGACGCCCAGCACCAGCACCGTGTTCCGCAGGCTGGGGCCAACGACCGCGGCGACCGCGACGACCAGCACCAGGAACGGGATCGACTGCTGCACGTCGGCCAGCCGCATCAGCACCTGGTCCACCGCGCCTCGGTAGAAGCCCGCCAGCAGGCCCGCAGTCACGCCAAGCAGCGCCTGGAGGAGCACCGCCCCCACGCCGACGCCCAGCGAGATGCGCGCGCCGTGCAGGATGCGGCTCAGCACGTCGCGCCCCAGCGGGTCGGTGCCCAGCGGGTGCGCCGGATCGCTGCCCGGAAGCGGCCACGGCGGCCGGAGGCGAAGGCGCAGGCTCTGCGCCGTCGGGTCGTGCGGCGCCCACTGCGCGGCGAACACCGCGGTGAGCGCGACCAGCACGATGAACGCCAGGGCCACCGTCGCGACCGGCCGCCTCCGGATCGCGAGCCGCACGCGACGCCAGCCGCGGCCGCCGGTCGCGCGTCGCGCCGGATCGATGGTCGGGTCGGTCGCCACGTCGTGCGCTCCCTCGTTCGTGGGTCCGTTCGTTCTCCCGCTCATGCGAGCCGGATCCTGGGGTCCAACGCCCCGTAGAGGAGATCGATCACGACGTTCACGATCGCCACCGCGACCGCGACGACCAGCACGAACGCCTGGACGACGGGGAAGTCGAGGTTGCCCAGCGACTGCACCAGCAGCAGGCCGGCGCCGGGGTACGCGAACACCGTCTCGGTCACGATCGCGCCGCCGACCAGTTGGATCACCTGCAGACCCAGCACGGTGAGTACGGGGATCGCCGCGTTGCGAAGCGCGTGCACGAAGACCGTCGCGGTCTCGGAGCGTCCCTTGGCGCGCGCCGTGCGGACGTAGTCGCTGGCCAGCACCTCCAGCAGGCTTGAGCGCAGCAGCCGGTTCAGGAACGCCGACGCCGCCGTTCCCAGCGTGACCGCCGGCAACACCAGGTGCAGCAGCGATCCCCGTCCGCTCGAGGGGAACCACCCCAGTCCGACGGAGAACACCAGGATCAGCACGATGCCCAGGAAGAAGTTCGGCAGCGCCTGGCCGATCAGCGCCAGCGTCACGCCGAAGCGGTCGATCCAGGAGTCCGGGCGCAGCGCGGAGAGAATGCCCAGCGGAAGCGCCACGCCGATCGCGACCAGGAGCGAGGCCGCCATCAGCTGCAGGGTGGCCGGGAACCGGTCCAGGACCATGCCCAGCGCGGGCTGTTGATGGCGCAGCGAGGTGCCCAGGTCGCCTTGCAGCGCGCCTGTCAGGAAGTCCAGGTACTGAACCGGCAACGGCCGGTCGTAGCCCAGCGCCCGGCGCAGGCGCTCGACGTCCTCGTCGGTCGCGTCCAGCGGCACCATCAGCGCCGTCGGATCGCCCGACAGCCGGACCAGCGCGAACACCAGCAGCGACACGCCGAGGAGCACGAACACGGAGTAGACGAGGCGCCGGATCAGGTACGCGGTCATGCGCGTCGCACCCGGTGGGGTCGCGCCCGGTCGCGTGGTGCCGGTTCGGGTCGCGCCAGGTCGGGTCGCGGCATGCGCGAAAGGATTGCCATCCTCGTGCCGCCGTGTCGGTCAAACGCCCGACAGGGCGCCGTCGTCCGGCCTTCGCCCGCTCGCGACCCGGTAGGCTCGCCCGGTGTCCGCGTTCCGGTCCCACCTTCCCGGGCTTGGCCTGGTGCTCGCGCTGACCCTCGCCGCCTACCTCGCCTCGCGCCTTCCGGGCGCGGGGGTGATCGGACCGCTGGTGCTGGCGTTGCTGCTCGGCGTCGCCGTGGGCGCGGTTCCGACGGTCCGCCGGAGCGGCGTCGCCACCGGTCCGGGCGCCCGCTTCGCCGCGAAGACGCTGCTCAAGGCGGGCATCGTCCTGCTGGGGGTACGCCTGGACGTGCGCGCGCTGGCGGAGCTCGGACCCCAGGTCGCCGCCGGCAGCCTGTTGGGCGTCGTCGCCGCGTTCGTCGCGATCGAGGTGGCGGGCAGGGCCTGGCGGGTTCCGGTCGATCTGCGGCGGGCCGTCGCGATCGGCACTGCAGTGTGCGGCGCCTCCGCCATCGCCGCGGCGCTCCCGGTGCTGCGGGCGCGGGCCGCGCACGCCTCGGTCGCGATCGGGACGATCAGCCTGCTGGGCACGGCGGGCGTCTTGGGCTTCGCCGCGTGGACCGCGCTGGCGAACGTCGCGGGCGCCACGACCGCGATCCTGGCCGGCGCGACGCTGCAGGAGGTCGGGCACGTCGTCGCGGTCGGGGCCACGGTCGGCGGGGCCGAGGGCGACCTCGCGCTGCTGGTGAAGCTGTCGAGGGTCGTGCTGCTGGCGCCCACGCTGGTGCTGCTCGGATTGGCCATGCGCTTCGAGGAGGGCCGCTCCGAGCGTGGCGCCGCCGGCCGTTCCCGCTCCGTGGGCATGGCGTCGCTCAGCGCCGCCGAGCGCGCGACGGCGAAGCACGGCGAGG
>Ga0209943_1002008_pt1 | contig 11599 bp, 11 predicted proteins | sample SalPonR1_B_D2_MG_FD_185698 | JGI IMG/M metagenome (GOLD analysis project Ga0209943, IMG submission 185698) | Salt pond soil microbial communities from South San Francisco under conditions of wetland restoration - Salt Pond MetaG R1_B_D2_MG... ... | reverse complement strand
GTTATGACACAGTTCTTGCCACGAGGATAGGCTGTTTTTCAGTGGAAACACTTATGGAGGGTAAAAGGGGCCTGATGGTGGGGTGCGTTAATCACGAAATGGTGTCGGTACCCCTAAGAAATTCATGGGAGAAGAAAAAGACAGTAAAGCCGGAACTTCTGGCGACCCTGGAAATGATGAACAGATGATCCCGGGAATCAAAGATCTGCATTTCCTGACGGCAAGTGATATTGCCGGAAGACATGTTCCCCGCCTCGCAAAGCCTGAAGACTTGGAAAGAGCCCTTGCTTTGTTGATAAGGTCGTCAAGGATAGCTATTGTGACCGGCTTTATGGTGCCTTCGGCAAATGCTCCGGAAACGGACGGTCCTCCCGGTACGATAGTGCTTGCCAGGGCTCTTGAGCAATGCGGAAAAAAAGTAACAGTCTACACAGATCCTCCTTGTCAGAAAGGAGTTATGAGCTGTGGTAAGGTCCTTGGTTTCAGTGAGGTAAGGGCAGTAGAAGAGGGTTCCGGTATCCACGAAGGAGATCCTGACCTGGTCTTTTTCCTGGAAAGGCTTGGACGTACAAGGGACGGCAAATATTGCAACATGCACGGTATGGACATTTCGGATTATACCTATCCCCTTGACGAGGCGGCTATGATAGCAATGGAGAAAAAAGTTCCGGTTATTGCCATAGGTGACGGAGGCAACGAGGTCGGGATGGGACTGATAGCCGAAAAGATCCATCGACTGGCTCCGGCTTTTTCGGATTGCGTCTGCAGCATTACCTGTGATGTCCTTCTTGCATCGGATGTCTCGAACTGGGGAGCCTATGCACTGACCTCTATCCTTTCTTTTCATTATGGAAGGTGGCTGGGTCATTCGGCAAGAGAGGAAAAGATGATGCTGGATGCAATGACAAAAGCAGGAGCTGTAGATGGAGTAACCGGACTGGCTGCTCCGTCAGTTGACGGTTTCAGTCTTGAAAAGAACATGGAGATGGTAGATAAGTTTTATTCCTGGTATCTTGAGCATTCACAAGAGGGCAGGAAGAATCCCTCCATATCCTGAAAGAGCTGGTATTATTTTTCTCTCAGGGGAATGCTGCCTTTGACCCTCTTTTCGAGAATGGGGAGGAGCAGAAGGGCCGCAGTTGCTCCGATACCTGTCTGGACCAGGTCTGTCACAAGTTCGAAAGGAGCTGCTTTCCAGCCGTAGAGAACACCAGCCATTGTGGAATATCCTGTGATCATCACCAGGGCTCCGCAAAGTATTGCAGTTTTTCTATGGTCTCTGCCTATTTTGCCTGTTACGTATCCCTCGGTTCCCTTTATCAGGAGCGTAAAAGGCGCCCATAGGGGATAGCCAAGCACGAGGTCACCAAGACATGCGCCGATACCGCCGCACGCAGCACCGTAGGTTGGTCCGAGCATCAGGGCTACAATATATATTATTCCCTCACCGAGATTAAAATAAAGTCGAAAGCCTGGAACAGGGATGCTGAGCATTGTCGCAACGGTTACGGTAGAGGCGAGAATGGCTCCGAGGGCGACAGATCTTGCTTTTTTATCCATTATGTTAGATCCTCCTTTTGCCTTATTGAAAATTCATGGTATTATACTGAATAAGTTCAGTTTATATCCTATCTGCAATACCTTGCAGTTTCGATATCCAGAGTATACGATCCCCGGCCCTTTTCTGGTCTGCATAGTAATATCCTGATTCTTGTTTTTTGACTTGTTTTTTTCCGGGAGCGATGGTTATAATGTCGAGGAGTAGAAGAACATTCCTCCTGCTTTTGTCCTCAGGGATCTTCATTGTGTCCACTTTTGCATTGTGGACCGTTTTCAGAACAGAATCCACTTCTTTCATTTTCAACAGGGCAGTAGTATGTGATGAAGTGGACGAGAACTATAAACCCTCTGGAGTGGCCAGTAATTTTGATTACGGCACCCGGCAGATCTGTCTCTGGTTTGAGTACTGTACGGAATACGAATCCTGCGAACTTTTCCTTTACTGGTACTTCAGGGACAGTCTGGTTTTCAGGGAAACTGTGGATATATCTTCAACGTCGGGGAAAAAGACCCTCTGTCTTCTTCGGGAAGATGGTTATCCTTTACCGAGAGGAGATTACAGGGTTCGAATAGAACTGAACGGCAGAAATCTCACTACCTTGAACTTTTCCATATATAAAAGGGAAGCATAAATATAAAAGAAGAAAGGAAGTATGTATCATGATCTTCTTCCTCGATACTGCCAACCTTGATGAGCTGCGCGAAGCAGCTTCATGGGGCGTTGTCTCGGGCGTAACGACAAATCCTTCACTGGTCTCCAGGGAAGGAAACGTGAAATTTGAGGACCATATCAGTGAAATAACCTCCATTGTCAACGGACCCATCAGTGCGGAGGTAATAGCCCTCGATACGGAGGGTATGGTCAAAGAAGGAAGGGCCCTTGCCACTATCTCTACGAATATTGTGGTCAAGGTTCCCATGACACCTGAAGGAATGGGTGCTGCCAGGATACTCTCCGATGACGGCATACCTGTTAACGTTACACTCGTATTCTCTCCCCAGCAGGCCCTGCTTGCCGCTGCGGCGGGAGCTACCTATGTCAGTCCTTTTATAGGAAGGCTAGATGATATTGGTGAGGACGGAGTGGGTCTTGTAGCTGATATTGCCGAAATGTTCGCTCTTCAGGATATTCGGACGAATGTGCTTGCTGCAAGTATCAGGAATCCGGGCCATGTTTCCGCATGTGCCCTTGCAGGGGCGGACGTTGCAACAGTGCCCTTCAAAGTTTTGAAACAGCTTTTCCAGCATCCGCTTACGGACAGGGGAATGGAAAAGTTTCTTGCCGATTGGGAGGTATATAAAAGTAGGTCATGACTGACACAAAGACAGAAGGAACTACAGAGAACACAGGAAATGGAACGGCAAATGAAACTGTAAAAAAGACAGATCAGCCTTCGGCTGGCAATAACGGCAACGGCAACAATTTACAGGAGACCAGAACAGTTCCCAAACCGCGGTACTCTTACACCAAACTTTCAGGACTTATCCTGAGCGAACTCAGGCGCATAGCGAGGGAACTCGGAGTCAACGGCGCGAGTGCAATGAGAAAGGACAACCTGATCCTTGCCCTTTTGAAAAAACAGGCGGAAAACATGAAATACCGATTTGGTGGAGGAACTCTGGAGACCCTGGGCGATGGGTACGGATTTCTCAGACCGGAGGGACTGCTTCCAAGTGACAACGATATCTACGTTTCAGCTTCACAGATAAGAAGGTTTGGCCTGCGCAACGGAGATGTAGTCTGGGGCCTGGTCAGACAGCCCAAGGACCAGGAACACTATGAGGCTCTTCTCAGGGTGGAAATGGTGAATTTTTCGGATCCTGAAAAGGCCAGAAGAAGAGCACATTTTGGACAGCTCACTCCCATATTTCCTGATGAACGCATGAAACTTGAGACACCTTCAAAGGAGATATCCAACAGGCTTGTAGATCTTTTCGCTCCCATCGGAAAAGGACAGAGGGCACTTCTTGTATCCCCGCCGAAGGCTGGAAAGACTACGCTGCTGAAGAACATTGCCCACGGTATCACCACGAACCATCCGGAGGTAATCCTGATGGTCCTGCTGATTGACGAAAGGCCCGAAGAGGTTACTGATATTGCACGATCTGTGGACGGGGAGATTATAGCTTCGACCTTCGACAGGCCTGCAGAGGAACATCTCAGGGTGGCAAACCTTTCACTTGAAAAAGCCAAAAGGCTCGTTGAAGTCGGCAAGGACGTAGTTCTCCTGCTGGATTCGATCACAAGGCTGGCAAGGGCTTCAAACCTTGTAGTGCCTCCTTCGGGAAGGACCCTTTCCGGGGGTATGGACCCGGCAGCATTGTATTTCCCGAAGAGGTTCTTTGGAGCTGCAAGAAATATCGAAGAAGGCGGAAGTCTTACCATCGTAGGAACAGCCCTTGTAGATACTGGCAGCAGAATGGACGACGTAATTTACGAGGAATTCAAGGGAACAGGCAACATGGAACTTCATCTTTCGAGAAAACTTTCAGAGCAGAGAGTGTTCCCGGCTATGGATATAACGAGGTCCGGAACAAGACGTGAAGAGCTTCTTATAGGAGAGGAAGATCTGGAGAGATTGTGGCTCCTCCGTAGAAGGATCATGAACGTAGATGAAACTGGTGCTCTGAACCTGATAATAGACAAGATCAAAAAATCCAGAAACAATGAAGAATTCCTTAAGTCAATTCGAAAATCCTGAGCAGATCCTTGGTATATACGAAAAAATCAGTTATAATAATTCGGGTTTGTATTGACTTTTTCAAAAATTCATGAACTTTTGTAATGTCGAAAAGCAGGGAGGGAATTATTTGCGCAGATTTCCGCACAAGATCGACGGACGTTTCCCGGGCAGAGCCGGATTCCTGATCATTATCGCTGTAATGCTTGTTACAACTGCTTTTCTATCTGTAGCATGTTTAAACAAGGCGGAAGGGATCCTGAGGTATAGTGGATCAGATCCGGATATCGCAGGAAACTTTAATTCAACTCCAGGTTCAGGTTTTGTAGTGATCGAAATGCCTGGAGATGTATATAACGATTACGGTCCATATGTAGCTCTGGAATCAGAAGAGCTCAACGGAATAGGCCCCCTGCCTGCTCCCTCTTTCAGAGAGGAAAAGGTAGTTCTTCAGGAACAGAAAGCCCCGGAAGAAAAGGATCCCGTAAAAAAGGATATTAAAAACACAACAGAAATTAAGGGAATGTCCGAATTAGGACTCTACCTCGAGGAGATCAGAGTCTCAGATGAAGAAGAGAGCCTGCCGGAAGCCGAAGAAGCCTCTTCGGATGTCGACCCCGAAGAGAGCGACCTGATCCTTGAGGAACAATCGGTGTGCTGGTTCGAATATCAGGTAGGTTCCGGTGAGACCCTTACTGATATCTGCAGAAATGAACCTCTCACTCCGGAACAGATCGCAAAGGCCAACAGTCTTAAAAACCCGGATTACCTGAAGGAAGGACAGGTTCTTCTAATACCCAGGTCTCCTGACCAGATAGATGACACCTTAGCCGAGCTTGAGAGAAGAAAGGCCGAGGAGCTGGAGAGGCTCAACAGGGTTGATCCCGTCGAGGTTTCCGAGTACAGGGTACAGGAAGGGGACAGCCTCTGGTCTATTTCAAACAAACTGAGTATAAGTATTGATACTCTTTTTGCCTGTAATGCCTTGAAAGACCCGGACTACCTGAAACCGGGAACAAAGCTCACAGTCCCCAACCAGGACGGTCTTTTCCACAAGGTTAAAAAAGGTGATACCCTTGCTGCCATAGCAAAAAAATACAAGACTGAAACGGAGAGGATCGGAAAAGCCAATCCGGATCTCGATCTTGACTCCCTACAGGTTGACATGAAGATCTTTGTTCCTGGAGCTACACCGGCTTCGTCTGTATTCAACCTTAGTGACGGCAGAAGCTCAAGTCGTTCTCAGGGATTCCGATGGCCCGTAGCAGGAAAGATCAACAGCCCCTTTGGATGGAGACGGCATCCCATAACAAGGAAACGTAATTTCCATACAGGCATAGATATCAAGGGTAATACGGGAAGGATCATCCGTGCTGCCAAAAGCGGCAGGGTTGCCTATTCCGGATGGATGGGCGGTTATGGAAGGGTGGTAGTAATTAACCACGGCAACGGTTATTCTACCCTTTATGCACATTGTAGCAGTCTTCTCGTTCGAAAGGGACACCGGGTATCATCAGGGCAGGCCATCGCCAAGGTGGGATCCTCGGGTAGGACCACAGGACCTCATCTTCACTTCGAGGTCAGAAGGAACAACAAACCCATCAATCCTCTGAGTGTTCTGTGACAAAAATAAGAACGTAAAATAGCAAAAAGGGCTGTCTCCGACGGGGCAGCCTTTTTGATTTGTTTTGATAATATCTTGAAGTAAACATATATTACGAATGAGCAGGTGAGAATGGAATGAGAAAGTATATATTCGTAACTGGTGGAGTTGTTTCATCCCTTGGTAAGGGATTAACTGCAGCTTCTCTTGGCGTCCTGCTGAAAAAACGGGGAATGAAGGTTTCCATTCTGAAAATGGATCCTTACATAAACGTCGATGCAGGTACAATGAACCCCTTTCAGCACGGAGAAGTGTTCGTCACAGATGATGGAGCAGAGACAGACCTTGATCTTGGTCACTACGAACGTTTTATTGACGAATCTCTGTCGTCTCTGAACAATATAACAACAGGCCAGATATATTCATCTGTAATAGCGAAGGAAAGAAAGGGGATATACCTTGGAGCCACCGTACAGGTCATACCTCATATAACTACAGAGATACAGGATAGGATAATTGCAGCAGGAGATGGTTGTGACATTGTTATAGCAGAAATTGGAGGTACCGTTGGAGACATAGAGGGACAGCCATTTCTTGAGGCCATTAGACAGATATCATCGAGAGTCGGAAGGGAAAATGTTCTCTACTGTCATGTAACCCTTGTTCCGTACCTTGAAGCAGCCGGAGAGATGAAGACAAAACCCACCCAGCACAGTGTGCAGGAATTGCGAAGGATAGGAATTCAGCCCGATATGATAGTATGCAGGTCCCATTATCCTGTAAGCGAGGACATAAAGGAAAAGATAGCTCTTTTTTGCAGTGTCTCGAAAGATGCCGTCGTAGAGGCTCTCGACGAATCCACCATATACAATGTGCCTGTTAGTCTTTTCAGCCAGGGAGTAGACAGTTTCGTCCTGAAAAAACTCCGGATACCAATGGAGGTTGAACCTGACATTTCCGACTGGCGTAAAGTTGTCAAAGGATTCTGCGAGCCCTCAAGAGAAATCGAAATAGCCATGGTGGGCAAGTATCTGGACAACAAGGATGCCTACCTGAGCGTAGTTGAGGCTCTCTATCACGCAGGGATAAACGAGTGGGCAAGGGTCAGGATAAGATTTGTGGAAGCTGAAAACATCGAGGAAAAGGGAGCGGGAAATCTGCTCAATGGAGTTGATGGAGTTCTAATCCCAGGCGGTTTCGGCTACAGGGGATTTGAGGGTAAAATAATGGCAGCCAGGTATGCAAGGGAAGAAAAAATTCCCTATCTGGGCCTTTGTCTTGGAATGCAGGTGGCAGTGGTGGAGTTTGCAAGGAACGTTTGTGGTCTTTCTGGTTCCAACAGTACCGAAATGGATCCGGGAACACCCAATCCGGTAATTCATCTGATGGAAGATCAGGAAAAAATTGATACAATGGGTGGTACTATGAGACTTGGTTCCTATAACTGCAGACTTGAAAGCAACACAAGGGCAAGAGACCTGTATAATACTGAAGGGGTAAGAGAAAGACACAGGCACAGATATGAATTCAACAATCTATATCTTGAAAGATTTCAAGAGGCAGGTATGATCTTTTCAGGTATCAATCCTGAACTTGGACTTGTGGAGATAATAGAATTGAAGGAGCATCCATGGTTTATTGGTGTTCAGTTCCATCCGGAGTTCCGGTCAAGACCGGTAAGATCCCATCCCCTTTTTGGTGGGTTCGTCAAAGCGGCTCTTGAGCGGGATCATCCCATTCCTTAAGGAGGAATTTGTCATGAAAAGAATTACTATGATAAGTTTAACGGTTTTGATCTTTGTACTTTTTGCCTCTTTTTCTGCTTTTGCAGCAGACCAGGACCAGACACCCTCAACTCTCCAGGTAATGGACAGGGTGGAAGAACTTCTTTACGGCCAGATCAGGACGGGAGGTCTTATCGATCGGCTCAGCAATGCCGAATCTTCCCTTTTTGGAAGAGAACTGCCCGGCAGCATTGCCGACAGGCAGAATGCGCTTTTGAACTTTATTGAAAAGGGAGATCCCAATCAGCCTTCCATGCTTTTCAAACTGGGAGTTGCCGAGTGGGCTCTCGGGCAGAAGGTTCACGCCTTCCAGCCTATAGATACCAGGGTAGCTGACCTTGAAAAGACACTCGAAGGAGGGACTCAGGAGAATAAAGCCCTTGCCATGAGGCTGGAAAGACTTCTGGGTCTACTTCTTTCGGAGAACGTTACCATGGCGGAAGTACAGGTTCCAGCAGATTCTGTAATGAAAGCCGAATTTCTTGAGACTCTTTCTCCAGCGGATGCGAGGGTAGGCGATGAAGTCAAAATGGCACTTGCTGAGGATCTTGTGATAGGAAATAACCTCGTTGCACCTGGCGGAAGCATTATAAAAGCAGAAATTGCCGAGGTGAAGAAACCGAGGAGCTTTGGTCGTTCTTCCGAGATAAAAATCAGTTTTGACAGTCTTTATCCTCTGGATCACAGAGTAATAGACCTGGTGATGGGAAAGGAAGCTGAAGAAGCGGCGAAAGCCGAGGCATCTCAGATGGCAGCTGTTGGTACAAGCTTTGTGGGAGCAATTTTACTTGGCCCCGTAGGTCTTGCTGGTGGATTCCTTGTAAAGGGAGATGCGAAAGAGGTCCCGGAAGGGACAGAGCTTTTCGTGCAGACCCTCATGGACCAGAGGATAAATGCCTATCCGGTACCTGCAGGACTTCAGGGAATGATCGAGACTACTGAAAAAACGCCTGAATCTGACGATCTCTTCGATGAAAGGGAGGACGGTGAAGTCCGGTGAAATTCCTGAAGCCCCTGAGAAAACCTCTGGCAGCTCTCCTTGCAGCTGGAATGATCTTTTCAGGAAGTGCCATGGCTCTCGACCTCAAGGACCTGATCGGAGTAGTTGGAGGAGGATTTATTGTAAGTGCCATAGCAGGACCTCTCAATGATTTTATCAATACTGTTACCTTTAACAGGGGAGTGAAGTCCGAAGCACATACCAAGGTGGTTCCCATCGTTTCCGTTGGAACGGGAACAAGAATTGGAGCTGCCCAGGTTTCTGGTCCCTCCGGGGAGGGTGTAGGTAATACTAAGGCTGTCGCCCAGATAGAGGTGACCTTCAAGGACCGTTTCAGAGTGGAGATCCTGATCCCCATTGACTCCGAAAATCCTCTGGAGAGATTCAGAAGGGTACACGGTGTCGGAGTATCTGCAGTAATAGATTACAAATTATGATAAGATAATTAAACACAGGTTATATCTGGAGGTAGTATGAAAAGAATTTTTGTTGGATCTTTGACCGGACTGGTTCTCCTCTTTACATTATGTACCAGTCTTTTCGCGTCTCCAGCCCAGGAAGTAGCATCTGTTCTCGACAGGTGGACTTCCTTTCACTGGGGAGATGACTGTTTTGTATGGATCGTAAGGTATACAGATGACCTTTCAGGACCCTGGGCGGACCTTGCTGTAGAGAAAGGTGCTGTTTCCAGGGAGGACAGGGACTCCTATGTCAAATCATTCAAGGCGGAACTTGATATGTCGACAAGGGAACCACTGCTTGTTTCCATAACTTCCTTTTCCGGTTCTCCCCTTCAGCTTGAGTCCTTTGACGAAAAAATATACATTGTAGATAGTGCTGGAAAAAGAACGGGACCTGACAGTTATGACGAATCCTTTGACAAGCCTGTAAAGGACAATGCAAGGGGACTGGTATTTTTCCCTGTCCAGGAGGGGCCCTTCCGGGTAGTAATAAAAGGTCTTGGCCTGGCTGACGGGGGCCGATTCGATTTTCCGGGTTTTGAAGGCATTCAGCCGGATCCAGTCTCTTCCGATATGGACGCGGCTCAATCGGGCAGACCCTCACCGGGCCTGACAGAAGGAGTTGTAGTGATCTCTCCCTCAGAAAGAAATATTAAAGAGCAGGAAAAGCTTTCTGTTTCAGAACCTGAGAAGAAGGAAACCGAAGTAGTAACGGAAAGCCAGGAGGCTTCTAATGAAACAAAAGAGAGCGGGTTAGATGAAAAAGTTTCATCGGCAAAAGGAAAAGAAGATGTTCAAGAGAGCGATACAGAAGAAAAGGAAAACATGTACAAAAGTAAGGACCTTCTTCTAAGGGCTTTTCTTGAGAGCTGGATATCTGGAGATTACGAGAAAATGTATTCTCTGCTTTCGGAATCAAGTAAAAAGAGAGTTTCGAGATCGGTCTTTACCGGAAATAACATGCAGTCTCCTTTTCGGATGATTCTTATGAATGGTTATACTTATAATTGGGAGGACGATGAAACAGCTGTTGTGTCAAGCAAGAGCGAACTTAGCATTATGCAGGGGCTCAGCAGCAAAAAGATAAAGGTGACAAGGGAAGGTAATGGCTGGAGTGTCCTCTGGTAAAAGAAAAATCCTGATCGCCCTTTTTATAGCTATAGTTCTATTTCTTGGTTATGGGCTTTTCCATGACTTACAGCTTGACAATATTGAAGACAATGTAGAAAAAGAGGAACAGGTGGGACCTACGGTCTCCAAGCTCAGTTTTTACCGCGAGATCTCCGGGGATATCTGGGAACTCAGGTCCGAAAAGGCTGCTAAAATGTCGAATTCAAAAATAAAGGGTTACTCTGTGGATATCCAGATGACCGGAAAAGACGGTAACTTGTGGACTGCCTGGGCACCAGAAGCTGAATATAACGAAAAGGACAGCTCCCTGAGGATGGAGAAAGCGATAGGTACAGGATTGATGGACCAAACCGGGATCGACTGGAAGGCCGAAATCGTTTTTTTCAGCGAAAAGGCAGGTATATGGACCTTCCCGAAGGGAATAACCTCGGAGTCAGCGAGCTTTGACCTGAAGGGTAACTGGGGAGAGTTCGTCATTGAGGGAAAAATGAAGGTTTCCGGAGATGCAGAGGCAATATGGTACAGGAATGGAGATAAACAATGAAGCTGGCTAAAAGTGTTTTTGTTGTCCTTTTTGTTCTGCTTGTCCTTCTGGTCTCTTCCTGCGCTGGCCAGGAAGAGCAAGAAGAGGTAGTACTTGACGCAGATATGGTCACTTACGATGAACAGACGGGAACAGGGACAGCTGAAGGGAACGTCAGGCTTGAGAGAGGGAACATGACCCTCAATGCTCCATATATGAATGTAGACAGCACTACCAGTGTAGTTAAGGCATATTCAGAACCTGGCAAACCTGTCATCATATCCCAGGGCAAAGAGACTCTCAGAGGAACATCCCTCGAATACGACCTTCAGAAACGAGAAGGGACTATGTATGGAGGTTACGGAACCATGCCTGCTGACAGGGGTTACGTCTACATGGATGGCGGAAGGATCGATATAGCTCCTGAACCTGCCGCAGCAGAAAAACAATGGATCAACGGAACTAAACCCGGGGAAGAGGATGAGGACACCTTTGTGGCCCAGTGGAAGGATGTTACCATGACCACATGTCCTGAAGATCCTCCTCATTATCGGCTTGTTACGTACAGGATGGTAATAATTCCAGAAAGGCGAGTCATAGCAAAAACCCCCGATGTTTACATGGGAAAACACAAGCTTTTCCGTTATCCCTTTGACTACATAGTGGACCTTCGAAAAAAGGAGCATAACCCATTTATGCCTTCCCTGGTATATGATTCTGACAAGGGGGCAGGTCTTGGAATAAAGCCGCGTTTCTACCCAGATGATAATTCCACAATCGACTTAACTCTCCTTCAGTGGTCTGATGAAGGTTTTGAATGGAGTGGAAGATACACCCGAAGTTTCGGAGGTGGTTT
>Ga0209943_1002005_pt1 | contig 11609 bp, 6 predicted proteins | sample SalPonR1_B_D2_MG_FD_185698 | JGI IMG/M metagenome (GOLD analysis project Ga0209943, IMG submission 185698) | Salt pond soil microbial communities from South San Francisco under conditions of wetland restoration - Salt Pond MetaG R1_B_D2_MG... ... | reverse complement strand
GTGACGGCAACGCCTCCCAGCGGTCGTGCTCCGGGTCGTACGCCTCGAACGTATCCAGTGCCCGGTCGGAACCGAGCCCGCCCGGCAGGAACACGACGCCGTCCACGACGGCGGCCTGCAGCTCCGATCTCGGCGTCGGCATCGAGGCGGCGGACGTCCACGAGGCGCCCACCTCCTGGGCGCGTGCCGGTACCGCCATCGACGCCGTCATGGCGACCGCGACCGTGAGCGTGAGCCCGACAGCGAAGCCACGGAGCGCTCCGAAGGCCGCGCCGGCCGCGCGACGTGACCGTACGCGCAGGCCAAGCGACACGGGCTCCGCGCGGGCGGAGACCCGACTCAGACGGGGGCCGGATCCATCCATGCGTACGCGCTTCCCCAGCTCTCTCGGGCCGCGCTGGTCACGGTCGCGACCTCGGCGGCGTCGACCGCCTCGAGCTCCGCCATGGTGTGGGGGTTGAAGTGGAACGCGTACAGGCGCGCCACGAACATCGTGAACGGGAGCGACGACTCGCCCGGCCGCTCGCCGTGCCCGTGCACGGTCACCTCCACGCCGTGCCCCCAGTCCTGACGACCTTCCGCGTTGGGGTTGAGGAAGTACGCGCGCATCTCGCCGTCGGGCCCGTGCGGAGCGACGCGTAGCAGCGAGACGGCGTGGAAGCCCAGCAGCTCGCCACGTGCCGATGTGATGAACAGCCCCACCGGGCTGGGGTACGCCAGGTCGTGCCCGCCGTTGAACGACGGGTGGTGCGAGGCGTAGAACGTGCGCACGAACGAGGCGTAGTCGCTGATGGCGTGGGTGACCGGATCGAACGCCGAGCGGAAGCCGGTCGGGATCCAATGGCCGTACAGCGCGGGGTTCACCCACTTGTGCGGATCGTCGCCACGGAAGGCGGCGCGGCGCATCATCTCGTTGTAGATCCGGTCCAGGTGCGGCACCAGGACCGTCGAGACGGCGTCCAGCGTGTAGTCGACCTCGGTCTGCAGCCCTTGCGGCAGCAGGCTCGAATCCAGCGTGGCGCCTTCGAAACGCATCTCCATGCGGTGACTCCGCGCGACGGAGATGACCATGTCGAGCAGCTTGCCGGGCGCGAACTGGCTCCACAGCGCGATGCCGCGCGCGCTCTGGCAGGTCGGGCTCCAGCCCTGGCTGACGCCCAGCGGCTGCCCCAGCACGTTCAGGGTGTCGGCCAGCAGGATCGCGTTGGCCGGCAGCTCTGCGTCGACGGAGTGCAGCACGTCGGCCGCCACGGCGTCGTGGACCTCGAGCGTCATCATGCGTTTGAGTGCGGCGCGTACCAGGCCGCGGGCCAACAGCCCCTGGTTCAGCACCTCCGACAGCCCGTAGACCGACTGCTCGGTCTCGGGATGCACCGCGGCGTCGACGATGGCGGCGACGAGCTCGTGATGCTCGCGCAGCTGCTGCCGTCCGGCGTCGTTCAGCTGCAGCGCCTCGGCCAGCGCCTCGGGCCGGTCCACCACCGTGCGGACCAGGACCGGATGGTGGGCGGCGACCAGGCCGGTCGCGACCATCGATCGGCCCAACGCCGACGCTTCGGTCGCGAGGGCCGCCTCGTCCGCGCTCGCCAGGGCGCGAGCGTACGCCTTCGGGTCGCGATGCTCACGCGCCAGCGGGCTCGGCCCGTCGATCGCGTCGAGGTAGCTCAGCAACGACCGGTCGCCGGGGTCGTCGCGGCTCAGCTCGAACCGCTCGCGCGCGAACGCCAGCAGCGTGCGCGCGCGCAGCGTCACGATCGGACGCTGATGCATGATCAGCCCCACCTCGCGGGCGAGGGCACGCCGTACGCCGTCCAGCGGCAGGTGCCGCAGGATCAGCCCGAACAGCTCGCGGGCCCGCTGGCCGGCGACCCCGGACGCCGCACGGTCCGCCTCGCTCCCGGAGGGGAAGGCGAGGTCGAGGCTCAAGACCAGCACGTCCTCCAGGTAGCTGCGCGCCCGGTCGGGCGTCATCTCGGGGTCCTCGGCCAAGCCCTCCGCCAACGCCAGCATGCGGAGCTCGCTCAGCGCCTCCATGAGCGCCGTCTCGCCGCCCGCGCGTAGCGTGCCCTCGACCAGCGTCGGAACCAGCCGCTCGGGACGCTCCCACGGCGAGCCTCGGAACAGGTCCGCGCGGATGGCGTCGGGCATGCGCCCGTATAGCGCCTCGACGCCGTCCTCGTCGCGCAACAGGCGTTCCGCAGCCGTCAGGACCTGCGGACGATGATGGGGCTTCGCGACGTCGGCCGCGTCCGCGAAGACGGCGAGTGCGCGGTCGAACCGTTCGGTCGAGGTCGGGTTCATCGGCGTCGCCTCACGATCACGTTCGTTGGAATGTCGATCCGCTGCGTCAAGCGTAGAAGTCCACGCCCTCGTAGTGCATCAGCAGCTCTCGCATGCGCTCCGCATCGGGGCCTCTCAGGAACACCGTTCCGTAGTGGTTCCCGTACCCCTCGCGGTCGTCTCCGACCTTGTGGGCGCTGGGCTCGAACAGGGTGTGCTGCTCGAAGTACGGGTCCTCCTCGAGCTCCTCGGGCATGTTCAGCCGCTCGACGTAGCCGGGCTTGGGGTAGACCATCAGGCAGCCCGCGACGGTGTCCGGCTCGAAGTCGGGAGCCGGGAAGAACGCGCGGAGCTCCTCTTCGGTCGTGGCCGGATCGCTGACCAGGATGTGCGCCTGGTACGGATCGAACCCGAACACCTTCTCGATCAGCTCGAACATGTGTCCACCGGGGATGCGGTTGGCGACCTCGCCGAAGCTGACCTCGTCGTTCTCGGTCAGGAACCACTCCGGGTGGATCAGGCCGTACTCGATCCCGAAGCCGTCGACCAGCCGCTGCATCGCCTTCTCGATGATCGGCCGCTTGGAGGCCAGGTCCGCAGAGGGCGGGATGAAGTTCGAGTGACCCAGCTTGACGTACTCGGTGACGTTCAGGAAGCGGATCTTGCCGGCGTGGACGAACGCCTCGCAGCTGAACTCGCGTCCTGGCAGGTGGCTCTCGACCAGGCTCGGGAAGTCGGCGTCGGTCAGCTTCTCCTCGATGTCCTGCTTCGTGCGGAGGAGCCGGTGGCCGACCGTTCCCATCGCGGCGAACGGCTTGAGGTGCACCCAGGCGTCCTCGTCCCCCGGCAGGTTGATCTGGGCCTCGTTCACGCGGTCCATGAACGCGCGCACCTGATCCTTGTTCGACACCTCGTCGAACAATCCGACGCGCAGGCCGGACAGCAGCGCCTTGCGCTTCATGATCGCCTTGTTGCGGAACAGGAACGAGCGGTTGTGCACCTTCGGATCGTCGCGGTAGATGGCGTTGAGCGCGCCGGCCCACTCGACCGTCTCCTCGAACAGCGGCACGGCGACCTGGGCGCCGTGCGGCTTCAGCGCCTCGGCCAGCGTGAGCGAGTTGTTCTGGTCGTTCCACTCGCCGAAGTTCCAGGCGACGAACGGAATGCCGTGCTCGTCCGCGTACGCCTGGAAGTCGGGAAAGCTGACGACGACGAACGGCTTGCCCAGCTTCTGGGCGGCTTCGATGGCGGGGAGGCTCCAACCGAGAAGTGCGGTGGCGTGCGTCATGAAATCGATCTCCTTTCGGGAGCGTCGATGGCTGCTGCGCTGCGATTCGACAGGGAACATCTACAGGGAACAGCTGGGGCGCCCAGCGTGGGCGCGTACGTCCTGGACGCTAGCACGTGATCGGGGATCGCCGCGTTCCGGTGCTAGCCTGTCCGCCATGACGCTCCGCTCCAAGGCGCCCGGATCGGCCCGGCACTCGTCGCGCATCAAGCTGAGCCAATCCGCGGTGAAGACCAACATCGACTTCATCCGCCAGAAGATCGGCCCTCACGCCGTGATCTCCACGGTGGTCAAGGCGAACGCGTTCGGACACGGCATCGCCGAGTTCGTTCCGATGGCCGAGAAGGCCGGTGTCCGGCACTTCTCGGTCGCGTCCAGCTACGAAGCCCAGGAGGTCCTCGAAGCGTGCCGCGACGACACCGCCATCATGATCATGGGCATCCTGTACGACGAGGACCTGTCGTGGGTGATCGAGAACGGGATCGAGTTCTTCGTGTTCGACCTCGCCCGCCTTCGCGCCGCGGCAGCCGTGGCCCGTGACGTCGGCCGACCGGCGATCGTCCACCTCGAGGTCGAGACCGGCGGGAACCGGACCGGCCTGCCGATTGCCGAGCTGGGCCAAGCGCTGAGCTTCCTCAAGAAGAACCGCGACCACCTCCGCTTCGAGGGGCTGTGCACGCACTTCGCCGGGATCGAGACCCTCGCGAACCAGTTCCGCATCGCCAGGCAGATGCAGGCGTTCCGGGCCGCGTACGCGGCGACGAAGAAGGCGAAGCTCCCGCCCGCCAAGCGGCACGCCGCCTGCTCGGCGGCCGCGCTCGCGTTCCCCGAGACGGTCATGGACATGGTCCGCGTCGGCACGGCGACGTACGGCTTCTGGCCCAGCCCCGACATCTACAACATGCACCTGATGCAGGTCGGCAAGGCGAACGACCGCCCGATGCAGCGCGTCCTGAGCTGGGAGACGGACGTCATGCACCTCAAGCGGGTGGCGAAGGACGACTTCATCGGCTACGGAACCAGCTACCAGGCGCCCCGCGACATGACCGTCGCGGTCCTGCCGATCGGCTACTCGAACGGCTACCCGCGCGACATGTCCAACCGGGGCCACGTGCTGATCCGCGGCAAGAAGGCGCGCATCGTGGGCCTCGTGAACATGAACGTGTTCATGGTCGACGTCACCGACATCCCGGATGCCTCCGTGGGCGACGTCGCCGTGCTGGTCGGGCGTCAGCGCAACAACGCGATCGCGCTGAGCTCGTTCTCGGAGTTCGCGAACTCCCTGAACAACGAGTTCGCGAGCCGGCTTCCGACCGCCATCCCGCGCACCGTCGTGAAGTGAGCTGACCGAAGCGCCCTCGGCGCCGAGACCGAGAATGGGACATGCGACATGGCGCCGCGCTCAGGATTCGGCGACAATGCCGCGTGCACGACGTCGCCCCCCGGGGAGCGCGGCATGGCTAAGCACGCCATGGACCTGCTCCTCCTCCATCCGCCCAGCGTGTACGACTTCCGCGAGAAGTCGGTGCTCTACGGACCGGTCAGCGACATGGTCCCCTCTTCCGTGATGTTCGAGCTGTACCCCATCGGGTTCCTGACGATGGCGGGCTACCTCGAGAAGCACGGGATGCGCGTCCGCATCGCGAACCTGGCGCTCCGCATGCTGACCGATCGCCGCTTCGACGTGCGCCGTTTCCTGGAGAACCAGAAGCCCAAGCTGATCGGCATCGACCTCCACTGGATGCCGCACTGCCACGGCGCGATCGAGATCGCCCGGCTCGCGAAGGAGGTCCATCCGGACGTGCCGGTCGTCTTCGGCGGCCTGTCGTCGACCTACTTCCACGAAGACCTGGTGGGCAGCTACCCAGAGATCGACTTCGTGCTTCGCGGCGACAGCACCGAGCCCCCGCTGCACCAGCTGCTCACGACGCTCGCGGAGGGCGGCTCGCCCGAGTACGTGCCCAACCTCACCTGGCGCGACCAGGACGGGGCGGTCCGCGTCAACCCGCTGAGCTTCATCCCGCCCACCCTGGACTACGTCGACGTCCGTCCCGAGCTGCTGGTCGAGATGGCGATCCGCTACCGCGACTTCGCCAGCGTGCTGCCGTTCGCCGGCTGGCTGCGCAACCCGACGACGATGGTGCTGCCGCTCAAGGGCTGCGCGTACGAGTGCATCACCTGCGGCAGCTCGGCCACGACCTGCGGGCACCTCACGCTGCGCAAGAAGCCGGTCTACCGGAGTCCCGTCAGCCTGGCGGACAACCTCGCGGCGATCGGCCGGCTGTCGCGCGGCACGATCGTCATCCCCGGCGACCTGCTGCAGGGAGGCCGCGCCTACGCCGAGCAGGTGATCGACGAGATCGCGGCCCGGAACGTCACGAACGACGTGATGTTCGAGTTCTTCGACGTCCCGCCCATCGCGTTTCTGCGCTACATCGACGAAAGGCTCCCCACCTGGAGCTTCGAGGTCAGCCCCGAGAGCCACGACCGCGTGGTGCGCCACGCCATGGAGGGCGAGGCGGGGTACGAGAACGCCGAGATGGAGGAGCTGCTGCGCGAGGCGCTGAAGCTCCGCTGCACCCGGATCGACGTGTTCTACATGATCGGCCTGCAGCACCAGACGTACGAATCGGTGATGGAGACGGTCGCATACTGCGAGACGCTGTTCCAGATGGGCGACAAGCGGCTGCAGGCGTTCATCTCGCCCATGGGCCCGTTCCTGGATCCCGGGAGCCAGATCTTCGAGGAGCCGGGGCGGTTCGGCTACACCAAGCTGGCGCACACCGTCGAGGAGCACCGGCAGCTGCTGACGCAGCCCAGCTGGGAGCACATCCTGAACTACGAGACGGCGTGGATGACGCGCGCGCAGCTCGTCGACGCGACGTACGACGCGGCCGAGAGGCTCAACGAGCTGAAGCTGCGCTACGGCTACATCGCGCCCGACCGAGCGAAGGCGGTCGCGGACGGGATCGCGGGCGCGCGCGCGTTGCGGGAGCGCTTGAACGCCGAGATGCGGGGCGACGGCGACGGCTTGCAGGACGACGCGCTGCGCGGCGACATCGCACGGTTCAGCCACTCGACCGTGAGCGACAAGCAGGAGCTGTTCTGGCAACGGCACCTGTTCAGCTTCCGCCTGCCGGGGATCCTGAAGGTGGCGGCAAACTACCTGCGGGGCTGAGGTTCGTCCGCAGGGCCGGCGGTACCGGGCGTCGCCGCGGGTACGCTGGAACGCGACCATGCCGAGAGTGCTGCACACCGCCGACTGGCACCTGGGGAAGCGCCTGCACGACTTCTGGCTGCTCGACGAGCAGAGCGAGGCGTTGGATCGCCTCGCCGACGTCGTCGCGCGCGAGCGTCCGGACCTCGTCCTGATCGCCGGCGACCTGTTCGACGTGCCCGTGCCCCAGGTCCGCGCGCTGCAGCTGTGGGAGCGGGCGGTGGCGCGGATCGCGGACGAGCTGGGCGTGCCGGTCGTCGTGATTCCGGGAAACCACGATCAGGCCGAGCGCATCGCCATGAACGCCCGGATGGCGCGCCACGCCGGCCTGCACGTGCTGACCGACCTCGCGGCCGCCCACCTGCCGGTCCGCGTGGGCGGCGTGGACGTCTTCGGCGTGCCGTTCCACAAGCCGCCGCACGTGCGGGCGGTGGCCAACGCCGCGACGGAGGCCGCGACGTCCGGTGCGAACGACGGAGCGCCGACCGCCACGGACGACCTGGGCGACGTCGACTACGACGCGGCGATGGGCTGGATCCTGAGCCGCGCCAGGCGTCACCGCACGCCGGCGGTCCCGACCGTGCTGGCGGCGCACGCCTTCGTCGAGGGTGCCGGCGAGGAGCCGGAGGGCGAGGAGGCGATCCTCGTGGGCGGGGCCGGCGGGGTGCGGCCCGGCACGCTGCGCGGCTTCGACTACGTGGCGCTGGGGCACCTCCACCGGCCCCGAACACTCGAGGGTCCGGCCCCGGTCCGCTACGCCGGCAGCCTCTTCCCCTACGCGTTCGGCGAGCCGAACGAGAAGAGCGTGACGCTGGTCGACCTGCCGGCGGGCGGCGGGCCTCCGAGCGAGATCCGGGCCGTGCCGCTGCCCGCCCGTCGCCAGGTGCGGATCGTGGACGGCAAGCGCTTCGCCGAGGTGATCGAGGAGGGTCGCGCGATCCGCGCCGATCCGGATCGGGCCGTGCGGGCGGACGACTACCTGCTGGTCCGCGTCCAGGATCGCGACCCGATCGATCACGCGCTGGCGCGGCTTCGCGAGGTGCATCCGCGCGCGCTGCTGGAGCAGCCGGTGATCGACGTGCGGACGGAGGGCCGCCGCCTCTCGGGCGACGTCCGGACGATCCGGCCGGAGGACGCGTTCCTCGTCGACTTCTACGAATCGGTGTACGACGCGCCGCCCAGCGAGCTGGAGCTCGAGATCCTCCGCGCGGTGCTGAGCGGCGGCGACGTCGTGATCGACGATGCTGCCGACGACGCCGCGCCCGACGACGCCGCGCCAGACGACGAGGCCGCGCCCGACGACGAGGCCCTCGAGGCGGAGGCGCCTGCCGAGGCGCCGCGCGGGACGGGCGGCGAGGAGCCGGCATGAAGCCGCTTCGCCTGGAGCTGCACGCCTTCGGTCCGTACCCGGACCGGCAGGAGATCGACTTCGCGCGGCTGGGCGCGCACGGGCTGTTCCTGATCCACGGTCCCACCGGCTCGGGCAAGAGCACGCTCTTGGACGCGATCACGTACGCCCTGTTCGATCCTCGCTCGGTCGAGCGTGGCGGCACGGACCTGGTGAGCGTCTCGAAGGACTCCGGGACCCGGACGCGGGTCGTGTTCGAGTTCGAGCTTCGAGGCGAGCGCTTTCGCGTGACGCGTCGTCCCGCGCAACAGCGCGCTGGCGAGGGAGCGAGGACGAAGCTTCCCGCCGAGGGGACGTTGGAGCGCATCGACGAGGGCGGTGGCACGATCGAGGTCCTGGCCTCGAAGGCGTCGGAGGTGAGCACCGACATCGAGCGTCGGATCGGCTGCAGCGCCGAGCAGTTCCGCCAGACCGTCGTCCTGCCCCAAGGCGCCTTCCGCGAGGTGGTCACCGACGACAAGGCGCGGCGCGAGGTGCTGCGGCGCGTGTTCGCGACCGACCGGTTCGCGCGGCTCACCGACGGGCTGAAGGGCGCGGCGGCCGCGCTCCGGGAGCAGGGCCGCACGCTGCACGACCGACGCGAGCAGGTGTTCGCGAAGGCGGGCGTCGCCTCGCGCGACGAGCTCGTCGCCCAGGCCGCCGAGGCCGAGCGTTCCGAGACCGCCGCGGCCGAGGTCCGAGCCCAGGCCGACGAGGCGCGGGCCCGGACGGCCGCGGCGTTCGAAGCGGGCGCCCGGCTGGCCGAGCGGTTCGCCTTGCGGGAGCGGCTCGCCGCCCGGCTCGCGCGGCTGGAGGGGGAGCGGGAACGAATCGACGCGGACCGCTCTCGACTCGATGCGGGACGACGGGCCGCGCGCGTGCTGCACCTGCGGACCGCGCGCGACGGAGCGCACGAGCGCCGCGCTCGGGCCGCGCAGGCGCGCGACGAGGCTCGGGACGCGCTCGCGTCGGCACGGGAGCGGCGCGACGCGGCCGAGCGGGCGTGGTCGCTGGAGCACGACCGGGAGCCCGAGCGGGCGCGCGCCGACCAAGCCCGTCGAACGCTCGAGGCGCTCGAAGCGTCGGTGCACGAGCTCGACGGCCTGCGCGAGCGGCGGGACGCCGCTCGCGCCGAGGCGGAGGCGCTCCAGGCGAAATCGGTGGCGCTCGCAGCGGACGCCGAGCAGGCGTCCGAGACGCACGAGACCCTGACCGCCGAGCGGACCGAGCTGGCGACGATCGTCGCCGACGCGGACGGGCTCGCGGAACGCGAGCTCGACCTCGGCGAGCAGGTCCGGACACTGAACGAGATCGCCGAGGCGGAACGCCGCATCGCGGTGGACGGCGCGGCACGCGATGACGCCGAGCGAGCTCCCGACGAGCTGGTCACGCCGACCGCGTCCAGCCTGTTGGACGTGATCCGCGAACGCGCCGCCGGCCTAGTCGCGCACGATCTGCGATCCGGCGAGCCGTGTCCCGTGTGCGGCTCCGTCGACCACCCCCACGCCCATCCTGCCGGCGACGTGGGCGTGCTGCGCGCCGCGCTGGAACGGTACGGGCATGTGCAGGAGCGGCTCGCCGAGCTGCGCTCCCGCATCGACGAGGCCGTGCGGCGGCGGAGCGAGGCGCTGGACCGGCAGGGCTGGAGCGACACGGAGCGTCCCGACCCGGCGACCGTCACCGCGGAGCTGGAGCGGATCGGCGAGCGGCGCCAGGCCTCGCGACGCGCGGCGGAACGCCTGGCGGAGATCGATCTGGCGCTGGACCGGCTTCGGGACGCGGACGCGCGACGCGCCGCCGACCGGGCCGAGACCGACCGGAAGGCGGAGGGAGCGCGCTCCACCGCCGCCGCGCGCGACGAGCAGATCGCGTCGGTCCTGAACCGCCTCCCTGCCGCCCTTCGCGATCCGGCCGCGTTCCGTTCTGCCCTCGACGAGGCGCGCGCCGGTCACGACCGCTTGCGCGCCGCGCTGGACGCCGCCAAGGAGGCGCGCGACACCGCCGTGGCCGCGGCCGACACGGCGCGAGCACGTCTCGAAGAGCGGGACGCCGCCCTCGCCGCGGCCGCCGCCGAAGCCGAGCAGGCCGCAGCGGAGCTCGCGTCGGGCTTGCACGAACACGGGTTCGACGACGAGGAGCGGCTCGCCGACGCCGCGCTCGAGCAGGCGGCGCTCGACCGGCTCGAGGCCACCGTCCGCCGCCATGACGAGGAGCTCGCCGACGCGAGGAGCCGTGCCTCGGGGCTGGACGAGGAGCTCGGCGACGCCGTCGCACCGGACCTGGACGCGCTCCGCGAAGCGCGCGACGCGGCCGCGGCGTCGTGGGCCGCTGCGGACGAGGCGTTCCGCGACGCTGAGCGCCACCACCGCGGGCTCGCCGGCCTGTTGTCCGACCTGGCGCGCACGCAAGCCGCCTACGACCGGCTCGAGGCGCGCCTGGGCGCCGCCCGGAAGCTGGCCGACCTGGCCGACGGCCGGCTCACCGGACGCGCCAAGATCGGCTTCGAGACGTACGTGCTGCAGACGATCTTCGGGTCGGTGCTGCAGATCGGGAACGAGCACCTGCGGCGCATGACCGGCGGCCGCTACGCGCTCCACCTCGTCGACGACGAGACCCAGGCCAGCTCCCGCGGGCTGGAGCTCGAGGTGGCCGACCATCATGCCGGAGGCGCCCGGCGTCCCGCCAAGACGCTCAGCGGCGGCGAAGGCTTCCTGGCCGCGCTCGCCCTGGCCCTGGGCCTGAGCGAGAGCGCCCGCCGGGCCAGCGGCGGAATCGAGCTGGGCGCGCTGTTCGTGGACGAAGGCTTCGGCAGCCTCGACGAGCGCGCGCTGGACCGCGTCGTCGCGATCCTGCGGGCGCTGCCCGCCAGCGAGGGCCGCATGGTCGGCGTGATCAGTCACGTCGAAGAGCTCAAGCGCCGCATCCCGACCCAGCTGCTCGTCACCCCCGACGAGGAGGGCAGCCGGATCGAGGTACGGCTCAACGCCTAGCGCTCACCGAGCGATCGTCGAAGGACGGCGCCCGCCCCGTGCTCAGGTGAACAGCGGCTCCATCTCCTTCTCCTCGGCCAGGCGCTCCATCTCGGCGTCGCTCGGACGCTCGCGGAACGTCGACGCCTCCTCCAGCACGCGCGGCAGGATGTTCACGTCGCCGACGGTGTTCAGGAACACGCCCGGCCGGCCCAGCACCCAGTGGACCGAGAGGCGGATGGCGTCGGGATCCTCGAGCGGCTGGTACCACGTCGCGCGGTCCTGCGGACGGGGGCCCCACGGACGGCGGGTGATCGCCTTGATCGTCTGCACCGCCACGCCGCGCTCCTCGCACACCGCCATGAGCGCCTCGAAATCGGCGGCGTAGTCGCGGTTCTGCATCATCACGTAGCTGTACGGAAGCAGCACCGAGTCGAACGGGAACCGTTCGAGGCTCTGCTTGTGCCG
>Ga0209943_1002004_pt1 | contig 11618 bp, 12 predicted proteins | sample SalPonR1_B_D2_MG_FD_185698 | JGI IMG/M metagenome (GOLD analysis project Ga0209943, IMG submission 185698) | Salt pond soil microbial communities from South San Francisco under conditions of wetland restoration - Salt Pond MetaG R1_B_D2_MG... ... | reverse complement strand
TGATACCGATAGCAGTTCTGGCTGATGAAAAGCGCCTCGCAGGCCAGGCGGACGCTGATCGCCCGACGCTCGACTGCCTCTTTGGCCATCTCCCGGCGACGAGATGGCCTTAGAGCTTTCCCTCGATCACCTCCTGGCGGATCTCGGCCTTGATCCGCTCCTCGGCGTACATCTTCTTCAGACGCCGATTCTCGGCCTCAAGCTCCTTGAGCCGGGCCATCAGCGAGGCATCCATGCCGCCGAACTTGGCCCGCCACTTGTAAAACGTCGCGCTGCTGATGCCGTGCTCGCGGCACAGATCCGGGACCGATGTCCCGGCCTCGGCCTGCTTGAGAATGCTCAGAATCTGGTGGTCGCTGAATCGTGATTTTCGCATGTGGAATCTCCTGTCCTGCCATTATGAGAATTTTCCACTTCTGAGCAACACCAATTTTCGCGGGGATTACCTCTCCTGTGCTGTCATTATGAGAATTTTCCACTTCTGAGGCACACCAATTTTCGGGGGGATTACCATGCCGGAATCTCTAGTTATGACTGGACCTAAGTTGGGGAGGTTGACACTCATCTGTCCGCGTGTTGGCTCGCAGTGACTTATGAAGCTTTTATCGCTAGGCGTTGTGAATCAGCCATTGTCCTTTAAATCTTTCCAAAACATCATGGCTAGCTTGTGGCAGTCTTCAGTCGACATAAACGCAGGATCGTCGGGGCTGCTGTCGAGTTGCTTCACCGGCATTCCCATCGCCTCAGCTTGATCTATAAATGACTTTTTCTGCCTGGCTAGTAACTCAATAATTCCTAAGCTCATTGAAGAACACTGAGGAACGTAGGATTCCGTAATTTCCTCGCCTTGTTCTTTAGCCTGCCTATATTGCCAATCTAAAGCATCGAACAGTTTTTGACTCAAGTCGTCCTGCAGCGCTGCCTGTTTGTAATCAGAGAATGGTGCAAGCCCTTGAAAAAAAGCCCCGGCCACAGCTAATCGATTCGCGTGAGCGTAAGCCATATTATGTATTTTTGAGGCTTGACGAGAATGATTACGATAAAAGTCATCAAGGTCACGCATCAAGTTAACAAAGCCTCCGTAAGGTGAGCTTTCTTGGCGGCGAACGACGTCCTTTAAACGCGCATTCTCTACATCAGTGTTCGCAAAACGTGGTGATCCCTGGGGGCCCCGTCCCGCAGTCATTGTGAAGCCTAAGCTGTTAAAATACTTTATGACGTTCTTTGCCGTGGAGTCGAAGTCGTCATCTAACTGCCAACACCCTGTTGAGAAAAAGCCAATGCAATATTCGGCTTTAAGGATTAAATCGCTCAAGACCACAGGTTCCAGAGCTTCCGAGAGTTCTTCATTATCAAACCGTTTCGATAGTCCACTGACAAGCGCGTCGCGTACGCAGATTTCTTTTTTGGCCGCGAAGACCATCATTTTTAGGGCGTCTTTTGTTGCACCAGTAATGTAGGCCTGAATAAGGTCGACGGCAGTGTCAAAGGAGGCTTCTTGAAATATGATCTGGTCCTTCTTTGTCAGCTTTGATCCAACATTAGCCATCGCTTTGAAGAAGAGGTCCTCCACGTACTCAACTGTCTCCTCTTCGATGACACCTTGAGCGTACATTCCACAATTTGCTATTCGCCGTGCATATAGATATGGCATTAGCAACTTCGGCTCTAACTCTTGGCTAGAAAAGCTTTCCATCATCACGCCGAGATCGTTATTCAGGTCTACGAATGCGCCGAGGCCCGTGCTCGATTTTTTCTGCGTAAGATCTGTCAGTGCGCGTGGCTTAAGGGATTTTTTGCGCCAAAACATTAGGGCTCCTATTCTTTATCTTTTTGAGTATTAGAAAAGTCGATAAGGGCGGATCAAGTGGCCGGATAAGTCGGTTTAAGAGTCGCCACCAAGTGTTCTGAGTGGTAAGCCCTTCTATCAGAGCGTTGCGGTCCTCGCAACAAGAAACCAAGGGAGGTGGTGAGATAGTCGCGGTTACGGCTCAAGCTATGGGTTGAACACATGGCCGAGCGGCCGTGGCCGTAGGAGCCTCCTCGAATAACCCTCTCGGTGCAGTTGCCACTCATTCATGGGCAGAATCCTGGGCCGGGTTTAGACTCATTTCATGTTGGAAACACCCCCGCCCTTCAGACTCATTTCATATTGGATAAGGCTAACACTTGCAGAGTCTAGCCGTTCATGGTATTGAGTGCCACCGGGCGTCCCGTGGGCGGCGTGCATTGCGGACGGGCACCGTGACCACCCGACCGCCCATCTATGGGTCACCCGCCATGGAAACCCATAGAATTCAAGAAGATGGTGGGCCCTGCAGGACTTGAACCTGCGACCTGCCGATTATGAAGTTCGTGCGAAAGACGAGACCTACCCCCGATTTCGCCTTAATTACCCAATTGAGCGACATTTCACCAAAAAAAGGATCCGCGACTGTTTAAGGTAAAAGACAATCGTATTGGGTTGCCCCTCCGATAAATTGAATGTTGAGCAAAAGCGCCTGCTTACATCCAGGCCAAACGCCTACAGAGGCATACAGGCACGGCTTAACCGAGCGTCCTTTATGCCTGCAATAAAAGGACCAGAGAAACGCTCTACTTAGCCATTTCGCTCACATAAGATGAGTACTGTGACGGCTTCTGCCTCCGCGGCAATCTTTTCTGTGCTTATCGCGGGCGCAGATTGACTAACCACGTAGTCATGCTTATTTGCGTCCAGGTAAGTACGTAGGGCTTCGAGTGGAACGGCAAAGTTAACATTCTGCGGAATATTCCCATATTTCTCGAAGATCATCGAATCGTCGATTCGTGATACGACTACGCCCACCAGAAGGCCTTGACGATTAAATAGGGGACCACCGCTATTGCCGGGCTGCAACGCTGCGCTTACCTGAATAAGGTCGGCAGTACCGCCAGGACCACCGAGAGCATTAACTGCTCCGGTTGTAATCGTAATACCCTCACCCAGAAGACCGTAGAGCGGGAAACCCGCAGCAACTACTTCTGTACCCAGCTGCATCGATTTCTCCCCGCCCAGCTTGACGAATACGCGGTTGCTAATGCCTGCGTCCAATACTGCAAGGTCTATGCCGTCCGAATAGCTAGCTATCGCTAGCGGAAAAGCTTCGTCTCCAAGCACGCCTGAAAGCTGCCTGCATTGCCTCACAACATGGGCGTTAGTAACTAATTGGCTCGGGTTTATAAAAAATGCAGACCCAGTGAACAACCTTCCCTCAGTTGATTCTGGCGCTGGATCAACCGAGTCATCGGCTGCTAGGCGGTAAATTTCCAACAGTAATTCGAGTTCGTCGGTTACCCGCCCGGTAGGTGTTATCTCCATTTCGCTTTGGAACTGTCTAATCGCCTGGGACGTGTTTGGCCCACTCACTCCATCTAAAGGACCCATGTAATACCCCGTTTCCTGCAGCAGTTTTTGGATGCGACGAATCTGTTGGGAAGCCACTTCAGGTGAGATTTTCTTTTTTGTCCGATCGTCGGGCAAAGAGGATGTTTTGCCGCTATCTCCCTCGGCCACACTCTCTGCGTCTTCGCGATCGTGAGCGCCCACTGCTTCGACACTCCCGGTCTCCGCAATAGAGTCATCGGGCGGCTGGACGTAAGCCAGTATCTCGGACAACAACTCAGCGCCATAATCGCGGCGGTGACGTCGTGTGACAGTGTTTCGCCGCTTGTTTGACTCTCCAATCATGTTACCAGTCGTCCCGACCAGCCGCCCAAAATGATGTGTGATATTTAGTTTTGAGCGACGCCCGTTTTTCTTTTTTATATACCACGCACGCGCTTCAGGACGCTGGTTAAGCCATATGACGTATTCATGCTCACCGGCTTCTGGATCAATAGTATTGGTACCGCGATTGAAAGAAACCGACTGAAAAATATTCCTCTTCTCGATAAGGCCGCGGACGTATCCAAATTCTTGATCAAAAGTCCTTTGGTAATAGTCGGCAGTTGCTTGGGTTTGTTCAGCGTTCGTGTAAGCTTCAGTCGAAATGTCGATTCTTTTGACAATTTCAGAATCCGGGAAAATCACTAATGCGTCTGCATGTATCGGTTCATCTAAAGGCTCAACATCGGCCACGATACCCGCAAGTCGTCGCTCCTCAGTGTCGAGAGAATTACGCGCTTCTTGTTCTGATTTAAAGCCTAAGTCGCTTCTCGTGTACGGCCCCCAAACGGCTCTATCGATAGGATACGCGATCGTGTTGAGAGTGCTACAGCCGGCCAACGTAAGACAGACAATCAATGTTAGAAGCCAAAAGGTACCTGTGCGGAAAGCGCTTTGCCTGTCGAGCGGGCCGGGAAGCGCGGCCCGCTCCAGCGCCGCCTGCTTGGAGTCGTCCAGAATGCAGTCGAGCCGCCGCAGCACGACGAACGGCAGGATGATCTTGCCGGGCTCGGACTGCTTGAAATCGCCCCTGACCAGCTCCGCGATGGACCAGACGAACGAGCCCAAGGATTTAATATCGGTGCTCATGCAGAACAGACCCCCGAATCGCAAATTTGCCTACAACACCTGCAGAGTCTAGCCTTTCTCGACTTGATCCGCCATGGGGCGCGGCACAGCTCCCTCGGCATTGAAGATGCTCGGAGCCCTTACCTAAAATGAGCGCAAAAATGCTTATAACGATAGATAAAACAGGTATTTACACTTATTTTTGCTCCATTTTTCGTGACGAGGCCACAGATACACGGGACTCGCGGTGATGCGCCAGCCCGTAGTCGCTGAGGGTTGCACCGCCGTGAAACCTCGAGAGAGCAGGGTGTTCAGTGATGCCGCTGAATTCGAATTCGTCGCCGACGGGTCTCAAAACGTACGCAATGTGTGGTAACGCCAACGGTGGAGGCCGCAGACAGCCGCCTTTTTCGCGTGGCGGCGGGTGTGCCCCCAAAAAAAAGCAAATTCCCGCATCTACGCGAGCGTGAAGCGGTGACGCGCTCTGCGGCCGACGCCCTCCCACCCAGGCACAACGAAAACTGTACCCTTGTCCCTCTTGACAGAATACGTGCATAGGCGTATTGTAGGCGTGTACTGAGAACCGAGACACGCATATGAACTTGACCGTTTACCTGCCAGACGAATTGGGTCGTCGCGCCAAAGAAGCGGAGCTTCCATTTTCCCGGCTTCTGCGCGACGCAGTTTCCGAAGAATTGCAACGGGCCGCGGAGCTTGAGCGACTCAACGAAGGGAGTGAGGCTGAAATGAAGACCTACAAGCTGAAAGTGGGCAAAGGCGACAAACTCTGGCTCGCCCGCTTCAAGGGAATAAGAATAGCGGCCACCGACAACCTTGATATCTATCGCACCGAAAACTCAGAAATCGTGCTCTACAACTGCCATGACCGCCGCTTCAACATTATCCCCGTCGGGCTGGATATTGAAATCTCCGAGTTTCTAAAGGAAATAGCCCCTTCGGAAGACGAATATGTACAAATCGCCTCCAAGCTCGGCCTTATTCCGGTTGTAGATGTGTAACCGGTACGTCAGCAAAAAGGCATCGCTACTTCTAGCTAGCATTTCCACTTTTATACGGCTTTGCGAGTTTTCAGTGTTTTGAAACTGTCCTGAGGTAACAACATGGATATCAGCGCGCCAAAGAATCTAAAGCCGAGGCTGTCGGCCAATGCAAGTTTGGCTACTCGTAGAACCATCCGACCGATTGGGTCACAAGCGGAATCTCGCTCCTCGCCTAGAACATCGCTTCCTGTGCATTCACCTTTTCGGGACCAAAGTCAGCGCCTAGACCGCGCGGCTCGTTGGCTTGCCAATGCGGACCAACAAGTCGGTATCGAAGCGAAATTCATTTCGCTCTGGACATCCTTCGTAACGCTATATTCGAAACGTGAACTGCAAAAGACCGAAGCTGAAGCGCGACGAGAGTTTCTTTCGTATCTCATAACGGAGGCTAATGCCAGAGATCTTTATGACATTGTTTGGGAAATCGTTCCCTATGAGCTCCGAATTTTGGTTTGGGAAAGCAACAAATCAAGCATCGACTTGGATGAAAACGGCTACAAACTAGAACGGTTCAAGAATGCTCTCGAACAAGAACACGCCTTCGCTTTATTCGATGCCATATTTAGCTATATCTACAGCCTGAGAAACGCCATAGCGCATGGAACCTGGCTCCCAACGTTGGGCCTGGATCGACAACTTGTCGCCGCTGCGTATCGGATTCTTGCTCGATGTATTCCGATATTCGTTTCTGAATTAAAGCGAAGGCTTGATGCTCCTGAGTGCTAACTCGGCTTCCTTCACTTTGGAGATCTAGCCCAGAACCTGGATGGAGCGCGACTAAATATGCACAAATTCCGTTTGTTTTCCTCGTACTCAGAGGCTCAATCGTTCGCGCAGGTAAACGCGCCATCGCGCATCCAGCGCTCGAGTGAAGGCTTTTGTGTGTATTACGATACCGCGAGTGAGCAGGAGACCACATCGAATGACACTCTAGAGCTCTTAAAGCGAAACCTAGCCTCGGAAACGGACCTGCGATTGAAGTATGAACAGGAAGTAAATAATCTTAGGGCTGAGCTCTCCGAAGTGAGAGGAAAAATCAAAGAGAAAGCCTCGGAGACGCGAAAAGCGTTGCGGGAGGAGTATATTGCCCGGCAAAAGGAACTCAAGGAACGGTCCCATGCGGAGCTGAGCAGGCTCAGAGATGAGAAAGAGCGATTAGCGAAAGAACGAGAAAAGTTTTCCGAAATGCATGAGAAAGTGCAAGAAGACTTTAAACTTATAAAGAGAGCCCTAAAAGAACGATTTGGCCGGTTTAAGGTAACCGATTACGCAGAAGAGCACGAAGACAGCTTTTTCTGTTCACAGTGCGGTGGCGATGGCGGCGCAGCCGGCGGATGCAAACGATGCGATGGGACTGGATGGGAAAAGCGCGTGGTTCTCACGCCTGGGCGTCGAGTTGTATTCGAGGACCTCCCGTGAAGGTTACTGCGGCTGGAGTCTGGAACTAATCACGGCGACTGCTCGGCATCGCGGCCCTGCCAAGATCCACGACCCCTACCCGGGTTCTATGGGTTGCGCGCTAGGAACAGCCAAATATCCAAAAGATGGTGGCCCTGCAGGACTTGTACCCGCTCAAGCGCAAACCAGAGCAACATTTGAAACCCTTCTGGATCGGCTCAGAGAAGCTTACTACTTGTCAGAGTTTCGAAGATTGGACTTTACGGCGGCCTCCACTTGATCCTTGGACCTGTAATCTGCCGGATACATCGTTTCTATTGGCAAGACCGGTGCTCTGAAAGAGATCTCCTTCCAATCGTGATACCGGTATGTGCTGAAGTTTGTAATGTCGACCAAGTAGGCCGGAGGAGGCTCGGCGCCATCAAAACAGAATAGGTAGCCCCAAGGGTAATATGAAATTTCCCCGTAGCCACGAATTCTCAAACTGTTCATATCGAGCTGGGCAGCGTAACCCGTCATCCGAATCCTTCTCGATCGCGTGTGATATGCGTAAATTCGCAGGTCATCAGGGAGGAAGCGGCGCTCCTTATCGAGTACGAAACGCCTCAGTTCGAAGTTGGATTTCAGGCTGCCTGGCGTATATACTGACCAACATACAGGCAATTTGCTTGATTACTCGCAAGGGAAAAATCTGGAAGTTAAAGGCAAGGCTTGGTGCCGTTGTAGCGTGTTCACAGTGACGGAGCCCTTGAATTGCCCAGGTCTTGTACGCGTCACCGTACCAACTCCCGGTTTTGTTGTTGCATTTAGCGCAGAGTGAGAATTTTCCGGCCCCTCTTTGCTGCTTCCTGCCCGGTTTTCCGTCATCGACGACCCGATTATCAACAATCAGATCGTCAAACTCTTTTACGTGCACCGGACGGTCGTTGAAGGCCGATTTCGGCGGTATATGCTCAAAGGACAGAGGCCCCTCAGTGAGGCATAGGTGGCACTGGCCGTTTTGAGTTCTACGCCCCATCTAACGCTCGCCGGGCAGGATCAAAGAGAGGTCTAGTTTAGAGCGCTGCGCTGGCAGTTGCGCCGACGTGATTCGCCGAGATGGTGATGTCGAATGCCGGGGTTCAGGCTAGCCGGCTGCCCCGACGACCACCCGACCGCCAATCTATGGGTCACCCACGCGGGAAACCCATAGAAATCAAGAAGATAGTGGGCCGTGCAGGACTTGAACCGGCGAGCTATTATTAGGTTCATGCAAGAAACAAGACCTGACCCCAGGTTTTCTCACGAAGACGTCGCGGTTGGAATGGTCGATACAACCAAGTTGACGATCATCGACGCTTAATTGCGGCGTCCAATCGAGAAAGGCATTAGATATTTCTAGAAATTGCATGTCGTATTTGTATTACAAAGATTCGTGCCAGCGCCAATTATCGGGCCAGCACCTCCGAAGTTAGCGCCATCAAAGCTTCCTGAATTCCCATAAAATACAGAATCTCGGACGACGGCTGGTATGCCTCCGGGTGTGTCTGCGCTATCTCCTCGATGACCAATACCCACCCCATCATTTTCCAGGAATTGAGAATTAAATATTTGCGTGCCCCCACGAATGACCTCGAGCCCGGTCTGGCGATTGCGAAAAATACTTGAATTCATGATCGTTGCGCCGTTGGAGTCTGTAATGCCGATTAGATTTTCGCGCGCGATCACGCGATCCAAAATGCTTCCCCGCCCCACGGCGAATCCAAACTGTCCGTTCCTGATAGCTGTTGAATCAATCACCCGAGCTTCGGCAACTTCGATTCCAATATCTCCATTGTTGTTCGCAACGCAATTACGGATTGTGCTGCCCTCCTCGGCGCGAAGACCCTTTCGGCGATTATTTGAGGCTTGAATATCTTCAATCAGCGACGCTTCATTCACCCAGACACCAGCATCGCCGAAACCGCCAACGAACCCATTTCGGACCGCGACATTAATACTTGCGGAGAAAACTCCAGCTCCTGACACCTGCGTAATGGTGCAATTTCCCATCGTGTCGCATGTGTTGTTTCCGGTGACCGAAAAACCATTTAGATTCAATTCAACGTTCGAGGCATTGATGCTAATAGCCGTTTGTCTGCCGTCGGCAATTTCTATATTCGACGTCAAAAAGTAAATTCCCGGCTCGGTTACTGTTATTGGAAATCCAGGACCATCACCGGTGAAGCAACCTTCATCAACGCAGGCTTGACTAATTTCCAGACCACCGTCTACGGCGTATGCGTTAGCGGTTACGAAAAAAATTGCCAGAAGATAGCGCTTTGTGTATTTCATGTAAATTCCTGCGGTAAACGTACTGCCTTAGTTAGAAAATCTCTGCAGCTGCACTTGGCTTATTGGCAACTTACATTAAAGCCGCACGTCGTTCCCTCGAGTATCTGAATCCTGCCACCACTTACTTGGGTTCCGCCGCCGTTGTTTGCTTCAATGAAAGAATCTCGAATCGTAACGGGCAGCCCTCCGGCTACAAAAAAACCGCCATTGTTCGCCGCGACGCCTTCTAAATTGTTCTCGAATATTCGCGATGAAGCGATCCGTGTCCCACCATTCTGGGAAAGCACTCCGTACGACTGATTGTTGAAAACTACAGAATTGACGATGCTAGCTCTTCCATGATCTTGAATTCCAGGGCCCAGGTTGTTGAATACTGTTACAGACTCAAGCGTGGCCCCACCACGTCCACCGTTGCCAGGGTCAGTGTCGAAAGTTGTTATCCCGGGCCCAGAGTTTGAAGAACTTTGCGAATTAATTAGCGTGCCCAATTCTCCGACTTGTGCGCCTGCGCCGGCGTTGAATTCGAAGAGCGAATCTTCGACGATCGAACCACGGCGGACATAGATTCCCAACCTATTGTTGAAAATGGCGCGAATTCTGGAAATTCGCCAATTTGTGTCTGTAGCAACTCCCCACTGACCAAAGCCCCGAACCGTGCCTCCTTCAACTGTTATGTTTTTTGTCTGCGCAGTGCCAGCAACTCCGTTTGATGGGGGTGCGTCTGGTGGGCAGGTAACCGGGTTGCCCGAGCACTGAACAAGACCATCGATTACAAAATTATTGAGAGTTAAATAGACGTCACTTGCAGTGATAACAATCCCAGCGTCGCCAGGTTGGTCAACAGTAAGATTGCTAGTAAGGAAGTAGGATCCAGACCTTGCAATCGTGATCGGGAAACCGGGGGCATCGCCTTGAAAGCAACCGTCCGCTGCGCAGGCTTGGCTTAACTCCAGCCCAATTGGTTGAGCAATGGATGAGGCCGAAAAAAATGCCGTACCAGCGATCAGGCTCTTAAGAAATTTATGATTCATCGATCTGTACCCTCAAAGCTCGATGTAAAAATGTTTGTCAGGTTCTCAGCGAATTCAAAGTCGGCGACAGAATCAGCAAAGCAACCCCTTTCAAGAGTGCAAAGGGATTGATCAATAAACCACTTGCCGTCGTCGATATCCAAGCGATAAATGTTTTCGGGGGCAAAGGTCTGACCGTCAATCTCAAACGTCATTGTGAATGACGCGTAGATGGCTTCCCCTGGAAATACGCTTAGGCCTCGAATTCGCGCGGTCTCTGGGACGCCTGCGGAAGTAAGGTCGATCATTGGTTGGAAATCGCCATCTGCGAATTCGAAAATTTGCCACGGAGCCAGACTTTGGGATGGGGTTTCCGTCCAAAAGTTGAATGCGACAAAAAGGCGATCACCGCGGCTTGAAATCGCGGCAATTTTTGGTTGTTCAGTTGTTGTGACATCTCCGAAGGACAACTGATGACTGTAGGAGCCACCTAGGTAACTGGTCAGCGAATCGGTCGAAGTTCGTACGCCTCCAGCGTTGCCGAACACATTCGAAGAGAAAAGAAGGCCGCCAGATGAAGAATAGCTGATCGAGTTGTATTGGAAGCCATCCACTCTCGGCACCGAAGGCACCGCTGCGATCAGCCCACGATCAATTGAGTACAGTCGGTTTGTTTGGACTGCTGGTGCAGTGCCATCCGTTGTTTGAGACGTGTTGAACACGATGTAAGTAGGCCCCGCAATCGAAATTGGAGCCAAAATCCAGTTTAGAAATGCGAAAGAAATCAATATGCAAATTTTCAGTTTCATCTTTTCCTTCGGCATCGTATTTAAGGACCACGCTTCCAAGACATGTTTATCGATCGATGGCAGAGAAAATTCTGCTCGGACCGGCTGGTTCTAGATATCGAGTGGGTCAAACTTGCTCGGCCTTTCGGGCCCATTACGCCCCACGAGACATTCCCCACCGCATCAATCTGGCAATCGTTGCGGAAGCCACCACAAGAAGGTACTTGAGTTCTAACGGAGTGGAGTTGACTCGGATCAAATCGGTTCCGAACCTCCCCCCTGCCCGAAAGCAAGCACAAACAGGGTCAAACTAGCACAGCGGAGGCTGGAGTACCACTTTTTCCGAGGCTTCAGGATCAAGCGGTAATAGTCATTTCCCCAAAAACCAGCGCGACCATCCGACCCATAGTCTATGGGTCACCCACCCGGGAAACCCATAGAAATCAGGAAGATGGTGGGCCCTGCAGGACTTGAACCTGCGACCTACCGATTATGAGTCGGCTGCTCTAACCAGCTGAGCTAAGGGCCCGGGTAACTCTTTTACTCGTTCTTGTCGCCGCCTTGCTCTGACTGG
>Ga0209943_1002000_pt1 | contig 11641 bp, 11 predicted proteins | sample SalPonR1_B_D2_MG_FD_185698 | JGI IMG/M metagenome (GOLD analysis project Ga0209943, IMG submission 185698) | Salt pond soil microbial communities from South San Francisco under conditions of wetland restoration - Salt Pond MetaG R1_B_D2_MG... ... | reverse complement strand
AGAGCTTCCCGCTGGATCCGGTGGTGTTCACCGGCAGCCAGCCGCTGGAGCGCTTCAAGGACGAGCGGCCGCTGGAATACCAGCGCATGGTGGACGAGGGCACGCTGCAGGACCACCTGGTGCCGGCGCCGACCAAGGAACAGGAACGCAAGATTCACTTCTGGGGCTTCCTGGCCGTCGCCATCGGCCTGGCCCTCGCGGTGGGTATTTTCACTGCTTTGCTAATCTATTGATAACGACTGCCATCCGGGCGGCCAGGACGGCTGCCCGGATGATCAACCAGGGATTGGCGCAGGGCCCCGTCGAGCGATCGGCGGGGTTTTGCGCGTCCCGAAGAGGATAAAAAATGGCCAGACATTTCTTTGCTTCCCTGACCCGGAGTCCGATCAGCCTCGCCGGGACGGCCCTTGCCGTCGCGGCCCTGACGCTGATGATCTTCCTGTTCATCGTCCAGGTGGTCGGCTTCGAAGGCGGCCCGTACCTGGGCATCCTCACCTTCCTGGTGCTGCCGGTGTTCTTCGTCACCGGCCTCCTGCTGATCCCGGTGGGGATCCTGCGGCAGCGCAAGAAACTGGCGAAGAGCGCGGCCGAGGGCGAAAAGCCCTCCCTGTTCCCGGTGATCGACCTCAACCAGGAAACCACCCGGAAGTCCGTGATCATCTTCATGGTGCTCACGCTGGTGAACATCATCGTGCTGGCCGGCGCCACCTACAAGGGCGTCGCCGTGATGGAAACCAACGCCTTCTGCGGCCTGGCCTGCCACTCGGTGATGCAGCCCGAGCACACCGCCCACCAGCGTTCGCCGCACTCGCGCGTGCACTGCGTGGACTGCCACATCGGCCCCGGCGCCGACTGGTTCGTGAAGTCCAAGCTGGACGGCGCCTGGCAGATGGTGGCCGTGACGCTGGATATCTATCCGCGCCCCATCGAGACGCCGCTGCACGAGCTGCGCCCGGCGCGCGACACCTGCGAGCAGTGTCACTGGCCCACCAAGTTCGTCGGCGACAAGCTGAAGATCGAGACGGTCTACGACGAGGACGAGAACAACACCGAGCTGAAGAACGCCATCCTGCTCAAGGTGGGCGGCCTGGAGGGTCGCGCCTCCTCCGGCATCCACTGGCACGTGAACCCGGACATCGAGATCCGCTACCGCTCGGACCACGAGCGCATGGACATCTACGACATCGAGATGATCGCGGCCGACGGCACCACCAAGACCTTCGTGGTGGACGACGCCCCCGAAGACCAGGGCGAATGGCGCACCATGGACTGCGTGGACTGCCACAACCGGCCGACGCACATCTACCGCACACCGGGCGAGGAGCTCGACCGGATGCTGGCCAACAACAAGGTCAGCACCGAGCTGCCGTACATCCGCCGCGAGGGCGCGCGCATCGTCGAGGAAGCCGATTACGAGTCGCACGAGGCGGGCCGGGAAGGCATCGCCACCTCGCTACGGGCTTTCTACCGGGACAACTATCCCGAGGTCGCGGTCGAGCAATCGGCGGCCATAGAAACCGCGGCCGACGCCCTGGGCGACATCTACAGCTGGAACGTCTTCCCGCACATGAACGTGCGCTGGGACACCTATCCGGACCACAGCGGCCATCCGCCCATCCGCAGCCGCGAAAATGCGCCGGGATGCTTCCGTTGTCACAACCGTGACCACAAGACCGCGGAAGGCGAGCGGATCTCGCGCAGCTGCAACTTGTGCCACACGGTGCTGGCCACCCGCGAGGAGAACCCGGAGATCCTGGAGCAGCTGAATCCCTAGGAACTGAAAAAGTTCCCAAGGACTTACCACGATTGCCCGGCAGCTTGCCGGGCAGTAGAGTGCTGCGCTTCCGAAAACCGGTGGAGCCCCCATGCGGCGTATCAGTGCTGTTCGTGTTCTCGCGCTATTCCTGTGCCTGCTGCCGGCCGCCGTGCTCGCGGCGGCCGACGATGTGCAGTGGCTGAGCGAGGGGCCCGAGGGCGAGACGCGCATCGTGGTCTGGTACTTCTACTCGGACACCTGCCCGCACTGCCAGGACGCCAAGCCGTTTGTCGCGGACCTGGACGCGCGCGACTGGATCGACCTGCGGGCCTACGAGATCACCAAGAACCGCGACAACGGCCTGCTGTACCGCGACACCGCGGCGGCGATCGGCGAACGGGCGCGCAGCGTGCCGGCCTTCATCTTCTGCGGCGCCATGCACACCGGCTTCGACCAGCCGGAGACCACCGGCGCCGTGCTGCTGGCGCGGCTGGAGCACTGTCGCAGCGATCCACAGGCGGCCATCGGCACGCTGGCCGGCTCGGGTCCCAAGCCGGGCGAGGTCATGGGCGTGCAGGTCCCGCTGCTCGGCATGATCGACCCCTCGGACTGGGGGCTGCCCGTGCTGACGGTGGTCATCGCCGGGCTGGACGCATTCAACCCCTGCGCTTTTTTCGTGCTGCTGTTCCTGCTCAGCCTGATGGTGCACGCCCGCAGCCGCGCGCGCATGATGCTGGTCGGCGGCACTTTCGTGCTGATCTCGGGGGCGATCTATTTCGTGTTCATGGCCGCCTGGCTGAACGTCTTCCTGCTGATCGGCGAGTTACGGGTGGTAACGCTGGTGGCGGGCCTGATCGCGGTGGGCCTGGCGGCCATCAATATCAAGGATTATTTCTGGTTCCAGTCGGGCGGGCCCTCGCTCTCCATCCCGGAGTCGAAAAAGCCCGGCATGTACCAGCGGATGCGCAACCTGGTCGCGGCCAAGAGCGTCTGGGCGATGCTCGCCGGCACCGCGGTCCTGGCGATCGCGGTCAACAGCTACGAGCTGCTGTGCACCGCCGGCCTGCCGATGGTCTACACGCGCATCCTGACCCTGCGCGAGGCCGACACTTTCGTCTATTACATGTACCTCTTGCTGTACAACATCATTTACGTGATCCCCTTGCTGATCATCGTGATGCTGTTCGTGATGAAGTTCGGCTCGCGCAAGCTGGGCGAGGCCGAGGGCCGGCTGCTCAAGCTGATGTCCGGCATGATGATGCTGGGACTGGGCGGGCTGATGCTGCTGGCGCCGACCGCGCTGAACAATGCCGGCGTGGCGATCGGCCTGCTGTTCGCGGCCATCGTGGTCACCTGGATCACGCACCGGATCAGCAGGAAAGCCGGGCTGATATGATCCCGGGCAAGGCCCGAGGATAGTCACGATGCGATCGAGATCTCTGCGGCTGGCGTTCGCGGCGCCGGCAGTCATGGCGCTGGCCGCCGCTTGCGCGCTCTCCCCGCCGTGGTGGCAGGCGGAGCTGCGCGAATGGGAGGGCGTGCCCGTGTCAGAGCTGCTGGACGCCTGGGGTCCGCCCCTGCGCATGCACAGCCGCGGCGACCAGCCCGCCGTGCTGGTCTACGAGCGGACGAGAGAACTCGACTACCGTATAGAAGCGCTCGCCGATCCCGGCGCGCCGCTGGACGCCTCCCGGGGGCCGCAAGCCCGCCAGCTGCCCGGCGGGCCCGGCGAATGCACGCTGTTCTTCAGGATCGAGGACGGCATCGTCGCCGAGGCGCGCCACGAGGGCGGCGGATGCGACATCGTCCCGCGCGACCCCGCGCGGCGGCGCGTCGATCCGCAGTCCGGCGCGCGGCCCTGACGGTGGATGAGCGCCCGCTCAGGAGTCGGGCCCGGCGTCGCCCGGCCCGGCAGTGAAGGGATAGCGCTCGAAAATCTGCGCCACGGCGTCGTCCAGCGCCCCTGCCGGATCCTCGCGCGTCGCCTGGGTGACCCGCCCGACGGCGCGCGCCTCCCAGACCAGCTGCTTGCGCTCCGCATCGACCAGGTCGATGTAGAGCGTGCCTTCCTCGTAGCGATCCACCCAGGTCTCGTAGGCATAGGGATACGAGTAGGCCGGCCACGGGTAGTAGAAGCCCGAGCGCCAGGCGTAGCCGGGATGCACCGCCGAGGACGGCACGGAGCGGATTTCCTCGACGCTCTCGGTGGACATGGAGAAATTCACCAGCAGATCGGGATTCTCCTCGACCTTACGGTAACCGCGGGCGGCCAGCTCCCGGGTCACCGCCTCCATGACGCGCTGATCGCCCAGGGTGTCGTAGGTGCGGGTCACTCCGCGCTCCTCACGATCCATGAAGGCAAAGGTCTGGAAACGGGAAAAATCGACCGACGGGTCGTAGTCGGTCTGGATCTGCGGCCCCAGGGTCGCACAACCCCCCAGCAGGGCAAGGCCGGCGATCACGACCAGGCCGAGAGTTCCGACGGATTTCATCTGAATGCCTCCTTCCGCGCACGCGCGGCTACGGGACCGCGGCAGAGAAGCTCGCCGCATGCCCTTTCATTCTGGCACCCGGACGGCCGCCGCGCACAGGCCGCGCGCCTCAGAGATCGTCGAACCCGTCCAGCTCGGCCAGCTCCCGGCTGAGCCGGCGGGTCTCGGCGAGCGCCTCCAGGGTCCTGCGCGCGGCCGTTCCGGGCCCGCCGCGCTGCGCCTCGCGGCGCCCGATATCGGGCAGAACCTCCACCGGCCGCTTCTCGCCCTCGAACTCGAAATCTGCGTCGGTTGAGAAATCCTTGCGAACGTATCCATTCATGGCGAGCTTGCTCCGCATGCCGTGTTGCCTGGTGCCTGTGTACTCGTTTTCGGCGGTTGGCGCCATCCGGTTCCACCACCGTCCCTGTCCTGCTTAGATGGGGGCGCCGGCAGAAAATTCCATGCCTCGCACCGGGCAGCGCTTTGCCCTATATTGCCGGGCTCGGGAAACCGGGCGCGGCCGACCGGCTGCACAAGGGGTGGGGAGTTGCTGAGAGCCAGGCAAAAACTGGGCAAGTACCGCATCGAGCGCCGGCTCTCGGACGGGCCGCTGGCCACGGTTTACCAGGCCTTTGACACCATTCACGGCCTGCGCGTCGCGCTCAAGATCCCCCACCGGCAGATGATGGACGACTATTTCCTGGCCGATTTCCGCAAGGAAGTCAGGATGCTGGCGAAGCTGGACCACCCCCACATCCTCCCCATCCAGAACGCCTGTTTCATCGATGGCTATTTCGTCATCGCCATGCCGCTCGGCGAGGACACGCTCGGCGGGCGGCTGCAGCGGCGCATCTCCACGGCCAAGGCGCTGGATTTCACCGGCCAGATCCTCGAGGCAGTGGCCCATGCCCACGAGGAAGGCATCATCCACTGCGACATCAAGCCGGACAATTTCATCCTGTTCCCCGGCAACCACCTGCGCCTGGCGGATTTCGGTTTCTCGCGGCTCGCGCGGCGGCGACTGGAGGCCTCGGGCTCCGGCACGGTGGGCTATGTCGCGCCCGAGCAGGCCATGGGCCGGCCCGTGCTGGCTTCCGACGTATTCTCGGTGGGACTGGTGCTCTACCGGATGTTCTCCGGCACGCTGCCGCGCTGGCCTTACGACTGGCCGCCGCCGGGCGCCCCCCGGCTGCGCCAGAAGCTGCACCCCGAAATGGTCGCACTGATCCGGCGCGCCATCGAGGTCAAGCCCGCCCGCCGCTATCGCGACGGCATCCGGATGCTCGCCGCCTTCGAGCGCATCCGCCACCCCGCGGCGGCGCGGTGAGCTCCGCGGACGGCGCGGACGCGCTGCTGTTCCGGGAGGAGACCGCCGCCCGCGAGGCGTTGCTCCGGGTCGCCGACGGCGCCGCCGCTGCATTCGCCGCCCCGCGGCCCGGCGCCGAGCGCAGCCAGGACGCGGTGCTGGTGCTGCCGCTGGACCCGGACCGCGCCGTGATGGCGGTGGCCGACGGCATGGGCGGGCTGCCTGACGGCGGGCTGGCGTCGGCCCGCGCGATCGGCGCGCTGGCCGAAGCGGTCGAGACGGCGGTGGCGGCCGGCCAGTCGCTGCAGAGCGCCATTCTGGACGGCATTGCGCGGGCCAACGACGCGGTGCTGGACCTGGCCTCCGGCGCGGCCACCACGCTGGCGGTGGCAGAGCTGTGCGGCGGCACGGTGCGCGCCTACAACATCGGCGATTCCGAGGTCATGGTGCTCGGCCAGCGCGGCCGCCTCAGGCTGCGCACGGTCTCGCACTCCCCGGTGGGCTTCGCCGTGCAGGCCGGCCTGGTGGACCACGAAACAGCGCTGCACCACGAGGACCGCCACCTGGTGTCGAATTTCCTCGGCAGCCGCGAAATGCGCATCGAGGTCGGCTCATCGCTGCGGCTCGCCCCGCTGGACACCGTGCTGTTGTGCACCGACGGCCTGGTCGACAATCTGCGCCTGGCGGAGATCCGCGAAATCCTGCGCTGCGGTCCGCTGGACGAGGGACTGCGCCGCCTGGCGCGGCGCGCGCAGGCGCGCATGAGCGGCGCCTCGGCCAGTGACGGGCAACAGCACCCCAGCAAGCCCGACGACATTTCGCTGGTCGCCTTCCGCAGTCGCCCGGGTCGCGCCGTGGCGCGCCGCCTGCCGCCGCCCCGACAATTCTCACTCGCCTAGGAGAGACTCCCCATGAGACTGATCCCGCGCCTCCTGCTCGCCGCCATCCTGCTGCTGCCATGGGGACTGTCGGCGCAGGCCGCCGCCCCGGTGCTGCTGATCCACGGCGGCGCCGGCACGCTCAAGGCCGCGGACATGAGCGAGGCCGACCGGGCCCGCTACGAGGCCGCGCTGCACGAAGCGCTGGACGCCGGCTGGCAGGTGCTGGCCGACGGCGGCAGCGCGCTGGACGCGGTCACGGCCGCGATCCTGCCGATGGAAGAATCGCCGCTGTTCAACGCCGGCCGCGGCGCTGTTTTCACCGCCGACGGTCGCAACGAGCTGGACGCCTCCATCATGGACGGCAGGACGCGCGCGGCGGGCGCCGTGGGCGGCGTGCGCTGGGTGCGCAACCCGGTGCTGCTGGCGCGCCGCGTCATGGAGGAATCCCCGCACGTGTTCCTCGCCGGGCCCGGCGCGCTGGAGTTCGCCATCGACCAGGGCCTCGAGCTCAAGCCGGCGGAATGGTTCTGGACCGAGCGACGCTGGCAGCAGATGCAGCGCGTCCTGATGAGCGGGGCGACTGTCGCCGCGCCGGGCGAAGGCCGTTTCGGCACCGTCGGCGCGGTCGCGCTGGACGCCTCCGGCGGGCTGGCGGCGGCCACCTCCACCGGCGGCACCACGGCCAAGCGCTACGGACGGCTGGGCGATGTGCCGGTCATCGGCGCGGGCACCTGGGCGGACCGGGACTGCGCCGTCTCGGCGACCGGCGACGGCGAGTACTTCATCCGCGCCGCCGCCGCGCACGCCATCTGCATGCGCATCGCGCCCGGCGGCGCCGCGCCGGGCGACGCCGCCGCGGTGGTGCTGGAAGAAATCCGCGGGCTGGGCGGCCTGGGCGGGGTGATCGTGGTCGACGGCGACGGCCGCTTCAGCCTGCTGTTCAGCACCGAGGGCATGTACCGCGGCCATGTCACCGCCAGCGGTCGCCGGGTGGCGATCTTCGCGGAGGAATGAGGCTCAGGCCTGGCTGATCAGCCAGCCGATATAGGCGAAATAGCCGGCCAGCAGCGCCAGGCCTTCGGGCCGGCCGATGCGCCGGCGCACCAGGATCAGCGGCACCATGAAAAGCGCGAACATCAGCATGATCGCGAGGTCGGCCATGGTGATGCCGCCCCGGTCCAGCGGGCTGATCATCGCAGTGAGGCCCAGCACCGCCAGGATGTTGAAGAAATTCGAGCCCACCACGTTGCCGACGGAAATGTCGGCGGCGTCGCGAATCGAGGCGACGATGCTGGTGGCGAGCTCCGGCAGGCTGGTGCCGAAAGCCACCACGGTGAGCGCGATCAGCGCGGAGCTGACGCCGAGCGCTGTGGCCAGCGTAATGCCTCCCTTGACGAAGGCCGCACCGCCCGCCACCAGCGCCAACGTCCCGCCCCCGATCAACAGCCAGTCGATCCAGGCCGCGCGGTGCGCCGCGGGCACGACCTGCTCGAATTCGTTGCGCACGCGTTCTTCTTCCCGCTCGCGGCGAGCGATCTGGATGTTCCAGACGAGGAACAGCACGAGGCCGAACAGGAAAACGACGCCCGCCGGCCGGCTGATGCCGCCGTCCTGCATGAATGCGAGCAGCAGCAGCGACACGAAAATCAGCCAGGGCAGGTCCAGCCGCAACAGGCGCATCTCCACTTTGGCCGGCCGGATCACCGCGGCGGTGCCCAGCACCAGGCCGATGTTCGCGATGTTGGAACCCACCACGTTGCCGATCGCCAGGTCGTCCACCCCCTCGAAAGCCGCCTGCAGGCTGACCGCGAGTTCCGGCGCGCTGGTCGCGAAGGCGATGATGGTCATGCCGATGACGAAGGGCGTCATGCCGAAGCGCAGCGCGAGACTGCCGGCGCCCCGGACGAGGCCCTCGCCGCCCGCGTAGAGCAGGACGCCGCCTGCCGCGAGATAGAGGAAACTCTCCAGCATCAGGCTTCGGGACCGGTGAAATAGCGCGCCAAATGGGCCTCGAAGGTTTCCTGCGGTGCTTCTTCCAGGACCTGCTGGGCCTCCAGGGAGCGCGCAGCCTCCGCTTCGAACCCGGCCAGGCGGTCCGGCGACATCGGCGGCAGCGCGGCGAAGTAATCGCGATGCTGGCGCGACATGCGCGCCGCGAATTCGAAGAAAGACTCGCCCTCGTCGCGCATCTCCGCGAGGATCCGTGCCGAGGGCGTCAGCTCCGGGTCCGCGATCTTGGCGGCCTGCAGCTCCAGCGACGCGCTGTAGGAGCGCGCCGGGTCCTCGCCGTCCAGCAGCCGGCAGACGGGCGCCAGCTGCCGGCAGATCTCGCGGCCCCACTCCGCCAGCGGTTTCTCCTCGCCGGATATGGCGAGCGAAAGGTCCGGACGACGGCCGGTGACCGCCACGCGCGTGTGGTTGTCGTCCAGCCGCTCCATCTCCGCACCGTCGATGGCGGGGCTGTCGTGCAGCATGCAGAACACCAGGAAAGCCTCGAGGAAGCGCAGCTCGTTCTGGCTGACGCCCGCCGGGTCGTAGGGGCTGACGTCCAGCGCGCGCACCTCCATGTAGGCCACGCCGGCGCGGTGCAAGGCGAGCGTGGGCCGCTCGCCGGCGCGGATGGGCTGCTTGGGACGAATGAAACCGTAATACTCGTTTTCGATCTGCAGCGCGCTGGTGGACAGCTGTCGCCAGCGGCCGCCGGGCGCCACGCCGATCTTTTCGTAGGGCGGCCAGGGCGAACGAATGGCCTGCTCGAGGCCGGCGATGTACTCGTCCAGGCTGTTCATCGACAGGTGGATGCTGGCCTGGGCGGTGCTGCGGTAGCCCAGGTCGCTCATCCGCAGCGAGGTGGCGTGCGGCCCGTAACGGGTGGCGGCGTCGAACTCCGGCAAGCCCGGGTTGCGGCCGCCCAGGAAAGACTTGCATACCGCCGGCGAGGCGCCGAACAGGTAGAGCACGATCCAGCCGAAGCGACGGTAGTTGCGCAGCAGGCTGAAATACATGCGATCGCGGAACACGCGCTCGTCGCCCTGCCAGCCCTCGACCTCGCGCAGCGCGTCCCAGAAGCGTTCCGGCATCGAGTAGTTGAAGTGCACGCCGGCGATCGTCTGCATGACCCGCCCGTAACGGTAGCCCAGTCCCAGACGGTAAATGTGCTTCATCCGGCCCACGTTGGAGTCGCCGTAATCGGCCACCGGAATGCTCTCGTCTCCACCGACGGCGCAGGGCATGCTGGTCGCCCAGAGCATTTCGGCGTCCGGCAGCCGCGGGCCGACGAACTGGTGGATGTCACACAGGAATTGCAGTGTCGCCCATGCGCTGTCCTGCGGCGGCGTGACGAACTCCAGCAATGCCTCGGAATAGTCCGTGGTGATCCAGGGATGTGTCAGCGCCGAACCAAGCGCGCGCGGATGAGGCGTGGCGGCGATCCGCCCGTCGGGCGTCACCCGCAGCGACTCCTTCTCGACGCCGCGGCCGCCCCCGGGGAGGCAGCCGGCGTCCGCCGCCACGAGCTTTTCAAGTCGCTGATCCGCTATCCGGTACATGAATCAAGGCTCCCGCGCCTGCCCCGCCGCCACGGCGGACTGGCGATTATACGCAGCTGCGCGCCGCTACGGGCTCAAACTGTGAGGCAGTTCTTGCGGGCTTGCGGGGCCGGGGTGCTACAAGAAATCGGCCCAATTGGGCGCATTACGACAAATCGGAGCATCCGGGGAAACATGTCGGCTGAAATCCTCATCATGGAGTCGGACCAGGACTGGCGCGGCCTGATGTCCGAGTACTGCACGAATCACGGCTACCGGCCGACGACCGTGGCGGATTTCGCCGCCTTTTCGCAGGCCTGGCGCCCCGAGACCGGGCTTGCGGCGCTCTCGCTCTCCGGGGCACGCACCGACAGCATCGACGCAATCCGCTTCCTCGCCGACCGGGAGGCCGACGCCGGGCTCATTCTGACCGGCGACGCCGGCCCCAGGATGCTCAGCGCGGCGGGCCGCCTGGCGCGCGCCCGGGGGCTGCGCGTGGTGGGCACGCTGATGCAGCCTTTTCTCAGCGCCGACGTAGGACAGCTGCTCTCGCGGCCGCGCGCGGAAGTGCGCGATCCGACCATGGAAATGAAGGCCCAGATCACCCACGACGATCTGCAGGGGTGCATCCGGCGCGGCCTGGTGAAGACCTGGTTCCAGCCCAAGATCGAGTTGCATGGGCTCCAGCTGGCCGGCATGGAGGCGCTGGTGCGCATCGATCACCAGGCGCTGGGCATCATCGGGCCGGGCGCTTTTCTCAGGCTGGCGGAGGAGTCCGGGCTGATCCTGGAGCTGACCGAGGCGATCGTGTGCGAGGCCTTTTCCTGGGGCGCCCGCTGGCGCGCACAGGGCATCAGCGCGCAACTGGCGGTGAACCTGCCGCCGCCGCTGCTCATCGACCCGCGGCTGCCGAACATCCTGCATTCCTGGTCCGAGACCTTCTCCCTGCGGCCGGAGCACATCACCCTGGAGGTCACGGAGCACTCGGCGGTCAACGATGCGACGGCCACGTTGGAGGCCATCACCCGGCTCAGGTTGCGCGGTTTCCGCATCTCCATCGACGACTTCGGCACGGGCTACTCGAACATGGCCCTGCTCAACGAGCTGCCCTACAACGAGATGAAGCTGGACCAGAGCTTCATCCGCAACGCGGCCCTGGACAGCGAGGCGCGCGCCATCGTTCAGTCCAGCATCGAGCTGGGCCACCGGCTGGGGATGCAGGTCGTCGCCGAGGGCGTTGCCTGCCAGGAGGACTGGGACCTGGTCGCGGAACTCGGCTGCGACGAGTGCCAGGGCTATTTCCTGGCGCGGCCCATGCAGCCGGCCAACCTGGTCGACTGGCTGCGTCGCTGGAACAAGACCCGCGGCGACCGCTGAGCCGCACGGCGGCCGAAAAGCCGTGGCCGCCTGCGCGCTTCAGTCCGAACCCAGCTCCTCGTCCATCACCTCGATGACGTGCGCGGCGTACATCAGCGACGGCCCGCCGCCCATCATCACCGTGACCGAGAGCATCTCGAGGATCTCCTCGCGCGTGGCGCCGTGCCGGATCGCGGCGGGTACGTGGAAGGCGATGCAGGGGTCGCAACGCGAGCCGACCGACAGGGCGACGGCGATCAGCTCCTTGGTCTTCGGGTCCAGCGCGCCGTCGCTCATGGCCTGGTGGTGCATCAGGTTGAAGCCTTTCAGCGTGTCCGGCT
>Ga0209943_1001999_pt1 | contig 11642 bp, 9 predicted proteins | sample SalPonR1_B_D2_MG_FD_185698 | JGI IMG/M metagenome (GOLD analysis project Ga0209943, IMG submission 185698) | Salt pond soil microbial communities from South San Francisco under conditions of wetland restoration - Salt Pond MetaG R1_B_D2_MG... ... | reverse complement strand
CCGAGGTGTTCGCGGGATTTGCCCGCGCCTATGGTATAGCCCTGACCCTTGGCAGCGGCTTGCGTAACCCGCCGCAAGGCCGCACATTGGCGACCCATCACAGTGGGCCGTTGCGCGATATCTTGCGCGACATGCTGAAATATTCGAACAACCTTACGGCGGAACTGGTCGGGCTGACGGCCACGGCGGCACGTGTCGGCAAAGCTGTGTCTTTGACCGCCTCAGCCCAAGAAATGAGCCGCTGGAGTCGCAGTGTATTGGGCGTGCAAAGCGCCAAACTGGTGGATCACTCTGGCCTGAGCGATCAATCCAGCCTGAACGCTCAGGCGATGGCGCGGGTTTTGGCGCGGGTGCATGGCGACCGACAATTGCAGCCGATCCTGAAAGATATACCGCTGCGCGACGAGGCGGGCCGGGTCAATCGCGGCCATCCGGTCAAGGTCGCCGCCAAGACCGGAACCTTGTATTTTGTCAGCTCTTTGGCGGGGTATATGACGACACCAGACGGCACCGAACTGGCCTTTGCGATCTTTTGCGCCAATCAGGGCAAACGGGCCGCGATCAACCGGCGGGCCGCCGGCCGGCCGCCGGGGTCGGCCAGTTGGAACCGGCGGGCCAAGGGGCTGCAACAGGCCTTGATCGAACGCTGGGGCCTTGTTTACGGGGTGTGACCATTCGGTGGCGCAACGGTCACTTCGGTGCCCCAAGCCGTGCAGTTTTCAGATAATCCCACGGGCAGGGCGCGGTCGGTGAAAAATTTGTCGATATCCCGCAATGACCCGATGCGCACCGGCGCACCACGTCGGAATTTCGAATGATCCGCCACCAAGAACACCTCGCGTGAGCGCGTGAGCAGGGTTTGCCCGACGACCACCTCTTGAATGTCGAAATCCAAAAGGTCGCCGTCTTCGTCCATTGCCGAACACCCAAGGATCGCATAATCGAATTTGAAATTTTCGATGGTCCGCGCAGTCAGATTTCCCACCAACCCGTTATCGGCCCGGCGCAGGCTGCCGCCCGCGACGACGATTTCGCTGGTTTTATTCGCCAGAAGAATATTGGCGACGTTCATGTTGTTGGTCACCACCATCAGCCCCGAGTGATCCAGAAGCTCTTGGGCGACGGCCTCGGTGGTGGTGCCGATGTCCAGAAACACCGACGCATTGTCAGGGATTGCGGCCGCGCAGGCCCGCGCGATCGTTTGCTTGGCGTCTTCATTCAGGCGGCGGCGTTCCTCATAGATAATATTGGTCACGCCCGAGGGTAAAATCGCGCCGCCATGCACGCGTTCCAACTTACCAGCATTGGCCAGTTCTGTCAGATCGCGGCGGATGGTTTGAACCGTGACGTCAAAGCGTTCGGCAAGGTCTTCGACCATCACTTTGCCTTCGATCCGGGCAATTTCAAGGATATCGGGCTGTCGAAGGGTTTGGGACACGGCGCGAACCTTTGTTGGAATTTCTTCGATTATGTTCGTTTGTCTGATGATTTCAAGGCTTGGCGATGATTCGCGGTTTCGGCGCGGTTTTTGGGTTCAGGGCACGCAGCGAAATCGCGGCTATGTTGAAAACTGCGTGCAAATTCACCGAATTACTCAAAAGCGAAAACAAACGAACATTCGGAATTGACTTGATTGTTACAAATGTGTTTCGTTTGCGCTCACATTCGGCGATGAGAGAGGGAGGCTCAGGTGCCAACAGCCCAAGACAATACGATTGTCGATCTGTTTGTGATCGGTGGCGGCATCAATGGCTGCGGGATCGCGCGCGATGCGGCGGGCCGTGGGCTGAGCGTCGAGCTGGCCGAAATGAATGATCTGGCGTGGGCCACCTCTTCGGCCTCGACCAAGTTGTTTCATGGCGGGTTGCGCTACCTTGAGTATTTCGAAATCCGACTGGTCCGCGAGGCGCTGATCGAGCGCGAGACCCTGTTGCGGGCAATGCCACACATTAGCTGGCCGATGCGTTTTGTTCTGCCATATCATCGGGATATGCGGTTCGAAGGGGAAACGCCCACCTCGAAATTGCTGAACATTTTCATGCCGTGGATGAAAGGGCGCAGGCCCGCATGGCTGATCCGGATGGGCCTGTTCCTGTATGATCATTTGGGCGGGCGCAAAATCTTGCCGGGCACGCGCACTTTGGATTTGCGCACCGATCCGACTGGCCGGGTTTTGAAAGACAAGTTCGAGCGCGCCTTTGAATATTCCGACTGTTGGATCGAAGACAGCCGCCTTGTGGTGTTGAATGCCCGCGATGCCGAGGCACGCGGCGCAAAAATCCGAACCCGCACGAAAGTCGTATCGGCACGGCGTGACGGTGATCTGTGGGTTGTGACAACCAAAGACGTCATCACAGGGGAGACCCGCGACACCAAGGCGCGCGCCTTGGTCAATGCCGGTGGGCCGTGGGTCAAGGATGTGATCCAGAATACCCTGCGGCAAAATTCCAGCGAAGGCGTGCGTTTGGTGCGGGGTAGCCACATTGTGACCCGCCGTCTGTTTGATCACGACAAATGTTATTTCTTTCAGGGCACCGATGGGCGGATCATCTTTGCCATTCCCTATGAGACCGATTTCACCCTGATCGGCACGACCGACGCCGAACATACCGATGTGTCGGCCAAGCCCGAATGCACCCCCGAAGAGGCCGAATACCTGTGCAATTTCGCCTCGGAATATTTCCGCCAGCCGGTGACGACAGACGATATCGTCTGGACGTATTCGGGCGTGCGGCCCTTGTATGATGACGGGGCCAAATCGGCCACGGCGGCGACCCGCGATTATGTGCTAAGCCTTGATGACACCGGGGGCGCGCCGTTGTTGAATGTGTTTGGCGGCAAAATCACCACCTATCGCAAGCTGGCCGAGGCCGCGATGGCGAAGATCACGCCGTTTTTTGCCAAGCCCGGTGAAAACTGGACAGCGGGCGTGACCTTGCCGGGCGGGGATTTCAAGGTAGACGAGGTTACGCGTCTGATAGATGATTTACGCAAGGGGTATCCTTTTCTGGATGACTATTGGGCGGGCCGTTTGGTGCGCGCCTATGGCACCGAGGCACGGCAGGTTTTAGGCGACGCGACATCGGCGGCCGATCTTGGCCCTGATTTTGGCGCGACGCTGACCGGGGCTGAAGTGACATGGATGATGCAGAACGAATATGCCATTCACGCTGATGACGTGGTCTGGCGGCGCACCCGATTGGGGCTTCGCATGAACGCCGAGCAGATTGCCGCGCTGGAGGCGTGGATGACATCGAATGCCGAGGCTGAGGCCGATACATCGGCCGTCAAGCAGGCATGAGGGAGGAATAAGACGTATGACGCTTAAGCTTGAAGGCGTATCTAAGGTGGTTGCGGGGCAGACCCATATTCACCCCACCGACATGACGCTCGAAAAGGGCACGATGAATGTTTTCTTGGGCCCCACATTGTCGGGTAAGACATCGCTGATGCGGTTGATGGCGGGCCTTGATGTGCCCGACACGGGGCGCATTGTGTGGAATGGGGAGGACGTGACGGGCCGCCGGGTGCAAGACCGCAACGTGGCGATGGTGTATCAGCAGTTCATCAACTACCCGTCGATGACCGTGTATGACAATATCGCATCGCCGTTGCGCCTGATGGGGCGTCCGGCCAGCGAAATTGACGCCGCCGTTCAAAAATCCGCCGATCTGATGAAGCTGACACCGATGTTGCAGCGCAAGCCGCTCGAATTGTCGGGCGGGCAGCAACAACGCTGCGCCTTGGCGCGGGCCTTGGTCAAGGATGCCGGGCTGGTTTTGCTGGACGAGCCGCTGGCCAATCTGGATTACAAACTGCGCGAGGAATTGCGCGTGGAAATCCCCAAGATATTCGAAGAATCTGGCGCGATTTTCGTCTATGCCACAACCGAACCGGAAGAGGCGCTGTTGCTGGGCGGCAATACGGCCACCTTGTGGGAAGGGCGCATCACGCAATTCGGGCTGACGCCCGATGTCTATCGTCAGCCGGTCGATGCTACCACGGCACGTGTGTTCAGCGATCCGCCAATGAACTTCCTGTCGGTCAGCAAAACCGGCGACAAACTGTTGTTCGGCGATGGCCAAACTGCGCCTGCCATTGGAAAAATGGCCGATTTGCCCGATGGGCGGTACAGCGCCGGGTTCCGGCCCAACCATCTGGAAATTGGTCAGCATGCGGCGGACGCGATGAGATTTACCGCGACGCTTTCAGTAACGGAACTGACCGGGTCGGAAACCTTTGTGCATCTTGATCATCACGGCGAACGCTGGGTCGGCCTGATCCACGGTGTGCATGATCTGACACTGGGGGCCGATCTGGATGTCTATCTGGACCCGCGTCACGTTTACATATTCGGCGAGGATGGCGCGCTGATTGCGCCGGCCGCCTATGCCTTGGCGGCCTGAGGAGGGACACATGGCAAAGATCACTTTGGATAATCTGGCGCATTCCTATCTGCCCAACCCGACCAGCGAAGACGATTTCGCCCTGAAGGAATTGAACCACGATTGGGACGATGGCGCGGCCTATGCGCTGCTGGGATCATCCGGCTGCGGCAAGTCCACGCTTTTGAACATCATCTCGGGGCTGCTGCATCCCAGTCAGGGCCGCATCCTGTTTGACGGCCAAGACGTGACCAACGCCCCAACCGCGCAACGCAACATCGCGCAGGTGTTCCAGTTTCCTGTCGTTTACGACACCATGACAGTGCATGACAATCTGGCCTTTCCGCTACGCAACCGGGGCCGCGACGAGGCCTATGTCGCCGAGCGAGTGCAGGACGTGGCGCGCATGATTGGTATGGAAGACGAGTTGCGCCGCAAGGCCCGCGGCCTGACGGCGGACGCCAAGCAGAAAATCAGCCTTGGCCGCGGCATGGTGCGCAAAGATGTCAACGCCCTGTTGTTTGATGAGCCGCTGACCGTGATCGACCCGCATATGAAGTGGGAGTTGCGCACACAGCTTAAAAAGCTGCACCACGATTTTGGCCATACGATGATCTATGTCACCCATGACCAGACCGAGGCGTTGACCTTCGCCGACAAGGTCGTGGTGATGTATGACGGTCGCGTTGTTCAGATCGGCACGCCCGAAGAACTCTTTGAGCGGCCCGAGCATACTTTCGTGGGCTATTTCATCGGCTCACCGGGGATGAATGTGATCCCCGCCAAGGTCGAGGGGCGGCAGGCTTATGTGAACGGATCGTCGATTGATCTGGGGCAGGGCTATCGCCCGCTGGATGGCAAAGTTGAAATCGGCGTGCGCCCGGAATTTGCCCGGCTGTCCGCCAGTGACGGCCTGCCTGTCAATATTCGCCGGGTCGAGGATGTGGGCCGCCACAAGATCGTGCGGGCGGATTTCTTTGGAACTGACATCAACATCATCGCAGGCGAGGGCGAAGAGATCGGAGCGGACATGACGCGTGTCGTCTTCGACCCTGCACATGTCAACGTTTACGCCAATGATTGGCGTGTCGCGCCCGAAGGCGCGCACAAAGGACCAGTGGGGGAGGCCGCCTGATGCAAGAGAAAACAGTCAATCACAAGGCATGGTTTCTTGTTCTGCCGGTGCTGGTGCTGGTGGCCTTCTCGGCGGTGATCCCGCTGATGACGGTGGTCAACTATTCAGTGCAGGACAGTTTTGGCAACAATCAGTTTTTCTGGGCGGGGCTGGAATGGTTCCGTGAAATGTTGTCCGAGGAACGCATGTGGGATGCGTTGGGCCGTCAGTTGGCATTTTCGGCGATCATTCTGGCGATCGAGGTGCCGCTGGGGATCTTTGTTGCGCTGAACATGCCCAAAAGCGGTTTCTGGGCCAGCTTTTGCTTGGTGGTGATGTCGCTGCCCCTGCTGGTGCCATGGAACGTGGTGGGCACGATCTGGCAGATTTTCGGGCGGGTCGATATCGGCCTGCTGGGGTATACGCTGGATAAACTGGGGATTTCCTACAACTACACGCAGGATTTCATTTCCGCGTGGGCGACGCTGATCGTCATGGATGTCTGGCACTGGACATCGCTGGTGGCGCTGCTGGCCTATGCTGGTCTGCAATCCATCCCTGACGCCTATTACCAGGCGGCCAAGATCGACCAAGCCAGCCGGTGGAAGGTGTTCCGTTACATCGAATTGCCCAAGATGATGGGCGTTTTGATGATCGCCATTCTGCTGCGCTTCATGGACAGCTTCATGATCTACACCGAGCCGTTCGTTGTAACGGGTGGCGGCCCCGGCAATGCCACGACATTCCTGTCGATCGACCTTGTCAAAATGGCGCTTGGTCAGTTCGATCTGGGCCCGGCGGCGGCGTTCTCGATCATGTATTTCCTGGTGATCCTCGCGATTTCGTGGGTGTTCTACACGGTGATGACCAATCTCGATAAACGGGAGGGCAAATAAATGGCCGATCTGACCGCAAACCCAAGTGCTGCGCGCAAGGCCAGCCTGCCCCGCATCAACAGCCGTTTGGTGGTGATGACGCTCTATCTCGTGTTCCTGATGCTGCCGATCTACTGGCTGCTGAACATGAGCCTGAAAACCAATACCGAGATCCTCAGTAGCTTTACGCTGTGGCCGCAAAACCTGACATTCGCCAATTATGCGACCATCCTGACCGATGCCAGCTGGTATATGGGCTATGTCAATTCGATGATCTACGTGGTGATGAACACAGTGATCTCGGTCGCGGTGGCACTACCGGCGGCCTATGCGTTCAGCCGCTATCACTTCATGGGTGACAAGCACCTGTTCTTTTGGCTGCTGACCAACCGGATGGCCCCCCCTGCTGTGTTCGCGCTGCCGTTCTTTCAGCTGTATTCGTCGGTCGGCCTGTTCGACACACATATTGCGGTCGCCTTGGCCCATTGCCTGTTCAACGTGCCGCTGGCGGTCTGGATTTTGGAAGGCTTCATGCGGGGCGTGCCCAAGGAAATCGACGAAACGGCCTATATCGATGGCTACAGCTTTGGGCGCTTTTTCGTGAAAATCTTTACGCCGCTGATCGCCAGCGGAATTGGTGTGGCGGCGTTCTTCTGCTTCATGTTCTCATGGGTGGAATTGCTGCTCAGCCGGACGCTGACCAGCGTCGACGCCAAACCCATTGCCGCCACGATGACGCGCACAGTGGGCGCATCCGGCATCGACTGGGGCGTGTTGGCCGCGGCGGGTGTGCTGACGATCGTGCCGGGCGCCTTGGTGATCTATTTCGTGCGCAACTACATCGCCAAGGGCTTTGCCCTGGGCCGCGTATAAGGGAGGAGACGGATCATGGAATGGATGGCATGGACATGGCCCACTGCGATTTTCTTTATGGTGATCGCGGGCCTTCTGATCACTTTTTCGATCCTTGCGATCAAGTTCCCCGAAACGCCACGCAAAGGGGTGCTGCAGATCGAAACGACGCGCGGTGACAGGTTGTTCATCACGCTTTTGGGCTCGGCCTTTATCAATCTGGCCTGGCTTGGGGTCGTGGGGGCGTATCAGCCCTACGCGATGCTGGTTTGCCTGCTCTATGCCTTGGCGGTGTTCCGCTGGGTTTAGGGCAGGAGGCGCGCATGGGGCCAAGGACACCCGGCGCGCGACACGATCGTCCTTGACTGCAAATGACGTAATTTGGTTCGAAACACGGGAGGATAGAACCCAATGAACTTCAGTTTGAAAACATCAACAGCCGTGGGGCTTGCCCTGTCGCTATTGTCTGCCCCGGCCTTCGCCGGGATGGACGAAGCGCGCGCATTCCTTGACAGCGAAATCGGTGATCAATCGGCCTTGACCCGCGCGGAGCAAGAAGCCGAAATGCAGTGGTTTATCGACGCGGCCCAGCCCTATGCGGGTATGGATATCCGCGTTGTGTCGGAAACCATCGCCACGCACGAATACGAATCCAAGGTGTTGGCCCCGGCCTTTACCGCGATCACCGGTATCGAGATCACCCATGACCTGATCGGCGAAGGTGATGTGGTGGAAAAGCTGCAAACGCAAATGCAGTCGGGCCAGAATATCTATGACGCCTATGTCAATGACAGTGACCTGATCGGCACGCATTGGCGCTATCAGCAGGTGCGCAACCTGACCGACTGGATGGCCGGCGAAGGTGCGGATGTCACCAGCCCCGGCCTTGATCTGGATGATTTCATCGGCACCGAGTTTACAACAGCGCCCGATGGCAAACTGTATCAGTTGCCGACACAGCAATTCGCCAACCTCTATTGGTTCCGCTACGACTGGTTCAACGACGAAAAGAACAAGGCCGACTTCAAAGAGGCCTATGGCTATGATCTGGGCGTTCCGGTCAATTGGTCGGCTTACGAAGATATTGCCGAATTCTTTACCGGGCGTGACCTGAGTCATCTGGGTGTCGAGGACGAGGTCTATGGCAACATGGACTACGGCAAGAAAGACCCTAGCCTTGGCTGGCGCTACACCGATGCGTGGATGTCCATGGCGGGCATGAGCGATGTCGGCGAACCCAACGGCCTGCCGGTCGATGAATGGGGCATCCGCGTCAATGAAAACAGCCAGCCAGTGGGTGCTTGTGTTGACCGTGGCGGGGCCGCGAATGGCCCGGCAGCCGTTTATGCTGTCGAAAAGGCGATTGACTGGCTTCAGAAATACTCGCCGCCGTCAGCCATGGGCATGACCTTCTCCGAGGCGGGGCCAATCCCGGCGCAGGGCAACGTCGCGCAGCAGATGTTCTGGTACACGGCGTTCACCGCCGCGACGGTCAAGCCGGATCTTCCGGTGATGAACGAAGACGGCACGCCCAAGTGGCGCATGGCCCCCAGCCCGCACGGGGCATATTGGGAAGATGGCATGAAGGTCGGCTATCAGGACGTGGGCAGCTGGACGCTGATGAAATCCACGCCTGTTGACCGCGCGCAGGCCGCATGGCTTTATGCGCAGTTCGTGACTTCGAAAACCGTCGACGTGAAGAAAAGCCATGTTGGCTTGACCTTCGTGCGTGACAGCTCGATCAACCACGACAGCTTTACCGAGCGTGCACCGAAATTGGGCGGACTGGTGGAATTCTACCGCAGCCCCGCGCGCACCCAGTGGTCGCCGACCGGCACCAATGTGCCTGACTACCCCAAGTTGGCACAGCTGTGGTGGCAGAACATCGGCGATGCCATGTCGGGCGCCAAGACCGCGCAAGAGGCTTTGGATAGCCTGTGTGCCGATATGGAAAGCGTGATGGAGCGTTTGGAGCGTGCAGGTATCCAAGGCGATATCGGCCCGGTGATGAATGAAGAGCAGGATCCCGAGTACTGGCTGAGCCAGCCCGGCGCGCCCAAGCCCAAGCTGGCAAACGAGGACGAAGAGCCGATCACCGTCAGCTATGACGAGTTGATCGCAAGCTGGAAGTAACTCCCTTGTCCGGGGGCGGCCGTCTGACTGGCCCCGGACACTGACTACCATGCAGGGCCTTTGGCGCAGTTGCGCAAGAGGCTGGCAGGGCTAAACTGCGGTCGCCGCACCCGTGGCGGCCGCTTTTTCATACCTACACTTGACAGAACGCGCAGGACCAGACCGATGACCCATATTCTTGCTATTGATCAGGGCACCACGTCCAGCCGGGCGATCCTATTTGACCGCGATATGCGGCTGGTCGCCACCGCGCAGGAAGAGTTTCAACAGCATTACCCCAACTCCGGCTGGGTTGAGCACGACCCGAACGAGCTGTGGTCGACCACCGCAGGCACCTGCCGCGAAGTGATCGAACGGGCCGGGCTGGGCGGCGCTGACATCAGCGCCATCGGCATCACCAACCAGCGTGAGACAACGGTTGTCTGGGACCGCGCCACCGGTATGCCGATCTATAACGCCATCGTCTGGCAGGATCGCCGCACCGCCGAGTTTTGCCGCAGCCTGCGTGATGCAGGCCACGAGCCGATGATCAACGACCGCACCGGCCTGTTGCTTGATCCCTATTTTTCAGGCACCAAACTGAAGTGGATTTTGGACAATGTCGAAGGGGCCCGCGCCCGCGCCGCAGCCGGTGAATTGCTTTTCGGCACGGTCGACACCTACCTGATCTGGAAATTGACCGGCGGTGCGGTGCATGCAACCGATGCCACCAACGCCGCGCGCACCTTGCTGTATGACATCCGCAAGGGCCGTTGGAGTTCGACGGTCTGCGATTTGCTGGATATCCCGCAGGCCATGTTGCCCGATGTGCGCGACAGTGCCGATGATTACGGCGTGACGCGCGCCGATTTGTTCGGGCGTGAAATTCCCATCCGGGGCGTGGCTGGCGATCAGCAGGCCGCGACGGTTGGTCAGGCTTGTTTTCAGCCCGGCATGATGAAATCCACCTATGGCACCGGCTGTTTTGCTTTGCTGAACACCGGCGACACCCCGGTCGTGTCGCAAAACCGCCTGTTGACGACCATTGCCTATCAGTTGGACGGGCAGCCCACTTATGCGCTTGAAGGCTCGATCTTTATCGCCGGGGCGGTGGTGCAATGGTTGCGCGACGGTCTTAAAATCATTCGCGAGGCCGGAGAAACTCAAGGCTTGGCCGAACGGGCCGATCCGGCGCAGAATGTGGTGCTGGTGCCAGCCTTCACCGGACTGGGCGCCCCTTATTGGAATGCTGAATGCCGGGGCGCTGTGTTTGGCCTGACGCGCAATTCCCGCCCCGAGGAATTTGCCCGCGCGGCCCTGGAAAGCGTGGGCTTTCAAACACGTGATCTGCTGGATGCGATGCGCGCCGATTGGGCGGCGCAGGCTGGCACCGGCGATGTGGCCACCCTGCGCGTTGATGGCGGCATGAGCGCGTCGGACTGGGCGATGCAGTTCCTGTCGGATATCATCAACGCTCCGGTTGACCGGCCCGAGGTGTTGGAAACCACCGCACTGGGGGCGGCTTGGCTGGCGGGGATGAAGATCGGGCTTTATCCCGGGCAGGCAGATTTTGCCAAGACATGGGCGCTGGAACGCCAGTTTACCGCCCGTATGGATGAGGCCGAACGTGTGCGCAAATACAGCGCTTGGAAGCGTGCGGTCGAGGCGACCCTGAGCTTTTGAAGGGGGCTGTCGGGGCGTTTAGCTGCGTTTTGGTAATAAATAATTACCAATCTTGTTGCCGATAGGAAACTTTGCGGTTAGCTATTGGGCGACGCGTACAGGCATGTGCGCCCGTCCAGATCAGCAGTGGAGGAACCCGAGATGGTGCAACGGATTGAAAAGCATGGCCTTCAGGTGGCCGAAGACCTCGCCCGCTTTGTCGACGATAAGGCCCTGCCGGGCACCGGCGTTTCGCCGGATGGCTTTTGGTCTGGCTTTGCCGCGCTGATCAACGAGATGGCCCCAAAGAACAAAGCCTTTCTTGACCGGCGCGAAGAATTGCAGAGCCAGATTGACGATTGGCATATCCGCCACCGCAACCAGCCGCATGATCACGAGGCGTATAAACAGTTTCTCAAGGATATCGGCTATCTTGTCGAAGAAGGCCCGGATTTTGAGATCGAAACATCGAATGTCGACCCCGAGATTGCCCTTGTTCCGGGGCCGCAACTGGTGGTTCCGATCACCAATGCCCGCTACGCTCTGAACGCTGCAAATGCCCGTTGGGGCAGCCTTTATGATTGCCTTTACGGCACCGACGCCATGGGCAGCCTGCCGCCCAAAGGCGGTTATGACCGGGGC
>Ga0209943_1001998_pt1 | contig 11645 bp, 10 predicted proteins | sample SalPonR1_B_D2_MG_FD_185698 | JGI IMG/M metagenome (GOLD analysis project Ga0209943, IMG submission 185698) | Salt pond soil microbial communities from South San Francisco under conditions of wetland restoration - Salt Pond MetaG R1_B_D2_MG... ... | reverse complement strand
TATGGCCAAGGGTCTCAGGGAACTTGAAGAAATGGCCTCAAAACTCGATATCATTATTGAGGTAAGGGATGCCCGGGCTCCCTCTCTTACCTCCTCTCCGGTAGTCTCGAAGATCTCAAAGATCAGACCTGTGTGGGTGGTTATGTCAAAAAGAGATCTTGCAGATGAGAAGGCCACTTCAAAATGGACAGGTTATTTAGCTTCCCCGGTTACTAAAGTCTGGGCTTTTGATCTGCTCAGGCAGAAAATATCTTCCCTGAAAAAACAGCTTTTAACAAAAAAACCAAAACATCGTGAAGTCAGAATAGCAGTTGCCGGTATACCCAATGTGGGGAAATCCCAGTTGCTTAATCAGCTTATCGGAAAGAAATCCGCAAAGGTTGGCGGAATTCCCGGTGTAACAAGAGGTATTTCATGGTTTCGTGGTGACGGATTCCTGGTGGTGGATTCTCCGGGGATACTTGATCCTAAATCTGGATCTGAAGTTCACAATTGTCTTGCCTGGCTTGGCTGTACTAAATCAGAGGTTACAGGTGGATATGATTCCCTGGGAATTGAGCTGGCTGGGATGCTGAAGCGTAAGGGTCTCTGGTATCTTGTGGAAGAAAAATGGGACCTTCCAGAGATAGACGAGGATGATGCGGCTTCTCTGGAGAGGATAGGGAAAAGACTTGGATGCCTTGTTTCGGGCGGCAATGTAGATCTTAATATGGCAGGGATGAGATTTATCGATAATTTCAGTACCGGGAAACTTGGCAGGGTATCTCTCGAATTACCTGGAGAGAAAAATCTGTGGGACGGCCCATCATGATAGCAGGAGTAGATGAAGCTGGAAGAGGTCCTCTTGCAGGTCCTGTAATGGCTGCTGCGGTCGTACTTGAACAGGAACAGAAAGATGAGCTTGTAAGGGCAGGCCTTACTGATTCGAAAAAACTTTCTCCCAGGCGTAGAGAAAAACTTTTCTGTCAAATGGTTGAAATGGGTGTTCTCTGGAAAGCCCAGGCAGCATCCCATTCAAGAATAGACAGGATGAATATTCTACAGGCCTCTCTCTGGGCCATGTCCAGATCAGTCAAAGCGCTTGATGGGCATTTTACACGGGTAATAGTGGATGGAACATGCCTTATTCCCGGTCTTGATCATGAACAGGAAGCTTTACCCCGTGCGGACCTTAATGTTCCAGAGGTGGCTGCAGCATCTGTTTTTGCTAAGGTTTTAAGAGACAGGGCCATGATAGTAATGGATAGAGTATATCCCGGTTATGGATTTGCCGGGCACAAAGGTTATCCGACAAAGGCTCATTTCAGCGCATTGCAGGAACTTGGCCCATGTCCCATTCACAGAAGAAGTTTCAACCTTCACTGTTGAGATATTAAGACCTTCCGTGATCTCTGATCCATTGGTTCCCTGAATAACATTGCTACTATTTTTATGAACTGGATTGATCTGATGACCGCAAAAAACATTGAACTCGGGAACTGGGGAGAAAAAATAGCCATAGAAAAACTGAAAAGAATGCGTTGGAAGATCCTTGGTACTAATGAAAAAGTCCCCATAGGGGAGCTTGATGTAGTTGCCAGGGATGGGAAAGAAATTGTCATAGTAGAGGTCAGGACAAGAACCTGTGGCCGTATGCTGCCCCCCGAATTTACAGTTGGTCCTTCCAAATTAAAAAAACTCGTAAGGTCCGGAAAGATCTTTGTAGAAAAGATCAAATGGGAAGGTCCGTGGAGGATAGACCTGATCGCAATTACAGTTCTGGCTGATAATGAATGGAAGATAGAACATTACAGAAATATAACCGACGGGGAGTTTTGTCAATGAGCAGGGTCAGGGGTGTAACTCTCAAGGGCATTCATGCTGTTGAAGTGGAAGTCGAAGTTGAGTCTACAGGGGGTTTGTTCTCCATTTCGATCGTCGGACTTCCGGATACTGCAGTAAGAGAATCAAAGGAAAGGGTCAGGGCAGCACTTCGCTCAATGGGGATGATGATCAAGGGACGTGTGGCAGTGAACCTCGCACCTGCAGACCTGCCGAAGGAAGGTGCGCTTCTTGATGTCCCTATTGCGGTGGGTATGGCCAGGGCTATAGGTAATATCCATTCTTCAAGGCCGGCAATATTCATGGGAGAGCTTGCGCTTGACGGGAGGATAAGGGGTGTGCGTGGTGCAGTGCCGGCTGCCATACTGGCAAGAGATAAAGGTTACCCAATATATGTACCTTCCGAAAATGCTTCAGAAGTAGCCCTTGTAAAGGGGGTAGAGGCCTATAGTGTGGCAAACCTCAGATCCCTTCTTGATTTCTTCCGCGGAGAAGGGGAGCTTGAAAGGGTTTCAGCAATGGAAGAAAGGCCCTACCAGGTTCTGGCAGATCCGGATTTTGCCGATATTAAAGGTCAGAGTGCTGCAAAAAGGGCTCTCGAGATAGCTGCAGCAGGTCATCATAATTTCCTTCTGATCGGTTCTCCGGGAAGCGGTAAGACACTTCTTGCCAAAGCATTGAGCGGTATACTTCCACCTCTTTCAGATGAAGAGCTTATGGAAGTCATGCTTGTGAAAAGTACAGTGGGGATGCCTTTTGAAAATTCCAGGATAAGACCATTCAGGTCTGTTCATCATACTGCAAGTGCTGTATCGGTTTGTGGCGGAGGGACATCTCTCAGACCTGGAGAAATAAGCCTTGCGCATCGCGGAGTTCTTTTTCTTGATGAATTTACAGAATTTCGAAGGGATCTTCTTGAGTCTCTCAGACAGCCTCTTGAAGATGGTGAGATAGTGGTAAGCAGATCAAGCGGCAGTGTCGTATACCCTTCCAGAGTACTCCTGGCTGTAGCATGCAATCCATGTGCGTGCGGATGGTATGGGGATCCTGTAGAGCCCTGCAGGTGTTCTGCTGCTGATGTTGAGCGATATCAGAAAAAGCTCTCCGGCCCGATACTTGACAGGCTTGATATGTATGTATCTGTACCAAGGCTGACAACAGAAGAACTTCTGAATATAGAGGGGACCGGAGCGGAAAAGAGCCAGAGCATTAGAAAAAGAGTCTTCAGGGCGAGAAAAATACAGCAGCAAAGATGGGAGAAAAAAGGTTTTTCCTGTAATGCCGAAATTCCGGAGAAGCTTCTCAGGACAGATCTTGAAATGTCTCCTGACGCGGGGGCTTTTCTCAAGAGTCTTGCATCTTCAATAAGACTTTCAGGCAGAGGTATAAGCAGGGTTTTAAAAGTAGCCAGGACCGTTGCGGACCTTGAGGGTTCTGCCCATGTTAAGACTCCGCATGTTTCTGAAGCTATAGCATATCGAGAGACGGGATTTCTCTCATGAGGGATTCTCTGAAAGCGCTTCTTCTACTGAATGCTTGTGAATGTTTCGACAGATATTTCTGGGAAGGCCTGAAAAAGAATGGACTTTCCCCTTCTTTGTTATGGGAAGACAGGGGTGCCGTAGCGCAAAAACTTAACATATCCGAAAGTGCTGACAATAAAATAGGAAGGCTTGTTTCTGAAGGATGGGCTGAAAGGGAATACCAGGCCTGTCTTGAAAACAACATTAGAATTGTTTCAATAGAAGATCCTGAATATCCTGCAAGATTGTTCAAATGCAGCGGAGCCCCGCTTGTTCTTTATATCAGCGGGCAGGATCTGGACCTTAAAGATGCAGTATCAATAGTGGGTACTCGAAAATGCACCCATTATGGCAGAAATGCAGGAAGGAATATTGCAGTAGCTGCAGCCTCTGCAGGGGGAATTGTCATAAGCGGAGGTGCCAGAGGTATAGATGCCTCGGCCCACGAAGGAGCTCTTTCTGCAGAGGGGGCTACAGTAGCAGTACTTGGCACCGGGATCAATGTTGTTTATCCAAAAGGACATGTGGATCTTTTCAGGCGGATCAAAGATAACGGGATGTTGATAAGTGAATATCCTCTCGGGAGTACAGGTAAGCAGTGGAGATTTCCCAGGAGAAACAGGATAATTGCGGGTTTATCGGATGTTACTGTCGTGGTAGAGGCTCCCAGAAGAAGCGGGGCCATAATTACAGCTGGTTATGCCATGGAATATGGCCGTGATGTATGGGCAGTGCCTGGAAGGATAGATGAAGGAGTATGCAGCGGTTCGAATGCTCTTGTTTCTGACGGTGCTTATCCTCTGGTAGATATTCCAGATTTTGTTAACTACATATTTTCCAGGCAACTTGAAATATTTACTCAAAAAGAAGATAATATCCACTTTGAAGATCAAAGTGGACTTTCGCAACTGGAAAACATAATATTAGCCCTGTTGAGGGAAAGCGGAGATAGAACAGTTGACAACATTTCCTCTGAATGTAAAATGAGCGCTTCCAGTGTTATGACCACATTGGGAGGTCTATGTGCAAAAAACCTTGTTTATCCTTCGGGACCTGGCAGATGGAGAGCAGGACTTTAAACAGAGAAATTTATCTTTATATTAAAGAAGGTTTTTAGATGGGAACCAGAGTAATGCACCAGATCGAAAGGCAGTATCTGACCCTGAATGCCCAGGGTCTGCTCTATCGTTTTATTATAGAAGGAGAACTGGATCATAGAGCTGCCGAGGATGTGCTTAATCAGGCCATTTCAATAGGCAGTTCCATGAATGCGCCTCTCGACGAAGTTCAGATAATAGATCTTATAACACAGATGCAGGACAGCGATCTTTTTACGTCGAGCAACAGATCTTATCAGAGTGGCGGAAACAGATACCTGATCAGCTGAGGGAGGTATTCAATGTCCGGCAAAAAGAAAACCGATGTAAAATCTTCTGACGGAAAAAGTACCAAGACCAAAACGACATCCAGAAAAAGTCCGTCAAAAAAGCGGTCTACTTCGAAAACGAAACTTTCAGAGGTTAAGGGCAAGACCCTTGTCCTTGTAGAATCGCCAACAAAAGCAAATACCCTGAAGAAAATGCTTGGATCAAATTACGTTGTCAAGGCAAGTATGGGACATATAAGGGACCTTCCCAAAAGCAGGCTCGCAATTGACATAGATAATAAATTTGCTCCGGAATATATTATTGTTCAGGGTAAGGCTAAACTAAAAAACGAACTGGTTAAACTGGCATCTTCAAGTTCCAGTGTTATCCTTGCGGCTGACCCTGACAGGGAAGGTGAGGCCATTGCATGGCATCTTGCCGAGGTTCTGGGAATAGAATCCGGATCACCATGCAGGGTAAGAATATACGAGATAACCAAAAAAGCAGTAAAGGAAGCACTTGGTGATCCCGGTCCTATAGATATCTCCAAAGTGGATGCCCAGCAGGCTCGAAGAGTTCTTGACCGGCTGGTTGGTTATTCGGTAAGTCCGGTTCTCTGGAAAAAGATCCGTTATGGTCTTTCTGCAGGCCGGGTCCAGTCTGTAGCTCTTTCATTGATATGCAGCAGAGAAAGAGAAATTCGTGATTTCGTACCTGAAGAATACTGGGTCGTTACAGTAAATGCGTCAGGCGATGTTGACAGGAACTATTCATTCAAGGTGGAAAGTTTCGATGGAAAGTCCCTTCTGAAGGATGGAAAACCTTTTCTTATTCACAATGCTGATGAGGCCGACAGGATTTCCCGGGAGATCTCCGCCAGTGAAATATATGTGAAGGACTACAAGGTCAAGGAAAGCAAGAGAAAACCCCTTGCACCTTTCAAGACGAGTACGCTTCAGCAGGAAGCAGCAAGAAGGGTCAGATTTTCTCCAAGAAGGACCATGAGAGTAGCACAATCACTTTTCGAAGGTGTAGAAGTACCAGGCATGGGGCTGACCGGTCTTATTACCTACATGAGAACCGATAGCCTCAGGATAGCACCTGATGCTGTTTCAATGGCACGAAGTTATATTTCCGAACATTTTTCTTCAGAATATCTTCCAGCAAAACCAAACTTTTATTCATCTTCCCAGCGAAGCCAGGATGCTCATGAAGCCGTAAGGCCGACGGATGTATCCCTTTCGCCGGACAGCATAAAAGGCTCATTGAACGATGATCAGTATAAGCTTTATTCTCTTATATGGAAGAGGTTCGTTGCTTCCCAGATGGAGTCTGCAGTAGTTGCAAGTTCCAGGATCGATGCGGAGGCCGGAAGATATGGGATGAAACAGACTGGAACACATCTTGTTTTTGATGGCTGGAGTGCAGTCTGGCCTCTTGATCTTAAAGATACAGAAATGCCGCAGGCAGAGCCTGGAGAAAAACTTTCTCTTGTGGATATTGAAAAAGACCAGCGTTTTACAAAGCCGCCTGCAAGATATTCAGAGGCAAGGCTTATCAGGACTCTTGAAGATAATGGAGTGGGGCGACCATCAACCTATGCGTCAATAGTTGAGACACTTTATGACAGGACTTACATAGAAAAAGATGAAAACGGGAAAATAATGGCTACTCCTCTCGGTATGACCGTTGATGGATTTCTTATTGAGCATTTTAATGAACAGAGTCTTTCTTCAATTGTTGACGCCGGTTTTACAGCGAGGATGGAGAATACGCTTGATGAGGTAGAGGAGGGGAAGAAGAACTGGGTTGATACGGTTCAACTTTTCTGGGACAGTTTGAGCAAAACGCTTGAAAAAGCCCAGGATGCTCCCCGAGTGCCTCTTCCTGATCCTGAACCTATAGGTGAGGATTGTCCTGAATGTGGAAAACCGCTTGTAAAAAAACGCGGCCGTTTCGGTGAATTTATAGGTTGTTCTGGATATCCCGAATGTAAATATACCAGGCCCATTTTGAAAAAAACCGGAGTTAAATGTCCGAAATGCGGAGAAACAGAAGGTGGAGAAGTTGTTGTAAGAAAAACCCGAAAGGGCAGACGAAGGAATTTCTATGGATGTTCCCGTTATCCGGAATGTGATTTTATTTCCTGGGATCCTCCCACAGGTGAGAAATGTCCTGAGTGCGGTTCGTTTATAGTAAAAAAATCAAAGGGTAAATCTGCAGTCTGTTCAAACTGCGGATATCGGATAGATAAGAGTGAAGAAAAGGTAAATGATGATTGAAAAATGTGACAATGTAATGATAGTCGGGGCAGGACTTGCAGGAAGTGAAGCAGCATGGCAGCTTGCATCCCGGGGGATAAGGGTTACCCTTGTTGAGCAGCGACCTGAAAGAATGACTCCGGCCCATAAGACCGGCAGTTTCGCTGAGTTGGTATGCAGCAATTCTCTGGGTGCTGATAACATCAGCAGTCCTGCAGGCATACTCAAAAAGGAACTAAGGCTTATGAACAGTCTGATCATGGAGTGTGCCGAAAGTTCAAGGCTTCCTGCCGGTCGTGCACTTGCTGTTGACAGGGAGCGTTTTGCGGAGCTTGTGACTGAAAGGATAACTTCACATCCGCTCATAACATTGGAACACCGTGAGGTTACAGAAATTGCTGAGGGACCGGTTATCCTCGCAAGCGGGCCTCTCACTTCTACAGCCCTGGCAGACAAAATCAGGGACATGACGGGAGGAAAGTTCCTGTACTTTTACGATGCAGTATCTCCTGTCCTTGAGCTGGCAAGCATAGACATGAATAGAGCGTTCTGGGGCAGCAGATATGAAGAGAACAGTGATTATTTGAACTGTCCCATGAATAAGGATGAATATGAATATTTTCAGGAACAGCTTGTTAATGCAGAAAGGGCCCCCCGGCACGATTTCGAGAAAAAAGTACCCTACTTTGAAGCATGCCTTCCGGTTGAAGAAATAGCCTCAAGAGGCGTGGACACGCTCAGGTTCGGGCCACTGAAACCTGTTGGCCTTACTGATCCAGCAACTGGAGAAAGGCCGTATGCTGTTGTCCAGTTACGCAGGGATAACAAAGAAGGCTCTCTTTACAATATAGTAGGTTTTCAGACAAACCTAAAATGGGGAGAGCAGGACAGGGTCTTCAGATTAATTCCAGCGCTTTCAAATGCTGAATTTGCAAGATACGGTGTAATGCACAGAAATGTGTATGTGAACGCACCCGAAGTCCTTGACGAACAACTGAGAATAAAGGGCACAGAGGATATATATCTGGCTGGACAGATAACAGGTGTTGAGGGCTACATGGAAAGCACTGCAATGGGAATGGTCGCAGCACTGAATAGCTTTTCACATATCAGAGGGGGTGCCCCTCTTGAATGGCCGAGGGAAACTGCTATTGGCTCCCTCCTTTTCTATCTTTCTGATGCTGAAGTGAAAACATTCCGACCAATGAATGTAAACCTTGGTATTCTGCCAAAGCTCAACGAAAAGATCAGGGATAAAAGAGAACGTTGCGCTAAGGTTGCACAAATTTCTGAAGAGGCTATATCAAGATATATATCTGAGAGAAAAGATATTTTTCCCGCGAAAGAGGATATATCCCGCTGAAATTGTTTTCTGGCATGTCATTCCTGATGAGAAAATACCTGCATTTTATTTATGTTAGACTCTTCCGAATAATAGCAAATTGTGAGAAAATAGTGTAAAATCGCAGCTATGGAAGAAATATTATCTCTAAATGTGGATTCTTTTATTGATAGTTTGAAGTTCCAGAGAAATCTGTCAGAATATACTGTCATAAATTATTCTGTGGATTTAAAACAGTTCATTTCTTTTCTTGAAAATTCTGGGATAAATGAACCGTCAGAAATCGACAGACAGCATGTTCGATCCTATATAAGAGAGATCATGGCCTATGGCTATGCCCGATCCTCTGTCGCCAGAAAACTTTCTGCGATCAAGGCATGGACCAGTTTTATGACAGAGAGAAAAATTATCAGCGCTGATCCGTCTTCCGGTGTCCGAGGGCCGAAACTGCCGGCAAATATTCCACGGGCTCTATCAAGAGAAGATGTGAACCGTATGATAGATGAGGGGATCAGCAGAAAAAGGAACTTTTCCAGGGATAAAGCTGTTCTTGAACTTCTTTACGGAAGCGGACTCAGAGTTGGAGAAATAACACTCATTAAATGGGAAGATATTGATCTTTCAGAGAGATGGGTGAGGATATTCGGGAAAGGCAGCAAGGAAAGGATAGTGCCAATAGGTTCCTATTCTGTAAGGGCACTTGAGAAATGGAGAGCAGAGCTGGGAAACGGAACTGAACACGTCTTTCCTGGAGGGGAAGATGGTCACATCAGTGAAAGGACAGTCAACAGGATAGTTAAAAGAGCGGCCCGGGGTGCCGGTATTGCAGGTGTGACACCTCATATGCTGAGACACAGTTTTGCTACTCATATGCTCGAGGGAGGGGCAACGCTCAGAGTTTTACAGGATCTTCTCGGTCATGAAAGCCTTCTGACAACTCAGAGATATCTTACAGTGACCGCGGAGCAATTGAAAAAGAGTTACAGGCAGATCCACCCGATGGCTGAAGGAGATGTTTAATTAATGTTCAAGGGAACCACGATTCTTTGTGTGAGGAAGGATAACCAGGTGGCAATGGCCGGTGACGGTCAGGTCACATTGGGTAACCAGGTTATAAAAGCTGGTGCTAAAAAGGTAAGGACACTTTATAACGGACAGGTTCTGGCCGGGTTTGCAGGTAGTACTGCAGATGCCATGACATTGCTGGAACGTTTTGAGAACAGGCTTGAGGAATATAGTGGAAATCTTCTAAGATCTTCGGTCGAAATGGTAAAAGACTGGAGAACGGACAGAGCTCTGAGAAGGCTCGAAGCCATGATGCTTGTTGCGGATAGCACGAGTACTCTTCTTTTGTCCGGAGCCGGAGATGTTCTGGAACCCGAAAATAACGTTGCTTCCATAGGTTCCGGTTCAGGTTTTGCCCTTGCTGCAGGCAGAGCTTTCCTGGAGATAAGTCCCTGGGAAGCGAAGGATATAGCAAGAAGATCTATTGAGATCGCTTCGGAAATATGTATCTATACAGATAACGTAATTACAGTTGAGGTGATAGGATAATGCCACTCTCGCAGGAATCTAACCTTAAACCGTCTGTTATAGTCGAGTTTCTTGACAGATATATAGTAGGTCAGAATAAGGCAAAAAGAGCTGTCGCAATAGCTCTGAGGAACAGGCTCAGAAGAAGAATGCTTGAGGAAGATATCGCCAGGGAGATAGCTCCCAAAAACATCCTGATGGTAGGTCCGACTGGCGTAGGTAAAACCGAGATCGCCAGAAGACTTGCAGAGCTTGTCAATGCACCCTTCGTAAAGGTGGAAGCAACTAAATTTACCGAGGTTGGTTACGTAGGCAGGGATGTGGAGTCCATGATCAGGGATCTGGTCGAATCTTCAGTGCAGATGGTAAAAAATCAGAAAATGGAGTATGTCCAGCAGGAGGCTGCTGAGAGAGCAGAAGAAAGACTAGTGGACAGCCTGTTGCCAAAATCATCCAAAAAATCAAAGGTGCCTGATCTTACCAGGCTTTTTTCTGGAAACCAGGAAGAGCCTGAGGAAGAACAGGAAGAAGATCAGCAGCATGAAAGATTCAGGGAATCTACGAGGAGCAAGCTTCTGGCCATGCTCAGAGAGGGAAAACTGGGAGAGAGAGAAGTTGAAATTGAAGTTCAGGAAAGTTCCCAGGTCGGTTTCCCAATGGTAGGCGGTGGCGGAATGGATTCTATGGGTATCGATATAAGCGAGATGCTTGGAGGTATCCTTCCCAAAAAAACGCGCAGAAGAAGAATGAAAGTTTCCCAGGCCCGAAGGGTACTGCAGGCAGAAGAAGCCGAGAAGCTGATAGATATGGATGAAGTGACCAGGGAAGCTATAAAAAAGGCTGAAGAAGAAGGGATCGTCTTTGTTGACGAGATCGATAAAGTAGTCGCGAAAGGCGCCGCAGGAGGTCCTGATGTGAGCAGGGAAGGGGTTCAGAGAGATCTTTTGCCTGTGGTGGAAGGCTGTCCGGTACAGACGAAGCATGGTTCAGTTAATACGGACCATATACTTTTTATCAGTGCAGGTGCTTTTCAGAAAGTAAAACCTTCAGACCTTGTCCCCGAACTTCAGGGGCGTTTCCCCATCAGAGTCGAACTTCAGGCTCTCAGCAGTGCTGATCTTTCGAGGATACTGGTGGAACCTGAGAATAGCCTCTTAAAGCAATACAAGGCACTTCTTCAGACAGAGGAAGTCTTTCTTGAGTTTACTGATGACTCAGTAGAGGCTATAGCGGAAATGGCAGAGAAAATGAATCGCGAGATGGAAAATATCGGAGCAAGAAGGCTCCATACCATGATGGAGCAATTGCTCGAAGATATCAGTTTTTCTGCGCCTGAAAAGAGCGGTGAAAGTTTTATTATTGATTCTGAGTTTGTGAGAGAGAGACTCGTTTCTCTTGTTAAAGATTCGGATATGAGACGTTATCTACTCTGATATTTAGTTCAGAAAATTACAGTTTTCGAGGAGGATAAATTATGACTTATGACGAGAAAAATATTCTGGAAGAAAACAAGTTTGTTGGTGAGGGAAAAGAAATGAGAGACCTTCTTGAGAAGACAAGGCTTGTAAGCCGTGCGCTTCAGAGCAGGCGAGAAGGATTAAAACCTGATTATACAAAACTTTCAAAACTGCTTTGTGAATTTATGACCGCAAATATCTACATTATTAACAGAGAAGGAAATATTCTTGGTTATTCCTGGGTAAGCGAGTACAAATCCGCTACTGTGCACAAATTTCTTGAAAGTGGTTATATGCCTGAAAGTTTCGTTGAAAAGATGAATCAGCACAGAGAGGCTTTT
>Ga0209943_1001994_pt1 | contig 11649 bp, 11 predicted proteins | sample SalPonR1_B_D2_MG_FD_185698 | JGI IMG/M metagenome (GOLD analysis project Ga0209943, IMG submission 185698) | Salt pond soil microbial communities from South San Francisco under conditions of wetland restoration - Salt Pond MetaG R1_B_D2_MG... ... | reverse complement strand
GTCGCGGGCGCCGCCCTGCTCGCGGGCTACCTGGCCTATATGGTCGTGCTGTTCGTGCCGGCCTGACGGCGGCGCCCCGCCGTGAGGCGGCCGTCAGGCGGCCGTCAGCGCCGCGGTGCGGCCCTCGATCAATCGCAGAGCGCGATCGCCTCGATCTCGACCGCGACGTCGAACGGAAGGCGCGCGACCTGCACCGCGCTGCGCGCCGGCGGCGCGTCGGCGAACGCCTCCGCGTACACGGCGTTCACCCGCGCGAAATCGTCCATGTCGCGCAGGAACACGGTGCACTTCACGACGCGCGAGAGGTCCGAGCCGCCCGCCTTCAGCACGGCCCGAAGGTTGTCGAGCACCTGGCGGGTCTGAGCCTCGACGTCGCCGTCGATCTTCTCGCCCTGCGGCGTCAACGGGATCTGGCCGGCGGTGAACAGCAGGTCGCCGGCGCGGATCGCCTGGCTGTACGGGCCCACCGCCGCGGGCGCGGCGTCCGTCTGGATCGTGCTTCGTTCGGTCATGAGGGGATCGTAGCAGGCGCGGCGCCGTTCCCGTGCCGCGGCGTGCGCCGCCGCGCCGCCTTCCGTCCGTTGCCGCGTCGGCCTCAGCGAAGAAGCACGAACAGGACCAGCAGGAACGCCAGGTACGCCGAGCCGAGGATCCACAGCCGGAACGGGTACCACGGCTGGCGACGGATCCAGCGCATCGGACCTCGGCCCGGGAAGCGGTCCTCGACCTCGCGAACGCCGCCCATGGTCTGGCGCATCTCGACGTGCCAGGCCGGCTCGGCCGGCAGCTCCGGGGGAAGCTCGTACGGCTTCGGCGCGTCCGACACCTCGTCCACCAGGGCGACGACGGCGGTGACGTTGTCCGGGCTGCCGCGCTCGTCGGCGAGGTCCAGGAGACGCGTCGCGACCTCGTCGGGGGTCCCGCTCAGCAGCACGTCCTGCACGATCGTCTCGGGCAGGAGCGAGGTGACGCCGTCGCTGGCCACCAGCAGCCGGTCGCCGGCGTGCAGCGTGACGTGCGCCAGATCCAGGCGGAAGGCGTCGGTGGCCCCCAGCGCGTTCGTGATCACGTTGCGCCAGCGGTGCCGCTGCGCCTCGTCCTGCGTCAACAGCCCCTGCTTCACGCGCTCCGCGACCCAGCTATGGTCCTCGGTCAGCGCGCGAAGCTCGCCGTCCCGCAGGAGGTAGGCGCGCGAGTCGCCGACGTGCGCGATCAGCGCGACGCCGTCGTCGATCACGATCGCGGTGAGGGTGGTGCCCATGCCGCGGTGGCGCGGGTGGGCGCGCGCGTGCTCGAGCACCTCGGCGTTCGCCGTCTGCAGCGCGCGCGCCAGCGCGGCGGGCGGATGCGCGCGCGAGCTCGCGAGCTCCCGCCGGATCGCGTCGGCGGCGCGGGCGCTGGCGACCTCGCCGGTGCGGTGCCCACCCATGCCGTCAGCGACGAGCAGAAGCGGACGACCGCCGACCTCGCCCGCGAAGAACGCGTCCTGATTCACCGTCCGCACGCGACCGGAACGACTCGCGCCGGCTGCCCGGACGCGGCGGGCGGAAAGCTCGGCCGAGCCGCGACGTGCCATGACCGCTCAGGCTACGCGCTGACGCGCTCAAGGAGCATGAAACAACGTACGTTCGCGCCGACGCCGAAGCCCGAAACGGCCGCGAGGGCGGTGCTATGCTCGCGCCCATGCCCGCAGGCGACCCAGGCACCGCCAGCGCCCACGAGATCGCCCAGGCGGTCGCGACCGGCGCCGCTCGCGCCCGCGACGTGGTGGACGCCGCGCTGGAGCGCGCCGCTGGCGTGCAAGCCGCCACGAACGCGTTCACGCAGCTGCTCCCGGAGCGGGCCCGTGCGGCGGCGGACCGCCTGGACGCGGCGCGTGACGTCGGCGCGGCGCTGCCCCCGCTGGCGGGCGTCCCGTTCGTCGCGAAGGCCAACCTGTGCGTGGCCGAGGTGCTCACGACCGCCGGGTCCGCGATCCTGGCCGACTTCCGACCGCCGTACGACGCGACGGTGATCGCGCGGCTCGAGGCGGCCGGCGCGATCCTGATCGGCATGGGGAACATGGACGAGTTCGGGATGGGAAGCAGCAGCGAGAGCTCCGCCCACGGCCCGGTGCGCAATCCGTGGAACGACGGCCGCGTGGCGGGCGGCTCGTCGGGTGGCGCCGCGGTTGCGGTAGCGACGGGCGTGGTGCCGCTGGCGCTCGGAACGGACACCGGCGGCTCCGTCCGGCAGCCCGCCGCGTTCTGCGGCGTGCTGGGGTTCAAGCCCACCTACGGCACGCTCTCCCGCCACGGCGTGATCGCGTACGGCAGCTCGCTGGATCAGGTCGGCGTGCTGGCGCGCGACACGCGCGACGTGGCGCTCGCGATGGACGTGCTGGTAGGGAAGGACGCGAACGACGCCACGACCGTCGACGTGCCGCCGACGTTCGTCACGGCCGCCAGCCCCGGCGCGGCCACCGCCGAGGCGACGGCCGGCGGCCTGGCGGGGATCCGCGTCGGCGTCGTGACCGAGCTGTCGGGCGAGGGCAACGACCCGGCCGTGGCGCAGGCGCTGACCGAGACGATCCAGCGCCTGCGGCACGCCGGGGCCGAGGTGGTCGACGTGCACGTGCCCAGCGCTCGCGCGGCCGTGGCGTGCTACTACCTGATCGCCAGCGCCGAGGCCAGCAGCAACCTGGCCCGCTACGACGGAACGATCACCGGCGTCCGCGCGGGCAATGAGAACGAGGGTCAGGTCGAGGTGATGACCGCGAGTCGCGGCGCGGGCTTCGGGACCGAGGTTCGTCGGCGTGTCCTGATGGGCACGTTCGCGCTGTCGGCGGGACACGTCGACGCCTGGTACGGCAGGGCGCTCCGGGTGCGCCGCAAGGTCGCCAACGAGCTCGACGCGGCGTTCGGTCAGGTGGACCTGCTGCTGACCCCCACCACGCCGACCGCCGCGTTCCGCCTGGGCGAGCGGCTGGACGATCCGCTCGCGATGTACCTGGGCGACGTCGACACCTGCCTCGCGAACCTCGCCGGCATCGGCGGGATCAGCGTGCCGGCCGGCCGCGACGCGGACGGATTGCCGCTGGGCGTGCAGCTCTTGGCCCCGCCCCTCCAGGACGGGCGCCTGTTGCGGGTCGCGGGCGCGCTGGCACGCGAAGAGGGGCCGCGAATCGCGCCCACGGGCGCGATGCCGGGTGGCGCCTGAGCGGCCGGGGACGGACGCACGGCTCGGCGCCGGTTCGGTCGCTTGCGCAGGGGCCGGCGTCTCGTGCTATCCTCTTCCGGCTAGGCGCTCGCCGTCGCCGTGGCGTGCCGGGCCCGGGGCGCAGAGCTTCCTGCCCTCCGGGGCTCCTGCCCAGCGATGCGCGACGGTCCGCGATCCGCCTGCGGACCTGCCAGAAGGACCCAAGGAAGGAGTCCCCGCATGAAGCGCACCTACCAGCCGAACCGACGCAAGCGTGCCAAGACGCACGGCTTCCGCGCCCGCATGAGCACCCCCTCGGGACGCAACGTCATCAAGCGCCGTCGTCGCAAGGGCCGCTCGCGACTCACCGTTTCCGACCGCTGAGCGGCGGGAGCCAGCGTGACGCGCCTCCCGCCGTCAGTTCGCTCAAGGGCGATCGGGCGTTCCAGCGGCTCCGCAAGGGGCGCGCTGGAGGGTCGCGTCTTCTGTCGGTGCGCTGGCGGCCCCGCAGGCCGGACGGGATTCGGGTCGGGATCGTGGTGAGTCGCAAGGTCGGGAACGCCGTGGTCCGCAACCGCGTGCGGCGCCGGCTGCGCGAGGCGCTGCGCGCCCGCGTGCGTGAGCGCGGCCTGGCACCGGGCGGCCCCAGCGGCGTGGACCTCGTGATCATCGCGCGTCCCGAGGCCGCGAAGGCCGGCTACGCGGAGCTCCGCGACGCGCTGGACCGCGCGCTGGATCGGAGCGCGTTCCCGTGAGCGCGCACGCGAACGGACGCGTGCACGGACGTGCGCACGGACCCGGGAGCACGCCGCGTCGCTCCGGCCTCGCGGGCGCGCTGCGGCGCCTGGTCGTGCTTCCCATCGCGGCGTACCGCCGCTGGATCTCGCCCCTGAAGCCCGCCCCGAGCTGCCGCTTCCACCCCACCTGCAGCGCCTACGCCCACGATGCGATCCTGAGCCACGGCGTGCTGCGCGGCGGCTGGCTGGCGATCCGGCGCGTGGCGAAATGTCATCCCTGGCACCCGGGCGGGCTCGATCCCGTACCGCCTGCCGGCGCCCCCCGCTCCGCCCCCGTCCGTTCCGAACTCCCGGAGGAATCGTGATTCCAAGGTCCCTGATCGCGACGCTCGCCCTGCTTCTCGGCACCGTCGCGTTTGCCGCCGTCGACTTCGGCGCCCACGCGTTCGCGTTCGCCGACTTCCGCGACGCGGACAGCGTCGCTGAGAGCTGCGACGCCGGAGGAGCCTCGTTCTGGTGTTCGATGCAGGACGCCGAGCTGACCCGTGTGCCCACGAAGGGCGTCGATCTGTTCTTCACGTCCGCAGGCGAGATCGTCGCCGCGTACGCCAAGCCCCAGAAGGGCCAGAACCTTCAGAACTACAACCTCGACAACCGCCAGAACCTGATCCCGGACGACGCCACGATTCCCGGAGCGGCGCTGCTGCTGGACGGCGAGTACCTGCTTCCCGAGGACGCCGAGGCCAGCTGGGAGCGCCTGAGCGACACGGTCGTCGAAGGCACGTTCCGTGCCCGCTCGGGACCGCTCGAGGTCGTGCGCACCGTGCGGGTCGCGAACACCAGCCACACCGTCGAGATCCGCGTCGACGCGACCCGCGTCGATGCCGGCGAGGACGAGACGCCCGTACAGCTGGCGTTCCCCGGCGTCGCAGGCGTGGAGGATCCGGTCATCAAGATCGGCCAGGGTCTGGGCGAGTCGGGCACGCACGCCACGAACCCGCTGTCGCAGCCGGTGCCGGACCCCAGCTACGTCAGTCTGCAGAACAACGATCGCAACACCGGCTTCGCGATCATCCTTCGCCCGGTGTCCGAGGCGGACGACGTGCAGGCGCTCTCGCTTCCACCGCGCCGGGCGTCGCTGCAGACCCTGCTTCCCGCGGAGGAAGGCGCCAGCGCGCGACTGGACCTCACCGCCTACCTCGGGCCCAACGAGCTGGTGCGCTACCAGCAGGAGGGGTACGTCGAGCTGCCCGGGCTGTTCCGGCCCAACCTGCTCGGGCGCCTGTCGCTGGGCATCCTCTGGGTGCTGCGCACGATCCACGACTACGTCGGTAACTGGGGCCTCTCGATCATCGTGCTGACGCTGCTGTTCCGCGCGCTGGTGTGGCCGCTGATCAGCACCCAGACGAGGTCGATGTACGGCATGCAGGCGCTCCAGCCCAAGATCCAGGCGCTGCAGAAGAAGTACAAGGACGACCGCGAGACGCTGACGCAGGAGACGATGAAGCTGTACAAGGAGGCCGGCGTGAATCCGGCCGGCGGCTGCCTGCCGATCCTGCTGCAGATGCCGCTGTTCATCATCCTCTGGCGCGTGTTCGTGAACTTCGAGTTCGCCGAGGGGTTCCTGTGGGTGCCCGACCTGGGACAGGCGGACCCGTTCTACATCCTGCCGATCCTCTACATCGGCGTGATGTTCGGCATGTCGTGGTTCTCCTCGCGCGGCAATCCGCAGAGCCTTCGGCAGCAGATCCTGATCAACGTGGTGTTCGCCTTCATCCTGTTCAACTTCCCGGCAGGCGTGCTGCTCTACTTCGTGGTTTCGATGGGCATCCAGGTGTTCCAGTACTGGCTGATTCAACGCAGCCAGGCCAAGCCCGCTGCCGCCGGCGCCAAAGGATAGGAGACCGCTCGTGAGCGACGACAAGGGCAAGGATCTCGACCAGGCGCTTCAGGACCTCGGCATCGGGACCGACGACGACGCTCCGTCCGGTGCGCGACTGCCGACCGACCTCGACCTCGACGCCCCCCTTCCCGGCCCCGGCGTCGTCGTCGGCGAGGGCGACGCGCGCGAGCGGACCGAAGCGTTCCTCGTCGGGCTGTTGCTCAACATCGATCCCGCCTACGCGGTCGAGGTGACGCAGGTGGACGAGGACGAGGTCGCGGCCGAGATCCATGGCGGCGACGCGGGCAAGCTGATCGGCAAGAACGGGCGGACGCTGGCGGCGCTGGAGCAGATCTGCAACGCGGTGATCAACCGCCACGAGGCGTCGAACGTCCGCGTGAACGTCGACGTCGGGGGATACAAGCGCCGTCGCGACGAGCGGCTGCGGACGCAGGCGCGCAGCGCGGCGGACCAGGTGCGCAAGCAGGTCGAGCCGGTCGAGCTCGAGCCGATGAGCGCCGCGGAGCGTCGCGTGATCCACATGGCCGTCGCGGACGACCCCGACGTGGTGAGCGAGTCGGTCGGCGAAGGACGAGAGCGGCGCGTGGTGCTGGGGCCGGCCCGCTCCTGAGCCAGGACCGGCCGCGAACGTCCCTCGTCGCCGACGTCCGCGCCAGGTTGGCGGCCGCCGGCGTGGAGCGTCCAGGCGCGGAGGCGTGGGCGATGCTGGAGCACGTCGCCGGCACCGACCGCCTGTCGTGGCTGACCGAAGCCCCTACGCTCACCGACGCCCAGCACGCCCGGCTGGACGCCTGGATCGCCGGCCGAGCCGACGGCCGGCCGCTTCAGCACCTGCTGGGCGTCGCGCCGTTCTGGGGCCTGGAGCTCGAGGCCGGACCGGACGCCCTGGTTCCGCGGCCCGAGACCGAGCGGCTGGTGGAGCTGGCGCTGGCCTCGATCGCCGGCATCGCGGCCCCCCGGGTGCTGGACCTCGGCACGGGCAGCGGGGCGATCGCGATCGCGATCGCGCGCGAGGTGCCGGACGCGCGCGTGTGGGCCGCCGACGTCGACGCGGCGGCGCTGGCCGTCGCGGAGCGCAACGTCCGCACGCACGCGCCCCAGGTGCGGCTGCTCCTATCGGACCTGCTGGAGGCGCCCGAGGTGCGGTCGCTGCTGCCGCGCCTGGACCTGCTCGTCGCGAACCTGCCCTACCTTCCGAGCGCCGACGCGGACACGCTCCCGCGCGAAGTGCGGCGCGAGCCGCCCCGGGCGCTGTTCGGGGGTGCTGACGGCCTGGATCCGTTCCGGCGCGCCTGGCGCGGGTCGCGGGAGGAGCTACCGGTCACGGCGGAGGCGTGGTTCGAGCTGGACCCGCGCAACGTCGCCGTGGCCGCCGCCGAGGTCCGCGCGGATCCGGCGGCGGACGGGCGCCCGGTCGAGGTCGAGGCCGACCTGACGGGCAGGGCGCGATTCCTCCGCATCGGACGGGGGACACGGTGACGTCGGGCGGCACCGTGACGCGTGCCGGCCACCGGAGCGTGCGCACGCGCTAGCGTCGACGCCACGACCGGTTCCACGGCGGTAGGCGGACCGCCTACCGCGCGGCGCGGAGGCGGGTGCCGCGCCGAGCATCGAGGTAGACCATGCGCCCGTTCGCGAACCTGTACGTCTCGCTCTCCGTGCTCGTGGCCGTGTCGACCGCCCTGCTGACCGCCGGCCCCGCGCGGGCCCAGACGCTGGTGGTGGCGCATAGCGCCCTTCCGACGAGCCTGGACTCCGCCGACGCGCAGGACGTGTTCTCGCAGAACGTCGCGATCAACGTCACCGAGCCGCTGATCGGCTACGGAGGCGACGGCACGGAGCTGGTGCCGCTGCTGGCGACGTCCTGGCGAGCGAACGCCGACGCCACCGTCTGGACGCTGACGCTCCGGGAGGGCGTCCGGTTCCACGACGGCACGCCGTTCGACGCGGAGGCGGTGACGTTCAACCTGGAGCGCTGGAACGAGCCGGACCACCCGCACGCGCACCGCGACCAGGGCAAGACGTACCTGCCGTGGAGGTGGGTGTTCGGGGGCGTCCGGGGCGAGGGCAGCCTGCTCGCGGAGGTGCGCGCCGTGGACGCGTCCACCGTGCGCCTGGTCCTGCGCGAGCCGGTGGCGTTCCTGCCCGCGCTGCTGGCCGCGCCGTTCTTCCAGATCGACAGTCCCGCCGCGGTGCGGGCCGCCGGCGCCGCGTACGGCACGCCCGCGTTCGGCAGCGTCGGCACCGGGCCGTTCCGATTCGCCGAGTGGCGGGAGGGCGAGCGCGTGGTGCTGGATCGTCACGACGACTACTGGGGCGAGCCCGCCCGGGTCGGGCGCATCGTGTCGCGCGGCCTGCCCGACGCGACCGCGCGCCTGGCCGAGCTGCTGGCCGGCACGGTCGACATCGCGCTGAACCTGGATGCGGACGCGGTCCCGGTGGTGCGTGAGCGGTCCGAGCTGCGCCTGGTCGCGCCCGACGCGGAGCTGAACGTAGGGTTCGTGGCGATGAACCAGGACGTCGCGCCGTTCGACGACGTGCGGGTCCGGCGCGCCGTGGCGTACGCCGTCGACCGCCAGGCGATCGTCGACGCGTTCTACGGGCCGTTCGCGACGCTCGCGGTCGACTTCCTCCCGCCGCTCCTCTGGGGGCACGCCGAGCTGGAGCCGTACCGCTACGATCCCGCGCGCGCCCGCGCGCTGCTGGCGGAGGCGGGCCTGGCGGACGGCTTCACGACCGAGCTCTGGTACGTCCCGGTCAGCAGCCCGCTGGAGCCGGCACCGCGCGCGATCGCCGAGACGATGGCGAGCTACCTGGCGGACGTCGGGATCATGGCCCGGCCTCGGACGAAGGACTGGAACGCCTACCTCGCCGACGCGGCGGCGGGGCGCCTACCGCTGTACATGCTGGGCTGGGCCGCGGACTACGCCGATCCGGACAGCTTCCTGCGGACGTTCTTCGGGGCGTCGCGCTACGCCTCGCCCGGCTGGGACGACGAGGAGGTGGTCGCGTGGGTCCAGCAGGCGCGACGCGCGACCGACCAGGGCGAGCGCGCCGCGCTGTACGCACGCGTGCTGCGGCGGGCGCACGAGCAGGTGCCGGCGCTTCCGACCGTGCACGCCCGCAGCGTGAACGGGGTGCGGGCGACGGTGAGCGGGTTCGAGGTCGGTCCGATCCCGGGAGCGCTGCGGCTGAGCGGCGTGGCGAAGGCGTCCGGCGACTAGGTCCCGTCGCGCGTCCCCAGCAGCGACACGGCCAGCAGCAGCACCGCGCCCACGCTGATGAGCGCGTCGGCGACGTTGAACACCGGGAAGTCGAACCAGCCGATCCGGACGTGCACGAAGTCGACGACGTACCCCAGGCGGAACCGGTCGATCATGTTCCCGATCGCGCCGGCCAGCACCATCGTCAACGCCGCGCGCATCCAGGCGCCGTGCTCGCGTCCGTGCCGCAGCAGGTGCGCCGTCAGCCAGATCGACACGGCCAGCGACAGCAGACCCAGCAGGAAGGTGCCGTCGACGTGCAGCGGACCGAGGCGCAGGTCCAGGCCGCGAAGCATGCCGAACGCGGCGCCCCGATTCTGGACGTAGGTGAAGTAGAGGGCGCCGGGGATCACGGGCGTTCCCGCGTCCCCCAGCGCGAACGTCGCCTGGACCCACGCCTTGGCGAGCTGATCGATCGCCACCAGCACGGCGGCCGCGAGCAACGTCATGGCGGCCAGTCTATCCGGGCGGCCGCGACGCCGCCGCGACCCCGCCGTACCGAAGCGGGGTCGCGGGTATGGTGACGCAATCCATGAATGCGCCGGGCCGCGCGGAACGCGGACCGGCGACCGCAGGGAGGCGTACGGCATGCCAGCGACGCTCGAACAGGTTCGGAGCCGCATCGCGGGCGCCGAGGACGGGGATCGACCCCTCCTCGGCCGTTTCGCGGAGCAGCTCTTCGACAAGGCCGATCCAGGCTTCCTGGACGCGTTCGACCCCGACGCGCTCGTCGCCATGGCGCGCGGCGGTCTGCGCTTCCTCGACCAGAAGGGCGGCAACGGCGTGGCGGTCGACGTGCTGGACCCGACGTTCCAGGCCGACGGCTGGGAGGCGCCCTACACCGTCGTTCGCGTGACGATGCGGGATCGCCCGTTCATCGTCGACTCGGTCCGGGCGGAGCTCCGCCGGCACGAGGTCGAGCTGTTCCACCTGCTCCACCCGATCTACCGCGTCAGGCGCGACGAGGACGGCCGGGTGGCCGACCTGGCGGGACGAGGCGGCTCTGGAACGCCCGAGGCGTTCGAGCTCTTCTTCGTCGAGCGCATCGAGAGCGAGGCACGCCGCGGCGTCCTGGCGAACGCGGTCGAGCGGGTGCTGGGCGACGTGGTGCTGGCGACCGAAGACTACGGAAAGCTGCGCGAGAAGGCGCAGGAGGTGGCCGAGAGCCTTCGCGAGGTCCGTCAGCGCACGGCGCAGGGAGCCCACCGCGACCGTGCGGAGGAGCTCGAGGAGTACGCGACGTTCCTGGACTGGCTGGACGACGGCAACTTCATCTACCTCGGCTACCGCGAGTACGACATCGTCGAGCGCGAGGGGGTGCGGATGCTGCAGGTCGACGCCGACTCCGCGCTGGGCATCCTGCGGAAGCTCGAGGAGAGCGGCTACCGCGAGCCGGTCCCCCTCACGGAGCTGCCCGACGGTCTGCGCGAGCGCGTCACCGGCGGCAGGCCGCTCATCGTGACGAAGACGAACGCCGAGTCCACGGTGCACCGGCCGGCCCGGATGGACTACGTGGGCGTCAAGAAGCTGGGCCGCGGCTTGCAGGTGCTGGGCGAGCGACGCCTGGTGGGCCTGTTCACCAGCAAGGCGCTGGCGACCCCCGTCGACGAGACGCCGATCCTGCGGCGCAAGCTGCGGGGCGTGCTGGAGCGTGACGACGCCGTGCCCGGCTCGCACGACTACAAGGAGATCGTCAGCGTCTTCGACTCGATGCCGCGGACCGAGCTGTTCTGGTCGGACGCCGAGCAGCTGTGGCGCGACGTGCGCACCATCATGGCGCTCGAGCAGGAGCGCGGCGTGAAGCTCACCGTCCGGCCCGATCCGCTGCAGCGGGGTCTCGGCATGATGGTGATCATGCCGCGCGAGCGGTTCAACGCCGACGTGCGCATGGCGATCCAGCGGCACCTGGCCCGGCGGCTGGACGCGGAGCACGTCGACTACACGCTGGCGATCGGCGAGGACGAGGCCCAGGTCCGCTTCCACTTCTTCTTCGTCACGCACCTCACCCGCGACCAGATCGACGTGCACGAGCTCGAGGCCGAGGTCGCCGAGCGCACGCGGACCTGGAGCGACCACCTGCGCGACCGGGCCGTCGAGCGTCACGGCGTCGCGGACGGGCGACGCCTGGCGGAGCGCTGGCTGGCCGCGATGGACGAGCGCTACCAGGCGGACGTCCGTCCCGCGCAGGCGCTGCGTGACATCGAGAACCTCGAGGCGCTCGGGGAGCGCGCCGCGTCGGTGGACCTGCTCGCCCCGGTGGGCGATCGCGGGGGACAGCCCGCCGCTCTGCTGAAGATCTACCACCGCAACGCGACCCTGGCGCTCTCGGACGTGCTGCCGATGCTCGAGAACCTCGGTCTCCGGGTCTTGGAGCAGGTGGCGTACGAGCTGCGCAGCGCCGGCGATCCTCGTGGCATCGACGTGTTCCGGGTGCAGGACCGCAGCGGCGCGATGCTGGACGTCCGGGCGGACCGCGGCCGGCTGGTCGCGGCGCTGGAGCGGCTGCTGGAGGGCGGCGTGGCCAGCGACCGGCTGAACCGCCTGGTCCTGGCGGCCGGGATGACGCTCC
>Ga0209943_1001989_pt1 | contig 11671 bp, 4 predicted proteins | sample SalPonR1_B_D2_MG_FD_185698 | JGI IMG/M metagenome (GOLD analysis project Ga0209943, IMG submission 185698) | Salt pond soil microbial communities from South San Francisco under conditions of wetland restoration - Salt Pond MetaG R1_B_D2_MG... ... | reverse complement strand
TGAATTCCACCACAAGGATTTAAGCCTCCACCAACTTCATTTTTAAATGTATACATATTCTTAAGATTTTTTAAGTCAAATTCATCTTTGTTTCCAGTGTATGATTTAAACTTTTCAGAACTACTTATGTACATCCTTCTATTAGGAAACTGATGATTGAAAGAATTATATAATGTAATAATATTACCTTCTTCTTTATTTGATCTTATATATTTTTTATTTTTCTCACTATCTCTACCAAGTAAAGGGTTTATAAATAAAAAACTAGAAATTTTACGAACTTCATCAGTACTGTTTTTTAATTTAACGGAATAAATTTTTACTGAGTCCTTTGATGCAGCAAAAATATTTAAAGAGTGTTCTAATCCATAGGATTTGCTTAAAAATTTCGTATATCCTTTACCATGGCATATGTCGTAGTCTAAATAATGACCTAGAGGATCAGGTGTAAGAGACCAAAGTTCACCATATTTTTCATCTTTAATATAAATTACTTCTTGCGGTATATTTAGAATAGTATCATTTAACCAAGGAGTGAGTTTATTCTCATTACTATTTTCAGACCAAGTATATCCACCTCCGTTTTCAGATATTATAAATCCAAAATTATCATTTGAAATTACATTAATCCAAGGCATAGGCGTTGTAATGTTTCCACGATACTGAATTATATATTCAGAGTCTTTTTCATTAAAACCTCCATAACCGTTAAAATATTTTAGCTCATATTTTTCTTGCTTTAATCCCTCTTTGATTTGATAATATCTTTCAAATTTACGTTTTTGATTTTTATAATTTGTTTTTTCTTCAAGATTTATCTGTTGCTGTAGAGTAAGAGATTTTCCGCTAAATACTATATTTGATGAAGCATATAAAAGGTTCCTTTCATCTTCATTTATTTGATTGTTGTTTATTAAATATACTCCTATATTTTGAGGATCAGTACTATAACCAAATTTTACACTTATCATATCTTTTATGTTTTCTTCTAAATCTTTAAAATAGCTAACTTCTTGATTGTTAAGTATCACTAAATCCACCACAAGCCCTTTCAAAGACCAAAATTCTTTACCTTTAATTAGTGTCCAAAGATTCTCCTTTTCTTCCATAGAAGAAATACTAAAAAGTATAATTGGATTATCCCCAGATATTCCGTATTTCCAAAGTTCCTTTTGCCCTAGATTATTTTCAGATATTTTCTTTGAATACTTCCTTCTGTTGGGACTTAAATAGATCAATTGAGAAATCATATTTTGATATAATTGAAGTTCTTTAAAATCTAAGTCTAAATAAGACATTTCAACCTGTGCTTGAATCTCTGATAATTCAAGTTGTTCTTTTACTATAGATGGATTTCTATATTTATTTATAAGTTTATTTATATCTGATTTGTTTTCAGCTACTCCCATAGAAAATGTGATTTGGACCTTTTGGTTCCCCTCTATTTTTAATCCTTTTCTTAAGCTCAAGATAGGTTCTAAAACAACACCCTGGGAACCATCTAAAAATTTATCTAAAGCCACAGGATTTGAAAGTGTTCTTCCTCTACCAATAAAAGTATTTCTATTAGTTTCAAATTGTGTATTAGTAAATTCACTACTTGTAGTTGAAAAAGTTTTAAATACATAAAGTTCATTTTCATTAGATTCTCTTGGTTTTTTATGAGCTATTAAACTTTCCCTTTCCTTATCATATTCAGTTGATATGAAAAGATTATTAAAAGCCGGATGGGATAAATCAGCATTTTGTTCTGCCATAACTAATTCCGCAAAACTTGTTATTTCAATATTTAAGGAGGTATTTTTTTTGTTAATAAGTGTTATCTTTCTCATTTCAACATTGTCTTCAGCTGATACCCACATCTCTATATGAATATCCATATAACTATCTTCTCTAATTATTTCTGCTTTATTTAGCGAATATATTACCTTATATTTTTCAAATGAATCTGCAATAGGTTCACTGCCGATAGACCAAACTTTATTATCGTCAGTATTTTTAAAGTAAAAAGTATATCCGAAATATCTTTCGTCTATATGATTTCTAAATCTTGTAATCATTTTGTTTTGATATTTACTATAGGTAAAACCATTGTTAGTTATCATAAGATGATAGTTTTTATTTGATATTAAATGACATTTAGGTATAGTATTATATTTTTCATCATAGTATCCAATTGCTCCAAAATCTTTAGATTTCACTTCTGCATTTTTCTTTTCTTTTTCCTTTAGTTCTTTTACCATTAAAACCTTATATGGAAGTTTTTCTTCTAAAAGAAGTTCTCCAGTTTTTACAATTGGATTTTTATGGAATCTTTTCTGCATAATATTATTGTTCATAAAATTATTTATAGAAAGCAAACTCATACCCATATGATGGGCCATATAACTTTTTACAATCTTTTTATCTTCATTTTCATCCAATCTTTCTTTAGTATAATCTATAGCTTCATATAATCCATAAGCGCCCTCGGCACCTTCATTTTTAAGAGCATTTAAATTTTCAAAACAAGCTTCTTTATTAAAAGTTAATGCAATATAAGTCGAATAAGGAGAAACTACATAATCATCTATTAGTCCTCTTTTGAAGCCAATATTTGGGACACCACAAGCTTTGTATTGATAGTTTAAATCTAAATCAAAAAAATAATATCCTGATTCAGAAACTCCCCAAGGTTTATTTTTAGACTTTCCATATTCGATTTGAGCTTGTAATACAGAGTAATAAGTTTCATCTAAAATACTATATTCATAATTTTTCATAATTAAATTCGGCATAAAATATTCAAACATAGTACCGGACCAAGATGCTAATGTTCGATGTTTATTATATAGAGTAAAGGTTCTACTTAATTTATACCAATTCTCAACGGGAACCTGCTTAGTTACAATACCAATAAAACTTGTAGTTCTTGATTCCGATGCCATAAGATCATAATAACTATCCGTCATTTGATTGTTTTCACAATCATATCCTATAGAAAACAAGTCTTTATTAAAATCATAAAGTTTATATATATCCGTACTCTCAATTAACCTATCTATAATTCTAATCATATGGTCTAAATTTCTAATTATTTCATTAAGATTACTAATTATTGATTTTACTTTGTTTTCCGTTACAATAGCATTATTAAGGGTTTCAGAACTATTTCTTTTATGTTGTCTTATATTCATCAATAGATCATTATAATACTCTTTAACCTCTGGAAGAGATAATTCCATTGGAATTTTACTTATTTCTTTAATAGTATAAATAAACTCTGTATTTTTCTGCAGCCCTTTTTCTTCTTCATACTGTCTTAGTGTAAAATATTTAGAAAACTCCTCTGTTAATTCATCAATCATAGATATAGTTTTAGTTGATGATTGCTTTACATTATGTTTGAATTCTTTTAAGAAACAAATCCATTGGTAAGATGTTTTTCCTTTGATAACTCCAAAAGAATTAATAATTTTCTTAATATTCTCATCTATTTTTTGTTCAAGTTCACAGGTTTCTTTTATGCCTTGAACTATATCATCATCGATAATAGGCATATTCTTGTATTGTATAAGACTTTGTTTTAATACCATAAGATATGCTAAATAGTTTCCGCTATCGACAGAAGAAACATATCTAGGTCTTAATATTTCAAGTGTTTTAGTATCATACCAGTTATAAAGATTTCCATTCCATTTTTTAAGCTTATCTAATGTATTAAGAATTTCTCTAATATTTTTAATTACTCTGGTAATAGATAAAAAACCCAAATCTCTTGCAGAAATTATTGCTAATAAACCAAGACCTATGTTGGTAGGCGAGGTTCTCTCCGCTATTTCTTTTGGTGGATATTCTTGGTAATTATCTGGGGGCAAAAAGTTTGTGTTTTTTCTGGAAAAATCTTCAAAATACGACCAAATTTTACGAGCATCTTTTCTCAAAATACTTATCTCTTCTTTGGTTGGTTCAATTTTTTCTATTTCTTTTCTATCTAACAAATATACAATGCAAGGAGATAATCCCCATATAATAGACACAATTAAGGCCGGTATAAGCAATTCATTTTTTAGAAAGTATACTAATATCAAAAATACTAATATTTCTATATAAATAACTTTCATTTTTTTCATAAGTGTTTTGAGATTATTTTTACTTTTAATTTCAGCAATATTAGATGTAGTCCATTCTAGCAAATTCCTTTTAGATAATAAAACTCTATATAGTGAAGTAATTATAGCTGATAGAGTAATGGTAGCTTCGAATGGTAAAAAAACAAGCTGTAATAAAACATGCTCTAAAGAGCCTTTGAGATTAAATTTTATATTTTTTCTTTTTTTATACTTAGCATGAGGTGTATATGTTTTTTTAATGATAATACTTTCCACTGCTTCTAACAATAAGGGCAAAAAAACAACTGCTAATCCAAATATAACCCAAAAATACAATGGATGGGGAAGAAAAATGAAGATTCCTATTATAAAAACAAAAAGGCATACAGAGATCAAACTCCTTCTTAAATTATCAAATATCTTCCATTTACTTAATGGAGAAATAGGATTTTTTATAAGTATATTATTAGAATCTCTAACTCTTGAAAATAACCAAGATACTAACTGCCAATCACCTCTAATCCACCTGTGAAGTCTTAATAAATAAGATGTGTATTTAGTAGGATATGTATCAACTAAATTTATATCTGAAGCAAAGGCTACGTGAATGTGACTACCCTCGAGAAGATCATGACTGAGCACTTTGTTTGGAGGTATGGCTTTATTTAGAATCTTTGAAAATATTTCTATATTATAAATACCTTTACCATAAAATATGCCGGAATTAAAAACATCTTGATATAAATCAGACAATCCTTCTACATATATACTTGTACCAGAAGTACGTGCATAAATTTTTGTAAATTTTGACACATAAGAAGATTCTAATCCTATACTTACATTTGGTTGGATAACCCCAAAACCTTCGACTACTTTTTCTTTTTCATCATCAAAAACACCTTCATTTAAAGGATGAGATATGGTACCAATAAGCTTTTCTGCACAACCTATAGGCAATTTGGTGTCCTCATCTAAAGTTATAACATATTTTATTTTCCCTATATGCTGAGAGATATCAGGTGATATAACCATATGTGAAGTATTTTTATTGCCTAATATTAAATTATTAAATTCTGTAAGTGAACCTCTTTTTCTTTCCCAACATATCCATTTACCTTGTTTTTTATTGTACTTACGTTTTCTTTGAAAATAATTGAATATGGGAATTGAGCTATTATACTTTATATTTAACTCTTTCGCCTTATTTTGAGCCATTTTGATGATAATATAATCCTTTTCGTCAAACTCCTTGTCTGAGTCCATAAATTCACCAAGAAGAGCAAAATATAAGTTTTTGGATTTATTTGCAAGATAATATTCTTCCATTTTACTAAATATTTCTTCAACATGTTCTTCTGAAGTTATAAGAGTAGGTATCACTACGAAGGTTTTATATTTTGAAGGGATATCTTTTTTAAATTCTAATTTGGGAAGAAAATTAATAGGATAAATTTTTTGTAAAAAATGGTTTAATATTTTTATATAAAGCTCACTCAAAAGTATAGATAACACTATAGTCAATAAGACATTAGCTACAATATTATAATCTATACTATTAAAATAATGGAAAATCAAACCAAATGAAACCAAGCCTAGTATAGAGATAATGCATATATAAAAATAGGGTATATATTCTTTTTTTACTTCAAATTTTCTTTTTAAATTTAAACTTTCTAATAATATTTTTTTCCCCTTCCCTACAATATAATATCCAACATGTTTTTCTTTAACATTCCCTTTATTTTCTTTTGATAGTCTTACAGCTGTTGATGCAAGCTTTGTTTCTTCAATATTATATTTCTTTGATATTTTTTCAAGTTTTGATCTATAGTAGTCTCTTGAGTTGAAATCCATTTCTTTATAAACACCAGAAGAATCATCTCTTAAAATATTTTCAACAATAGAGACCTCTTCGAAAATTACCTTCCAATTAAATTTAGATATTTTATTTAATGAGGTAAAAAGATTCCCTATATATATATCTGTAATAGATTGTGTAATATGTGAGAGGGATATAGTGTTCTCTAAGTTTGTATTTCTTTCTTTAAGTTTAGCATCTAAAAAATCAAAAGTTTTAGAATATATCTTTTGATTTTTAATCAATCTTTTATATAGACTTTCAATATATATAGGAGACAAAGTCGGATTACCTTCAAATTCTTCTTTTACACTATTTAAAACTTTTTCTGGATCATCTATAGATATCGAGATAGCTTTAAGTTTATTTATTTGTGCTTTTTGTATTTCTTTTGATTCTTCGTTTATCTTTTCTATAATAGCTAGAACAAGCATAGTGTTAAAAGACCATATTTCTGCCATTGAAAACATCTTGATATTTTGATAGGTTTTCAAAAAATCTATAATTATATTTTCATTGAAGTTACCTTTAGTACTTTCAATTAAATCTATAGCTACACGATAAATTTGAGGATAACCTTTGAAAACTGTATTATTCAATTTGCCAAGAAGTAGTTTTTCTTTTTTAATAGAAGATACCTTTAGTTTGTTGTACTCCTCTTCTACCTTATAAAAATTATCTAAAATCCAAGATATACCTAAAATTAAATTCTCTTCCTTTGAAGCTATATCAGCCAAAATGTTGGAAGTTTTAGTAATTTCATTAAAATTTTTCTCCATTTTAGAAATTAGTTTGCACATATGATAATTTTTATATTCTACATTACTCTCTCGTGCAGATTTTATAATATCCGACTTTAATTCCGGTGTTAACATAATAAAAACCTCTTTTATATTATTTATATTTTAACAATCTATCCTAAAAAAATCCTGCTTATATTATGGTATATACCCATAAAGAAAAAAAGTATAAGGTAACATCTAATTTTACCAATATAATATTTCTTTCAATACTATTCTTTTATATAAAGTCATCAAATTTATACCGATATAAATTTGATGACTTTAATCTAATCTATAGTTTCAATAATTCTTTTACCTGATTTACGTCTTTATCTCCTCTTCCAGAAATATTTATAATAATAATTTGATTTTTTTCTAATTTTTTTGCTAATTTAATTCCTTCAGCTACAGCATGGGAGCTTTCTAAAGCAGGTATTATTCCTTCAACTTTAGATAATTCTACAAATGCCTCTAAGGCTTCTTTATCTGTAGCATATTTATACTCTCCTCTGCCGGATTTTTTATAAAATGAATGCTCTGGTCCAACTCCAGGATAATCTAGGCCAGCAGCTATCGAATAAACTGGCAAAGGCTCTCCTTTTTCATCTGAAAGGGTATAGCATTTAAAACCATGAATAACTCCAGGATTTCCCTTAGTAATGGATGCTGCATGATAATCGGTATCTATACCTTTCCCAGCCGGTTCAACCCCAATCATTTTTACATCTTTGTCCTCATAAAAAGGATGAAAAAGCCCTATAGCATTACTCCCTCCACCTACGCAAGCAACTAAATAGTCAGGTAATCTATTTTCTTGTTCTAGTATTTGTTCTTTTGCTTCTAGTCCAATTACACTTTGGAATTCTCTAACCATTAGTGGATAAGGATGTGGACCTACTGCTGAACCTAAAAGATAAAATGTTTCTTTATAATTTTTTATATAATCACCTAAAGCAGCATCTACTGCATCCTTTAAAGTCCTTGTACCTGATTTAACCGGTATTACTTCTGCTCCCAGCAACTTCATCCTAAATACATTTAATGATTGTCTTTCTGTGTCGATTTCTCCCATATAAACTATACAATCCATGCCAAACATAGCACATACAGTTGCAGTAGCTACACCATGCTGCCCTGCTCCAGTTTCCGCTATAATTCTTTTTTTACCCATTCTTTTAGCTAATAATACCTGCCCCAGTGTATTGTTTATTTTGTGAGCACCAGTATGATTTAAATCTTCTCGCTTAAGGTATATTTTTGCTCCACCATTTTTTTCTGTAAGTCTCTCCGCAAAATATAACGGGCTAGGTCTACCAGTATACTGTTTATGATAATATTTTAATTCTTCCTTAAACTCATCATCATCGATATACTGATAAAAATTGTTAGCTAAATCTTCTAATGCAACTTTCAATCCTTCCGGTACATATGTACCTCCAAAATCACCAAAAAATTCTTTTCTTTTCATTTTTTCCTCCTAAAGTTTTGCAGGGAATAATTTTAACTTTGAGCATTAAAAAACCCTCTACCTAGTTATACACTAAGTAGAGGGAGATATTATCTCGGTGCCACCTCATATTAATCTTTAATAAAAAGATTATCTTATCAAATACAGGATTTATAATTATCCGATATTCTATCTCTATAACGGGAGAACCCGGACAAACCTACTATCATTTCGGAAGTCACTCATAAGTCCATTCAATATATATTGAAATGTTGATTCCCACCACCATCAACTCTCTTTAAATTCAATTATATATTTACTACTCTTATTCAATGCTTTTATTATTTACTTAAGTATAACAGAAAATATAAATAAATCAAGTATTAATTATTTCTACTATATTTCTCTAATTTTAGCTTTTTTATGTTGATCTAGAGGCAATTTGTACCTCTTAATAACTAAATTTCATTTTCCATTAGTTTTGCATAATGATAAATAAGCCTTGCTCCGTAACCTACTCCGCCTTTTTCAGAATAAGGTAAAGATTTATCCGTCCAACTAGTTCCTGCAATATCTATGTGAACCCAAGGTGTATCTTCTACAAATTCTTTAATAAACAAAGCAGCTGTTATAGAACCTCCACCTATAGTGCTTCCTTGAGTACTATTTCTTATATCCGCTACATCAGAATTAATAGATTCTCTTAATTCTTTATCACAAGGTAATCGCCAAATTCTTTCTCCAGAAAAACGAGATGCTTTTTCTATTTTTTCATGAAGTTCGTCGTTGTTTGAAAAAGTACCTGCTCTAAATTTTCCCAAAGCTGTAATTATAGCTCCTGTAAGAGTTGCAAGATCAACTATACTCTCAACTTTATGCTTTTCTTTAATATAGGTTACTGCGTCTGCTAAAGTTAATCTTCCTTCTGCATCAGTATTATTTACTTCAATAAATTTTCCAGACATTGATTCTAAAATATCCCCAGGCAAATAAGCCTCATGAGAAATTCTATTTTCACAAGCAGCAACTACTGCTACAATATTTACCTTTAATTTCATACTTGCTATAATTTTCATAGCTCCTATAGCCGACGCTGCACCGGCCATGTCGCTATGCATAGTGCTCATAGATTTAGAAGGTTTTATTGAATATCCTCCACTATCGTATGTAAGTCCTTTTCCAATTAATCCGATTTTTTTTGCGGTATCACTACCCTTGTATTCCATAACAATTAGCTTTGGAGTATTTACAGAACCTTTTCCTACTGATAAAAATGCATTCATATTTAATTCTTCTATTTCTTCTTTATCGTATACAGTTACCTTAAATCCTGAACTTTTCCCTGCTTTAACTGCTTCTTCTCCTAGTTTTTCTGGTGTCAATCTCATAGGAGGTTCATTTACTAAGTCTCTACATAGAATCGTGCCTTCACTTGCAGCTTTAGCCTCTATCAATGCTTTTTCAAAATCATCAAATACAGTAAGATAGTCAACAGTCATTATTTTATCCGATTGGGTTTTTGTTTTGTATTTATCAAAAACATAGTTAGATAAATATGAAGCTTCTACCATCTTTTCATATAAATCGTAGCTGTCTATTTTTTCATATACCTTGTCTAACATAACTAGAACATTTTTACTCTTTATTTGTCTTGCCTTTTTAAATCCCTTCGCAAAAACTGCAAAAATATTTTCTATATCAATTTCTTCTTTTTTTATCTCTAGAAATACCAATTTTAGAAAAGTTTCGTCATATATTGTTGAAGTCGTATATATTTCTTCAGTATTATCTTTAAAGTCTTTACTATTCATTATACTTTTAAGATTATTTGCAATACTTAAAGTTTTATCTACCTTAAGTTCTTCATTTTTGAAATATGGCAATACTACAGTATCATATTTTTTTAAGTTTTCGACTTCTTTTACCTGGATAATTTTCATATAAATCTCTCCTCGTTTTTTCTGTTTTAATTATATCACTCATACAGAAATATAAAAATAAGTAAATTTTTTAAAAAATTGTATAAGCAGAACTTTTTAATTTTCTTCCTTTGTAAGTCTTTTATTTTCTAAAGTAGTACTTAAACTCAAACTCATGTGACAAGGAAACCTCTGAAAAAGTGCCGTAAAATCTCAATATTTTATTGATCTTCTTATTTTGTATAATTATTCAAATATATCTAGTTACAGGTCTCCTTGACTATTAGTTTATATTTTCCTTCGAAATACTCTGAAAAATATTAGAAAAGGGAATAGCTATCAAATCGCCTATTATATAAATAATATATATAGCAACTGCAGGTATGGCACCCATATAAAACTCACCTGATATTAACATTGGTAAAATAACTCCAATAATCCAAATAAGTTTATACATTAATTGAAACAGTAAGATAGGTACAAACTTTAAAGGTTCTCTCAGTCCAAATATTGAAATTATACTAAATGCTAAGAAAACACTTCCTATTACTCCATAAGTTATTGTAGGGCTTGATACATTAAATAACCATTTTGTGAGTTCAGGAAAAAAGATAATACCAATTCCTCCACCTCCTGAAATGACTATATTCCAAAAATACATAAATTTAAGCCATTCTATACGTATATTATTTGTCTTTTTCAATAAATTCACCCCCTCTAATATTAGTACCCTCATTTCTTTACAAATACAAATATTAAAGTATGTATACAATCATTATAATAAATGTTCCCGACACCAAAGTGAACTGAACTATGTCCAGTAGATAGATGATTTAATCAATAAATTTTATATTCATTGCATAGTCTAAATTCACAAGTTGAATACCTTTTGATGTCTCTACTTCCATCCAATTATCTTCTACACTCTTGATTACTCCTTTTACGGCTTCACCCATTCCTAGATATACCTTACATTTCTTGTTAAGATATTTCACTACTATTTCTTTTGACATTCGGACCTCCCTTTTCAATCTTCTCTTTCTTTTTACTATTCTAAATCTTTTCTTTTTTTGATACGGAATAATAACAAAAAGCAAAACAAATATAGGTAGGTATATAGCTATCCAAATTCCTGGATTCAAAATCTCACCCCTGTTCTTTTATCCCTCTCAAATTCTGACTTATGTCTATTTTTTCAAGATCATTTGAATTAATATTTAGTCTAAAATTTACTTCCAAATATATTCTTTTTTATTTACATTTATATAATATCATTTTTTAATTCAAAATAGAAATATATATTTCATCACTAATAGCCTTAATCTAGTGTATGAAAAAATAAAAAATATTTCAATAAATAATTAACTCATGTGAATTAAATCTCTTCTAAATATTAAAAACCCCAAAAAGTATGATTTGTTTTTTGAGGTTCTTGATTATTATTCAAAATAAATTTTAATCATTTAGTTTACTTCTATAGTTTGAGTTTCTGCTTCCATTCTACTTCATATATATTACTATTCTTTTTTATTTTACTTAAACTGATTTTTTAAGCAACTCTTCATCTTCTTTAG
>Ga0209943_1001981_pt1 | contig 11692 bp, 10 predicted proteins | sample SalPonR1_B_D2_MG_FD_185698 | JGI IMG/M metagenome (GOLD analysis project Ga0209943, IMG submission 185698) | Salt pond soil microbial communities from South San Francisco under conditions of wetland restoration - Salt Pond MetaG R1_B_D2_MG... ... | reverse complement strand
ACCCACCCTGGATTCGGTAACGTCCCCAAACCGGATCCAAACCTGAGGCCCCGGGTTTCTCCCTCTCCCGGGGCCTTTTTTATGCCCGACTTTTCTGCCGGGGCGTTTACTGCGGCGGCCCCAGGCAGCGCGTCTGCAAATTTCCACTCGGTCGCGCGTCCTCGACGTAGCTATGGCTACGCCTGCGGCGGGCTCGGTCGCGCAAATTCACAGCCACACTGCCTGGAACCCCCTCGCTACAACGCCCCGGCAGAAAAGCCGGGCTTGCCCGCTTAATTCCGGCCGATCGTCGACGTAGCGCTGCCTGGGAACCTCTGAACAAACCTGGGCGGGCGCGACGAGTCTGTGCGGGATGCTCCGTTGCGGCTTTGGCGAGTGCAGTTTGGTTGTTCCAAATAAGCGAGCCAAAACGCATCGAAGCGCCCGCACAGGCCAGCCATTTCGCGGTCGGGTACCGCGCCCACTCAAGCCGAAGCCCGCTGTGGGAGCGAACTCCGATTCGCGATGCTTCCGCATGGCAAATGGCCATCAGATCCCGCTCCGGCAGACGTTACGACCTATGGGGGCGGGAGAGATACGCCTTGCTCTGCATCTCCACCAACCGCGAGACCGTCCGCTCGAACGGGCCGGCCAGCCGTTTTCCGGTGTAAATCTCCTCGATCGGGCATTCGGCCGAGGCAATCAGCTTGACGGCGCGGTCATAGCATTCATCGATCAGGTGCACGAACCTGCGCGCGGCGTTGTTGTGCTCGTCGTCCATCGCCGGGATATTGCTGACGATCAGAGTGGAAAAGCGCCAGGTGAGTTCGATATAGTCGGCCGCCGAGCGCGGGCCTTCGCAAAGGTGCGAAAAATCCGCCCACAGAAGCGAACCGGAACGCTTGCGTATAGGTAGTTCGCGGCCGCGCACGCCCAGGAGCCCCTCGATCACGGGCTGGTCCGGGCTTAGCGCGTCGAATTCCTCGGCCAGCAGCCGGTCGTTCTCCTCGTTGGCCGGCGTGTACCAGGTGGGATGCCGCTCGAGTTCGCGCAGCCGGAAATCCTCGGCCGCATCGAGCTCGATCACGCTGCAGTTGCGCTTGATGTTCTCGATCGCCGGGACGAATCGCTGGCGTTGCAGCCCGCCAGCGTAAAGATCGTCGGGGTGCTGGTTGCTGGTGGTAACCAGCGTGATCCCGCGCTGGAACAACTGGGTCGAAAGCTCGCCCAGCAGCATTGCGTCGGCAATATCTTCGACGTGGAACTCGTCGAAACACAACACCCGCGCCCGCTTTCGCAAGCCGGCCGCGATTTCGGTCAAGGGGCTGCTGCGTTTTCCGATCTGCTTCAACCCGGCGTGGACATCGTCCATGAAGCGATGAAAATGCGCGCGCTCGACGCTTACGCCTGCAGCCTCCAGCGACTGCACGAAAAGATCCATCAGCAGCGTCTTGCCGCGCCCGACGCCGCCGTGGATGTAGACCCCCTTGACGGCACGCGGCCGCCGGAACCAGCCGCCTGAATATTTCAGCAACGCATCGTGGCACTGCTGCAGCGCACCGGCGACATGAACCTGGCGATCGTCGAATTTCAACCTGCCGGCATCGACCAGCGCCTGATATCGCGCCGCCGGCCCTTCGGCGGCAGGGCCGGTCGATCGGAAATCGCTAATTTCACTCATTCCGGGCGCCTTCGAAAAACCCTTTTATGTTGGTCGCTGACGGGCGTAAAGTGCTGAGCAACGTCGCGAGCGGGTGGCTGGCGGTGGCCGCCAGCCACGCGCGCAGTAGTTTTGCAGCGATTCGCCCGGAGCATTCATGGCCCGAACGTCGCGAGACGGATCCTGGTCCTGCCGGGCCGTTTCGGGACCGAGCGCACCGGAGGCGCACTTGCCAGTACGGTGAGGATGCGCGACGAAGCGAAACGGCGCGGATGCGGGGCCCGGGGCCGTCGTAGTCGGTTGGGCCATGAATGATCCCGGCTCAGGGCAGATTATGCTGCACCGCATTCTTGATCAACCCGCGCAGATCCATCAAACGACGATGGAAGAAATGGTCGCTGCCCTCCATCGCGACCAGATCCGGCTTCTTGTCGAGCTTGTCCACCCACTCGTACACCGCCTTGGGCGAAACCACCTCGTCTTCGTCGCCCTGTACCACCAGCCAGGGACAGTTCGGGGGCACCAGATCGGCAAAGCCGTAGCGCTCGACCGGCGGCGCGATGGTAATCAGCATGCGAACCGGGAGATCCTGGGCCGCGCGCAGCGTAATCCAGGCGCCGAAAGAGAAGCCGCCCAGCCAGAGATCGTCGTCGGGTCGCGTACTGCGCACCCATTCGACCACGGCCAGCAGGTCGTCGCGCTCGCCGTTGCCGTCGCCGAAGCTGCCTTCGCTTTCACCGGCGCCTCGAAAGTTGAACCGCACGGTGGCCAGGCCGGATTCGCGCAGCGCGCGCTCCATGATGGTGACCACCTTGTTGCGCATGGTGCCGCCGTGCTGCGGATGCGGGTGGCACAGCACCGCGGTGGCCGGCCGCGCCACGTCGGACTCGGGCACATCGGCCATGCATTCCAGACGCCCGGCCGGACCGCTGAGCATGAACTCTGTCTGCTCGGTCGGGAACACTTCGGGATCGATCGGCTTCTGCTCGCTCATTTCGACGTTTCAACCCATTACGGACGCGCATGATAACCCAACAGGACAGGCCGCAAATCCTGCTACTGTTGGCGCTCCAGATACCCGGGAAAATTGCGTGAACCACCTCGCCCACGTCGTGCTTGCCGGCCCCGACCCGGACGACCGCCTGGGCGCGTTCCTGGGCGATCACGTCAAGGGCATTGCCGCCGTCAATGCCCTTCCCCCGGGTCTTGCCCGCGGCGTTCGCCTGCACCGCAAGATCGATGCCTGGTCCGACAACCATCCCGCAGTCGTCGCTCTCCGTGCCAGGACCGGGCCCGAATGGCGCCGCTACAGCGGGGTGATCCTGGATGTGCTGTTCGACGCGATGCTGGTGCGCGGCTGGAAAACCTGGCACACGGTTCCGCTGACCGATTTCGCACGCGGGATTGACGACCTGCTGGCCGAACGAAGAGATGAAATTCCGCCGCAACTGGCGCGTTTCGCTGCCTGGGCCGCGCGGGTCAACTTGTGGACACGCTACGACGACCGCGAAATGCTGGAGCAGATCTTCGCCGGGCTGGCCAGGCGGCATGCCAGACCCAGTCCGCTACAGGCGGGCCCGATGCTGCTGGATCGCCTGGAACCGGAGATAGAACGGACTTTCGAGGAACTGTTTCCGTGGCTCCGGCGGCGCGCCGCGGCGTTTCTCGAAAAAGACTGAATTCCGGCTCAGGCGACGACCATCACTCGATCTGACCCAGCATGTACTCGACCGAAGCGCGCACCTGTTCATCCGTCAGATCGGAGCGTCCGCCCTTGGCCGGCATCGCCCCGATACCGTTGATGGCGTGCTGGACCAGCGTATCCTCGCCCTGGGGCAGGCGATCCGTCCATTGCGCGGCCACCAGCTGCGGAGCGCCCGCCGCGCCGGCCATGTGGCAGGCCTGGCAGACGTTGTTGTAAATCATTTCGCCGTCGGTGCTGCCTTCGAACGCGACCTGTTGCTGCTGGCTGCCGGCCGCTTCTTCGGCGGCGGCCTGCGCGGCGGCCCGGCCGGTATCGCCGGCATAGACGCCGAACACCGGCTCGATGCGGTCGACCTTTGCGACATCCTGCATCGGATTGTCGCTGCCGGCGAGCTGCTCATTCATCTCGATCGCGAGGAAAATGATCAGCACGGCGACAACCGCCAGTCCGGCAATGACGAGGCTGAAACGCTTCATGAAAATCTTGTCGTCTTGCTCACTCACGCTTGAGTTCCTTGAATCCGTTGAGGCCGGGAGTCCGCGGCAAACAGCGACGAGGCTATTTGCGAAACAGGCGCGGATTATACCGTAGGCACCGGCCGGACCGGACAACCCGGGATTCACCCGGTTCTACCGGGCGAACGACCGCCCAGCATCGAAAATCTACCGCTCGTCCAGGATCGCTGGCTTTTCCTGCGCCCCTCGCTATGATCTACTCAATTCAATCCATTTCAGGTACGTGGATGACCAACACAACCGGATTTTCGGCGATCTGCAGGCGTAAGCAGAACATGGGCTTCACTGTGATGGAGCTCCTGTTGGCTATCGCCGTGCTCGCGATCCTGACCACACTGGCGGTGCCCTCCTTCACGCAGTTTATCCAGAACAATCGACTGGCCGGACAGGCGAACGAGATGGTGGCGACATTTCAGTTTGCACGCTCCGAAGCGCTGAAGCGTAGTTTGAATGTACGCGCATGCGCCAGCGACGATAGCGCGGGCTGCAGCGGTAGCGGTGCCTGGACGGATGGCTGGATCGTGATCGCCGACCCGGGCGGGGACGACGAAGAGTTACTGCGCGTGTGGTCAGCGCCCGAAGACGGATTTCAGATCACGGCCAGTAGCAGCTACGTTGGGTTCGAGCCCACCGGCGCATCCGAAGATGCAGTCGAACAGCAATTCAGCTTGATGCTCAGCGGCTGCACCAACGATAACGCGCGCGATGTTTTCGTCGAACGCACCGGCCGCGTGGCCAGCGAACGCGTCGACTGTCCGGAATGAGACCTGCCATGAATATACCCCCGAAATGTCAGCATGCGCCAGTTCGCACAATTGCCCACCGCCGTCAACGCGGCGTCACGCTGATCGAGATTTTGATCACCCTCCTGGTGCTTGCTGTCGGATTGCTCGGACTTGCCGCATTGCAGGGGATTTCCTTACAGTCAAGCCAGGTTGCCTATCAACGATCCCAGGCTGTCAGCATTGCCTACGAGGTCGCCGACTTCGCCCGCGCCAATCGCAGTGTTGCCTCTTCGGGTGATTTGCAGGACCTCGCAGGCAATATGGCATCCAGGATGCTGCCGTCAGGGACAGCGGCAGTGACGGGTCCGGACGCTGCGACCAACGAAATAACAGTAACCATATCCTGGTCCGAAGAGCGGCCGGAGGACCTAGAAAGCGGCACGACGCTTTCGGAAACCTTCAGCACCCGCATTTGATCCGATAAAGGTTTTACAAAATGGCCAACGCTAGAATTGAAAACAGTTCACGAACCGCTTCCCGCGGTTTCAGCCTGATCGAGATGATGGTTGCCATAACGCTCGGCCTTCTGCTGACCGGCGGATTGATTCAACTATTCAGCTCGACCAAGGTGACCTTCAATTCAAACGAAGCGCTCGCGCGCGTGCAGGAAAATGGAAGGTTTGCCATGGAGCTGCTCAAGCGCGAGCTGCGCCCGGTGGGTGCGCGCGGCTTCTGTGCCGGGCGATTAGAGATCGAAAACCATCTAAATGATGATTGCAGCGAATTCCCGTCCGACATTTTTGCCGGCGAGGTCGGCCTGACTGGATGGGAATATGAAGGCACGGGCCGCGGTGATGATTTTGACTTTAACGACCTTGCCTCTCTAGCGCCGAATACCACCTCGCCCGGTGACTGGAATTCTTTCGATGGCAGCAATCTGCCCACAGTTCTTGAGAACCGGGTGGTGCCCGGCTCCGATGTGCTTGTGGTGCGCAGCTTTGCGCCCTCTGGCATCCGTGTCGAGAAAAACCGAAACGAGATTGAGAAAATAGACATTGACGGCATCAATTCATGTGAATCCCCCGATTGCGGCACCCCCGAGCCCGGAGATATTATTCTAATTACCAACTGTGCGTCCGGTGCGGACCTTTTCCAGCAGTCGAAGTCGCAGAGCCCGAGCTCCGGCCTGGGCAAACCAAACATGAGTTGTTCAGAGGAAGGCCCCGGAAACAAGCCACCCGGCTCAAGCCCCTGGAGTACGGAGTATGACGAATCCGCCCAGGTTTTCTCTGCACGTCAAGTTGCCTATTTTGTCGGCTTCGCCGACGGAAACCGCCAGGAGCCAGGGCTTTATCAACTCGATCTTGCCCGGAACCAGGCGACGGAGCTGGTCGAAGGCGTTGAAAGCATGCAGGTGCTGTACGGATTCAGCCGAACGGCATCAGCTGGTGGCGACGGCCAAAGCGTAAGGCCCGGCGATTGGCTCACCGCCGATAACGTTCCCGAAGACGGCTTTCCGCAGGTGATCGCTGTGCGAATTTCGCTATTGATGCGCTCTCCGGAGCGTGCCGACGGTGATCAGACGGAACAGACATTTGAGCTGTTTGGCGAAGACAATCTGCCGGCGCTTACCGTGACGGCCACGGGAGACGGTCGTATCCGTCAACCGTTTTCGACCACGACCGCATTGCGCAATCAGCTCCTCGTCATCGAATGAAATCAGGAATAAACAACATGACCTTATTCAATGCACAACGCGGCGCGGCACTGTTTATCAGCCTGATGTTTCTGATCATCCTGACGCTGATCGGCCTGAGCGCCGCCAACGTAGGCGTGATGCAGGAACGCATGGCCAGCAACGTGGCGCAATCGAATGTTGCATTCCAGCGCGCCGAAGCGACGCTTAGACGCATCGAGCAGGGCGTAGTCGAGATTTCGGGGGGTGGTAGCGGCGGACTGGGCCAGATTCCGATCTGGGCTGATGTGCACGCAGACCTCGGCGTCTCGCGCGGCGATTGTACATTGTCCGGCGCTGGCGTTGATGATTGGGGTTGGGAAACCCCGCCCGATGCCAGCGTGCTTGGGGGTGATCCGCGGCATACCATCGTGGAGCTGAGTGGCGCCACAGCCGGCGGCGAAATCTTCGGCTCGAGCTGCCGGCCGATGCAGGGAGAGCATCAGGGCAATCCCGGCGAAGCGGCCGTCTTTTACCTGATCGGTGCGCGCGCGAAAGGCGTTGACGACAAGACGGAAGCCGTTGTCCAGTCAATCTTTTTCTATCCATAATAAAATCGATCAGGGCAGCTCAAAAGTTGCTCTGAGCAATGGAGATACAGTATGAACGTTCGAGGCTTTAATCTTTCGTTACTGATCGCGCTGTTCGGTTTTGCGGCGGGTTCCGGAAGCGCGCACGCCGATGCGGTGAATATCGATCAGAACCCGCTGTTTCTGGTTCCCCCGGTCAAACCGGCACTGATCATGGCGGTCGACGATTCCGGCTCAATGGATTCCGAGATACTGGTCGATGCCAACGACGGCGCCATGTGGTGGAACAGCAATAACCAATCCTTCACCGGGCTCGGTACCACTCCCGACGGCACCGGCAATGCCGCTGAGCCGGGCCGCATCAACTTCAATGCCAGCGGCGCTAACAATGATATATGGCAGAAGTATACCTACGTCTTTCCCAACGGGAATTCCAACGATGACGGACGCCTGCTTGGGCTCAGCGATCATCACGGCGTGCCGCCGCTGCCCCAATTTGCCTACGCGCGCTCGCCGGAATTCAACGCGATTTATTTCAATCCAGAAATCGAATATGCACCCTGGCCCTCCGAAGGCAGTCAGACCTTTACCGACGCCACGCCCACGGCCGCGCAGGCAGACCCCGAGCGCGGCAGCCAGACGTGGGACCTGACCGCCAATCAAGAGGATAGCAGCCAACACTGGACATTTACGTTTTACGAGGGCATGACCATTCCGTCCGGCACCAGAATCAAGGCAGCCGATAACGACCACTGCGACGACGATGTTGATGGCGATGAGTTCGAAGACTTCAAGGCTGTTGGGTCTGACATCGCTATAACCGAAGAGGATTGCGACGTCGCTATCAGCTATTACCCCGCGACCTTCTGGCTGAAGGCATCCTCGCCCGTACCCCCTGGCTTTACGGGGACGCCGCTATTCGGGGGTCGGACCCCAGATGGATCCGCCATGCGTGGCTATGAGATCAAGCCAGGCAACTTCAGCAACTATGATGAGATGATCCAGCAATTCGCCAACTGGTTCCAGTACTACCGCAAGCGCGTCCACCTGACGCGCGCGGCCATGGGTCTTTCCTTCGTCGAAACCGAATTCTTGCGATTGGGCTTTACGACCATCAACAACCGCAATAGCGTCACGATGCGGGATATGGAAATTGCCAGCGATCGCGAAGCCTATTTCAACTGGCAGTATGAGTTAGAGGGCAGCGGCGGCACCCCGAACAAGCAGGCAGTCAAGCATATCGGCGACCAGTTTGCCAACAGAACCGGCAGCAACGCACCAATCCTGGAAGCATGCCAGCGCAATTTCGGCATGCTTGTCACCGACGGTTTTTCGAATACATGGACGGGCGCCGGCGTTGGCAATACCGACGCTGCAGTTCCGGCAGGTGAGCCTGCTGAGTTCGGGGCAAGACTGTCGGATGGCCAGAGCAATACCATGGCCGATATTGCCTACAGTTTTTACAACACCTCCATGCGCACTGGCATTGGGACGGGGACCCTGCCAGTGGATTCCCGCTGCTTTATCAACGGCGACAGGAATCAGGGTCTCGATCCCAACCGGCCGCTGCGGCTGGATTGCAACGATGATTTGCACATGAATCTGTTTGCAGTCACTCTGGGTGCCAAAGGCCTGATCTTCGGCAGAGACCAGAACGCAACCGATGATCCGCTGAACGAATTGAACAGCTCTGACTGGCCCACATCATTCCCGACGCGTCATCCCAACGCGGTCGATGATATCTGGCATGCCACGTTGAACGCCCGTGGAAACATGTTCACGGCCACGCGACCGGATGAACTGGTTGAAGCGCTTACTTCGGTGCTGCGCGACATTGCAGCCCGAATACAGCCCGTCGGCATTTCGGCATCGTCCGCCCGAGTCGATGAGGACAGCCTGTTCTTCGAAGCCAACCTCGATTCGTCACGATGGTCAGGCAACTTACGGGCTTTTTCTACCGAGGATCAAGACGAAGAATGGAGTGCGGAAGACTTACTGCCTGATCATGGCGACCGGAAGATCTTTACGACAGTCGGAGGCAGCGCAACGGATTTCCGTACCGCTAACGGGACGCTAAAGGCCCGCATGTTCGGCCCGGCGTCGACGCTCAGCGAGCTTGAAAAGAACGCGATCATCGATTACCTTCGCGGCAAGCGGGATGACGAAGAGCAAAATGGCGGTGCACTGCGAGACCGTAACGGACGCCTCGGTGATATCGCGAATTCGCGCCCAACATTCTCGGGCCCGAGTAACGAGGGTTGGGGAAGACTGGATTCTTCCTATCTAACGTATCTCGATGACATTAAGTTGGACAGAGATCCCGTCGTTCTGGTCGGCGCCAACGACGGCATGCTGCATGCTTTTGACGCTACTGAAAGCGGCGGTAAGGAGCTTTTTGCTTACGTGCCCTCGATGGTCCACGACCGTTTACCGGCACTTGCCGACCCCGACTACGTGCACAAGTTCTATGTCGACGGCCAGATTCGGATTGCAGATGCAAAGATCAACAGTGGATGGAAAACGATCGCGGTCGGCGGGCTCGGGGGAGGCGGCAAGGGAGTATTTGCGCTAGACATCACCAACCCGAACTCCTTTGGGCAGAGCGACGTATTGTGGGAGCTGACCGCTGACGACGATAGCGACATCGGCCACGTCTACGACGAGCCGATCGTGACGCGCCTGCCCGACGGAGACTGGGTCACCATCTTCGCCAACGGGTTCAACAGCGATAACGATCAGGCACACCTGTTCGTAGTTGACCTGGAAAACGGGGCCATCAAACAGAAACTAGCACTTGGTGACGCCGGAGGTAACGGGCTTGCCAGTACAGCAGCCCTGATCGACCCACAGACGCGGCTTTTCACCCGGCGCGTATATGCCGGCGATCTCGAAGGCAACATGTGGGGCGTTGAGTTCAACGACAGCGGCGTCGGCTCGAGCCGATTCTCCGGTCCGTTGATCAATGTTGGCCGTCCTATCGTTTCGCCACCGGTTCTCGCGCCCAACCCCGGCGGCGGGCTGATGGTGTATTTCGGCACAGGCAAACTGATCGAGACCTCGGACCGGCTTCAGACTGATCCGCCGCTGGAACAGTTCTTTGCGGTACGCGATCAGGGACAGGCATTCAATAATCTTAATAAACTGGGCGTTGCCGAAGCCACTGGTTCCGGATCGAACGTTAGCATAACCAGTCCAGACGACATCAGTAACGGTTGGCGACTTGAACTGGCTGAAGGGGGAACGGCAAACGGTGAACGTGTTCTTTCAAGGCCACGGGTTGTATTCGGACAACTGATTTTCACCACCTTCGAACCGCAGGACGACATCTGCGAAGCCCTCGGCATACCCCGGATATACGTGCTGGATGCATTGAGCGGACGGGGCATCCTGAACCAGCAGTGCCAGAATTGCGGCGTTATAGAGCTGAATCCCGGGGGGCCGGTTGACCCGGCGATCATCCTTAGGCCTCCATCGGCTAGCGAGGATTCCGATCTTATTGGGAGCGACCCTGGCGGCAATTCACCTCCGGATCTTCCGGGCGTGGATGACGTCGGCGCACTGTCTGGCTGGTGTTCTGATGTACTCATGCTGGTTCCAGGTGAGGGGTTCGTACAAATCGGTTCGCTGTGCGATGGCCGGCAAATTTGGAGACAGGCGCGGTAGTCCTTTGCTACTAACCAGTGGTCACGGTCGCCATCGATTGGCGGCCGTGTTCCCAGTGTTGACGAATCAGGAAAGAACTTAATATGAAGACTTCACGACCAATCAAAGGATTTACCCTCATCGAACTGATGATCGCCATCGCCATCCTTGCGATCATCATGGGCATCGCAATTCCCAGCTACACCCAGTACGTGCTAAAGTCTGGGCGGGCCGAAGCCAAAACCGAGTTGTATCAAGGCGCTCAAGCGTTGGAACGTTGCTATACCCGCTACAATGCGTACAATGATGGCGACTGCGCCGCGGCTACCGCCCTTGATGGACGGATGTCGGATAACGAAAAGTATGAGTTGGGGGTGACAGAGATTAGTGCCACTGCGTTCAAGCTCACCGCCACGCCAAAGGGCAGCCAGGCGAAAGACACCGACTGCACGAGCTTCGCATTGACTCATACGGGTCAAAAAGAGGCTAATGGTGACACTGATGCCGCCGTTATCGACGAATGCTGGTGAACTTGATCTGACGGGGTACTGATTGTCGGTGTCTTTTGAGTCTAGCTACTCGTTTGCCGCGTAAATTGGAACCGCATCTCTTGCGTCTTTTTTCCGGGAACCTTTGATACTGCCTTGCGCTTGAGCTCATTCAGCTTTGCGCGTACGCTTGAGCTTAGGTCCAAAGGTTGCGCCTGAGCAATTTGAAAACCCATTCCCTGAATACGCCCGCGGACCTGCCCGACTTTTGCCAGCCCCGCGCGGTTTTCATTCTCGTCTTGCTCGGGTTGCTGCTGGCTTTGTTGCTGGCACTGGCCGGCCGCGCCGATTTTTCGAATTTCTGGAACGCCCTTGGCCTGACCGCGCTAATGGTCGAGGGCATCGTGCTCGCGTCCTGCCTGCTGTTGTGCGCCTGTCGTGGTTTCCTCATCCGCCTGCCGGCCGCCGCGGCCTTCGCGGTCATATTTCTCGTCATCCAGCTGCTTGTGATTGGGTTCTCGTGGGGCGCCACGCGCTATTTCCTTCCTTTCGACGCCCTCGGTTCGGGCAATGTCGAATGGATTTTGCGCAACCTGCTGATTTCGCTGATCGCATCGCTGGTATTCGTCCGTTACCTGATTCTGCACCGCCAGTGGCAGATGCAGGTTCGCGCCGAGGCCGGCGCGAGGCTCGAAGCCCTGCAGGCCCGAATC
>Ga0209943_1001970_pt1 | contig 11737 bp, 14 predicted proteins | sample SalPonR1_B_D2_MG_FD_185698 | JGI IMG/M metagenome (GOLD analysis project Ga0209943, IMG submission 185698) | Salt pond soil microbial communities from South San Francisco under conditions of wetland restoration - Salt Pond MetaG R1_B_D2_MG... ... | reverse complement strand
TCTCTTTCTTTCTTTCTACTTTCCACTTTCCACTTTCCACTTTCTACTTTCCACTGTACTTTAATCTTTTTCCAATATGGTATAATGGTAAAAAGGCTTGGAGGGACTCAAATGAAACTGATTACGGCAATAATACACGATGAGGATTCCAAGGAATTGTTGGAAGAATTGAATGACAAGGAATTCAGGGTCACTAAGCTTGCCTCCACCGGTGGTTTTCTGCGCTCCGGCAACACTACTCTTTTAATAGGGGTGTCTAAGGAGCAGGTGGATGAAGTCCTTGAACTAATAAGAGGGATATGCAAGGAGCGCAAGAAATTGACAACTACGGCACCTGTTGGGTCCAGCACAAGCAATTTCATTGTATTGCCCATTGAGGTGACAGTAGGCGGAGCAACTGTATTTATAACGGATGTTGAACGTTTTGAGAAATATTGAAAGGAAAAGACATGGCATACAGGAATATTGAAGGCCATGAGCCGGTTAAAAAATATCTGAAAAAAGCCCTGGCAAAAGGGGTTTTTTCCCATGCCTATATTTTTGAGGGCAAAGAGGGTGAGGGAAAGCTTGAAATGGCCAAGGAGTTTGCCAAGGCCGTCAATTGCCAAAAGGGTAAGGAAGAGGCATGCGGCGATTGCTCAAGCTGTAGAAAGGCCGACATGTCAAATCATCCCGACATAATTTCCATAGGGCCAGACGGAAGAAGCATAAAGAACGACCAGGTCAAGGCTCTTCAGACGGAAATGCACCTCAAGCCATACGAGAGCCGCAGAAAAATATTCATAATAGACAGCGCCGACACAATGACGCCACAGGCGCAAAACAGCCTTTTGAAAGTTTTGGAGGAACCTCCGTCTTCAAGTCTGCTAATACTTGTGAGTTCAAATGAAGTAGGCCTTTTACCAACTGTAAGGTCAAGGTGCCAAAGGATCCATTTCGGCAGAAGGCTTGAAGAAAATCCCGCAGGCGGCATTTCCCGGGAAATGTCGAATGAATGCGATGGACAGGGAAACATTTCGGAACACAGGAAGAAAAGTCTTATGTTTGTAGAGGACTGCATCAAAAAAAACACAAAGGGCATGTTTGAATTTTCGGAGTCGATTTCAAAGGCCGACCGCAAGGAATGCCTTGAGGCTTTAAACATGATTACTGCATGGTTCAGGGATTTGTCACTTTATATAGAAACAAAGAACGGGCAATTGCTTAAAAATCATGATAAAATGGACGATATAAAGGCTTTGGCGGGAAAAACAAAGGGAAAGTCAGTCTACAGGGTTCTTGAGGCCCTGGTTGAAGCTATAGAGAAGATGCACGGAACGGTAAATCAGCAGATGATTGTAGATCATTTGCTTCTAAAAATACAGGAGGCGCTTAAATGATAAAGGTAGTGGGAGTAAGATTTAAGAGAGTTGGCAAAATATATTACTTCGATCCGGGGAAATATGAAATAGAGCAGGACCAGAATGTCATTGTTGAAACTGCAAGAGGTGTGGAATATGGAAACGTTGCCATAGGCGCCAGGTTTGTGCCCAAGAAAGAGGTTTACCAACCCCTTAAAAAGGTTTTGAGAATGGCTACGCCGGAAGATGACGAAAAAAATGCTGAGAACAAGATCAAGGAAAAAAATGCGTTTGAGCTTTGTCATGAAAAAATAGAAAAGCACAAACTGGAAATGAAACTGGTTGATGTTGAATTCACCTTTGACAACAATAAAATCATATTTTACTTTACGGCGGACGGACGGGTCGACTTCAGGGAATTGGTCAAGGACTTGGCATCCGTGTTCAGAACCCGTATCGAGCTGAGGCAAATAGGTGTGAGGGATGAAGCCAAAATGATAGGTGGGCTGGGGCCCTGCGGAAGGAAATTGTGTTGTTCCAGCTGGCTTGGTGACTTTGACCCGGTTTCCATAAGAATGGCAAAAGATCAAAATCTTTCACTTAATCCGGCCAAAATTTCGGGTATTTGCGGAAGGTTGATGTGTTGTCTCAGGTATGAACACGAGACATACCGACACCTGGATAAGCAATTGCCCAAGGTGGGCAAAAAGATCGAAACCCTTCAAGGACCGGGTGCGGTAATAGCAAGAAATTTGATGACTCAGTCCGTAAAGGTGCTTGTAGAGGGAAAGCACGAAAGGGACCGTGAAATAATACTGATTAAAGTGGAGAATATTGAAAACCCCAGAGGAGAATTTCCCAGGCAGATTAAGGAGATTCCCGAGATGCCTGAGATAACTTTTACCAAATCTTTGAATGAAAGAGCCGAAAAAGCTTCTGGAGAAAACAAGGGCAAAGAACAAAACAAAGCTGCCTCTGAGGCAAATACGAAAAAAGATTCTCATTCCGGAAAGCAAAACAAAAAAAGTGACGAATCCAAGTCTAAATCGAATTATAAAAAACGCAGAAGAAAGAAAAAACCCAAGGACCATGGAAAAAACGCAAATGCAAATCCAACAAACAAGAAAAGCAAAAGCAATAATCCAAACAAAAGCTGGAATAAAAAACCTTCAAAGGGAAAAAGCTCAAAACCAAAAGGCGGAGCTGATTCGTAATGAATGATATTTCCGTATTTATTGTTTTTGCAGAAGGGATAGCTTCCTTTCTTTCCCCATGCATTTTGCCTCTAATGCCTGTTTATTTGAGTTACCTTGTGGGAAGCACAATAGATGATGAAATTGAAACAGGTTTTATGAGAAGAAAAGTAATCGTCAATACTCTGGGATTCATCCTGGGGCTATTTGTCGTTTTTGGAGCATTGGGTGCTGCCTCCACTATTTTGGGCAGCTTGCTTGTTAGTAATGCTCAAACAATAGAAAAAATAAGCGGAGCTGTAATAATCATTTTTGGCCTCCACCATGCGGGAGTACTTAGAATCCCCAAGCTGGAGAAAGAAAAGAGAATGAAGATAAAGACGGATGCGGTACCGGGTTTTTTTAAATCTGTGGCAATAGGAATGGCTTTCAGCTTCGGCTGGACTCCATGCATAGGGCCTATACTCGGGTCAGTACTGCTTATGGCTGGAAGCACCGGAAATATGCTTGAGGGAATTTCCCTCCTTTCGGTATATTCGCTGGGTTTTTCGGTGCCGTTCCTTTTGCTTGCGCTTTTTTACCAGTATCTTATGAGCAAAATACCGCACTTGGACAAATATCTTGAAAAGATAAAGGTAATAAGTGGCATACTTTTGATTATCTTGGGTATATTGCTATATGCAGACAAACTTAGCATACTATACTGATATTCAAGAGGAGCTGTTAAAATGAAAATAAAAATATTCGGTCTTTTATTGACCGCCGCAGTTTGTCTGGTTCTGTTGGCGGCCGCATGCACCGAAAAAGCGCCTGAGGAAAACTCGGCACAAGACATCAGTCCCTACAATGGAATAGAGGCATATGATTTCAGCCTGGACACATACCAAGGTCAAACGCATAAGCTTTCCGACTACAGAGGCAAGGTGCTTGTAATTAATTTCTGGTACTCAACCTGACCCTCCTGTAGGGACGAGCTTCCATTGCTCCGTAAGGCTTACGGAGAAATAGATAAAGAAGATACCGCTTTTTTGTCCATAAACATGGCCTTTTACGACAAGCTTAACAAAACATTAGAGCTCATTGAAGATTTGGAATTGAATTATCCCGTGCTTCTTGACAGGGACGGAACAGTAACAGACCAATACAATTTCAAATTTACTCCGGCAACCTTTTTTATAGATGAAAACGGGATAATCAGGAACATGTATTATGGAATTTTCGGTGAAGATGTTTTACTGGAAGAAATAGAGAAGACCAGGCAATACTGAAAGGGATACGGGAACATATGGATATGACAGAAAAATGGACCAAGGAATATGAAAGAGTGGATGACCTTCAAATGAAAGGCCTTAAAATCATTCAGAATCCAAACGGATTTTGTTTTGGCATAGATGCTGTTTTGCTCAGCAATTTCTGTGAAGTCAAAAAAGGCGAAAGGGTTGTGGATTTGTGCACAGGAAGTGGGATAATCCCAATTCTTATAGCGGGAAAGAGCCGGGCGGAAAAAATAACAGGAATAGAAATACAGGACCAGGTGGCGGACATGGCTAAGAGGAGCGTGTTGATGAACCGCCTTCAGGACAGGGTGGAGATAATAAGCGGAGACATAAAAAATGCAAGGAATTACATTGCTCTGAGTTCAGCTGATGTTGTAACCGCCAATCCGCCCTATATGGCTGCCGGAAGAGGCATCCAAAACGGCAACAAGGCAAAAGCCGTTTCAAGGCATGAAATCAAATGCACAGTAGACCACGTGGTGGGAACCGCCGCCAAGCTGCTCAGGCCCGGCGGACGTTTCTACATGGTCCACAGACCCCACAGGCTTGTTGATGTACTTTGCGCTCTCAGAGAAAAAAGACTCGAACCCAAAAGGATATTGTTTATACAGCCTTATAAGGACAAAAAACCCAACCTCATGCTCATTAAGAGCGTAAGGGACGGGAAACCCGAACTCGTATTCGATGTTCCCATGGCAGTATATAGGGAAGATGGAAGCTTTACATCCAAGTTGCGTGACTACTACCAACAGGAATCCATCGAGCCCATCCTATGACTACGAAAACTACTTTGCAAGGAGACCAGTCAATGATTGATAATAGAGGAAAACTTTACCTTTGTCCTACACCCATAGGCAATCTGGAAGACATAAGCATGAGGGTCTTGAGAGTGCTTGGGGAATCAGACCTAATCGCTTGCGAAGATACGCGGCATACTTTGAAATTGCTCAATCATTTTGAAATCAAAAATAAGCTGACAAGCTATCATGAGCACAATAAAGACCGAAAAAAACATGCAATAGCACAAAAGATAAGAGAAGGGCAAAAGGTGGCGCTGGTAACGGATGCCGGAATGCCGGGGATTTCAGACCCGGGCGAGAAACTGGTTGAATTGTGCATAGAAGAGAATTTGCCATTTGAAGTTCTTCCTGGCCCAAGCGCATTCGTAAATGCATTGGTTGCTTCCGGCCTTTCATCAAGAAGCTTTGTATTCGAGGGCTTTTTGCAAAGAAACAAAAAAGAGAAGAAGGCTGCGCTAAAGCGCATAGAAAAGGAAACACGCACGACAATAATTTATGAAGCCCCGCACAGGCTCAAAAAAACCCTGCTTGAGCTACAAGAAATACTGGGAGAAAGAAAGTGTGTTTTATGTCGGGAATTGACCAAGCGCTACGAAGAACACTTGCGCGGGAATGTTTCATATCTCATAGGCCATTACCAAAGTCTCAAACCCAGAGGGGAATATGTACTTGTCATAGAAGGCGGAAGAGAAGAGAAAAAAGAATACACCGACGACATGGTAAAGAGCCTTTTGAAAGGCTGCATTCAGCGGGGGATGAGGAAAAAGGAAGCTGTCAAATCCGTAGTGGATGAAACAGGAATATCCAAGAACAGGGTATATAGTTTGAGCATCAATATAAAAGGGTGAGTATTTTAAAAAAAAAGGTTGACTTATTATGGAAACGTTGGTAGCATTTAAAGTGTTAAGATTGTCGAAAATTGTCGCATTGCGACATAAGGAGGGATACAAATGAAATCTACAGGTATTGTAAGAAAAGTTGACGAGCTTGGAAGAGTGGTAATTCCGATTGAACTTAGACGAACTATGGACATAGCCGAAAGAGATGCGCTTGAGATTTTTGTAGAGGGATCGCACATCATACTGAAGAAGTATGAGCCCGCATGTATTTTTTGTGGACAAGCGAAGGACGTTGAAAATTTCAAAGGCAGGAACATTTGCCCCAAGTGTCTTGAAGAATTGAAAGACCGTCTTTAGTGCAAAGAAGAAACTCCCGCTTTAAAGCGGGAGCCCTTTTTTTTTGCATCAATCATTTTTTGCTTTTTCGGAAGGATTCTTTTTCTTTTTTACGACTTTGGCAGCAGGTCTGGCAATCTTATTAAGTACTGCGACATTTTTAACAATTCCCTTGACCGCATTAACGCCGTTGTTGGCTTCGTTTGTGATATTGTTTATGTTCTTGGTTATTTCCGGGACTTCCTTCATTGTCCGGCCAATATTATTTCCGTTTTCATCAATCATTTTGTTGATTCTTTTAACGGTGTCATTGAGCCTCTTAAAAAGAAGAGCCAGAAAAAAAAGCATTGCCGCAAGGCCTACCCATAAAACGACCATACCCAAGTCTTTTAGACTTATCATTATTTCCATGGCATGAGCCACCTCCATTTCTCTTTTAATACTTATACCCTAATACTTCTATTAAATCAAGCAGAATCCTGCAAGAGTATGGCATTAAGTTTGACTGTCTTGACAAAGATGTGATTTTTCTATATAGTAAGTCCCATAAAAAAGCAAAAGCTATGAAGGGAAGAGTAGGCGTCGAGTCTTTTAAAAGAGAGCCGGGACAGGTGAGAGCCGGCAAAGGATGAAATGTTGAAGATGGCCCCGGAGCTTTCGGACTGAAGGCGAGTAGGTCCGGACGGTTTTGCGCCCGTTAAGTCCGCAAGGTGATTTTTGTCACCCGCAAAGGCTCTCCGGGCAATCGGAGAATGAATTAGAGTGGTAACGCGAGCAAACGCTCGTCTCTTGGAGACGGGTGTTTTATTTTTGTAAAAAATGAGGAGGAATACCAATGAGCAGAGGAAAATATTATTTGACGACCCCGATTTACTATCCCAGCGACAAACTCCATATCGGCCACACTTATACAACTGTAGCGGCCGACGCATTGGCCAGATTCAAGCGCGCGTCTGGGTATGACGTCATGTTTTTGACGGGGACCGACGAGCATGGCCAGAAGATTGAAAAAGTAGCCCGGGAAAAGGGGCTTGAGCCTAAGGAATACCTGGACGGAATGATAGAGGATATCAAAAAGCTTTGGGGAACCATGGAGATATCATACGATAAATTTATTAGAACCACAGACGAGGACCATGAAAAAAGGGTACAGGCAATAGCCCAGAAGATGTACGACAAGGGAGACATATACAAAGGCCATTACGAAGGATGGTACTGCACACCATGCGAATCGTTTTGGACCGAGGCCCAGCTTTCGGACGGATGCTGCCCCGATTGCGGAAGGCCTGTAGAAAAAACACAGGAGGAGGCTTATTTCTTCAAGCTTTCCAAATACCAGGACAGGCTGCGCGACCTTTTGTCGAACGGGGAATTCCTTCTTCCCGAATCGAGAGCCAAGGAAATGATAAGCAACTTCATAGATCCCGGCCTTGACGATCTTTGCATAACCCGCACAAGCTTCGACTGGGGAATAAAAACCCCCTTTGACGACAAGCACATAATATACGTATGGCTTGACGCCCTAAGCAACTATATAACAGCCCTGGGCTATCCCGATTCGCCGGAGAAATACCAAAAATTCTGGCCCGCCGATGTCCACCTGGTAGGCAAGGAAATAGTTCGCTTCCACACAATAATCTGGCCGGCCATGCTTATGTCGCTGGATCAGCCTTTGCCAAAGATGGTCTTCGGTCACGGATGGCTGCTCTTTGACGGCGGCAAGATGTCAAAGTCAAAAGGCAACGTTGTCGACCCGGTGAAACTCATAGACAGATACGGAGTGGATGCTCTCAAGTATTTCCTTCTCAGGGAATACAGCTTCGGCCATGATGGCAATTTCAATAATGAAGTGCTGCTCAACAGGCTGAATTCAGACCTGGCTAACGACTTGGGCAATTTGGTAAGCAGGACAATAGCCATGGTGCTCAAGTACAATGGAGGAGTATTGGAGCTTCCAAAGGTCAAAACGGAATTCGACGAGTCCCTAAAAGAATTGGCCGTGTCGGCAGGAGATGCAGTCGAAGAGAAAATGGACGTTTTGGACTTTTCAAATGCACTCGAGGCCATTTGGAAGGTTGTCAGGAGAACAAACAAGTATATAGATGAAACCATGCCTTGGATACTTGCAAAGGATGAAGAAGAAAAGGACAAACTGAATTCGGTGCTCTACAATCTTGCCGAATCAATACGAATAATATCCGTAATGATAAAGCCTTTCATGCCCCATACTGCCGCCAAAATTTGGGACCAGCTGGGAATAGTTGAGGGACAGGCTACAAGTTGGGAAAGCGCTGACACATTCGGAATAATAGAAGAGGGCACAAAAGTTAAAAAAGCAGCTCCGCTCTTCCCCAGAATAGATGTTTCAAAAGAGCTTGAAGCCCTTTCGGCTGAAGTTGCACAAGAGGCGGAAGTCTCCCCGGTAGAGCCTTACAAGCCTGAAATAGAATTGGACGATTTTGAAAAATTGGACCTCAGGGTGGCGGAGATAGTAAAGGCGGAAAAACATCCAAAGGCTGACAAGCTTATTGTACTCCAATTGAAACTCGGCACGGAAAAAAGACAGATAGTTTCAGGAATAGCAAAAGACTTCAAGTGCGAGGACCTTGTGGGAAGGAAAATCGTAATAATCGCCAATCTCAAGCCGATAAAGCTTAGGGGTGTTGAATCGAACGGAATGCTTTTGGCAGCCGACGACAAGGATAAAATGGGTCTGGTAACGGTTGATGTCGCTGATGGAAGCCTGGTGAGATAGATGCTCTTTGATTCCCATGCCCATTTGGATTCGTCTTCTTTTGACGATGACAGGGCCCAAACAGTAAAAAGGGCCAAAGAGGCCGGCGTCAGCCTTGTGATGAATCCGTCGGTCGACTTGGAAAGCTCATCAAAGGTGGTGGGGCTGGTCAAGGAATATGAAGGCCTTTATGGAGCTGTGGGAATACACCCCCACAGCGCCGACACAATGGACGAGATGACCATGTCCCTCTTAGAGGGTCTGGCGAGAAAAGACAAGATACAGGCCATAGGGGAAATAGGATTGGACTACCACTACGACTACTCCCCCAGAAACGAGCAGAAAAAATGTTTTATAGAGCACTTGCGGATGGCCAAGCGTCTGGATATGCCTGTTATAATACACGACAGGGAGGCCAATGACGATGTAATGAGAATTCTTAAGGAAGAAAAGGCCTTCCAAACAGGTGTCCTGCTCCATTGCTATTCTGCCAGCGCGGAAATGGCAAGGCAATACGTGAGGCTTGGAGCCAGCATATCCATAGCCGGACCTGTGACCTTTAAAAACGCCAGGAAATTGATTGAAGTGGTTAAAACAGTTCCCATGGAAAGGCTTCTCATAGAGACCGATTCCCCCTTCCTTTCCCCAGTACCCAACAGGGGAAAACGAAACGAGCCCGCATTTGTGCGTTTTGTGGCCCAAAGGATATCGCTTATAAAGGAAATAGCTTTTGAAGATCTTGCAGCATCGACAAGCAGCAATGCCAAGGCCTTTTTCGGCATTTAATTGACACATTCCCCACTCCGTTGTATAATCTTTCTGACATATGGAGTGGGGATTTCCATGTCAAGGAGGAGGCGCAATCCATGAGAAGAATGAACATCATGCTTTTGGCGCTTGTCTTGACGATGGCGGCCGCACTGTTTTTTTTGCCGCTTTTAAGCAAGACAGCAACAGTTTACGACGGTGAAAGCGCGAGGGAAGTATCCGTAAGGGCAAAAACGGTTGAAGCGGCATTGCAAGAAGCGGGATACCAACTCAAGCCATCTGATGAGACATGGCCAAAAAAGGACGAAAAACTGAAAAACGGAATGACCATAGAAATAAAAAGGGCTTTCCCGATTGTGCTTGTTGACGGAGGCCGAATGGACATAATAAACACCCCGGGGCCCAGGGTCGGAGATGTATTGGAAAATGAAGGCATATGTCTTAGTCAAAAGGACAGAATAGAACCCGGGCTTCAGACAATGGTTGCCAGGGGCGATGGAATATGTATAACGCGAGTAAGAGAAGAAACAGTCCAAAGGAGCGAACCCATTGATCACACCACCGAAATAAGGAGAAATCCGAATTTCGGCAAGGACGAGTCGCTGATCCTTCAGGAGGGAGCCTGTGGGGAAAAGCTTGCCACATATATGGTCACATATGAAAATGGAATAAAAGTGGAAGAGGAAAAGCTTGCGGAAATAATAGTGTCCGACCCGGTGGATGAAATAATTGAAAAGGGCGACGGAAGCCTTGTAGTTGCTTCAAGGGGCGACTTAAGATACAAGGAATCCATGATAATGACTTCCACAGCTTACGACCTGAGTGTGGAGAGCTGCGGAAAAACTCCCGATCATCCGGAATACGGAATAACATACAGCGGAACCAGGGCAAAAAGGGGGACCGTGGCGGTTGATCCCAAGGTCATACCCCTTGGAACGAGGCTTTACATAGAGAGCCTGGACGGAAGCGCCGACTATGGATTCGCAGTGGCCGAGGATACGGGAAGCGCGGTGAAGGGAAAAATAGTCGACCTCTTCATGGAGAGCGAGTCCGATGTTGCCGCCTATGGAAAGAGGAAGGTAAGGGTGTATATAATTGAGTAACAGAAAGCCTATGATAAAAGAAGCCATAGTAGTAGAGGGCAAGGACGACAGGAGCGCCCTTGCAAGGGCTGTGGACGCCGAGATAATAGAAACACACGGATTCGGACTGAGCGGGGCCACATTTCAGAGAATCAGGACCGCAAAAGAAAGGACCGGGGTGATAATATTCACAGACCCCGACAGGGCGGGTGAAAACATACGGAGAAAAATAGAAAAAACAGTCCCCGGCTGCGCCCACGCATACCTTCCCCTGGAAGATGCCATGAGGGGAGACAACATAGGGATCGAGAACGCTGACCCGGAGAGCATACTTAGGGCGCTTTCAAAAGTAAGGACCAAGAGGCCCGAGCCCAGGGAACTTTTTTCCATGGACGATTTGGCCATAGGAGGCCTGGTAGGAGAAACCGATTCTGCAAAAAGGCGAAGTAAAATGGGCAAGGAACTGGGAATAGGATACGGAAACGCCAAAAGACTCCTGTCCAGGCTAAACCACTACGAAATAACAAGACAAGAGTTTGTTGATGCGCTCTCGCGGATAGAAAAATGAAGGGGAAAGCTATGCAGAGAATTTCATCCATAGGAAGAACAAAGGAAATAATAGAAAAATACAAGTTCAGATTTTCAAAGAGCCTGGGGCAGAATTTTCTAGTCGATGGAAACACCATAGACAAAATAATACGCTCGGGAGGAATAGGGCCAGGCGACAATGTGCTTGAGGTCGGGCCGGGTATTGGCACCCTCACACAGATGCTTTGCCAAGAAGCCGGAAAAGTGGTGGCAATAGAGAAGGACAGGGCTCTTATACCGATACTGAAAAACGACACCCTCAAGGATTGTGAAAATCTTACAGTCCTCCACGGCGACATTCTTAAAGAGGACATCAGGGCTATAACAAGCGAATATTTTGGGACCGGGTCGTTCAAGCTGGTCGCAAACTTGCCCTACTATATCACTACACCCATAATCATGAGATTTCTGGAAGAGGACTTGCCTGTAACAGATATACTGGTCATGATCCAGAAGGAGGTCGCCGAAAGAATTGAGGCGCTGCCGGGAAGCAAAAGCTACGGTGCGCTTTCGGTTGCCGTGCAGTATTACGCAGAGCCTCAAATAATGGGCATAGTTCCAAAACACGTTTTTATGCCATCTCCAAAAGTGGACTCTATAATAATAAGGCTTAAAGTTAGGCAAGAGCCCCCGGTAAAACTTTTAGACAAGAAGCTTTTTTTTCAAACAGTAAAGGCCTCCTTCGCTATGAGGCGCAAGACCCTTTACAACTCTCTGCGAAAAAATCTCCCATACGGACAGGATACGATTTTACAAGCCCTGAAAAGCTCGGCAATAGAG
>Ga0209943_1001968_pt1 | contig 11742 bp, 11 predicted proteins | sample SalPonR1_B_D2_MG_FD_185698 | JGI IMG/M metagenome (GOLD analysis project Ga0209943, IMG submission 185698) | Salt pond soil microbial communities from South San Francisco under conditions of wetland restoration - Salt Pond MetaG R1_B_D2_MG... ... | reverse complement strand
GCCGTCGATCTGCAACAGCCCGGACTGCGCCACATCAAAGCTTTGCTCGGGCTGGGTTGCCGCGCCGATATCGTCGGTCCGGCCCGATACGGTCTCGGCGACACGCAACGCTCCAACCTCACCATAGAGGCGCAAGGTGATGCGGCTGCCCTCGGGCACACCAATCTGGCCGCGCTGATCGTTCAAATACAGGCTGGGCAACCCGGTATAAGCCGGAGGTTCAATCCACCCCTCCCATGCCGGCCCACTTGCCAAAGCCGCAGCACCACCGGGGCGCAGCTCTCCGACGGTTCCAACCCGCCAGACCGAGCCGAACAGCAGCGCCACGATCAGCCCCAGCAATGCAACATAACGCAAGCCAAACGGGTCGCGTCGCGCCAGTTTCAAATCCGGCTGCACAGGCTGCGCCTGCGCGGCGCGCTCGGCCATCCGGGCCTGATGCGCGCGCCACAGGGCCTCTGACTCGGGATCGCCACCACCAATCACCTGCGCATCGCGCAACGCCGTCAGCGGATGCCCCGGAAGACTGGCATCCAGCCGCGCAACGGCAACCGCGCGCACGGGCCAGCGAAAAGCGCACGCGCCGGAGTAGACAAAGATCAGACTGCCCAGAAACGCAGACACACTCAGCGCCCAGACAACCTCAAGCGGCAAAAAATCATGCAGCCCCAGCATCAACGCCGCCACGCACAGTGCGATCAGACACCACAAGGGCCAAAAGGCGCGCACGACGCGCTCGGCGATCAACCCCGCCCAAGTCAGGGTCAGGGGCCACTTTAGCCGGGCCAAAACCGGTGTGAGAGGGGTCGTTTGCCGTGGCATGGTCCGCTCCATTCACATGGCCGGACACACCACTTGCGTCACAGCCATTCGGGGATGGTATCGCGATTTATGATCTCGTCAAAGGTCGGACGGGGCCGAATGACGGCGAATTGATGCCCATGCACCAAAACTTCGGGGATCAGGGGCCGTGTATTATACTCGCTCGCCATCACTGCGCCATAGGCCCCGGCACTGCGAAACGCCACCAGATCCCCCTCGGCCAGGTCGTGCATCATCCGGGCCTTAGCAAAGGTATCGCCCGATTCGCAGACCGGGCCAACAATATCATACGGCACCTGCTCTGCCCCCGGCGCGGGCTGGATCAGCGGCTCGATATCGTGATGCGCGTCATACATCGCCGGGCGGATCAGATCGTTCATCGCCGCGTCAAGGATCAGGAAATCGCGCCCCTCACCGGATTTCACATAGATGACTTGGCTAACCAGGATCCCGGCATTACCAACAACCAGACGCCCCGGCTCAATCTCGATCTCGCAGCCCAAATGGCCCAGCGTATCCTTGATCAACCGGCCATAATCCGTGGGCAACGGCGGTGCCTCGTTCGTGCGGGCATAGGGAATGCCCAAACCGCCGCCCAGATCCAGCCGACGGATATCATGACCCTCGGCGCGCAACGCTTCGGTCAACTCGGCCACCTTCTCATAAGCCAGCCGGAACGGCTCCAGCTCGGTCAACTGGCTGCCGATATGCACGTCTATACCGATGACATCCAGCCCCGGCATGGCCGCGGCCTCGGCATAGACCTCTTTGGCCCGCGTGATCGGAATGCCAAACTTGTTCTCGCTTTTGCCTGTGGCGATCTTGGCATGGGTCTTGGCATCGACATCGGGGTTCACACGCACGGCAATCGGGGCTTTTACGCCCAACTCCAGTGCAATCGCGTTCAATGCGGCCATTTCCGGCTCGCTTTCGACGTTGAATTGCCGAATCCCACCTTCCAGCGCCATGCGCATTTCTTCACAAGTCTTGCCGACGCCGGAAAACACGATGCGCTCACCGGGCACACCGGCGGCCTTGGCACGCGCATATTCGCCGCCCGAAACCACATCCATCCCCGCGCCCAGCCCAGCCAGAGTTTTCAGGATCGCCTGATTGCTGGCGGCCTTCATGGCATAGCACACCAGATGCTCGGTGCCCTCCAACGCCTCATCAAACAGGCGGAAATGGCGCGTCAGCGTGGCCGTCGAATAACAATAAAACGGCGTGCCCACCTTTGCGGCAATCTCGGCCACCGGCACATCCTCGGCATAAAGCTGCCCGTCGCGATAAAGAAAATGGTCCATGGCCCGCGCCCTTCTTGTTCACCCCGCCTCTTACCACCGCGCACGGCGGTTGCAATCACAGGCGCCTTACCCCCGCTTCATTGTTCCAAAAATACTCACATACCATCCCGTGCCACGCGTCCGGACCGCAGGAACAGATAGAGCGGCAGGCCGCAACTGACCCCAATGCAGAACGTGGCCGGAATAGCGATCAGGCCCAGCCACGCCCGCCGCGTGGCGCACTCCCATGCGATCCATACAGTCAGCGCCACGGCGGCGATGGTCAGATCCCAGACCAAGCCGCTGGTCGCGGCATTGGCGTGCCACGCATCGACCATGCCCATCAGATCAAAGCCGTGCTCGCGGAACCACGCGATGAACCAACTCATCGGATGGACCGCGCCCCAAATGGCCAGCAACAGCCAGATAAGTCTCATAGGCCGATGCCCAAGCCAACGCTGACATTGCCGCGCGTCAAGGTTGTCCCGACCGAGCCGGTCACCCCGTTTGAGCCGACACCGACTTTGGCCTGCGTCGTCGGACGAATGGGTTCGCCATCGGCGCCGCATCCGGCCAACGCGACCATTGCGGTCAGCGCCAGCATTGTCACAGCTTGTTTCATCCCAAGGTCTCCTTCCAGCGGGCGATCTGCGCGCGCACCTGTTCCGGCGCCGTGCCGCCATAGCTGCTGCGCGAGGCGACCGAATTATGCACGCCCAATACATCATAGACCGATGCGTCGATATCGCCATGAACCGATTGCATATCCGCAAGGCTGAGATCGGGCAGATCACACCCCTTGCCCTCGGCCAGCGCCACCAGTGACCCCGTCACGTGATGCGCATCGCGGAACGGCATGTTCAGCACCCGCACCAACCAATCGGCCAAATCCGTCGCTGTCGAAAAGCCCGATCCGGCGGCGGCTTCAAGGTTATCGCGGTTGGCCGACATATCGCGGACCATGCCCTCCATCGCGGCCAGTGCCAGCATCAGGGTGTCTGCGGCGTCAAAGACCTGCTCTTTGTCTTCCTGCATGTCCTTGGAATAGGCCAGCGGCAGCCCTTTCATCACTGTCATCAGCGCCACATTCGCCCCGAAAATCCGGCCAATCTTGGCGCGGATCAATTCTGCGGCGTCGGGGTTTTTCTTTTGCGGCATGATGCTGGACCCGGTCGAAAACCGGTCCGACAGCGCCACAAAGCGAAACTGCGCCGACGACCAGATCACCAACTCTTCGGCAAACCGGCTCAGGTGCATGGCGCAAATGCTGGCCGTGCTCAGGAATTCCAGCGCGAAATCCCGATCACTGACCGCATCCAGCGAATTGGCGGCCGGCCGGTCAAAGCCCAGCGCCTTCGCCGTCATCTCACGGTCAATCGGAAAAGACGTGCCCGCCAGCGCCGCCGCCCCCAAGGGGCATTCATTCATCCGCGCGCGCGCACCGCGCACCCGGCTCAGGTCACGGCCAAACATTTCCACATAGGCCATCATGTGATGCCCCCATGTGACGGGCTGCGCGGTTTGCAGATGGGTAAAGCCGGGCATCACCCAATCGGCCCCGGCCTCGGCCTGCGTCAAAAGTGCGTCGATCAAGGCCAGCAGCCCTGTTTCAGTGGCATCCAGCTGATCACGCACCCAAAGCTTGAAATCGGTCGCCACCTGGTCGTTGCGGCTGCGGCCTGTGTGCAAACGGCCCGCCGCATCGCCGATTATCTCTTTCAGACGTGCCTCCACGTTCATGTGGATGTCTTCCAGCGCGGTGGAAAATTCAAAAGTTCCACCCTCGATCTCTGACAAGACCGTGAGCAGCCCTTCCCTCATCGCCTTGGCATCACTATCACTTACGATGTCTGTGGCCGCCAACATAGCGGCATGGGCGCGCGACCCGGCGATATCCTGTGCCGCCATCCGCTTGTCGAACCCGATCGAGGCATTAATTGCCTCCATGATCGCATCCGGCCCGGCGGCAAAGCGGCCGCCCCACATTTGGTTCGAGGTCGTGTCAGTCATGTTTGTCTCAGCCCTTCGGAGGGAAAATGAAATTCATTCGCTATGGTCTCCTTTATATGGCGCTTGCATTTGGTGCAAACGCCGCCTTGGCCGATACTGCCGCGCTTGAGGCGCTGCGCGAAGGCGACATGAGAAAACTGAACTTCCACGACACGCCACAGGCAGTGTCTACCACCGCCTTTGAACAGGTCGACGGCTCCACCGGCACGCTGGCCGATTACCAGGGCAAATATGTCGTGCTGAATTTCTGGGCCACATGGTGCGCGCCCTGCCGCAAGGAAATGCCCATGCTGTCCGAGCTTCAGACCGAGCTTGGCGGCGACACGTTCGAAGTTGTCACCCTTGCCACAGGCCGCAATCCGCCGCCCGCGATGAAAACATTCTTTGACGAGATTGGCGTCGACAACCTGCCGCTGCATCGTGACCCCAAAAGCCAGATCGCCCGCGAAATGGGAGTGTTCGGCCTGCCGATCACCGTGATCCTCAACCCCGATGGTCAGGAAATCGCCCGCATGCGCGGCGATGCGCATTGGAACTCCGATAGCGCCAAGGCGATTATTGCCGCGTTGATTGAGAACAAGGACGCGGAATAGCTCCGTCCGACGCAGTCGCTATGCGCGCCGCCTCATCGACGCAGCTTTTGCCAGCGTCAGGATCGCGTCATGCACCCTTGGCGCGTCTTGGATATTTTCAAAACTGATCGGCACAATGCCCCGCAGTCTCAGCGGATCCCACCCATCATGGAACAAACCAAGCCCGAAAGGCTGCACAACATCCACTGACAGCATGGACCCGACGCGCACCGTATCATAGGGACGTCCTTTTATGATCGCATAGGGATAGGTCTCCCGATGTGGACATGACGCAACATAGCTGCGCATCCTTAAAAACACGTTGCGCCCCTTCCGAAGCACCACCGCGCGCCTGTCGGTTACAGCATAAAAAAGACTGCCCAGAATATCCGCGCGGAAACGTGCGATTGCGACCGACAACAGCAGCAGTATCATGGTGACCATTCCAAAGAACCACACCGCATCCTGCGCCTTTTCGTCTTTCAGAAACGGCAAAACAGACCACAACGCGACAATTGCCAATGCATGCCCTAGATGCCAATAACGCTCATGCCCCACGATCTGGAAAAACCTGCGCCCGTAATCCGGGCGGCCTGTCCACATCAATTGCTCGCCAGATTCCAGAATTCTGCTCCATTCTGTCACACACAGGCCACGCTCTGATGGTGGGAACTTCAAATCACCGGACATGTCTGGATCATAGTCACTCAACCAGGCCTTGTCGCTAGCCTTTCTTCATGGTGATCTCTCGCAATTGCACTCATGATGGATACACATTCCTCTAGACCACCCGGTTTTCTTACAAAACGTGCAAAACGTGGCCTCTTGTCCGATTTGGGCAAACCGACTAAAGCCGCCCTATGTTGGACGACGCCCAAGATATCCATCCGCTCTTTGCCGGTGCCCCCTCGACCACCGAGTTCAAGAAGCTGCGCAAACGCATCGTGCGCCAGACGCGCGAGGCAATTGAACATTTCGGCATGGTCGAAAAAAGCGATACGCCGCCCAAGTGGCTGGTTTGCCTGTCAGGTGGCAAAGATAGCTACACCCTGCTCGCCGTTCTGCATGAGCTGAAATGGCGCGGGCTTTTGCCTGTTGAGATTCTGGCCTGCAATCTGGATCAGGGGCAGCCGGGATTTCCGGCGACGGTTCTGCCGGACTTCCTTGAGAAAATGGGCGTTCCGCACCGGATTGAATATCAGGATACCTACTCCGTCGTTGTCGATAAAGTGCCGCAGGGGCGCACCTATTGCGCGCTGTGTTCGCGCCTGCGGCGTGGCAACCTGTACCGCGTTGCACGCGAAGAAGGGTGTTCTGCGGTGGTTCTGGGCCATCACCGCGACGATATTCTTGAAACCTTTTTCATGAACCTTTTTCACGGCGGACGGCTGGCCACCATGCCGCCTAAACTATTAAACGAAGAGGGTGACCTTCACGTGTGCCGTCCGCTGGCTTTTGTCGCCGAGGCTGACTGTGAAAAGTTCGCGAAGTCAATGAATTACCCGATCATTCCCTGTGATCTGTGCGGGTCGCAAGACGGGTTGCAGCGCCAGCAGGTCAAACAGATTCTGGATGGTTGGGAGGCCAATTCGCCGGGTCGCAGGCAGGTCATGTTCCGAGCGTTGATGAACGCCCGACCGTCGCATCTTCTTGATCCGAAACTTTTTGATTTTCACGGGCTTGAACGGGGATCTTTAAAAATTGACGGAAATCCCGAGGCTCTGCCCAAGCTGCGTTAAGTCACTGTTGACCCGCGCGGCATTACGCTCACGACACATTGGTCGGAGCACGGAACATGCCACTGAATAAACATAAATGGCGTCTCGCTTGGGCCACGCAGCAATCGATCGCACGCGAGGGGATGATCACGCTTTTATTGCTGGCTGGATTGGCACTCGCCAGTGTCACGGTTGGGGCGCAGACGGTGCTTTTGGGGCTCGTTTTTGGCCTACCCGCCGGCTTTCTGTTGGTGAACTTCATTGCACGGCACACAGAGCGGCTGAACGCCGCATATCGCAACCATGAGCCTGTTCTTGCCGCGCTCGATTCAGCGATTCGAAAAGCCCGGCGGCGCTCGGCCAAAACGGCTTGCATCATGCTGCAAATCGACGATTTCAACGCTTTGTCCGATCAGTTTGGTCAACACGCACCGGATGACATTGCCCGCCACACAGTGTCACGTCTGAAAAGCATTCTGCGCCATGGCGACCAGATTTTTGAAATGGACGCCGGGAAGTTCTGTATTGTCCTGCGGCCGTCCAAACGTCTGACCCAAGGGGCCACCATGCGACTTTGCGACCGGCTGCGCACGACTATGGAAGAGCCGATTTCACTAGGGTCGGCAACCGCATGTCTGACGGCCTGCGTCGGTCATTGCCTTGATTCGCAACCCTTGCATTCGACCGGGCGCGCCTTGATCAATGCAGCCGATCTGGCATTGGATGAAGCGCGCAGACATGGCCCATCCTCCTGCCGCAGTTATGCCCCTGACATGAAACGTCTCAGCGCCTGCCCCTCTGTTGCGGGCGATGATTTGACGCGCGCTTTGGATCGTGGGGAGTTCCTGCCCTGGTTTCAGCCGCAGATATCTACTGACACTGGCGCGCTCAGCGGCGCCGAGGCGTTAGCGCGCTGGAACCACCCCGAGCGGGGCATACTTGGGCCATCGGAATTCTTGCCGCTGATGGAACAAACAGGGCGGCTGGAAACTCTTGGACACGAAATGTTGCGGCAAAGCCTTGAGGCGCTGACCCAATGGGACAAAGACGGCCTGTTAGTGCCACGCATCGGCCTGAACCTGACGCCTGCGGAATTGCGGCACCCGACCATCGCGGATCACATCGCATGGGAGCTTGATCGTCATGGTGTGGCCCCTGTAAGGCTGGCGATTGAAGTGTTGGAAAACGTGGTTGCACAATCGGCCGATGACACGGTGGTGCACAATATCAATACCTTGGCCAAACTTGGCTGCCTTATTGACCTTGACGATTTCGGCGCCGGGCATGCCTCATTATCCTCATTGCGCGGTCTTGCGGTTGGGCGGCTCAAGATTGATCAGTCTTTCGTCACTGGGATCGACACAAGCCGCGATCAACAGCGTATGGTGTCAGCCATCCTTTCGATGTCGGAAAGGCTGTCGCTGGAAACCCTTGCCGAAGGCGTGGAAACCGCCGGAGAGCACGCAATTCTGGCGCAACTTGGCTGCGGGTTTGTCCAAGGTTTTGGCATCGGTCGCCCAATGCCGTGCGATCAAATTCCGCTCTGGATCAAGCGGCACAACAGCCGATTGGCGCAAATTCCGGGTATCGCACACGGCACTGGATAGCACGGGTTTGAATGGCGACCTATCAGGGCATTTCCCGGAATCCCCTTGACCTTTGGTCTCGCACTCTGTTGAACCGCGGTGATTGAAAACACAGACGGGTGGCCATCTGCAATGGATGATCAGAACAAGAATCTAATTCTGGCGACGGCGCTTAGCTTTGTCGTAATCTTGGTGTGGTTCGTAATGTTCCCTCCCCCCGAGCCGGTTCAGGATGACACAGAGACAACCGCGGCTCAGACCGAGGCCAACGCAGATGCGCCGGCCAGTGCGCCGCAAACCGCCACACCCACGCAGGACGTGGCCGCAGGCGAAGCCGTAGCAGGCACCACACCCACGCAAGAAACGCCGCAGATTGAGATTGAAACACCCAGTCTGAAAGGCGCCATTTCGCTACTTGGCGGGCGAATTGATCAACTTGCCCTGCGCAAGTATCGCGAAACGCTTGAACCCGGCGCTGACACTGTCACGCTGCTGTCGCCCATAGGCAGCAATCATGCCTATTACGCCCTGTTCGGCTGGGCGCCCGGCCAAGGCCTGAACGCAGAAACGGTGCCCGGCGCAAACACGCTGTGGCAAGTCGAAAGCGGAGATAGGCTGACACCCGACACGCCCCTGACCCTAATTTGGGAAAATGGCGCCGGCCTGACCTTCCGCCGAGACGTCAGCGTTGATCAAGATTATATGTTCAGCGTTACACAATCAGTCGAAAACACAGGGTCTTCAACCATTTCTCTGGCGCCATACGGCATCTTGGCCCGCCATGGCGAACCTGCGGATATGAAGAATTTCTTTATTCTTCATGAGGGCGCGATCAGCATGGTCGATGGCGAGCTGACAGAATCCGATTACGACGATTTCGAGCCCGCAACCAACCATTCGGAAATCGCGGTCGAGGAAAACGGATGGATCGGTTTCACCGATCACTACTGGATGACCACTCTGATTCCCGACACACAGGGCGCGCAGTTCACCACGTTCCAGGATACCCGGCGCAATATCTATCAGACGACCTCGAAACAGCGCACCGAAACGCTGGAGCCGGGCGAAAGCGTCAGTGTATCAACACGCCTTTTTGCTGGTGCAAAAGAATGGGATACGATCCGCACTTATCAAAACGAAGCCGGGATCGACCGTTTTCTCGACTCGATCGATTGGGGCTGGTTCTTTTTCCTGACCAAGCCGATCTTTGCGGTGCTGCACTGGCTGAACGTCACCTTGGCCGGTATGGGGCTTGCTGGTTCGATGGGGTGGGCCATCATCGGTCTGACCCTCTTGATCAAAGCGCTGTTGCTGCCGTTGGCCTATAAATCCTACGTCTCGATGGCGAAGATGAAAGAACTTCAGCCGCAGATGGAGAAAATCAAAGAGACCGCAGGCGATGATCGTCAGGCTCTGCAAAAGCAGATGATGGAGCTTTACAAGAAGGAAAAGGTCAACCCGGCCTCGGGCTGTTTGCCGATCCTTCTGCAAATCCCGATCTTCTTTTCACTATACAAGGTGATCTTTGTCACGCTTGAGCTGCGCCACGCCCCATGGATTGGCTGGATCAAAGACCTTTCCGCGCCTGATCCGTCCTCGATTTATAACCTGTGGGGCGTGTTCCCTTGGGATGCGCCCGAGCCCGGGTCAATCCTTGCGTTGATCTTCATCGGTATTCTGCCGCTCTTGTTGGGGATCTCGATGTGGCTTCAGCAAAAGCTCAACCCGTCACCCACGGATCCGACACAGCAAATGATTTTCGCATGGATGCCATGGGTCTTCATGTTCATGCTGGGCAGTTTTGCCAGTGGTCTGGTCATCTACTGGATTGCGAACAACACGATCACCTTTTCGCAGCAGTATATGATCATGCGTAGCCAAGGGTATAAGCCCGACTTGCTGGGCAACATCAAATCCAGCTTCAAGCGCAAGCCGAAACCGGACGAGAAATGACCGCGCGGATCGCCGCACTGTGGCGCCATCCGATCAAGGGGCATGGGCGCGAAAGTTTGGCACAGGTCGCGCTGACCGCTGGTCAGACCATGCCATGGGACAGGCGTTGGGCGGTGGCACATGAGTTGTCCGAGGCCGACAATAGCGCATGGTCGCCCTGCGTCGCGTTTTCGCGCGGGGCCAAGGTGCCCGGCTTGATGGCGATCAGCGCCCAATGTGATCCCATGGCGGGCACTGTCACCTTGCGCCACCCCGACCGCCCCGAGCTGTCGTTTGATCCCGACCAAGAGGCACAGGCCTTTCTGGACTGGGTCCGCCCGTTGATGCCCAGCAACCGCGCGCAATCCGTACGCCTTGTGCGGGTCGAAGGGCGGGGGATGACAGACACCGATTATCCGTCGATCAGCCTACTGAATCTGGCCTCCAACGATGCGATGACGGCTGCCATGGGGCAAGATATCTCGCCGCTGCGCTGGCGTGGCAACATTCACATGAGCGGGCTGCCTGCATGGGCAGAATGTGATTGGGTCGGCAAGACCATTCGCATCGGCGGTGCTGAATTGCAGGTGCGCGACCCGATCGTGCGTTGCACAGCCACCACGGCAAACCCTGATACTGGGCTTCGGGATGCCGACACGCTGGCCACCTTGAACCGTCTTTTCGACCATCAAAATTTCGGAATTTACGCCGAGGTCACACAATCCGGCAACCTTTCTGTTGGTGACACGATCGAGGTACTGACATGACCATGCCATTCCCTGTGTCCGATCCCCCGGACGAGCATACCTCGGAACTGGGGCGCAAAATGTTCGCTGGCCCGGTCGAATTTCTGAAAGGCGTCGTTGCCATGTCGGGCCTGCCTGCGGCCGACCGGCTTGAGGTGTGTTTTGCCGGGCGTTCGAACGTTGGCAAATCCAGCCTGATCAACGCCATCACGGGCCGCAAAGCCATCGCACGGGCCTCAAACACGCCCGGCCGCACGCAAGAGATCAACTTTTTCACCTTGGGCGAAAGTCACTATCTGGTGGACCTGCCCGGCTATGGCTACGCCAACGCGCCGCTGGCCAAGGTCGAAGCGTGGCAAAGACTGCTCAAGCAGTATTTGTCCGGCCGTCCAAACCTGCGCCGCGCCTTTGTGTTGATAGATGCACGTCACGGGATCAAAGACGTGGACGAAGAGATCATGAGCTTGCTGGACAGCTCTGCCGTGACGTTTCAATGCGTGCTGACCAAGGCCGACAAGCTGAAGGCGGGCGAGCGCGACAAGGTTCTGGATCAGGTGCGCGGAAAACTGGCCAAACATCCCGCCGCATTTCCGGAACTGATTGTGACCTCCAGCGAAAAAGGCGAAGGCATTGCCACCCTGCGCGCTGTGATCGCCACTTTGGAATAACCGGCGTTTCAGTCGTTCAGGTAAAACGCCAGACGAGCCCGAAAATGCGGCACGGCCTCGGGGTGGCCGATATAAACTTCCGGCGCCATCAGCAGCCATTCCGTGCCCTCATTGCCCAGCACAACCTTTTGCGCGCGCTGCTTTGGCAAATGGGCGGCAAAAAACCATGCCCGGATCGGTTCGGTGTAGAACCGTTTCCAAACCAAATCGGCAGGACTTAATGAAAGCCCTATTTCTTCTTCAGTTTCGCGCAGGACGCACTGAACGGGTGTTTCGCCATGCTCTTGCCCGCCACCGGGCACATCCAACATTCCGGGCCATGGGATATCCGGGCGTTGATCGCGCCGGATCGTCACAAGGTCGCCGCCCAGAAAAAGGAACAGCTTTGTGCCTTCGAACCGGTCG
>Ga0209943_1001966_pt1 | contig 11753 bp, 8 predicted proteins | sample SalPonR1_B_D2_MG_FD_185698 | JGI IMG/M metagenome (GOLD analysis project Ga0209943, IMG submission 185698) | Salt pond soil microbial communities from South San Francisco under conditions of wetland restoration - Salt Pond MetaG R1_B_D2_MG... ... | reverse complement strand
GCTTTGAGACGATAAGACAGACAATCTGACCCACCGGGTAAAGGAAGGGTGAAGACCGATGACCAAATTCGATCAGGACTGGATGGCCAGGGAAGAGGCCAAGCGCGACTGGATGGCCGAGAATGGAATGTATGCCCATGAGGAAGAGCATTCCTCTTGCGGTGTCGGCCTTGTGGTGTCGGTGGATGGCAAGCCGTCCCGCCGGGTGGTCGAGGCGGGGATCAACGCGCTCAAGGCGATCTGGCACCGGGGTGCTGTCGATGCCGATGGCAAGACCGGTGATGGCGCGGGTATCCATGTGCAGATCCCGGTGTCGTTCATCTATGACCAGATTCGCCGCACCGGGCACGAGCCGGATGAAAGCCGTCTTGTCGCTGTCGGGCAGGTGTTTCTGCCGCGCACCAATTTCGGCGCGCAGGAGCAGTGCCGGACCATCGTGGAAACCGAAGTGCTGCGCATGGGTCACACGATCTACGGCTGGCGGCATGTGCCGGTCGATATCACCTGTCTGGGCGAAAAGGCCAATGCGACCCGGCCCGAGATCGAGCAGATCCTGATTTCCGATGCCAAGGGGCTGGAGGAAGAGGAGTTCGAGCGCGAGCTTTACGTAATCCGTCGCCGGATCGAAAAGGCGGTGATGGCCGCCGGGATCAACGGTCTTTATATTGCGAGCCTGTCCTGCCGGAGCATCATCTACAAGGGCATGATGCTGGCCGAGCAGGTAGCCGTTTTCTACCCCGACCTGATGGACGAGCGGTTCAAGAGCGCGTTCGCGATCTATCACCAGCGTTATTCGACCAACACATTCCCGCAATGGTGGCTGGCGCAGCCGTTCCGCATGCTGGCGCATAACGGCGAGATCAACACGCTCAAGGGCAACACCAACTGGATGAAGAGCCACGAAATCCGCATGGCGTCTTCGGCCTTTGGTGAGCGGGCCGAGGATATCAAGCCGATCATCCCGCAAGGCTCAAGCGACAGTGCCGCGCTCGACGCAGTGTTCGAGGTGCTGGTGCGCGCCGGGCGCAACGCGCCAATGGCGAAAACCATGCTGGTGCCGGAATCGTGGTCGAAGCAGCGCGAGGAGCTGCCGCAAGCGTGGCGCGACATGTATTCCTACTGCAACTCTGTGATGGAGCCGTGGGACGGCCCCGCAGCCCTTGCCATGACCGATGGGCGCTGGGTCTGTGCCGGGCTGGACCGCAACGGGCTTCGCCCGATGCGTTACGTGGTGACGGGCGACGGGCTGTTGATTGCCGGGTCCGAGGCCGGAATGGTGCCGATTGACGAGACCAAGGTGAAGGAAAAGGGCGCGCTTGGCCCCGGTCAGTTGCTGGCCGTGGATATGGCAGAAGGCAAGCTCTATCACGACGCGGAGATGAAGGACAAACTGGCCAATGCGCAGCCGTTCGGCGAGTGGGTCGGCAAGATCAACGAGCTGGATGAAAAGCTGGCCGCCGTTACCGAGGCCCCGATCTACAAGGCGGGTGAGTTGCGCAAGCGTCAGATCGCCGCCGGGTATACCATCGAGGAGCTGGAGCAGATCCTGGCGCCGATGGCCGAGGACGCCAAGGAGGCGATTGCCAGCATGGGCGACGACACGCCGAGTGCCGTGCTCTCCAAGCAGTACCGCCCGCTGAGCCATTATTTCCGGCAAAATTTCAGCCAAGTGACGAACCCGCCGATTGACAGCCTTCGCGAATACCGGGTGATGAGCCTCAAGACGCGGTTCGGCAACCTCAAGAACGTGCTGGATGAAAGCAGTGCGCAGACCGAGATTCTGGTGCTGGAAAGCCCGTTTGTCGGCAACGCGCAATGGGACGAGATGATCCGGCAGTTCAACGCCGATGTGGCGGTGATCGACTGCACCTTTGGCGCGGGCAAGAACGCGCTTCAAAAGGGGCTGGAACGGATCAGGGCCGAGGCGGAGGATGCCGTGCGCTCGGGCACCGGGCATCTGATCCTGACCGATCAGAACCTTGGGGAAAGCCGCGTTGGCATGCCGATGATTCTGGCGACGAGTGCGGTGCATAGTCACCTGACGCAGAAGGGGCTGCGGACCTTCTGTAGCCTGAACGTGCGCTCGGCCGAATGTATCGACCCGCATTACTTCGCCGTGCTGATTGGTGCCGGAGCGACCGTGGTCAACGCCTATCTGGCCGAGGACAGCATCAGTGACCGGATCGACCGGGGCCTGATCGACGGCAGCCTGACCGAGGCGGTGGCGCGCTATCGCTCGGCGATTGATCAGGGATTGCTCAAGATCATGTCGAAGATGGGGATCTCGGTCATTTCGTCGTATCGTGGCGGTTTGAATTTCGAGGCGGTGGGCCTGTCTCGCGCCATGTGCGCGGAGTATTTCCCGGGCCTGACGAGCCGGATCAGCGGAATCGGTGTGTCGGGTATTCAGGCCAAGCTTGAAGAGGTGCATGGCCGGGCGTTCCGGGGCGGGCAGGATATCCTGCCGATTGGTGGGTTCTACAAGGCGCGCAAATCGGGTGAGACCCATGCCTGGGGCGCGCAGACCATGCACATGATGCAGATGGCCTGCAACAAGGCGAGTTATGAGCTGTGGAAGCGCTATTCGGCGGCGATGCAGAACAACCCGCCGACGCATTTGCGCGACCTGATGGCGATCAAGCCGATGGGCGAGGCGATCCCGCTGGAAGAGGTGGAGAGCGTGACCGCGATCCGCAAGCGGTTCGTCACGCCGGGGATGTCGCTGGGGGCGCTGTCGCCCGAGGCGCACAAGACGCTGAACGTGGCGATGAACCGGATCGGCGCGCGCAGTGATAGTGGCGAGGGTGGCGAAGACCCGGCGCATTTCACGCCCGAGGCGAATGGCGACAATCCGAGTGCGAAGATCAAGCAGGTGGCCTCGGGGCGCTTTGGCGTGACGGCGGAATACCTCAACCATTGCGAGGAGTTGGAGATCAAGGTCGCGCAAGGGGCCAAGCCCGGTGAGGGCGGGCAGTTGCCGGGGATGAAGGTCACGAAGCTGATCGCGCGGCTGCGGCATTCGACGGAAGGTGTCACGCTGATTTCCCCGCCGCCGCATCACGATATCTACAGTATCGAGGATCTGGCGCAGCTGATCTATGACCTCAAGCAGATCAACCCCACCGTGAAGGTGACGGTCAAGCTGGTGGCGCAGTCGGGTGTCGGCACGATTGCCGCCGGTGTGGCCAAGGCCAAGGCGGATGTGATTCTGATTTCGGGGCATAATGGCGGCACCGGGGCGTCGCCGGCCACGTCGATCAAATATGCCGGGCTGCCGTGGGAAATGGGCCTGACCGAGGCGCATCAGGTGCTGAGCATGAACAACCTGCGCGAGCGGATCACGCTGCGCACCGATGGCGGGTTGCGCACCGGGCGCGATATCGTCATGGCGGCGATGATGGGGGCCGAGGAATACGGGATCGGCACCGCTGCGCTGATTGCCATGGGGTGCATCATGGTGCGGCAGTGTCAGAGCAACACCTGTCCGGTGGGGGTCTGCACGCAGGATGAGGATTTGCGCGCCAAGTTCACCGGCAATGCCGAAAAGGTGGTGAACCTGATCACCTTCTACGCGCAGGAGGTGCGGGAGTTGCTGGCGAGCATCGGGGCGCGCAGCCTTGATGAGGTGATCGGGCGGGCGGATCTGCTGACGCAGGTCAGCCGTGGCTCGGCGCATCTTGATGATCTCGACCTCAATCCGATGCTGATCACCGTGGATGGGGCGAAGGACATTCGCTATGACCGCAACCGCCCGCGCAACGAGGTGCCTGACACGCTGGACGCGGAAATCGTGCGCGATGCACAGCGGTTCCTGAATGACGGCGAGAAGATGCAGCTGCATTACGCGGTGCAGAACACCGACCGGACGGTGGGCACGCGGGTGTCGAGCCATATCGTGCGGAAATTCGGGATGCGTAATGCGCTGCAACCGGATCACCTGACGGTGAAGCTGACCGGCAGCGCCGGGCAGTCGCTGGGGGCATTCGCCGCGCCGGGCCTGAAGATCGAGGTCAGTGGCGACGCCAATGACTATGTCGGCAAGGGCCTGTCGGGCGGCACAATCGTGGTGCGCCCGCCGATGGCAAGCCCGCTGGTAGCGGCCGAGAACACGATCATCGGCAATACGGTGCTTTATGGGGCGACCGATGGCTATCTCTTTGCTGCGGGCCGTGCCGGTGAACGTTTTGCGGTGCGCAATTCGGGAGCCAAGGTGGTGATCGAGGGCTGCGGCTCCAACGGGTGTGAATACATGACCGGCGGTGCGGCGGTGATCCTGGGTGAGATCGGGGCCAATTTCGGCGCGGGCATGACCGGCGGGATGGCCTATGTCTATGATCCTGACGACCGCGCGGAAACGCTGGTCAATGGCGAGACATTGGTGAGTTGCCCTGTATCAGAGCCGCATTGGGAGGCCGAGCTGAAAGGTCTGATCGAGCGGCACGTGGCCGAGACCGGATCGCAGCGCGGGCAGGATATCCTGCAATACTGGGACCTTGAGAAGGATCGCTTCGTGCAGTTCTGCCCGAAGGAAATGCTCGACAAGCTGGAGCATCCGCTGGGCACGCGTGCGGAGGCTGTTCCGGCGGAATGAGGCGGACGCGTTGCGAGTGACAAGCAGGGACGGGTTTTCCGTCCTTGCCTGCTGCGTTACTTTTGGCCGCGCAGGTATGTGCCGGGGCTGACCCGCCCCGTCCTTGCGTGCCGCGCATAGCCGAGAGGAGAACGATCCCGTGTCTGACCTGCTGATCATTGCCTTCGAGACATCTGACGGGGCCTTTGAGCTTGACGCGCATCTTCGTGGATTGCGCCGCCTGCAAAAGCTGGAGACGCAAGACATAAAGGTGGCGACCCGCGACGAGACCGGCGCGGTAGAGCTTCACGGGCCTGCCAATGTGCCGGCGATGCAGGTGGTCGGCGGCACGATTTGGGGTCTGGTTCTGGGGGCGGCCTTTCTGGTGCCTGTAGCGGGTGCCGTGGCCGGGGCCGCGACGGGCGCGATTGTGGGACAGGCTCGTGATCCCGGCGTGGACAGCGGATTTCTGAAAGAGATCGCAGAGAAATTGCCAAAGGGTGGTTCGGCGCTTTGCCTGCTGGTGCGCGACATGGATACGGATGCTCTGCTGGAGGAGATTGCCGCCTTTCCCGAGACGGGCCATTTGATCCAGTCGCCGCTTGACGGGGAAGAGGAGGACCGGCTCCGGGGCTTGATTGAGACCGGTAAAACCGAGTGATGACGATCAAGTGAGCACGCGCCCGGAGGCTGTTCCGGCGGAATAGGGTCTGATGAGGGCCGGATCCTTTCAAAGGATCCGGTTCGTTTTCTTTTCAAGAAAACGGGCCCGAGCGTGCCAAACCTGTTTTGCCGCACGCATCCGGCGGCTATAGCTAGGCCATGGCACGGGCGCGCACATCATCCCGATCGACGCGAAAGGATCGCATCCGACCGCTGCGCTGGCTGCGGCGATGGGCGGTGTATTACGTGCTGCTCTCGGCGCTGATCGTGACAGGGGTGATCGCCGCGCACCGGATCATCGAGCCGCCGCGCACCTATTTCATGGGACAGGAAGAGCGGCGATTGGGGCGGATCGGCCATGAGTGGGTGCCGATGGCGCGGATCGCGCCGGTGATGGCACGCTCGCTGGTGGCGGCGGAGGATGCCAATTTCTGCCAGCACTGGGGCTTTGACATGGGAGCCATTCGCACTGCGATTGCCGAAGGGTCGGGACGCGGGGCCTCGACGTTGAGCCAGCAGGTCGTGAAGAATGTCTATCTCTGGCACGGGCGCAACTGGGCGCGCAAGGCGCTGGAGGCGGTGATGACCCCGGTGGTCGAGACGCTGTGGCCGAAGCGGCGGATCGTCGAGGTCTATCTCAACGTGGCCGAGTTCGACGCGGGCGTGTTTGGCGTCGAGGCGGCGGCGCGGCATTACTTCGGCGTGAGCGCTGCCGATCTGAGCGCGGTGCAGGCCGCAAGGCTGGCCGCCGTGCTGCCCGACCCCAAGGATCGTTCGGCCAAATCCCCGAGTGCTGCGCTGCGCAAGCGCGCGGCCAGCATCATGGACGGGGCGGCGACGATTGACCGGGATGGGCGCGCGGCCTGTTTCGAGGATTGAAAATCGGCCATAAAGGAGGCATGGAGGAGCGGTTCCCGTTTCCCGAGGTAGTCTGACGATGGCCAAGCTCTATCACGTTCCCCTCTCACCGTTCTGCCGCAAGGTGCGGCTGAGCCTTGCGGAGAAGAAGATCGAATGCGAACTGGCCGAGGAACGCTATTGGGAACAGGACCCGGATTTCCTGCGTCGCAATCCGGCGGGCAAGGTGCCGGTGCTGAAGATCGACGGCAAGACCATGGCCGAAAGCGCGGCGATCTGCGAATATCTGGAAGAGAAGTATCCCGAACCGGCACTGATGCCGAAAAGCGCCGAATCGCGCTACGAGGTGCGGCGGCTGGTGGCGTGGTTCGATGACAAGTTTCATCACGAGGTGACCTCGAAGCTGCTTTATGAGCGGGTCAACAAGAAGGTGATGAAACAGGGCTTTCCCGACAGTCGCAACGTCAAGGACGGCGCGCGGGCGATCAAGTATCACCTCGATTACATGGCCTGGCTGCTGGATCACCGGCGTTGGCTGGCGGGTGATGTGATGACGCTGGCGGATTTCGCGGCGGCCGCGCATCTGTCGGCGCTGGATTACATCTCGGATGTGGACTGGCATCGCAGCGAGGCGGTCAAGGACTGGTATGCCAAGATCAAGTCGCGCCCGGCGTTCCGGGGGATATTGGCGGATCAGGTGTCCGGGTTTCCGCCACCGGCGCATTATGCTGATCTGGATTTCTAGCCTGGGGGCGCTGCCCCCGTCGCCGCAGGCGGCGACTCCCCCGGAGTATTGGCGGGCAAGATGAATAACGGGCTGAAACAGAGACTGGTTGCGCAGGCGCGGGCCGAGGGGTTCGATGCCTGTCGGCTGTGTCGCCCGTGGGATGTGGGCCATGTTCCGGAGCGGCTGGCGGCGTTTCTGGAGCAGGGCTATCACGGGCAGATGAGCTGGCTGGAGGAGCGCGCCCGTTGGCGGGGTGCGCCGGAAGTGCTCTGGCCCGAGGCGCGGACGGTGATCGTGCTCGGCGAAAGTTATACGCCCGAAGAGGACCCGCTGGCGGGGCTGGCGCGGCGCGATCGGGGCAATGTCTCGGTCTATGCGCGCGGGCGCGATTATCACGATACGGTCAAGAAGCGGCTGAAGCGGCTGGCGCGCTGGCTGATCGCCGAGGCGGGCGGCGAGGTGAAGGTGTTCGTCGATACGGCCCCCGTGCCCGAGAAGCCGCTGGGCGAGGCGGCGGGGCTGGGCTGGCAGGGCAAGCATACCAATCTGGTGAGCCGCGATCTGGGCAGCTGGTTCTTTATCGGGTCGGTGTTCACGACGCTGGATATCGAGACTGATCCGGCGGAAATCGACCATTGCGGGTCGTGTCGGGCCTGTCTGGATATCTGCCCGACGGATGCCTTTCCGGCCCCGTATCAACTGGATGCGCGGCGCTGCATTTCCTATCTGACGATCGAGCATAAGGGGCCGGTCGATGAGGCGCTGCGACCCTTGTTGGGCAATCGGATCTATGGCTGTGACGATTGCCTGGCGGTTTGTCCGTGGAACAAGTTCGCGGTGGAGGCGCGGGAGGTGAAGTATCACGCGCGCGATGATCTTGTGGCGCCGAAGCTGGCGGAGTTGGCGGCGCTGGACGATGCCGGGTTCCGGGCGCGGTTCTCTGGCAGTCCGATCAAGCGGATCGGGCGCGACCGGTTCCTGCGCAACGTGCTCTATGCGATCGGCAATTCGGGGGATGTGTCGTTGCGTGCGGTGGCGCAGGGGCATTGCGAAGACGCGGATGAGGCGGTGGCCGATGCGGCGCGTTGGGCGGTCAAGCGACTGGATCGTGACGCAAACAGGCTGGAATAGCGCGGGAAACCCGGTACACCGCTGGCAAGGCGGAACGGGAGTGCGGACGCATGGCATTGGCTCTGGGCGTGGATACGGGCGGCACCTATACGGATGCCATGCTCATTCGGGATGAGCGCGAGGTGGTGGCGAGCGCCAAGGCGCTGACCACGCGGCATGATCTGGCGGTGGGAATTGGTGCTGCGGTTGAGGCGGTGCTGGCTGCGAGCGGTGTGGATGTGGCCGAGATCGGGTTGGCGTCGCTGTCGACGACGCTGGCGACGAATGCGCTGGTCGAGGGTCAGGGCGGGCGCGTGGGGCTGGTCTATATCGGGTTTCGTGCGGCGGATTTGCAGGCGCATGGACTGGCCGAGGCCTTGGGCGGTGATCCGGCGCTGGTGATAAGCGGCGGGCATAGCCATGCCGGGAGTGAGGCGGCAGCACTGGATCATGAGGCGCTTTTGGCATGGTTAGAGACTGATCCTGGCGCGTCGGCCTATGCGGTGGCGTCGCTCTTCGCCACCCGCAACCCGGCGCATGAGCTTGCGGCGGCGGCGATGATCCGTGAGATCACCGGTAAGCCGGTGAGCCTGTCGCACCACCTGTCGGCCAAGCTGAACGGGCCGAAACGGGCGTTGACGGCGCTGCTCAATGCGCGGCTGATCGCGATGATCGCGCGGCTGATTGACCGCGCGGAGGGCAAGCTGCGCGATCTCGGTGTGACCGCGCCCTTGATGGTGGTGCGTGGCGACGGGGCCCTGATCAGTGCCGAGCAGGCGCGGGAACGGCCCATCGAGACGATCCTGAGCGGGCCTGCGGCGAGCATAGTGGGAGCGCGCTGGATGACCGGGGCGGATCATGCGCTGGTGTCGGATATCGGCGGCACGACGACCGATGTGGCGGTGCTGAGGAACGGGCGGCCTGCGATTGACCCGCAAGGCGCGCGAGTGGGACCGTGGCGCACCATGGTCGAGGCGGTGGCGATGCGCACCTTCGGTCTTGGCGGTGACAGCGAGGTGCATGTGCAGGATGCCGGATTGCAGGGCGGCGTGACCCTTGGCCCGCGCCGGGTGGTGCCGGTGAGCCTGATGGCGATGGAGGCGGGTGCGGCGGTGCATGCCGCGCTGGAGGAACAGCTGCGCGCGAGCGCACCGGGGGAGCATGACGCGCGGTTTGTGCGGGCGGTGCCGGGGATTGAGGCCGGGGGACTGGGCGAGCGAGAAACGACGCTTTTGGGCCGGATCAGAGACGATATCATACCGGTGGGCAAGATTTTGCGGTCGCGGATGGACAGTGCGGCGCTGGCGCGGTTGGTGCGGCGCGGGCTGGTGCAGGTGGCCGGGGTCACGCCGTCGGATGCGAGCCATGTTCTGGGGCGGCAGGCAGGCTGGGACGGCGAGGCCGCGCGGATGGCGTTGGAGGTCGTGGCGCGCAAGCGGACGGGATCGGGCAACCGGCTGGCGCAGGGGGCGGAGCAACTGGCGCGGATGATCGTGGACCGGCTGACGCATCAGACGAGTTTGGCCTTGTTAGAGACTGCTTTTGCCGAAGATGATGTGGAGTTTGACCTGCCGCCCGAGATGCTTGCGGCGCATGTCCTGATGCAGAAGGGGCTGGACCGGCATCACGGGCTGGTGCGTCTCGACAGCGGGCTGGGCGTGCCGGTGGTGGGGCTGGGGGCCTCTGCCGGATGTTATTACCCGGCTGTGGGTGCGCGACTGGGCTGTCAGATGATCCTGCCGGAGCATGCCGGGGTGGCGAATGCCATTGGGGCCGTTGTCGGGCGCGTGACGATCCGGCGGGGAGGCACGGTCACGTCACCGTCGGAGGGCAAATACCGGGTGCATCTGGAGAGCGGGCCGGAGGATTATGCGGGCTCTGACGCGGCGATGGACGCGCTGGAGGCGGCGCTGAGCGCCGAGGCGCGGGCGGAGGCCGAGGCCGCGGGGGCGGTGGATATCCACGTTACCGCACGCCGCGAAGTGAAAGAGGCACATGCCGAGGCGCGGCGGGTGTTTCTGGAGGCCGAGATCGTGGTCGAGGCGAGCGGGCGACCGCGTATCGCGGGCTGAGAGCGCGGGTCAGCCGCCCGGGCGCAGGCCGGAACGCCAGACACGCCGGTCGAAGATGACCTTGGCGAGTGCGATCAGGGCAAGCAGGCAGAGCATGATCTTGGAGAGTGTTTCCATCGTGCCCTGGATCAGCAGTGCATGCACGACCGTGCCGGTCACGATCATCAGCACGGTGCCGGTATGGGCAAGCCGCCAGCTGCGCAGGCGCCAGGGCCAGCGGCGGCGGATGAGCCCCAGGAGGGCGGCGAGAAACACCATCCACATCGCGATCACGCCCCAGGCCGAGAACGGGGTGGGCGAGGTGAAGGTCAGGGCGTCGACGACATCGGGTGGGCTGGTGATCCAGAGGCCCGCGACATGGACGATCACCATGACCAGGAGGAGCGTGCCGACGATGCGATGCAGGCGGCGTCGCCGGGTTTGCGAGAGGCCGGGCAGGTAGCCGCCAATCAGCAAGGGCTGCAGCAGGATCAGGACGAGGCCCATGACCCCGGCGAACCCGGCCGCGATATAGACCGGGCTGCGCCAGGCCAGAAGCGGGCTCTGACCGGCGGCGATGAGCGGGATAGCGGCGGCCAGCAGAAGTGCGCCCCAGATCAGGAGGGTCCGGATATGCGGGATGCCTGTCACGCGCCGACGATCAGGCGGGTTGCAGGACGAAATGCGCCTCGAGGCTGGTGTCGTTCGCACTGGGCATCACGGGGCGGAGGAACACAGTCTCGAAGTCGCCGCTGTCATAGGCGAGATGGCCGTGGGGCTGGCCGAAGGCTGGCACGATCTGGGGCATTTCAAGCCGGAACACACCGTTTTCGTCGGTGAGCGTCGCGCCGTGGCTGTGCGGATCGCGTTCGTGGCCTTCGGTGGTATGAGCCCAGATCTGGATGCGCTGACCGGGCAGCGGCGCGCCGTCACCGGCGCGACGCACGGTGCCGGTCATCCAGAAGCCGCCGCCGCCGATCCGGTCGACGATGGGCGCATCGGGAAGGTAGTTGTTCGCGCCGCCGCGCATGGTGCGGGTGGGGTCGAGCCCTGCCGCGCGGGCGGGCACGATCAGGCCGGAGGCTGCGCCCCCGGCGATGGCACATCCGGCGGCGACAAAGGCGCGGCGCGTGAAGAAGCTGGTCGGCATGTCGCGTCCTTTCTTCGGGTTGAGAGTGACTTGCGTATGCTGCGCGGAACATAGCACATCATCCGCCGATTCCGAGCGATTGCCGTGCAAAACCGGCAATCGGGCGCTCACAGACCGGGGCCGTGTGCTTGGGTGAACCGCGCTCCGGGGCTGAAACGCGCCAATTGGGAAGTTGTTATGCCTGAAATGGTCTTCGAAGAGATCAAGGGGCCTGAAAGGGATTTCGGATAGGGTCAGAACGGCAAGTAGGGCGGTTTCAAACGGTCGTTCTAGGCGCTTGCGATAAAGGACCGATGAGGGCCCTGAGCCATGCTGACATGCCTTGGTTCCCCGGCCCGATACGTTTGCCTCTCGCCGTCGATCAGCTCTTGTTCATAGCTGAAGACCTCGGCAGCACCGATCACGAGGCTTCGTGACACATGGCCGGGACAGGTGATGCCACGGGCCGCGATATCTCGCCGGGTGAGGGATATTAATCCTGTGCAGGCCGCGGTGCCCCGCCGAGGGCCGTTTCGATCACCCCCGTGGCCATTTCCTTGGCGACCTGCGCCGCTTCGGGCATGCCGCGCACCTGCGCGGTGGCGATCGCCCCTTCCTTGAGCAGGGCCAGTTGCTCGGCCAGAT
>Ga0209943_1001954_pt1 | contig 11785 bp, 11 predicted proteins | sample SalPonR1_B_D2_MG_FD_185698 | JGI IMG/M metagenome (GOLD analysis project Ga0209943, IMG submission 185698) | Salt pond soil microbial communities from South San Francisco under conditions of wetland restoration - Salt Pond MetaG R1_B_D2_MG... ... | reverse complement strand
CTCGAGAATCGCCAGCTGGCGCGCGGTGTTGACCAGGTGGTCCTCGCCGCGCAGCACGTGGGTGATCCCCATGAGCGCGTCATCCACCGTGTTACTGAAGAGAAAGCCGGGGGCGCCGCCGCTGCGGGCCAGCACGAAGTCGGCGACCTCGGTGGCCGGCAGCGAGCGGGGGCCGCGCACCAGGTCGTCCCAGCTGATCTGGCCGCGCTCAGGCGCGGCGAAGCGGATCGCCGGCATCTGGCCGGCGTTGCGGCGGCGGACGACCTCCTGGTGCGGCAGCTCGGCCCATGCGCGGTCGTAGCGGGGCGGCAGACCGCGGCGACGGAGCTCTTCGCGGCGCTGCCGGAGCTCGTCCTCGGTGCGGTAGCAGGTATAGGCGTGGCCGCTCTCGGCGAGCCGGCCAAGGTATTCGCGGTAGATCTCGCCGCGCTCGGATTGGCGGAAGGGTCCCTCGGGCGCCGGCCGGTCGGGGCCGCCGTCCCAGTCGAGACCGAACCAGGCCAGGTCGGCCAACTGCCTGTGGAGGTCGCCCTCGCCCTCGCGGGCCGCGTCGGTGTCCTCCGAGCGCAGCAGGAAGCGGCCGCCGGCGCCGCGCGCATAGCACCAGTTGAACAGCGCCGTGCGGAGGTTGCCCGCGTGCAGGCGACCCGTGGGACTGGGAGCAAATCGGGTGACGATCGACATAAGACCGCAATGGTACCGTGATGCAGAAATAGGGACACTCCCCATTTCCGGTAAAATGGGGATTGGCCCCATTTTCAAGGAACCGACCATGCGTCCCATTCTCTCCGCGATCGCGCTCGCTCTCGTGGCTGCCCCGGCCGGCGCCGACGACCCCGGCAGCAAGGCCCCGAAGGTCGAACTGGTCACCACGCACGGCTCGATGGTCCTGGAACTCGATCCCGTGAAAGCCCCGGTCACCACGGAAAACTTCCTGCGCTACGTGCGCGACGGCCACTACGACGGGATCATCTTCCACCGCGTCATCCCCGGCTTCATGATCCAGGGCGGCGGCTACGAGGCGGACTACAGCGAACGCCCGACCCGCGAGCCCATCGAGAACGAGTCGCAAAACGGCCTGTCGAACGAGCGCGGCACGATCGCCATGGCCCGCACCAGCAACCCGAACTCGGCCTCCGCGCAGTTCTTCATCAACCTGGTGGACAACGAGCGCCTGGACGGCGCGCCGGGCCGCTGGGGCTATGCTGTTTTCGGCCGCCTCACCGAAGGCTTCGACACGCTGGACAAGATCGGCGGCGTGGCCACCGGTCGCGGCGGGCCCTTCCCCACTGATGTGCCGCAGGCACCGGTGATCATCGAGAAAGCGCACGTGATCGAGGCCGACTGAGGCCCTCGCCGTGACCACGCTGTTCATCTCGGACCTGCACCTCGACCCGGCGCGCCCGGACATCACCACCCAGGCGCTCGAGTTCCTCGAGACCGGGACGCGGGACGCCGAGGCGCTCTACATCCTCGGCGACCTGTTCGAGGCGTGGGTGGGCGACGACGATCCCGAGCCCGAGAAGCGCCGGGTCATCGCCGCACTCCGACGGCTCACCGACGGCGGGTTGCCGTGCTTTTTCATGCACGGCAACCGCGATTTCCTGGTCGGCGAAGGCTTTGCGGCGGACAGCGGCTGCAAGCTGTTGACCGACCCCACCATCGTCCAGATGTACGGCACGCCGGTGATCCTGATGCATGGCGACACCCTGTGCACCGACGACCATGAGTACCAGGCCTTCCGCGCGATGGTCCGCAACCCCGACTGGCAACGCGGCATGCTGGCCCGGCCACTGGCGGAGCGCGTGGCGCTGGCACAGCAGATGCGAGAGGCCAGCAGCGCGAGCATGGCCGGCAAGTCCATGGAGATCATGGACGTCAACCAGGCGGCGGTGGAGGCCACCATGCGCGAACACGGCGTGTACACGATGCTGCACGGCCACACTCACCGCCCTGCCGTGCATCGTTTTGAGCTGGACGGCCACGAGGCCGTGCGCATCGTGCTGGGCGACTGGTACACGCAAGGCAGCGTGCTCAGCTGGGATGAGGACGGCTACGTGCTCCGGACGCTGGAGCGCTGAAGGGCGTTGCCGGGGCGTTGTGCCTCGGAGGTCAGGGGTTGACTGCGGCGGGTTGGTGTCATGCGACGGCGCAGCGTCCGGGGGACGTCATGGATCACTCGAGGGCATCTCATTAACCGAGAGGGATCCATGACGGCGCCCGGGCGCGGTCCACCCTGCCAATGATGACGGCGCCCGGCCGCGGCGCATCCCGCACCCGGGCGCGTCGTCAGGCCGCAACCCCGGGTGGCCCCGACGCCGTCGGCGGCCCGCTGTGAAAGCGCAACTCCGTGTCCGGCTCGATGGCCAGGCGGTTCTCGACTTCCCTGATCGCGTCGATGCGCGCGTCCAGCCCGTCGCCGGCGAAGCGGCGCGCGAGGTCCAGGTAATGCCAGAAATGACGAGCTTCCGATGCCAGCAATCCAGCGTAGAAGCGCCCCAGCTCATCGTCCAGGCGCGGCGTCAGGAGCGCAAAGCGCTCGCATGAACGCGCTTCGATGAAGGCGCCCACGATGAGCCGGTCGATGAGCCGGCCTGGCTCGTCCTTGCGCAGGGTGTCGGCCAGCCCGGCGGCATAGCGCGACGCCGGCACGCGACGCCACTCGATGCCGCGCAGCCGCATGTGGCGACGGACCTGCTCGAAGTGCCGCAGCTCCTCGCGCGCGAGTCGCGACAACCGCTCGCTGAGCAACTCGTGCTCTTCATAGCGAAACAGCATTGCCAGGGCCGTGGATGCCGCTTTCTTTTCGCAGTTCGCGTGATCGACGAGCATCAGCGGCAAGGCATCGGTGGCCGCGGCGGCATCGACCCAGGACGCGGGCGTGGGGGCGCCGAGGAACTCGGCCAGTTCTGCGGGAATCGCGGCCATGACTGTCAGCACCCTCCATGGAAATGGGGATTGGCCCCATTTTTAATAGGGATTGGCCCTATTTAAATGGGGCCAATCCCCTTTTTATCAGGCTCGCGGGCGGCGCGGTATCAGGGAGAACGCGGATCAGCGGCTGCGGCAGCCGGCGAGGCGAGCCGGGCGCGCAGCGGATTCACGGCGTCCAGCACGGCGCGGGCCGAAGGCGGGCGCTCGGCGGGATCGACGGCCATCATGCGCGCCAGCAGGGGCTGGCAAGCGGATAGCGCCGGCGGCAGCTCGGGCCGCGGCGCGTGGCAGTGCTTCTGGATAATCGCCATGGGCGAGCCGGCAACGTAGGGCTTCCGGCCGGTGAGCATCTCGTGGAACACCACGCCGAGACTGTAGATATCGGCCCGCTCGTCCACGGGCGCGCCCTCGCCCTGCTCGGGACTCATGTAATAGGGCGTGCCGAAGATCTCGCCCAGGCGACTCAGCTCGGCCGAGGCGTCGCGCAGCTTGGCGACGCCGAAATCGATCAGCGCCAGGCTGCCGTCCGCGCGCAGCATGATGTTGGCCGGCTTGAGATCGCGGTGCAGCACGCCCACGTCGTGGATCGCCTCCAGCGCGGCCGCGACTTGCGCCAGCGCATCCAGCGCCTCCAACTGCGGCAGACCCGTGCCGATGTGCTCGCCGAACTGGCCGCCGGCGAAGTACTCCATGGCGATGTAGGCCATGTCGTCGGCGATGCCCAGGTCGAAGATCTGCACCACGCTGGGATGCCGGATGCCGGAGACGACCTGGTACTCGCGCAGGAAACGCTCCAGCGGAATCTGCGTCTCCACTCGGTCGGGCACCTGGCGGAACACCTTCACCACCACCAGCCGTTCGCCGCGAATCTTCTCGACGAGATGCACCGAGGCGGTCGCGCCGGTGCCGAGCGTCTCGAGAAACCGGTAACCCTTGAGTTGCAGCCCGGGCGCCACCTTGGCGACTTGGCCCCCGGGCGACTGATTATTTCGCGACTGGCCATCTCGCGACTGGCCATCTCGCGACTGGCCACCCCGCAGCTGGCCGCCATGCGCCGAAGAACGCCGCCCGCGCCGCAGCGCCTCGCGCATCACGCGGCCGATGTGCGCCTGGCTGCTGGGTCCCTTGGCAAGATAATCGTCAGCGCCCGCCTTGAGCGCGCGCACCGCGACCTCCTGGTCACCCTGCGGCGAGAGAAACACCACGGCGGGGCAGTCCGGCCCGGACTTGAGTTCGGCGAGCAGCGCCAGGCCGTTCCGCCCGGCGAGTTCGTGACCGATGAACAGCAGGTCCCAGTCGCCGGGCGCGAAGTCCTCGGGCAGCGGGTTGCCGCCGGCGGGATCGTGAGCGGTGATGCGAGCGTCGGGCTGAGCCGCGGCGAGGTGATGGCCGAGCCAGGCGCGGTAATCGCAATGGTCGTCGATGATCAGGATGCGCGCCGGCACGAGCCTTCAGAGCACTTCCACGGCCGTCGGCGCGCCGGCGTTCTTGCTGTCGCGCATGGCCTTGGCCTCGTCGGCCCGCGCAAGCTCGATCTTGCGCAGGTACGCATCGGTCACGTCGCCCGCGAGGTATTCGCCGGAGAAGCAGGACGTGTCGAACTCCCTGATATCGGCATTGTGGTACTGCACAGCGCTCACCAGGTCTTCCAGGGTCTGGTAGATCAGCCAGTCGGCGCCGATCAGCTTCTCCACTTCCGCCTCGGTGCGGCCATGGGCGATCAGCTCGCCGGCCGCCGGCATGTCGATGCCGTAGACGTTCGGATAACGCACCGGCGGCGCCGCGGACGCGAAGTAGACTTTGTTTGCGCCGGCCTCGCGCGCCATGTCGATGATTTGTCGCGAGGTGGTGCCGCGCACGATGGAATCGTCCACCAGCAGCACGTTCTTGTTGCGGAATTCCAGGTCGATGGCGTTCAGCTTGCGGCGCACCGATTTCTCGCGCAGCGTCTGGCCCGGCATGATGAAGGTACGCCCGATGTAGCGGTTCTTGATGAAACCCTCGCGATACTTCACCCCGAGCCGGTGAGCCAGCGGCAAGGCGCTGGTGCGGCTGGTGTCGGGCACGGGGATGACCACGTCGATGTCGTGGTCGGGTCGTTGCGCGATGATGCGGTCGGCGAGCGTCTCGCCCATGCGCAGGCGGGCCTTGTAGACCGAGATGTCGTCGATGATCGAGTCCGGGCGCGCGAAGTACACGTACTCGAATATGCAGGGACTGCGCCGGTCGGCCGGGACGCACTGGCGGGCATGCAGGCGGCCGTCCAGGTCGATGAACACCGCTTCCCCCGGCAGGACATCGCGCAGGAATGTGAATCCGGCGATGTCCAGCGCGACGCTTTCCGAGGCGATCATGTGCTCGCGCTTGCCGTCCAGGTCGCGGTAGCCGACCACCAGCGGGCGGATGCCGCTGGCGTCGCGCAGTCCGACGACGCCGGACTGCATCACCAGCGCGACGATGGCATAACCGCCCTGGCAGCGCCGGTAGATCCCCTCGGCCGCGCGGAACACTTCTTCGGCGCCCGGCTGCTCACCATTGGCCAACTCCAACTCGTGGGCGAACACGTTCAGCAGCACCTCGGAATCCGAGGTGGTGTTCAGGTAGCGATGGTCCTCGCGGATGACCTGCTCGGCCAGCGCCTCGGCATTGGTCAGGTTGCCGTTGTGCGCCAGGCAGACGCCGTAGGGGGAGTTGGTGTAGAAGGGCTGCGCCTCGTCGCGGCTGGCGGTGCCCGCCGTGGGGTAGCGGCAATGCCCGATGCCCATCTGGCCGCTGAGCTTCAGCATGTGGCGGCGCTGGAAAACGTCGCGCACCAGCCCGTTGTTCTTCCGGATATGAATTCGGTCGTCCGCGGTAACGATTCCGGCCGCGTCCTGGCCGCGGTGTTGCAGCACCGTAAGCGCGTCATAAAGGACCTGGTTGACCGTACCGCCGCCGACGATCCCCACGATTCCGCACATAGTCTGCTTACTCCGCCATGATTTCGCCGAGCTCGTCCAGCCCGGCATTGAGGTATTCACGCAATATACTGGTCAGTTCCGCCGTGCGCGGCACGATCACGGAATCCTCCCACCAGGCTTCCCGGTCCATCTCCAGCGCCTGGAAGACGATCACCAGGACACCGATCACCAGCACGCCGCGCGCCGCGCCGAAGACCATGCCGAGCGCCCGGTCGGTACCGCTCAGGCCGCTCTTGTGCACCAGCAGCACCACCAGCCGGGCGACGACCTCGGCGGCCAGCAGCACGCCGACGAACATCACCACGCGTCCCAGCCACAACTTGAGCGCAGGAGAACTGACCGAGGCCAGCACCGGGTCAAGCACGCCGGAAAAGCGCCAGGCCAGCCACAACGCGAGACCCCAGCCCACCACCGACAGCGCCTCGCGAAAGAAACCGCGGAAGAAACCGATGCCCACCGAGACGGCAAAAGCCCCCAGCAGAATGTAATCGACGATCACCATGTCCGGTGTACCCCCACCCTCAGTCCGCCGCCTGCACGACACGCGCGCCCGAGTGCCCCGCGGCGCGCAGCCGTGCGAGGAGCTTTTCCGCGTCGGCACGCGTCGCGGCCGGCCCGACGCGGACACGGTGCATGGTGCCGGCGTCGGTCGCCACGCGCGACACGAAGGCATCGAAGTCCGCCGCGGCGAGCTGGGCCCGCAGCGCCCGGGCATTGTCCGCCTGCGAGAAGCTGCCCACCTGCACGGCCCAGTCCCCGTCGGCATCCGCCGGATCAGGCGCCTGGCGGGCCGGTCTTTCCTCGCTGGGCTGGACCGCCTGCGTCGCGGGGCGCGGCGGCGGCTGGCTGGGCTGTTCCGACGCGGCGTCGCGCCCGGGCTCGATCGGCGGCGACAGGGCCGGGTCTCCGGCCGGGCGCCGCACGACGCCGCTCGGCTGCGGCGAGGCCGCTTCGGCTTCGTCCTGCGCTTTTTTGCCGACCTGCACGGGCGGACCGGCCGCCGGATCGAGAGGAATCGAGTAGACGCGTCCGGGCGACTCCCCGGAAGGGAGTTCCAGGGTGCGTTCCACGGGCTGGGGCGCCTGCGCGGGGCCATCCAGCAGCCAGGGGATCACGATGATCCCGAGGGCCACAATGACCGTGGCGCCGACGATTCGCTCCTTCAGGTGACGATTCATATTGCCAGGGTCGAGACGCCGCCCGGCGCTATCGTGGCTGGGACCCGGAGTATACCCCAAGCCACTCCAGCGCCGGGCCCACCGCGTGGAAAGATCCGCACACCAGCACCCGCTCGCCGGTGCGCGCCGCCGCCTGCGCTGCCTGGCAGGCGGCGGTCACCGAGTCTGCCGCCTCCACCGGCGTGCCCACCCCCGCCCGCAACCGCTCTGCCAGGGCCGCTCCGCTCAGCCCGCGCGGCGAGTCCACCGACCCGGCGAACCAGCGATCGACCTGTCCGTCCAGCGCCCGGCCGATGGCCGCCGCATCCTTGTCCTCCAGCATGCCGACCACGGCCAGGGTGCGGCCGGCCACCGGCGTGGCCGCCAGCGCGCCTGCCAGCACCGCCGCGCCGTCCGGGTTGTGCGCCACGTCCAGCCACCACTCGACCGCGCCGGTCACGCGCTGCAGCCGGCCGGGCAGTCGCAGGCTGGCCAACGCATGCGCGACAGTCGCGCCCTCCAGCGGGTAAAGCGCATCGAAGGCCGCGAGCGCGCAGGCGGCGTTGTCCAGCAATGCGGGCGCACCCAGCACCGCTCGCGGCAGGCCGGCCAGTTCGCGGCGCGCATTGCGCCAGCGCCAGCCGGCGCCATCCGCCGACCAGTCGAAATCCCGCCCCAGGCGCAGCGCCTCTTCGCCGGCGGCGCGCAGCAGGGTCTCGGGCGGAACGCGGTCACCGATGACCGCCGGCCGGCCGGCGCGGAAGATGCCGCCCTTCTCGCGGCCAATGCTTTCGCGGTCCGGCCCCAGCCATTCCTGGTGGTCCAGTCCCACGGAGGTGACCACCGCCACCTGGGGGTCCACGGCGTTGACCGCGTCCAGCCGGCCGCCCAGCCCGACCTCCAGCAGCACCAGCTGCACGCCCCGGCGCCGGAAAATCTCCAGCGCCGCGACCGTGCCGAACTCGAAGTAACTCAGGCTGGTGTCGCCGCGGGCGCGCTCCACCGCCTCGAAGGCCGCGACCAGCGCCGCGTCGTCGACTTCGCGGCCGTCCACGCGCACGCGCTCGTTGTAGCGCAGCAGGTGGGGCGAGGTGTAGGCGCCGACGGACAAGCCGCCCTCGAGCGCCAGCGCCTCGAGCACGGCGACACAGCTGCCCTTGCCGTTGGTTCCGCCCACCGTGATGACGCGCGCGGCCGGGCGCGCCAGGTCCATGGCCTCGAGCACCGCCTGGACGCGCTCCAGGCCCAGCTCGATCTCCGTCGGGTGAAGCCCGGCCTGCCATTCCAGCCAGGCCTCAAGGCTGCGGCGCGCCAAGACCGGATCAGCCCGGCTGCTGCAGCGGCCGCCCCGTCAGCATCGACAGAGACCGGGCGATGGTTTCGCGCATCTCGCGCCGGTCCAGGATCAGGTCCAGCGCCCCGTGCTTGAGCAGAAACTCGCTGCGCTGGAAACCCTCGGGCAGGGTCTCGCCCACCGTCTGCTGAATCACGCGCGGGCCGGCAAAGCCGATCAGCGCCTTGGGCTCGGCGATGTTGAGATCGCCCAGCATGGCGAGACTCGCCGACACGCCGCCGGTGGTCGGGTCGGTCAGCACGGACACGTAGGGCATGCCGGCGTCCGCCAGGCGCCGCAGCGTCGCGGCGGTCTTGCTCATCTGCAACAGCGAGTACAGCCCCTCCTGCATCCTGGCGCCACCGCTGGCCGAGAAGCAGATCAGCGGCATGCGCTCTTCCACGGCCGCGTCCGCCGCGCGGCGGAAACGCTCGCCCACCACGGCGCCCATCGAACCCCCCATGAAGCTGAACTCGAAGGCGCAGGCCGCCACGCGCAATCCCATCACCGCGCCGGTCATCGCCACCAGCGCATCCTGTTCGCCCGTGCTTTTCTGCGCCTGCGACAGGCGGTCGCGGTAGCGCTTGCTGTCGCGGAACTTCAAGGGATCTTCCGGCTGCAGCGCCTCGCCGAGTTCGCGTCCGGTACCGGCGTCCAGGAACAGCTTGAGCCGCATGCGCGCACCGATGCGCATGTGGTGGCTGCACTTCGGGCAGACGTGGCAGTTGCGCTCGACCTCCGGGCGGTAAAGCACAGCATCGCAGACCGGACACTTGGTCCACAGGCCCTCGGGCACAGACCGGGTGCGACCCTGGGTCCCGCCCTGGGTCTTGATCCGCGAAGGCATCAGCTTGTCGAACCAGTTCATGCGGCCCCCCTGGTGGCGCGGCATGGCGCCGCTCCGGGCGCGCCTGCCGAGCCCGGATGATAAACGAAAGCGCTCATGCGAGCGGACCCGGCCATTCGGGCGGCGGAGTATCCATCAGTGTGCCGTAGTCGACGCGCACCATGTAAAGGCCCTCGGCCGGTGCGGTCGCGCCCGCGCGGGCCCGCGCGCGTCCCGCCAGCACGTCCGCTACCCACGATTCGGGCCGGTCGCCGCGCCCCACCGCGGCCAGCGTGCCGGCGATGTTGCGCACCATGTGATGCAGGAAGGCGTTGGCGGTGACGTCGAGGCGGATGAAATCGCCCTGCCGGCGCAGCTCGAGACGCTGCATGCGGCGGATCGGCGTCTTCGACTGGCACTCGGCGGCGCGAAAGGCCGAGAAATCGTGCTCGCCCAGCAGCACACGGCTGGCCCGCTGCATGCTGGCTTCGTCCAGCGGGCGATGCACCCACCAGGCGCGGCGGCGCCACAGGGCGGAGCGCGTCTCGCGATTGAGAAACAGGTAGCTGTAACTGCGGCTGACGGCCGAGAAACGCGCGTGGAAGCCGTCCGGAGCCGCCCGCGCCCAGCGCAGGCACACGCCCGGCGGCAGCGCGGTATTGGCGCCGAGGACCCAGGAGCGCATGGAGCGCTCCGCGACCGTGTCGAAATGGGCGACCTGGCCGGTGGCGTGCACGCCGGAGTCGGTGCGTCCCGCGCCGACCACGCCCACCGGCTCGTCGGCGACTGCCGACAAGGCGCGTTCCAAGGCGGTCTGCGCGCTCGGACCGTCTTTCTGCATCTGCCAGCCGACCAGCTCGGCGCCGTCGTACTCCACGCCGATTGCGATGCGCCGGCGACCGGCCGCGGGCGCCCGTGCATTGCTCGTCGCCCGCAACGATTCGCCGTCAGTCACAGCGTGCTTCCCAGCAGGCAGGCCGCCACCCCCGCGGCAAGCAGGCCCCAGTCGCGCGTCCGGGGTTGCGCCAGGGACGGCAGGCTTGCGTCCTGGACCGGGCCGGCCGCGCCCCGCTCGATGTCGCGCACCAGCTCTGCAGCCGCATCCCCCCAGCCGGCAAAGGCTCGCTGGCCCTCGCGCCGGCCACCCGCCCGGGCGACGCGTTCGGCAGTCAGCGGCACGCTGTCCAGCGTCAAGGCGAGCCGGCGGGCAAAGGTCTCTATGTCGACGCCGGCGAGCGACAAGGGGCGAAGCAGCAGTACCAGCCCGGCGGCCATGCGGGGCGCACCGGTATGGCTGCGCAACAGTTCCACCGCCGCGACCAGCACCACGAGCACGCCGCTGCGCCGGAGCGCCGTATCGAGCTCGGACCACGAAGGAAGGTAGCCTGGACGCCCGGCGACGCCGGGCTCGGGCGCCACCCACAGGTAAATCACTACGATCGACAACAACAACCAGCGGATGCGGCGCAGCGATTTCAGTATGCCGCGGAGCGTCTCGCCGCCGCTCCAGGCGGCGGCCGCCAGCAAGGCGCCGAGGACGAGCGCGAGGGCGAGGAGCGAATAGCGGAACAGCATGGCGGCCAGCACCAGCAGGAGCAGGATGCGAAACGCCGGGTGAAACCCCTCGACGGCTTCACCCGGCGTTGATCCGCCAGCGGCGGGACGCATGCGCTCAGTCTAGGCTCTCGAGGAGCTGGCGGGCCTCTTCCCGCTGCGCCTCGTCGCCCTCGCCCGCTACTTCCTCGAGAATGCTGCGCGCGCCGTCCGGATCGCCCATGTCGATGTACGCGCGGGCGAGATCCAGCTTGGTGCCGACCTCGTCCATCTCCGCCGGGGCGCTCTCGTCCGCCGCGCTCTCCCCTGCAGCAGGCATTTCGCGCGTATCGTCGATTTCCTCGTACGACTCTTCCTCGTCCGGCACCGCAGCCTCGGGTCCGAGGCCGGTGGCGACCTGCGTCGCCTCGTCGCGATCCTCGCCCATTTCGGCCTCGAGCACCTGGGTCAGGTCGTCCAGGTCCAGGTCGGCGTCTTCTTCCTCGATGGAAACGTCGACTTCCGCTGTCGGCACTTCCTCCGTCGGCATCTCGAAACGCTTGAGCTGAGTCTCGTCGCCTTCTTCCTCCAGGCCGGACTCCAGTCCCATGACGGTCGGCTCGTCTCCGCCCGCGGAGTCCTTGCGCGGCTCGAGTGATGTCTCCTCGTCAGCCGGCACTTCCTCGATGCCGCCGAGCCCGGACAGCGTGGGCTCGTCCTCGCCGAGTTCAAATCCCTCGCCGCGCTGGGTCGGTTCGTCGCTACCGCGCCCAAACTTGGGCGTGGACATCATCAGCGTGCCCTCGTCCTCGTCCTGGCCTTCATCCTCGTCGGTGACCTCGGGCGCGGATTCTTCTTCCCCGGCCGAGGCCTCATCCGTGGTCTCGTCAATCTCGGGAGCACGCTCGGCGAGATCTTTCAGAGCGTACTCGCCCGACTCGCCCAGCTCGAGGTCGATACCGAGCTCGTCCAGGTCCAGCTCCGCCGTGCCCTCGCCGACCGCCGATTCCGACAGGTCCGGCGCCGGCTGTTCGCGGGTGTC
>Ga0209943_1001951_pt1 | contig 11798 bp, 10 predicted proteins | sample SalPonR1_B_D2_MG_FD_185698 | JGI IMG/M metagenome (GOLD analysis project Ga0209943, IMG submission 185698) | Salt pond soil microbial communities from South San Francisco under conditions of wetland restoration - Salt Pond MetaG R1_B_D2_MG... ... | reverse complement strand
GTCGAGATTCTTCAGCCTGTCGAGCGAATGGCGGCTCAGGCCCAGGATCAGGTGGGAAGAGGCATCCGGCTCCAGGATGCTCCACGGGATCGCCACTGTTCGTTGCAAGGGCTCGGCCGGTTCTTCGACGTGCACCAGTGCATAACAGATGTTGGCGGAGCCCGGGACATCGAGCAGCAGGTCGCTGATCCTGCCGACGCGCTGGCCCTCGCGGTCGATTATCACCGATCCCAGCAGCTTGCTTGCGCGAATCGTCATACTCCGAATCCATTGCAGTCTTGCCCGGGAACATGCATGAAGCATGCCGCCGTCCCGCCGGGCTGCCGCACGGCGAGTCACGCGCGAGCGCACGCACTGTGCAGATTCAGGAGTCGCGGTAAGCTTTCAGCTTGTTGTAAAGCGTCTTCAGGCTGATGCCGAGCTTCTCCGAGGCCGCTTTCTTGTCACCGTCAAGATGCTCCACCGTGGCGAGGATCGCGCGGCGTTCGACTTCCGCCAGGGGCAGACCGACGGAGATTTTCAGGTAGTCCCGGTCGACCCGGTTGTTGTCGGCAATGCCCGGCGGCAGGTCGTCCGGCTCGATGGTGTCGATGGCCAGCACGTACGCTCGCGCGACCGCGTTGCGGAGTTCCCGAACGTTGCCCGGCCAGTCGTGCATCTGCATGAGTTCCAGCACTTCCGGCGCGAACTCCTTGGCCGAGCCGTTTGCCTCGTTGAGCTCGGCGAGGAACAGTTTTGCGAGCACCAGGATGTCCTCGCCACGCTCACGCAGCGCAGGCACTCGGACCGGGAACTGGGCCAGGCGGTAATACAGGTCCTCGCGCAGCATGCCGGCCTCCACGGCCTCCTCGGGATCCCTGTTGGTGGCCGCAACCAGGCGCACGTCGATCGGGACTTCATCCTCCCCGCCGACGCGCCGCACCTGGCCCGACTCGAGCACGCGCAGAAGTTTAACCTGCAGTGCCGGCGGCATCTCCGTGATCTCGTCGAGAAAAAGCGTGCCGCCCGAAGCGCCCTCGAAGAAACCGATGTGGCGGCGCACCGCCCCGCTGAAGCTGCCCTTCTCGTGGCCGAAGAGCTCGCTCTCGAGGATGTCAGCGCTGATCGCGCCACAATTCACGGCCACCATCGGGCCCGACGCGCGGCTGCTCAGTGTATGGATCACCTGCGCCGCCAGCTCCTTGCCGACGCCGCTTTCGCCAGTCAGGAGAACCGCCATTTCCGTGGGCGCCACTTTGCGCACCAGCGTGTAGAGACGGCGCATGGGGCGGGAATTTCCGTGCATGATGCCCAGTCCGGCCGCCTTGACGATGCCCGAGCTGTCGGCGCCCGGCTTGTGGGCCGCGGCGACCAGCTTTTCCAGGGCGGCGCGCAGCCGCGCCGTGTTCACGGGCTTCGCGAAATAATCGGAAGCGCCCAGCTGCATCCCCCGCACCGCAGTTTCGAGCTGGGGATCGGCGGTGATGAGCATCAGCTCGATGACGTTGCCCAGGCGGCTGTTCTCGAGGAAGGCGATGCCGTCGTTGCCCAGGCGGTCGTATTCCATGACCGCGACATCCGGCATCTCGGCCAGCAACGCCCGGCGGGCTTCCTGCAGCCCCGTGGCGACACGGACAGCGCATCCGGCCTCCCGGAAGACGTCCGACAAGCTGGCGATCATTTCCCCGTCGTCGGAGAAGAGCAATGCGTTGAGCATGGACAGGCGCCATTCAGCTGCTGTCCCCAGAGTCTAGGCGGTGTTTGGCGGAACCGCTTCAGATCACGTTGGCGATCAACACCCATCCCACCGCGAGAGGGGCGATGAAACGCATGGAGAAACGCCAGGCCCGGAACGGCAGGTTGTCGGCGACGCCCAGTTCCTCGCGGGTGGTCTCCGCCGACAAGACCCAGCCCACGAACACGGCAATCAGCATGCCGCCCAGCGGCAGCAGCAGGCTGGAAGTGAAATAGTCGATCAGGTCGAAGACCGTCGATTCGCGAAAGCGCTCGAAGCTGCCCAGCGGGAACCAGCCGGCCCACAAGTTAAAGGAAAACACCGTCGCCAGGCCGACCAGCCACGCGATGAAGCCGGCGATCATCGCGGCGGGCCCGCGCCGCATCCAGTCGTGCTCCTCCGCCCATGAGACCACCGGCTCGAGAATGGCGATCGAGGAGGTGATCGCCGACACCAGCACCAACAGGAAGAACAGCGCGCCAAACAGGGCGCCGGCCGGCATGTGGCCGAAAGCGATCGGCAGGGTGACGAAGATCAGGCCGGGACCCTGCGCAGGGTCGAGACCGTTGGCGAACACCAGCGGAAAGATCGCCAGGCCCGACAGCAGGGCAACCAGCGTGTCGGCGCCGGCGATGTAGACGGCCGAGGATCCCAGCCGGACATTGCGGTCGAGATAGGCGCCGTAGGTGATGAGCAGGCCCATGGCGACGCTGACGGAGAAGAAAGCCTGGCCGATCGCCTGCAGCACCACGGGCGCCGAGATCTTGGAGAAGTCCGCCTGGAACAGGAAATTCAGCGCGCGAGGCAGGTCGCCGGCGATGGCGGCGTAAAGCACCAGCGCGATGAGCATTACGAGCAGCGTGGGCATCAGCAGACGTACGGCCCGCTCGATGCCGCGCTTCAGGCCCACCGCGACGATGCTCACGGTAATGGCCATGAACAGCGCGTGCAGCAGGGCCAGGCGAACGGGCGAGGCGAGCAGGGCGTCGAACTGGGCGGTCACCTGTTCCGCGGTGGCGCCGGTGAAATGCCCCATGGAGATCTTCGGCACGTAGGCGATCGCCCAGCCGGCGATCACGCTGTAAAAAGACAGGATCAGGAAGACCGCGAGCAGGTTCATCCAGCCGACCAGCCGCCAGGCCGGGCTGGCGCCCGCCTCGCGGGCCAGGGCCATGAAGCTGTTGGGCGGACTCAGGCGGCCGCGACGGCCGATCAGCAGTTCCGCGATCACGATCGGCACGGCCACCAGCGCGACGGCCGCCACGTAGACCAGCACGAAGGCCGCGCCGCCGTTGACGCCGGCGGTGTAGGGGAATTTCCACAGGTTGCCCAGGCCGACCGCGGCGCCCACGGCCGCCATCAGGAAAACGATTCGCGAAGACCAGCCTTCGTGCGGCCCGCTCCTGCCCTGCTGCATGCTCTTCCCCCCTCGCTGTTCTTGTTTTGATCCGGTCTTGCGCCGGCTCCAAAGGCCGGATGATAACGAAAACCGACTCGCATGGTGCTGCCAAAGCCTTTAACCTGTGCGCTCGCCTGAACGGCCGGCGCGCCGCAACTTACGGGACTCCACTTGCCGACACTGCTGCACATAGACTCCAGCCCGATGCTGGAGACGAGCGTGACCCGCCGCCTCACGGTGCATTTCGTGCGCCGCTGGCGCGAGAGCCAGACGCACGGGAACGTGGTCTCGAGGGACCTGGGTGCCGCACCGCCGCCGCATCCGGATGCGCTGACACTGGAAGCCGCAACGGTGCCCGAGGGCGCGCGCACCCCCGCGCAGCGGGCGGCGGCGAGCCTGGCCGATCGCTTGCTGGAAGAGCTGGAGGCGGCCGACGTGGTCCTGATCGGCGCGCCCATGTACAACTTTTCCGTGCCGTCCAGCCTGAAGGCCTGGTTCGACCTGGTCAGCCGTCCGGGGCGCACGTTCCGCTACGGACCGCAGGGCCACGAGGGCCTGTTGACGGGCAAAACGATCGTCGCGATTACCGCCCGCGGCGGTTTTTACCAGGAAGCCGGGGACAGTGGGGCGGACAGCGACCTGCAGGAAGCGCTGATCAACAGCTTTTTCCGCTTCATGGGCCTGGAGGACATCCGCTTCGTGCACGCCGAGGGCCAGGCCATCGACCCGGCCACCGCGCAGACGCATGAACAGCGCGCCCGCGCCGCCATCGACGAGATGATCGCGGCGGGCATGGCCGGCAGCCCGCCGCGCACCGCGGCCAGGGCTTCAGCCGCTTCCTGATCCGTCGGCGGCCTGCCGGTGGTCGTCACCAGGTGCGGACCCGGCCGGTGTCGACGTGGATGAAATCCGATCTCTCGTAGTAGCCGACGCCACCGGTGCGCAGTCCGAGCGCCGCCTTGCGAAGCTTGCGCGTCTCCACGCCCCGCAGCCGCACGTCCATCGCGCGGCCTTCCATGTGCAGGCTGCGCTGCGCCACGCCGCTGCCATTGGCGCGTAACATCTCGTTGGTCTGCGGCGAGCGGTAGGCGGAAATGATCTCATAGGGACCCTGGCCGCCGGTCAGCCGCTGCAACTGGTGAAGCGTGTCCAGCAGCAGGGGATCGATGGGGTGGCTCTCGCCGCTGCGGAAGTCCCGCAGGAAGTGGCTGATCTCCTCCAGCGCTTCCGGAAGATGCCTGCCCCACTCGGCGTAGGTGATCTTCAGCTTCTCGCCAGTGTGAGTATGATGGAAGGCGAGGATGCGCGGCCCCTCCGCGAGCGCAACTGGCGGCGCAAGCAGCATGGACCCGGCCGCGACGCTGCCGAGTATGACGCGGCGGCGCTCATGGCCCTCCGGGGACAATTTTTCGTCGCAGAGTTCACACATGGAAGGTTCTCCGGCGCCGGCTCCGGTTTCCCTGGCCGGCTTAATAAAACTTCGCATCCTCGCCTTGTTGATGGCCATGATGCTGTCGTCGCTGGTCTCGTCCGCGGCGGACGCCGCATCTTCGCAAAGGCTGACGGCGGGTCCCGGTGCCATCCGCGAACGGCTTGCGCTGCTCCTCGAGGAGCCTGGCATGGCCGGGGCCCCGGTCAGCGCCACCGCGCTGCTTGAGCGCTTTTACGAGGAACGGCATTTTAGCCCGGCATGGGACATGCCTGCAAAGCTCGCGTCGCTGCTGGACGCGATCGCAGCAAGCCGCCGGCACGGTCTTTCGCCGCGCGACTACAACCGGGACGTCCTGCTCCGCTTGAGCGACGCAGCCGCGTTCCGGCCCTCGGCACGGCTGGCGGCGGAGCTGGACGTGCGCGCCACGGAAGCGCTTGCGCGGCTGGCGCTGCACCTGCACCACGGCAAGATCGATCCGGTGGCGCTCGAGCCGAGCTGGAACTTCAGCGGCCCGATGGATGGGATCGACCTGGTCGATGCGCTGCATGCGATCATCGACGCGCCGCGCATGCAGGATGCCCTCGACGGCCTGGCCCCGGACGACGCCTACTATCGCGGACTGATGGACGCCCTGGCCCGGTACCGACTGATCGTGGCCCGCGGCGGGTGGCCGCGCGTCCCGGGGGGCGAGACTCTGGGCCGCGGCATGACCTCGCCGCGCGTCGCGGCGCTGCGGACCCGGCTGGAGATGTCGGGCGACCACCGGCCCGCGCCGGTGGCCGCGGACGCGGAGCATTTCGACGCCAAGCTGGACGCGGCAGTGCGACGCTTCCAGCGGCGGCACGGCCTGGGCGTCGACGGGCTCGTAGGGGCAGATACCCTGGCCGCCCTCAATGTGTCTGCCCGAGCGCGCGTCGACCAGCTGCGCATCAACATGGAGCGCGCGCGCTGGGTATTCCAGGACCTGGAAGAGCGCTTCCTGCTGGTCAACATCGCGCGCTACCGCGTGATGCTCATCGAGCGGGGCCGGGTGAGCTGGAGCACGCGCGCCGTGGTCGGCCGGCCGTTTCGCCAGACGCCCGTGTTCAAGGCCCGCATGACCCACCTGGAGTTCAATCCGGTCTGGACCGTGCCGCGGACGATCCTGGAAAAAGACCTGCTGCCGGAGATTCGTGAGGATCCCGGCGCGCTGCAAAAAAAGAATATGCGCTTGCTCGATTTCGACGGGCGGCCCGTGGCTCCCGGCAGCGTGGACTGGGCCACGGTCCGGGCGGCGGCCTTTCCCTACATGGTTCGCCAGGCGCCGGGACCCGACAACCCGCTGGGCCGGGTCAAGTTCATGTATCCGAATCCGCACGATGTCTACATGCATGACACGCCGCTCCGGAGCCAGTTCCATCGTGCCGGGCGTGCCTTCAGCTCCGGATGCATCCGGCTGGAAAGGCCGCTCGAGCTGGCCCGCATCCTGCTCGCCGGCACCGAGTGGGATGCCGCCGCGATCGAGCGCGTCACTGCAAGCGGGGAAACGCGGACCGTGTACCTGCCCCGGCCGATCACGGTGCTCACGCTCTACGGCACCGCCGCGCCTTCGGCACTTGGCGTGGATTTCGCGACCGACGTTTACGCGCGGGATGAAAGGCTGCTCGCAGCGCTCGACGGGCGGTCGAGTTCGCCCTCGATGAGGTCCAGATAGCGCAACAGGTGGCGCACGCCCAGGTGGTGCCCGCGCACCCGATCGCGCGCCGACTTGCCGAGACGCTGCGCTTCAGCCGGGTTCTCCAGCAGCCACCTGAGCCGGGTCCCGAAGCGCTGGAGGTCGTCCGGGTCGTCGAGCAGCAGGCCGTTCACGCCGTCCTCGACCTGGTCCTGGATGCCGCCCACCCGGCTGGCCAGCACTGCGCGGCCCTTCCACATCGCTTCAGTGACGGTGAGACCGAAGCCTTCCTGCAGGCTTTTCTGCACCACCACGGCGGCGTGGCGTTGCAGCGCGTTGACGATGGCGGCGTTTTCCTCCGCGTCGGCGGTGGGCAGCGAGGCGATGTGAATCCTGTCCCGCACGCCGTGGGGCAGGGCCCGCCACTGCTCGAGCAAGTCTGCGAAGACGGCCGCGCTTTCCGGGTCATCCGCAACGGCACTGATGTTCGGTCCCGCGAGGACCAGCTCTGCGTCAGCCGGTGCACTGCCATCGACCAGCCCGGCGAAGCCATGCATGACGCCGGCCATGTCCTTCAGGGGATCCCAGCGCGACACCTGCACCACCAGCGGCGTGTCCCAGCGGGGGGCGCGGCCCATGCGCACCACGTCGGCATGCCGCGAGACGCGGCCGTGGCTGCCGTCCTGGCGGACGAAACGATGATCGGGCACGGCTGGCAGCGGCCCTTCCAGTAGTCCCGCATGCACCAGTATCGTGCGGATGGCGTCGGACTCCAGCGCGGCGTTCTTGGGCGAGAATGCGTCGATGCTGGGCTGGATGATCCGGCTCTTGCCGTGGTCGCAGTAGTCCGGCACATACTCCTGGCGGGAGAATACGAACGTGGGGATCCGGCGCAGGTACGGCTCCAGGAAGCGCCAGCCCGTCTCCACCTCGCCATTACGCTGACCGTGGCCAATATGGCAGCGCCAGATCACGTGCACGCCGGCGTCGAGCAGGTCCGGCGCCAGCCCCGCGGTCTGGGGGTCGTGCAGGATGGCGAAGTCGCCGGGCTGCAGCAGCGCGCCCAGTTCCTGTCCGTTACGGTGCAGCGTGGTCTCGTAGATGGCGCGTGCCGCGGCATCCAGCGGCGTGCCGTCGCCCGCGGAGCCGTGCAGCGCGTGGTGTATGCGCTTGGTGACGTGGAAGAAAGGCGGGCTGCCGTCGATCACCAGCCAGCGCGTATCGATGTCCGCGCCACGCACGTAGCCGAGCAGGGAGGACAGCATCTCGGCGACGCCGCCGCCGACCGCCGTGCTGTTGATGTTCCAGATGACCCTTTCGCCGAGCCGGGCCCGCAGCCGCGCTGCAGCCGCAAGGGCCTCGCCCGTGGCCTGCTCGCCGATCAGCTCCCTGAAGACGTTCAGCGAGCGGCGGCCGATCGGGACTTCCCGCAAGCAGCTCATGCCGCGGAATACACCCGTTTTCTAGCCCTGCTCCACCCGCGCATCGATTCGCAGGGGTTCGTCTTCGTCATCCGGAGACCATACCGTGATCAGGATGGGATTGCAGCAGACGCTGCAGTCCTCCACGTACTCCTGCTGCTCCACGGAGCGATCGATGAGAACCTCAACCTGTTCCCAGCAGTAAGGGCATTGCAGGGCTGCGGTTTCAAGCAGCCTGGCCATGTGATGTTTCCCTGGTTCGTGGAAATCCGGCTAGCGCGGCGCGATGACGGCGCGCTAGCCGCCGTTTTCTTCATCTTTGGCGATTTTCAGCTCGTTTTCCACCTTGCTGACGTACTGCGCATCATTTGCGATGCGTTCGGCCAGTTGCCGGGCCTCGTCGTTGGGCACTTCTCCCGCCAGGTGGACGACGCCGTTTTCGACCTTTACATCGATCCGGGCGGCGTCGAACAACTCTTCGGCCGCGAAGGCGTCGTCGATGCGGCTCTTGATGTTCATGTCGCGGACCGTCTGCTCATCGACCCCCTCGTCCCGCACTTCCGGATAGATGTCGGCTTCCTGCGGCTCGGGGACCGGCGTATCTTCCGCCTGGGCCAATACGGCGAGGGGCAGGCACAGGGCCAGCGTGGCCAGGACGGAAGTCGTGATCCAGGGATGTCGTGCTTTCATTTTGGACCTCCTGTGGTTTGGCCGGCGTTGCCGACCTTGACCGGGACTTGTGGCGTGACTCGCCTGAATCCTTGCAATCAGCATGCCAGCGGCCGAAGGCCCCGAGGCGGGCCGCGTGCCCCGGGCGGTGCATGGAAAGTTGTTCTGGTGGATCGGCAAATATTTCCTTTTCTCGGGGCGTGCGCTGGCTCTCGCGCCCGCCCTATCGGGCTACAGCCGGGACCGGGCCTCGGACCGGGCGGTGGCCCCGTCCCGGCATGTTTCCTGCAAGGCTCATGGCAAGGTTCATGGCCAGCTTCATGGCCGCGGACGCCCGCCAGAGGAGTTGCGGAAAAGATGAACGACCACCAAAAGACCGACAGGCCGGAACCGCCGTTCCCGGAACAACCTGTCGGGGAGCCTCCGGGCCTGGAGGCGCGGATGGATCCGAAACCTCGCTATGAAGGCCTTTCTTACCGCGCCGCCGGCAAGCTCGAGGGCAAGGTGGCGCTGGTGACCGGCGGTGACTCCGGGATCGGCCGCTCCGTTGCGACTTTTTTCGCCAGGGAGGGGGCCGACGTGGCCATCGTGTGCCTTCCCGACGAGCGTCGCGACGCCGAGGAAAGCCTGCGGGCGATCGAGGCGGCGGGCCGCAGCGGCATGGTGATCGCCGGCGACGTGGGCGATTTCGGCTTTTGCGCCGACGCGGTGCGCGCGGTGGTGGGACGTTTCGGCAAGCTCAACATCCTTGTCAATAATGCGGCTTTCCAGAACCACGTGGAGAGTCTGGAGGCACTGAGCCTCGAGCAGTGGGAACGGACTTTCCGCAGCAACATTCACGGTTATTTCCACATGGCGAAAGCCGCCGTCGGCCACCTGGAGTGCGGCGACTGCATCATCAACACGGGCTCGATCACCGGTATCGACGGCAGCCCGGAGCTCCTCGATTACTCCTCCACCAAGGGGGCGATTCACGCCTTCACCAAGAGCCTGGCGAAGAACCTCGTGGCGCGGGGCATCCGGGTGAACTGCGTGGCCCCGGGGCCGGTGTGGACGCCGCTGAATCCGGCCGAGCGGTCAGCGGAAGAAACGCGGGAATTCGGCGCGGGGGTACCCTTCGGCCGGCCCGCGCAGCCAGAGGAAATCGCGCCGGCCTTCGTCTACTTCGCATCGAGCGCCGATTCGGGCTACGTCACGGGCGAGACCATCACGCTGCTTGGTGGCGGCGTCACGGCAGGCAGCTGAAGCGAGCAGTTGAGGCGAGCGTGTGCCGGCGCGCGCTCGATGGCCCCCGGCTCACCGGGGCGTTTTCTGGGAAGACCGTATACCCGCTTCCGGCGAGCCGCCGGCGGCGCTCTCGACCGCCTCGAGCTCCGCGGCGTCGTGATCGGCCGCATCCTGGTCGGCGACCACCTTTGCAATCTCGCTACGGCGGCGCTCCGCCTCCAGGTCGCTGTCCGCCAGCGGCGCCTTGACGATCACCTCGTAGAGATCCTTGCGCCGGTCCTTCAGGTTGGTGACGCTGCCGATCTCGTGCAACTCCTTGAGCAGGTCCATGTCGAGATCGGCGATCACGGTCATTTCCGTGTTCGGCGTGGTCTCGGCCTTGATGGAGTTGGTGGGAAAAGCGAAATCCGCCGGCGTGAAGATGGCGGACTGGCCGTACTGCACGTCCATGTTGTGCACCTGGGGCAGGTTGCCCACCGAGCCCGCGATCGCCACGTAGCACTCGTTTTCCACCGCCCGCGCTTGTGAGCACAAGCGGACGCGCATGTAGGCGCTCTGGGTGTCGGTGAGGAAGGGCACGAACAGTATGTGCATGTTCTGGTCGGCGCAGATGCGCGCCAGCTCGGGAAACTCCGCGTCGTAACAGATCAGGATGCCGATGCGGCCGCAGTCCGTGTCAAAGACCGGCACGCGGTCCCAGCCGGACATGCCCCAGACGGAGATCTCGTCCGGTGTCGGATGGATCTTGCGCGACTGGTCCCAGGTGCCGTCCCGCCGAAGCAGGAAACTGACGTTGTACAGCCGCTCGTTTTCCACCAGCGGCATGCTGCCGGCGATGATGTTGATGTTGTAGGAGACGGCCAGCTCCAGGAAACGCTGCCGGATCCACTCCGTGTGCCTGGACACCTCGCGGATCGCCTTGGGCTCGTCGAGATCGTTGAACTCCGCCATCAGCGGCGCGTTGAAGAACTCCGGAAAGAGGATGAAATCGGACTTGTAGGCGGAGATGGCGTCCACGAAGAACTCCACCTGGCTCATCAGCGCTTCCGGATCGGCGAACAGCCGCATCTGCCACTGCACCAGTCCGACTCGCACCACGCTGCGCGGCCGGTTGATCAGCTTGGGCTTGTCTTCGTAGTAGATGTTGTTCCATTCCAGCAGCGTGGCGTAGCCGTGCGACTGGGTGTCCCGCGCCAGGTAGTTGCGCAGCAGTTTCTTGACATGGAAGCCGTTCGAAATCTGGAAGGTGAGCGTGGGGTCGTAAATATTCTTCAGCCTGACCTGCTCGATGTATTCGCGCGGCGTCATGCGATCGGCGTATTTTTCGTAGTTCGGGATGCGGCCGCCGGCCATGATGGCGCGCAGGTTCAGGTTCTCGCAAAGCTCCTTGCGGGCGTCGTAGAGTCGCCGCGCCAGCCGCATGCCGCGGTAGTCGGGGTGCACGAACACCTCGATGCCGTAGAGCACGTCGCCTTCGGGGTTGTGCGTCTTGAAGCTGTGGTTCCCGGTGATGTCGCGGAAGCTGTGGCGGTCGCCGAACTTCTCGTAGTCCACGATCAGCGACAGCGCCGAGGCCACCACCTCGCCGTTGACCTTGACGCACAGCTGGCCTTCCGGAAAGAGCTCCAGCAGCCGGGCGATGGCGTCATGCGGCCAGTAATCGCCGCCCAGGTCCGCGTAGGCTTCCTGCATGGCTTCCCGCAAGGCGCTGTAGTCCGCCAGTTCCAGGTTGCCCAGCTCGATTTTCATCGCCGATTCTTCACTCACGCGGAAACTCTCTCTTTATCGTCGAAAACTGAGACAAGGGTACTGTGGCTGCCGTTCCCCAGCCAGCAAGGATAATATGCAGCGCCGCCAGGCACCGCCCGGTATCACCCGGAGCGCCAAGTGCTCAGACCAGGTGATCGGCCACGTAACGGGCCATGGCCTCTTCGGGGAAGATCACCTCGACGTCGCCCAGCTTGCGCAGGATTTTTGCGTGCAGCGGGTCCAGCCCCTTGACGATGACGCGCTTGGCGCCCAGTTCCAGAGCGAACATGGTGGTGACCACGCTGCGGTTGGGATGGTCTCCCTGGGAGATGAACACGGCCACCGCGTTCGGCAGGTCGAGCGCTTCCAGCACTTCCTCGTCGGAGCCATCGGCCACCAGTGCGTCCTCCAGGCAATCCTGCACTTTCTTCACCGCGGCCTCGTCGATATCGACGCCGGTGACCTTGCCGCCGTGCTTGGCCAGGCGCCTTGCCAGCGCCGAGCCGAAACGGCCCAGGCCGATGACGACATAA
>Ga0209943_1001948_pt1 | contig 11813 bp, 8 predicted proteins | sample SalPonR1_B_D2_MG_FD_185698 | JGI IMG/M metagenome (GOLD analysis project Ga0209943, IMG submission 185698) | Salt pond soil microbial communities from South San Francisco under conditions of wetland restoration - Salt Pond MetaG R1_B_D2_MG... ... | reverse complement strand
AGGCAATTCGGAATCGTCCACATCGGCCGCGGACCCGGCGAGTGCATTGCGCACTGCTTCATCAACTACGTCAGCGCGCTCCAGCCCGGCGCCTGTAAGGTGCAGAACCCTTGGCTTGTCAGGGCCGACTTCCGGGACAAAGCGCGTGGCGCTTGCCGTCGAACTGTCCTTTGCATCAGCGCCGAGAAAATAGGGAAGCAAGAGCGCGATGTCTTCCAGACTGGCTGCAATCGGTCCAGGTGCATCCAATGACCAGCTCAGAGGCAGGACGCCGTGGCGGGAAGCCCGTCCATAGGTGGGCTTGAACCCGTATACGCCGCAAGCCGATGAGGGGATACGGACTGAACCACCGGTATCGCTGCCAAGCGCCGCCCCGACGATCCCGGCGGCGACTGCCGCTGCCGAGCCGCCACTACTGCCGCCGGTGATATGGTCGGGATTGTGAGGATTGCGGGTCGCCCCAATGCTCGATGTGCTGTTTGTCGCCCCGAACGCCCATTCGTGCATGTTTGTCTTGCCAAAGATGACAACACCTGCCGCGCGAAGGTTGGCGACCACGGTGGCATCGACACCCTCGCGCACGGTAGGTTTGGCGTTCGAACAAGCTGTGGTGGGATAATCCCGCGTCAGGTAATTGTCCTTAACTGCAATCGGCACGCCGTCGATGGGACCGAGCAGTTCACCTTTGCAACGTCGCTTGTCCGAAGCAATTGCCTCCTTCATTACCGTATCTGCATCCAGCGCGGCGAATGCGTTCAGCGCTTTGTGCGCCTCGGCCTTTTCCAGTGCCCGTTTCGCCAAATCAATTGCAGTGCATGTGCCATTCTCAAGTGCGCGGACCTGTTCGGAGAGCGTTTCAAGTTTTTCGCGCATCGAAGTTCTCCGGTTTGTAGATATGTGCTGGTTCCTCCGAAGGCGCAGCCGCAAGGGCCGACAGGCCGCCCCGAATACGCGCGAGCGTCGCTTTGATGCGCTGTTTCTGATCTTCGGTCAGTTGTTCAGACTTGCTCATCTCAGACCCCCAACAGCTCTTGCTGAAGGTCCTTGTCAGCGAGCAGGGCGTCACGATCCGTTTCCATGCGTATTTCGCCCTTTTCCATCACATAGGCGCGTTCGGCTATTGACAGGCAGAAGTCGAGGTTCTGTTCGGCCACGAGTATGGCGATGCCCCGATCCTTGTTGATGCGCTTCAGGATGCCCGCCATCTCATCAATGATGGACGGTTGGACGCCTTCGGTTGGCTCATCTAGCAGCAGGATACGCGGCATGATCGCCAGCGCTCTGGCAAGGGCCAAGACCTGTTGTTGCCCTCCAGACAACCCCCCGGCCAGTTCGTGTGCCTTGGGTTGCAGCATCGGGAAATCGGACAGAGCCTCGTCAACGGTCTTCTTTGGATCATGTCCGTTCGACGCAGCCGCAACGGCGATATTTTCGATCACTGTCATCCGGGGGAAGACGAAGCGGCCTTGCGGCACATAGCCCAGCCCCATTTTTGCCCGTTTGGCGGGAGAGTTGGGGGCTGGTTTGCCGTCGATCTCAATATGGCCCTCCATTGGCGGGATGAGGTTCGTGGCGAACCGCATCAGAGTAGATTTTCCCACGCCGTTCCGACCCAGAAGAGCTACGACCTCGCCGCTTTTCACCTCCAAAGAGATATTGCGAATGATGGTGGTTTTTCCATAGCCACCGGTGGCGTTGACGACCTTAAACATGCTCGCTTCTCCCCAGATAGATGTCGAGAACACGGTCATCGGCGCGCAGCGTTTCGATGTCCCCTTCGGCAAAGACTTCACCCTGATGGAGGACGGTTACGTGGCCCTCCAGGGTTCGGACAAATTCCATGTCATGTTCGACCACGACAACGGTGGTATGCTTGGCAAGTGTGCGCACAAGCGATGACAGCTCGCGAGTTTCCTCATTGGTCATGCCCGCCGCAGGTTCATCGAGAAGCACAACGCGCGGCGCGAGGCAAAGCACCATGCCGATGTCGAGCCATTGTTGCTGCCCGTGTGACAGCGCAGAAGCCTGCACATCGCGTTGACCACCAAGGCCGAGCATGTCGAGGATCTTCGCCGCCACCTCTTCGGCTTTTGCCTTGTCACGGGTGCGGGCGAAGGCGGCCGTCCATAGATTGTCAGCGACCTTCAGTTCACCAAACACCTGCGGTTTCTGGTTCTTGACGCCCATCCCCTTGCGCACACGATCAAAGATCGGCGCGCGGGTGATGTCGTCGCTCCCAAGCGTTACGGTGCCACCTTCGGGCTTATACATACCGACGCAGGCTTTCAGGAACGAGCTTTTGCCTGCTCCGTTTGGCCCGATCAGCGAATAGGGTTTGCCGGGGGTGAAGGACTGCGTGACCTTGTTGACTGGAATTACACCGCCGAATTGCTTGAAGGCCTCGTTGGTGCCCATGTTCTTTGCAGGACCGGCTTCCTTGGCGGCATCTTCAAGAATTTCTCCCAGAACGGCGCTTTCGATTCTAACCGCGCCCGCGTTTCGGGCTGCCTCGTTGGGATCGGGCAGAGTATTGCGCCAGAGATTGCCCACCCCCCCCAGAATGCCGTTCTGCAAGAACAGAACAAGCAGGACGAGCACGATACCGAGGATGAGTGTCGTCTGGCCTCCCACAGCCCCGCCACCCAGAAAGAACGACAACCCACCGATGGCCAACGCGCCGAGGAAAGCACCGGACAGAGTGCCCAGGCCGCCGACCAAAACGTAGATCGGGACAAGCAACGCTTCCTGGACGGAGAAAATCGATGGATTGAGGTAATTGGCCCAGAGACCGAACAATGCCCCGGCCAGCCCGGCCAACGCACCGGAATAGGCAAAGTTCAGGAGCTGGTATTTCCTAACATCATAGCCGAGCAATTCTGTTTTTTCAGGATCGATGCGGATACAATCGACAATGCGTCCGAACGTGCCGCGCATCAGCCAGATCACTACAGCCGCCGCAAAGGCGGTATTCGGACCAATGGTTTGCGCGCCTTCGCCGAAGCCGAGCACCATACCGGGGATATTCGACAGTCCGTTGTCGCCACCGATGGAGGCTTCGCCCACATTCAGTTTGAACGTTTGGGTGACAGACCACAGCAGCAGCGTGAAGGTGTAGGACAGGATTGTGCTTTGGAGCGGCCCCATCCGCGCATAGAAAATGATGTAGCCCAGAGCCGCCGCAGCCAACGCGCCGAATGCCGCGCCCGCTGGCAATGCCCAGATCAGCGTGTTGCCGGTAGTTGGCGCGAGGTTGATCGCGACGACGCTGCCGAAATAACCGCCAAGACCGTAGAAGGCTGTCTGACCCAGGCTCAGCAGCCCGCCGCGCCCCCAGACGACATCGAGACTTAGGCCGAGAAGGCCGAAGATGACCCAAGATGTTGCGACGAAGGCGAGGTAGGGATCGATTTGTCCGGCAAGTAGGAGCGCGAGCACAATGGCGATGCCGGGGAAGATCAGGCCCGCGTTATTGTAGAGCTTCTCTGAAATACTCATTGGCCCGCCTCACAGCTTACGACGCCACTTGGCCGAGATACCCATCGGGTAGAGCCAGAGCAGCAGCGCGGTGATCAGGAAGAAGAAGACATCGCCCACAACCGAAGTCATGAAACTTGCCGTGACGGATGCACCACCGCCCAAACCGAGTGCGGTAATCGCGCTACCTGTGAGGGTGACAGGGCCGGCCACAACGACCGTGAGGAATGCCTTGATGACGAATGCGAAGCCCATGGAAGGGGTTGCAGGTACGATAGGTAGAAGAACCGCGCCTGCAAACCCTGCCAGACCACAACCGACAGCGAAGGTCAGTGTGTTCACGCGGGAGGACTCGATACCGATGGCTTGCGCCATCTGCGGCATCTGGATAGAGGCCCGTGCCTTCATCCCGTAAACCGATTTGGTCATCAGAGCGAAGACAAAGAACAACATCGCTGCCGCTACAACTATCATTAGGAGGGGATAACCGGCCAGATTATAGTCGCCGATTGTGATGTTGTATTGCGGCATCCCGATGCCAGGCGTCACCGTGCCGAAGATCAGGACCGCGAGTTGATAGAAAACGATACTCAGCCCCCAGGTTGCCAGCATCGTGTCGAACAGCCGACCGTAGAGCCTGCTGATAATGAGAATTTCCACGATTGCACCGATAGCCATCGTGACCGCGACCGCAACCGGGATCGAGAGGATGTAAGGAACCCCGGCCTGAGTGACCGTCAGTGCCGTATAGGCCCCAATCATTAGAAATTCGCCGTGAGCAAGATTGATAACACCCATGAGGCCGAAAACGACCGCGAGGCCGATCGTGGCGATCAAGAGAATCGATGCGCTAGATAAAGACGACAGTAAGACTGTCGCCAAGAAATCGAGTTCCATAACTTCCTCCCAGAAAGTTTCACGCCCCCCGGAAAGGGGGCGCGAGGCCGTTTAGTTGGTTTCAGGTGTGAAGTGTTCCGCGAGGTCGGGATTGGCGACCAGATCGCACATCTCGTTCTCGTAGGTCGGAGCGACATCTTCGAAAGTTTCCACGATCTCGAAGCCGTGGTTGTCGTCACCGCGTGCGATGTAAATATTCTGGCGTAGGTGGTGCGAACTTGGCTCCATCGTCACGGTGCCGTTCGGGGCTTCGAAGGTGATACCGCTTTCAAGCGCCGCGATAACCGCTTCCGGCTTGGCGCTTCCCGCCTCTTCGACAGCCGCCGCCCAGACATGGACCGCGTTCCAGACATCGACAGCACCTGACACGATAGGCGTGTCGTCGCCATACTTCGCTGTCCACATCTCGACAAACTCGGCGTTGGCCGGATTATCGACCTGCATGAAGTAGCCTTGGCTGGCGATCAGACCTTCACCGGCTTCCGGGGAAACAACGACCTGCTGATTGCCCGAACCGTAGTTCGACGACACAACACCGATGCTATCCTTAAGGCCCGCAGCGGCAAACTGTTCGAGGAATCCGGTCTGGTTTGCCCCCACCGGCAGGGCAACAACAAAGTCGGGACGCGCCTGCTGGATTTTCTGGATCGTCGGCGCGTAGTCGGTGACGGTCAGGGCCAGAAAGTCCTCGCCGACCACTTCACCACCGTTCTGTTCGGCATACTCATTGATCCAGTGCGCCGAGATCGTGCCGAAGTTGTAGTCCGGTGCCATGATATAGATGCGAGGGCCATACTCTTCGATGGCCCATTCGATCAGCGGCTGAAGCTGCTGGGACGCGGAAGAGCCGGTCACGAAGGTCTGCCGGTCGCATGCGCCGCCCTCATATAGGGAGGAGTAAAAATACGGAATGTTCGCGCGACGGAAGATCGGGCGGATCGCTTCCCGCGAGGAGCTGGTCAACCCGGCGAACATCGCCGAAATACCGTCGCGCAGAACGGAGGTATTGGCGTATTGCGTGTATTTGCTGAGTTCGGACTGCGAGTCGTAGCTGACAACTTCGATTTGCTCGCCCAAGAGACCGCCATCGGCGTTAATAGAATCAAGGGCGAGGTCGAGGGCGTTGTCCTGCTGGATGCCATAGATGTTCAGGCCACCAGTCAGGTCGAAGATCGCGCCGACCTTGATTTCCGCAAACGCGGCAGATGCCGACATGGCGGAGGCGAGCGCGATCACGCTTGATGTAAGATGCTTTTTCATATCAGATGGTCTCCCTGCTTGTTCTTACAGGCTGAGCATCTGAGATCTGATTCGACACAAAAAATCGCAACAGAACAAATGCTCAGCTGCGATGCTTGGTAATGTCAGGTGCGTCGTTGCACGTCTTTTCATACCAGTTGGAGCCCTAACAAGTCAACTTGCTCAACTTGAGATAAAGAAATCTCCGGGCAGGACATTGATTGGACGCTATAGGTCTTTTTATTACGGGCAACAGAGTTGGCATTCGTATTCGTCGCAGCATTGGACAAATTGCGCTCCAACCGGAAGTTCGCCGCCCTTTATACGAGTGTCGCCTCTGCAAGACGAACCTGCCGTTAGCCGCACCACAGCCTCGGGCTTCCCGACGACTGACCTCTCTGCGGGCAAACCGGAAGTAAGCGAAATCGATTTCCTCCTCGTGTAACGCAAAATCAATCATTGCGGCCCATGAGACGGTCGATCGGCGCAAAATCGTCCGTCAGCACCTCGCCATTGCGCACCACGAACTGTGCGACCAATTCGTCCGCAAGCGCGCCGAACGCTGTTTGGTTGGGCGCGCTTGCGAGGAATCTATCGCTTTCAGTTGGCACATCGCCGCCCACGACCACGAACACCATGCGTTGGCCGGGTATGGGCTGAACCTGCTCCGTCCAAACTTCGACCACCGGGAAAACAGTCTGCATCGTCGCGACGATCGAGGCCAGCGCGCCAAGCCTGTCCTCGTGGTCAATCACGTTCATCAGGAAACTGCCGCCATCTGACAGCCGGTTCGCTGCAAGCTCAAAGAACTCGCGCGTCACAAGATGGACCGGCACCACGACATCCGTGAAGGCATCTCCAATGATGATGTCAAAGCGCGCCTCTGGCCTTGTGAGCAATGCGCGACGCCCGTCTTCATGCAGGACCGTGGCGGAGGCTGGATCGAACCAGAAAGACTCGGCAGCCATCTTTGTGACCGCAGGGTCGATCTCGGCGACGGTGATTTCCCCGGTTCCGCGTGTCGCAAAGGCGCGCGGAACCGCATAATTGCCGCCGCCAATATGAAAACTGGTGAACTCGGCCCGAGGGGCGCGGAGCATCGAAAGCCTGTCGAGCATTGCGGTGTGTTCCGTAAACTGGACCTCCGGCAGCCGGGCCGCACTGATACCATGCGCCAGATGGTCGATGACCATAAGGCGCACCGGGTCTGACGGATCTGCCGAAATATCTTCGACACGCAGACAGAAATAGCGGCTTTCGCGATCGCACGAGGCCGGTGCGTTCAAAGCGAAGATGGCCGTGCCGACCGCCACGAGTGATGAGAGAAATTCTGCGCCGGTTCCGCTCCATCCTCCCAGACGGAAAAACAGCAGACCCGAGGCAACGTAAACCGCAGTGACGACGACAAGCGTTGTGGACGAGCCGAGCCACGAAATGAAGAGGAAACCGGCGAGCAAGGTTCCGGCAATAGCGCCGATGGCCCCGGAGGCGAACATCGCGCCGAGGGCCGGGCCGGTCCTTTCCGTGCTTGTCACCGCGATCATGGCGAGAACCGGCGCCGGCACTCCTGCGAATAAGGAAGGCAGGAAGAACACTAGGGCCGTGAGTGCCGTGATGCTCCAAATCGGCTGCGGCACCACGTGGAGCACCCAGCCCGCCACGGCGGGCAGCAACAGGACCGCGCCGCCCGTCGTGATCGCACCGGCGAGCATAGCACCGCCGGTCCATCTGAGGGACACTGGCGCTGGTTTCTCGGCCAGCCGACCACCCCACCAATGTCCAGCAGAAAACCCCGCAAGGACAACAGCAATCACTGCGGTCCATGTGTAAAGCGACATACCCACATGCGGCGCAAGCATGCGTCCGGCAACGATTTCCACGACAAGCGACGCCGCGCTAACGACGCCTTGCGCAGTCACCAGGAGCCATAAAGGTGTTGTGCGTGTCATAGGGGTCTCCGCATCAAGCTTGCCAGCCATTCACTTGAAACCATGACCAGTCTTGGATCAAGCTACTAGATCACAGATCGCCTGATCGAGCTCATCAAGTCTGGCGGCGTTGTCGCGGGCATACTGCGGCGTGATGGACGGTGAGGCGGCGCTGATGGCCTCGCAGCGTTGAGTTGTAGAAGTGCAAGGGCCGATGAGTGCATTCATGAGATGGCTTCATCTTTATCAACGCCGCGAATAGCTCTCGTGATCATTGATCGATAGAGGTTATTGCAATCTGCAATTGGGATCGCAGAGGTGTGTTCATCGAATGTAATCAGGGCTGCCAGCGCCGTCGTTGCGCCTCTCTAATACGTTCGCGCCCTTCTTTCGTCTTGGGGCCCGTGCTCAAACCGCCATGGGCCCTGCAACGCCGTTTACCTGGAACCACAGGCTCGTCACATGACTCACCTGTCTTGGTTTTTGCGCCACATTCTGGGCGCAGATCCTCGGCAAGAGGTGCGCCATCATCGTCAAGCCCGAGCTCGTGTAAGCGCAAGCATCGGCGTTTACTACATGTTAAGCAGGCAAATTTTCGGCGGTCTGACAAGTGCGCCGTAGCTGGGCAGAGCCGCGCAGCTCTTATTCCCGGGCACTTCTTCCGAACCTCAGCCACAAGCTCTTGATAGCGCGCGATCTTTTCTTTGATGTCCATTTCAACCTCAACATTTATCAACATTTCTCTAAGACCCTGAAAATCTGGTCTCGGCGCCTATCGGCTTAGAGGCATGAGCTGCTGGCGATTGGCCGCCAGATAAAGAATGACGCGTCTCAAAGCGGGAGGGTGACGGAGGTGACACTTTGGATCTTATCTACCGTATAACCAAAAACTGATTTTTTTTTGCCCAATACGGTAGATAAGGGATTAAGCGTCACCTCCGTCACCCTAGACCAATTTCAACCCGACAAAGCCGCGCCCGTATTTGCGCCTTCCACGCAAATCTGGACAACCGTTAGCGAAGAAGATTACGTTGAAATTCCGTAAATAACTGCTTTTATGATGCTTTTACTGCTGCATCGGTCAGTTTTGAACAAGGTTAGACAAATCTGGACTTGGCCTATTTTTGTAGGACCTACTGATTTGTAATCAGTAGGTCCGCGGTTCGAGTCCGTGTGGGGGCACCATTTTATATAAGAAATTCAATTTATTGGCGTTCGGGCGCGGTAATGTTCTAAACTGCTGTAAGCGCGTGTCCGTCTGGTGTCCGCAACACATGCCAATCTCCCGAAAAGCTGATTCAAATGAGGCCAGGCTAGCCGTTTCCTGACTTTATCACTCGTACGAAGGTGACGCACCACCGCGCTGCAACTCGTGCAGTGCCATATATCCGCGATTATCGTGATCCAATGTCATTGAATCTTCATGGCATTTCTCCATCAGTCAATCTTCACAGACCCGGCAAACGCCACGTCCTTTTCGAACACTTCGTTCCGATGCCATTCAAGGCGGACTTTGTGCTTGTCTGTTAAACGTATGGGGGTCTGCCATCGCAACTCGGCCACCGCTTCTTCACTCAGCTTTGTCGAAAGCTGTGGGCTGCCGTTATCGTCGAATGTCACCAGCCCACGATCAAATGCGGCGTCCCAGAGCGCTGATAATAGCAGGCCATTATGCACATCCAGTCGATCCTCGTCGCTCTCGCAATCCTTCCATGGCTTAATGTGGGAGGCCCGCAGCAAAGCGTGGTCGGTGATGCCTGTCAGGGGGCAACTGCCCTGCCAGTAGGTGATCAGGCGTTCTCGGAAGATGTCTTGCCCAACACGTTGAATTACCAGACGCTCTGCTTCAGTCGTCCTTGGCATCCCCTTCGTTCGGTGCTGGAACTCTTGCAGAGGCGCATCAGGGAGGCTGACGGCGAGTTCATAAATACGGGGCATTACCACATAGAGCGGCGTCAGGGACTCGAACCGAAACCGGCCAAGGCCAGGGCCACTGGCATCGGACATGTCGAGACCGATCTCTCCCAAAACACCGGCATGGTCGATCGCAAGAAGCCAGTTGCCGTTCTTCTCCGCCGCCAGCCAGATCGAGCCTTGCGCGGTCGTCGAGCTGTATCGCCGCCACCCCTCGGTCTCGCCATGCGACCGGCGAAACCCATTTTGAAAGGCGATCTTGTCGCACTCTTGTCTTGTCACGAAGGATTGGGGCGTCTCCCTGGTCATCGCTTAACCCTTTTCGGGGAAAAAGGGGCCGAATCTGAAGTTCTTTTGCTCAACAATTAGGCCTCGCCAATATGTGCAGCGAATTCACTAGCGCGAGAATTCCCGCTATATGCCACAGCGATACTTTCAAGCTTCAGCGATTCCGATTTCGCAGCGCTATTAGTAAGTAAGAATGCAGGAAATCTCTCAGTACCTGCCTCAGTTTTAACTTTAAGTACTTCAAAGCCTCCAGGTCGAACGCGCAGTTCACATCGCTCAGCAGCAATGTATAATGCGCGGATAAAGCCAAAGTGTGGGAAACGCCCCACAATGGCGATTTGACCGTCTTCGTTTAGCCACCTCTTGAATTGAGCGAGGAGTGCAAGAAAAAATGGCACTTGGTCATCGCTGCATCCGGGGCAGTATCGCGCTCCTGCGATTTCTGCGCTGGAATGCGGTTTGCTCGATGTGGGTATATCCTGATTATCCCACCCAAAATCGCTGATGATCAGATCAAAGCTATCGTTGAATTTCACCTCATCAAAACTCGACGCATGAAGATTTAGCTCGGTGTCTGCCGATGCGATGGCAACCAAGTTCTGTTGCCGGTCAATTCCGGAGAAGCGCACGTCCGGGTGCCGGGCATGAAGGTACCTCAAGAGGTATCCCGCACCACATCCCGCGTCGAGGACCGTCCATGGCTGCAGTCTAAAGGCGGTCGCCTGACGAACCGATGTTCGCAGCGCTTGTGGTGGAGCCGAAGCCGACCCGGCCTGCACCCGGCCCGAAACGGCGCGGCGGCGCGACCAGGTCCAGCAGGATCGAGATGGTGGTCGATGGCGTGACCCTGCGTGTGCCGCCGGACATGGATGAGGCGCAATTGACCCGGATGATCCGCGCGATCCGGGCGGCATCGCAATGATCTCGCCGACTGGTGGGCTGCGCGTCTACGTGGCCACGCGCCCGACGGATTTCCGGAAGGGCATAGACGGCCTGGCGCTGCTGGTTCAGGAGGTGATGGGCCTCGACCCGTTCAGCGGCGCGGCCTTCGTGTTCCGGGCCAAGCGCGCGGACCGCATCAAGGTGCTGGTCTGGGATCAGACCGGCATCGTGCTGGTCCACAAGCGCCTCGAGGGAGCGAAGTTCGTTTGGCCCAAGGCGCAGGACGGCGTGATGAAGATGTCGCCCGCGCAGTTCTCGGCGCTGTTCGAAGGCCTCGACTGGAGGCTTGTCCGCCCCGAATGGGTGCGGCGGCCGGAACTGGCCGGGTAGCTGCGGCAGAGTGACTCGGCGATGATTTACCGGTGGTGGTGATCCCGCCCGTGTGCTTGATCGCAGCCATGACCGACACCGCCCTGGCCGAAGAAAATGCGCTTCTGAAGGCCCGCCTCGCCGAGACCGAGGCGGCGCTGGCGGATGCGGTCGAGGCCCAGAAACGTCTGGAGAGCATCGTCAGCGAATTGCGTCGGGAGAAGTTCGGGCGGAGGTCCGAGAAGCTCGACCCGGAGCAGTTCAATCTGCCGCTCGAAGATGTCGAGCTGGCGCAGGGCGTGCTGGACGCGGCGCAGGAGAAGGCGCGACGCGCACTTAAGGGGCAAGGTGCTGCCGAGAGCGGCGTGCCGAAACGCAACCGCGGCCATCTTCCGAAACACCTGCCCCGGATCGAACGGGTCATCGAACCCAAAAGCACGCTCTGCCCCTGCGGTTGCGGCGCGATGGCCAGGATCGGCGAGGATGTCTCCGAGCGGCTGGACGTGGTGCCGGCCCAGCTCCGCGTGCTTGTCACCCGGCGCCCCAGATATGCCTGCCGGCGTTGCTCCGGCGCAGTGGTGCAGGCGCATGCCCCGGAACATGTCGTGCCCGGCGGTCTGCCTACCGAGGCGCTGATCGCGCAGGTCATGGTGGCCAAGTTCGGCGACCACCTTCCATTCTACCGCCAGGCCGAGATCTATACCCGGCAGGGGATCACCCTGGATCGGGCGACGCTCGGCAACTGGGTGGGGCGCGCCTGTTTCCATCTGCGCCCGATCGCCGATCACCTGAAGGAGCGGCTGAAACGCGCAGACCGGGTGT
>Ga0209943_1001941_pt1 | contig 11829 bp, 6 predicted proteins | sample SalPonR1_B_D2_MG_FD_185698 | JGI IMG/M metagenome (GOLD analysis project Ga0209943, IMG submission 185698) | Salt pond soil microbial communities from South San Francisco under conditions of wetland restoration - Salt Pond MetaG R1_B_D2_MG... ... | reverse complement strand
CAAAAGACGATATATAGGCTTCATTCCAACAGGAAAGTCATCTATTGATACACAACTGCAAATGATGGCCAATTTGTTCGTTGCACGCATAGAGGTTTATAAGGCATTGATTTCAAACGGAGAAAAAGACTTTGAGATATTTGATAAGTATTGGACACTTATATCCTATTACAACAGCTTAAAAGACGTAGGAAAAATTCACAATAAAGTCGGAGACGAAATCTCAACATTTACATCTGCATTGCAAAAGAAATTGTTTGGCGATAATCCAAATTTCAAATTTAACCATCTATATCTATATAATCGGGATGAGGAATTAACCAGTAGGATAGATAGTACGAAAATCAAACAAACGTTAAAACGCTTAGAGGAAAATACGTTTAACGAAAATACCATACAAAAATATACGAATGGCAACACCTACATAAAATCAGGAATAATTGATTTGGTTTTAGCTACCAATATGATTTCGGTAGGTATTGACATTGAAAGATTTAATATAATGCTGATAAATAGTCAACCGAAGAATGTTGCAGAATATATTCAGGCTTCGAGTAGAGTTGGTCGAAAATATAAAGGTTTGGTTATTGACTTATTGGATGCAAACAGAGCAAGGGACAAGTCTCACTTCGAACACTTTATCCCGTTTCATCAAGCCTTTTACAAAAGTGTGGAGCCAGTTAGTTTAACGCCATTTACCGAAAATACGCTCGAAAAAATGCTCACAAGTATTATGATAACTTATGTAAGGCATAAAGTTCCAGGTATGGCATCAAATAATTCAGCTCAATATTTTCAACCAAAAATGTTAGATGGTTTAAAAACCGAAATCAAGAAACGATATTCAGGCGATTCTAAAGTTTATCAATTATTTGAGCATAAATTAAAAGAATTGTCTGATGATTGGTTAGATCAAATTGAAAATCACGAGTTAAAAAATTATGAAGCCACAAAAACAGAAATCGGACTGCTTGTAAAACCAGCAGAAAAAAGTATTGATAAGGACAATTTATGGTCTGTTATGCAATCAATGAGAGAAATAGACACGAATTCGTTCATTAAAGTTGGGCTACCAAACATTAAAAAAAATGGCTAAATACACAGAATTACAGACACGCAAATTAATTAGTTCTTATGGTGGAGTTGGTTCAATTATTGAAACAATTGACGGAGCTTTAATGATAAAGGACTTTGACAAATGGAAGTACTTTTTTTTAATTGAAAAAGGAAAAATTGAAGTTCAAGAAAATGAGAACATTAATGACGACCGTTTGCTTAAGCGATTAAAATTCTATTTTCCATACTTAAATCAGTTAGTTAAAGTCCCTGCCAATTATTCTGGGTTCTATAACACTTCTTTACCAAAGCTGAAAGACCATATTATTGATGCTAAATATTTCCCTAAATGGATGTATTGCAATAAATGCAATAGCTTAAAACACATCAATGAATGGTACAAAGGTTGGAAAATAGTCTTTCATAGCAAAGAAAAGAATAAAATAAATGATTCCTTTACACCACCAAAATGTTATAAGTGTTATCAAAAGGCCAAGAAAAATAAAGAAAAAAGGAGGTATTATTTATTAGAGCAAGTCAGATTTATTATGATAGCTCCAAATGGAAATATTAAAGATATTCCTTGGCACAAATGGACAAATTTATCAAGAGAGAAAGATGAAAATGGACGAAAAAAAATTACTTTCAACGGAAAGTGTTGTAGCAAACAAGATTTAAGATACCTTAAAGACGGTAGAAACCCAGACTTTACTGGCGTAAGAATACAATGTAAAAACCCTGATTGTAAAACAAACAGTAAACAACAGCCTTTGGGTGGTTTGATGAGTTTGAGAGTTCCCGATTTTAACGATAACGGCACAATTAAAATAATAGTTGATGGAGATGGAAATCCCGTTCTTGATACTAAAGGCAAAGAGCAGAAAGTAATGTTTAAAGCTGTAATACGAACAAGCAATAGCGTTTACTATCCTCTAATAACCAGCAGTCTGTATTTGCCAACCCTTGCAATCAAAAAAGCGATAAAGGATAAAATCAAAACGCTTCACGAAATTGCTGAATTTTCAGCTGAAATAATCCAAGCTAAAATCAATAATGAACAACTTCAACTTTCTATTGGTCAAATTGAAGAAATAATGTTTCCTGAAAATCAGGAGTTCATTAAAGAGGTTGATTACAGACTAAGAGAATACCAATACTTAACAACGAATGAAAGTCCAGATGACAAAGACCTTGTTTTTGAAAAAGTAAACCCTGATGAATTAGAGAGATTTGGAATAAAGAAATTATTAAAAATCACTAGACTTAAACTTACCTCAGTTCAGACAGGTTATAGCCGTCAAGAGCCAATAGATAAAGACCTTTTTGCAGATAAAACTATGGATGATTTTATTCCGGTAAGCAAACACGCGGTTAAAGCTAAATACACTACTTCAAAAGGAAAGAATACAAAGTATTTACCAGGAATTGAGAGCTTTGGAGAAGGAATATTTATAGACTTTGATAAAGAAAAAATTAGTAGTTGGTTTAATGCTTTTTCAAAAAGTGAATCTTTCAAAAAAAGAATCGAAGCTCTAAAAAACAATGCAGAAACTTCATCATATAGGCCTTCGGAAGAAAAGAAGAATATGGTAACCAATTTAGAGTACTTGACCACTTTTTTATTCATACATACCTTTTCCCATATATTAATTAAGGAATTGGAATTTTTGACTGGCTATCCAGCAACCTCACTTTCAGAAAGGCTTTACATTAACGAAAATGATATGCAAGGTGTTTTGATTTATACAATGGCAGGTGCCGAAGGCAGTTTTGGTGGTTTAGTATCACAGGCCAATTCAGAACGGTTCGTTAAAATTTTAAACTCAGCATTGGCAAGGGCAAAAGATTGTGCTTCTGACCCAATTTGTTATCATTCAGAGGGTCAAGGTTTAGGCGGACTAAACCTGGCATCTTGTTACTCTTGTGGTTTACTACCTGAAACATCTTGTGAGGAATTTAATAGTTATTTGGATAGAGCAATTTTGATAGATGACGAATTTGGATTTTATAAGGACAATTAGAAAAAAAAAGTTCAACGCTAAAAGCCATACACATTTGCAATTCGCACCAGCCTATATGAAGACTTACGATTCTTTGGACAGTCTATAATTTAAATATTTTTGTTTTAAAGGGGGTACCCCCTTTAAATTTTCCGATCGTTTTCCGTATGCTTTTGGACTTTTTCCATCCAATGAGCCGTGTGGATGCGTATGATTATAATCCTGCCTCTGAAGACTTACGATTCTTTGGACAGTCTATAATTTAAATATTCTTGTTTTAAAGTGGGTACCCCCTTTAACTTTTCCGAACGTTTTCTGCATGCTTTTGGACTTTTTCTGTCTAAAGACTTACTCCTCTTTGGCTATATTAAAAATATCGTGAGTCACATCTAGTCCAAGACAAAAATCGTATTTTGGGTATTAAGTGTTTATTGGGCTATCAATGTTTGGGCTTAAGCACCAGAAACAAGTTAATTTTTTATTTAAAAATATACTATGAAATTCTCCGAAGGCTTGTATGACGAATTATTGTCCCAAAAGAAAAAGCAGCTTTTAGAGAAGGAGGCCTTCGAGAAAAAATTAGAGCGTGTAGATCCATCAGAATTTTCTGCGTATGCCGCGATTTATTTGGAACGGTTTCTACGCATTACGCTAGATAGTTTTAAGGAAATTGAACGTATCGAGAAGGGTTTGGAACTCTGCAATGCATTTATTAAAGAGTTAGGGGCCATAAATAAGGACTTCGATGAAGGTGACTTTGCCACTGAAGATATTCTTCTTTATGCTATAAAGAGGAGTAAAATTGAGAAGCATAGTTCCGCTTTAGTAGAACATCCTGGCATTCCTCTATCCCAGTCAGCTTTACTCGTGAATGCTCGCGATGAGTATAGGATTGGATTTGAGCTTAAGAAAGAAATTAAGAGTGCCGATAGAATTGACTTTATCTGCTCTTTTATTAAATGGTCGGGCTTGCGACTACTAAAAAAGGAGGTTAAAACCTGCATAAAAGCGGGGGTGGAAGTTCGCGTTATAACTACTGTGTACATGGGGGCGAGCGACAAGAAAGCCATTGATGAGCTTCAAAAGATGGGTGCAGAAGTAAAGGTCTCATATGATACGAGACGAACGCGACTCCATGCTAAGGCGTGGCTATTTGTTAGAGATACAGGGTATACTACTGCCTACGTCGGGTCCTCAAACTTATCTGCCAGCGCACAAACAGATGGCCTGGAGTGGAATGTTCGAATTTCTAATATAGAATCCCCTCACCTGATCCAAAAATTTGAAGCATCATTTGAGAGCTATTGGAATAGTGAAGAGTTCAAAACATATCATGCTAGTGAGAAAGAAAGTAAAACACTCAGCGAGGCTCTGAATCAAGAGTCAACTGTTGATTTTGATCAAACTTTTTTTGAAATCAAACCCTGGACTTATCAAGACAAGATTTTAAACAAGCTCGAACTCGAGCGTCTTGTCAAAGGAGTTGACAAGTGTTTAGTTGTAGCCGCAACAGGCACAGGAAAAACGATAATTTCTGCTTTCGATTACAAAAATGTTGTTAAAGAATTAGGTGGCGAAGCTTCACTGCTGTTTGTAGCCCATCGTAAAGAAATCCTAACTCAAAGTTTGCAGACCTTTCGGCAAGTTTTGAAAGAGTCCGCCTTCGGAGAACTTCTCGTAGATGGCTTTCAGCCTAATGAGTGGAATCACGTCTTTGCCTCTATTCAATCCCTTCACAGGGGTGAATTCACATTCGAACCTGAGCACTTTGATATAGTGATAATCGATGAGTTTCACCATGCAGAGGCCGCAACTTATAAAAAGCTTATTGATTATATTGAACCTCAGTATTTATTGGGCTTGACAGCCACTCCGGAGCGGACAGATGGAAAAAATGTCATTGACTTTTTTGAGGGCAGAGCAAGTGCCGAATTGAGAGTATGGGATGCTATCGAGCAAGGCTTATTATCGCCTTTCCAGTATTTTGGCGTTCACGACAATACGGATTTATCAAATGTAGGGTGGGTAAGAGGCCGATATGATAAAAAAGAGTTGGAGAATTTATACACCTCTTCAGATGACCGAATGGCTTTTATTGAGAAAGAGTTGAAAGATAAGATTCGAGACCCGTCAGAAATGAAAGCTTTAGGATTTTGTGTTGGTGTTCAACATGCAGAATATATGGCAAATAAATTCAAAGAGATGGGGATTCCTAGCCTTGCCCTATCAGGTCAATCGGGAAAAAATATTCGCAGTTCTGCTATCTCAAAACTTAAAAAAGGAGCGATTAATGCCATTTTTACCGTCGACCTATTTAATGAAGGGGTTGATATTCCAGAGGTCGACACTATTTTATTTTTAAGGCCGACAGAAAGTGCCATATTATTCACGCAACAACTGGGCCGCGGCCTTCGACTTTTTGAGGGTAAGGAATGTCTAACGGTGCTCGATTTTATTGGATACTCTAACAAGAAGTTCAGATACAGCAAAAAGTTTAGTGCTTTGGTCAATGTGCACGGCCGCAAACTGATACGGCACGTTGAAAACGAATTTCCTGTTCTTCCGATCGGATGTGCTGTTGAATTGGATAAAGTTTCCCAAGAGATTGTCTTGAAGAACATGGAAGACTCAATTGCTTCCAATAAACCCCAAATCATTTCACTCTACAATCAGGTGGATAGGCCGAGCTCATTGCAGCAATTCTTTGACAAAACAGAGCTCGAGCTAGAGGATTTTTACAGAAACGATCGCTACTTTACTCAAATTAAAAGGGAAGTTGGAATAATTACAACACCCCAAACGGATGAGGAAAAGTCTTTTGGAAAAGCACTCATGCGGAGCATACATATTGATAGTATATCTCGTCTAAAGTGGAGTCAACAGTTTTTTTCCAACAGCCAAATCCCTGAAGTCGATACGCTAGATTCCAAGAGCGATTCCTTTTTAAAAATGTGGGCCTCAAACTTTGGCGACGCTAATGAAATCAGTCAGTTGGATAAACTACTACAGAGGTTTTGGGCTTACCCTCATTTAAAAAAGGAATATCGTGAACTCATGGAATACCTTCTTACCAAAGTCACTCATAACACTCTAAGTTGGGATAACTCTCACCATATTCAATTGGATTTACATGCGCGGTATAGTCGAGATGAAATTGTATCTGCTTTCAACGACATTCGAAAAGGTAAGCTCTATCAGCCACGCGAGGGCGTCTATTTCAATAAGGAAACCAAATGCAATCTGCTTTTCGTAACGCTTAATAAAAGTGAAAAAGATTATTCACCTTCTACTATGTATAAGGACTATGCGATTTCTGGCTCCTTGTTTCACTGGCAGACCCAAAGTAACACGCGGCCTGATATGAAAAAAGGGATTCGCCACATTAAACACAAAGAAGAGGGAATTACTCCTTTGCTCTTTATCCGAGATCAAAAAAAGGACGAGCGGCGCGAAACCATGCCCTACTATTTTTGCGGACCTTTGGAGATCCAAAGTTGGAAAGGAAGCCAACCCATGGACATCGTCTGGAAAGTACAAGAGCCCTTACCCGCTGATATTTATCAGGCGAGTTCTGTTCATAAAAATTAAAGTTAATGAATCAGATCTATCAAGTTTCCTGCGATTACATCGCACCGAACAAAACTGTTGAAATGGTTGAAGTGCATGGCGATGATCAGTCTCGCGTACTCTGGATTTACAACTATAAGGGAATTTCTTTTGATGTTTTCGTTCTGGAAGAAAAGCTCGTTGCCTATTTAGAAGGGACGGGCTATCGCGATCTACATTTTAATACTGAAAAAGAACTAGATGCGTGGTTATTATTTTTAAATTTACAGTAATTAGGGCAGCGCCTACATCGAATGGAAGACACTCATTGATGAAATGCTGGTGATTAACGAGAAGTTTGCCACGCAGCCGTATGAAATCGAGCGACTTATTCGTGATAAGCCGACGGAGAAAGGATATAATATTGAAGCAAAAAGCATCATTGGCGATTTGGAGAGTGGGGAAGAAAAATGAGAAGTGCTTTCCACCATAGTAAGCACAAGCAGTTCCCTTCGAATTGCTATAAATATTTAAGCCGATTTATGCATTTTAATGTAAATACGTTGAGTTCAAAAGGGTTTTTAGTTTGCTTACTCTTGATTTTTTTTGCTTGTAAAAAGGATACTGATGGCTCCAAGAAAGTCTTAGGAAATAGAGATACTGTTCAACAGAGGGTCCTAAAAAAATCTTCTAAACCTGATTCAGTTAATCCCTATTGGAATGTTTCCGAAAATAGTACAAGAGGTATAGATATTGTTTCCCCAAGTGAAATTAATGACACTTTTATTAATGAATTTAGCGGTAAGATCGGGCTAGCAGATCTTGATAAAAATTTAGTGCTATCAGATTATAAAACAAGTACTGGTAATAATTCTAGTTTAATTGAATTTGAAATTTATGGATACTCTCCGAAAGTGTATCGTATTAAAAATATCCTTGTACCATATCCAAATGGAATTGATAATTATGCAAAAACAAGGGAAGATGAGGTGATAATTCCATATTTCAATGATTTAGAATTAGAGACTTCAGTACTAACTCGCTGGATAATTTATTCTGACAGCCTTGAATTTGATGGTTATTTCAAAAACCTAATGACCTCAAAATATTCCAGAGTTTTGCCCAAAGAAGTATTGCGTTTTGAGGACTCTGAATATATTTTGGGATTAACTACACATGGAGAAGGGGGCGGATATGGAGAAGAATATTGGCTGGGAAAAGTTGTAGATAAAGATTTATTGAATATTAAGACTATTTGCTCAACTGGGTATCATTTTTCCGACGACACCTTAAGACAGATTTCGTATACGAGAGAAAATAACCTTTTGACTTTTTACGAAGGTTATTATAAGAACACGAATGAAAGATTTAACGAAAAAGACTATCTTTTCAAGAAAAAACTTACGGAGGTTGCATTGGATTAGATGGCTGGAGCAAGTCCAAGCAAAACATTTCTTTTGCATGTGAAGACTTACTATTCTTTTGACAGTCTATAATTTAAATATTCTTGTTTTTGAGGGGGAAAGCGCAATATAACTTGGTACTCGAGCACCCCTCTACTTCAAGAAAAGTGCGCTAGTGCTGCGCAAGGTCTCGGCGAAGCCGGGAGTGCGAGCGCAGCGAGTACCGATCCGCCGGCTGGCGGAGGAGCCTGGAGCATAACGCCCCTTGAGGGGTACGCCTACGGCGGACGCCTCGAGGGGAGCGCCCAAATCCTAAAAATAATACCTATCCCTGCGATAATGAGTTGTCTGAAGTCCATAGACGAAACGGAGATGTAGGAGGGAACGACTCCTATTCGTGTTGTCCGATCTATAGGCGGAAGCATTCTTTTTCAGCCTTTAATGCCACCTAAGCCTCTTCTGATTGGGGGGGCGAGTAGCTGTCAACATGTAATGTGTCGAGGATTCTTTTTATATTGGAATACTAGCATGGTTCTTCTGAGATAGCCAAAATTGATCGCTTGTTGGCCAAGTGTTGGAGTCTCAGCTTGAATGGAACCTCCAAGATGCATACATAAAATTCCGGTGCACAACACATGTGTGCCTTTTTTGGCTTTAGAAAACGGCTGCAATGAATTGTAAAAGAATGAAAATTATACTTTGGATTTCTTGTTTGGTACTAACCTTTTTTGTGCACTCGAATGGACAAGTCAATTGCGATGATTACGACATCGTTTCTGTATATGACATTCCGCCATCGCCACAAACACCCGGCGGCAATTTTTTTCTATTATTATTGACGCTTAGTGAAGACCATTTAGAGAACTTTGATAATTATGCTAACTTGTTTTTCCTTGATCAATCCGGTGATACGGTTTCTATTCCACCGGGATCGAACCAGACGCTGCCCAGATATGCAACTGACACCATTCCTTACATTTTAGAACTTAATTCACCGAGTTCTAACCAGGACTTTCCCACCGATTTTAATGGGAAACTCGTAATCGTTCATATTACTCAACTGATCTGTGAAGTGGACTATTCTAATGTGTCTACAACTAGCCAGCGCTTTCCTGAAGAATTACAGGCGAAAGTTTATCCCAATCCCGCAAATTCCTATGTGCGCATTGACCCGGGAAACTATCCTTCCGATTTTACCGTGCATATAAAAAATCAGATGGGGCAGATTGTGCAAACAAGTAAAAATGAGCACATCATACAATTGCATGATTTGAGTCCGGGTATGTATTTACTGACGGTACAATCGAGGGTTGGAGCAATAACGAAGAAGCTTATGGTTCAGCATTGAAAAACCACACCCTAATCCCGCGTGCCGCTCATGGTGGGGTGCTTTGTCAATTTGGTTTCGCTAATACTGTCCAGAAGTAGGGGGCGGACCCGCCTTGCACGCCCACAATTTTTCATATCCCTTTTTGAGCGGCCAACCCCGCCGTACGCACTGTCGTTCGTAGGCGGGACTGGATCGCACGGTGTGCGCTCCGGAAAGTCAAAAAGCCGCCGGGCTGGTCCTTTTTATACCGCGTTCCGCTGTGAAGACTTACGATTCTTTGGACAGTCTATAATTTAAATATTCTTGTTATTGTCGGAGTGGATTAGCCTAGTATAACTTGTCACCCATGCACCCCAACATGCTTCAAGAAATGCTCTATTAATGCGGAAATTCCTCCTCTGTAATTCTATTGAGTAAATTAGCAATAGATTTCACGAAGTAAAAAAAGTCTAAATGGAAAATATTGCGATTTATATACTAAGTTTATTGTTTTGTTTACCGCTTTTTAGTCAAGAAAATACTGCAATTCTTTGCGGAGACGGAATAGATAATGACGGTGATGGGTTAATTGACTGTTTTGATCCAGATTGTTCAATCTTGCCCAATGATGGTTGTTCCACATGTACTGAAGGAACAAGCTTTGCAGATACGCTTATTGAATATATTCCCGGATGCCCCCTTGCTGACCCAGAGCCCATGGGTGCTCTTGGAGTAAGTGACTGGGTGCAAACGGGGGATGATGAGCCAGAACTTGTATTTTTAGGGGAAGGTGGATCAATAAAACTTGGTTTTATAAATAACATATTAACGAATTCAGGCAATTCTGCCCCTGACCTTTGGGTTTTTGAAATAGGACTTTTGGTCGAGCCATGTGATTTAGAATTGAAACCTGCTAACGCCTTTACCGAAAACCAATTGCAAAGTTTTGGAATTCCTGATGCGGATGCGGATGGCTATTATGAGTTTGGGCGTATTGCTGGTGCAACATCAAGCTTGGATATAGACGCTGTCATTTCTGGATTCCAAGAAGGGGAACTACAATTTGATGCCGTAGAAATAATTGATGCGGGAAATGCAGGATGCTCAGGAGGAACACCGGGCGCTGATATTGACGCAGTATGCGCGTTATCTTCTATCAATACTGTCGACTGTGCAGGAGTGCCGAACGGAACGGCTCAGATTGACGAATGCGGCGAATGCCTTGAGCCGACGGATCCGGCATTCAATCAGTCATGCGCAGACTGTGCAGGAGTACCGAATGGAACGGCTGAGATTGACGAATGCGGCGAATGCCTTGAGCCGACGGATCCGGCATTCAATCAGTCATGTGCGGTTGAAAAAAACATCTATATTCCCAATGTTTTTTCACCAAATGGCGATGGAATCAATGACCGCTTTCAAGTATTCAAAAACCGAGAGGCAGATATTCAAATATTAAATTACATGATTTTCGATCGGTGGGGAGAATTAGTTTATGAGCAAAAAAATATAGAATTTAATTCAATGGCCAATTGGTGGAATGGTATAATGAATGGGAAAAATGCAAGTTTAGGCGTTTATGTTTACTTAATCGAAATTGAATGTCAGAACGGAGAGCTAAGACAATATACCGGAGAGGTGACACTAATTAAATAAATACAAAAAGTTCGAAATAAACTTAATTTTTAGCTTTTTCGAAATAAGTCCTAGTTTAAAAATCAGCCTTGGTAACTTTTACAACACGGCTGACTAAGCAACCAGCAATTTTTTAAACTTTTGATCATTCCCCTCGTCCTTTGGCTGAAGTTAAACGAGTTGTAGCGCGAAGACTACACTTTCAAAATACTTCGTATCTTAAAGTCACTTACCTGCCGCATCGCATTATTGATGATGAAATAGATAAAAAGACCGCATGGTATTTACCCAAAGAAAAACTCTTTTAGTTATCAGCGTTTTGATTGCCATAGGGGCATCTATTGCCGCGAGCCTGGGTATTCTATCGGACTTTGGCGACGGCAGTTTCATATATGAGTCTATTCGTGGACAAGCCATTGAAATTTACGGGAAAGGTATCTATCAACACATGTCTTCGGATGTAGCGATACAAGGTATCGCTCAGGACTATGTTACACTTTTTATAGCAGTTCCGCTGCTCATCATTTCACTTATTGGCTTTTATAGAGGCAGCCTTCAGGCTTTATTTGTTTTTGCAGGCACCCTGGGGTACTTCTTTGTTACCTATTTATTCTATCTGGCCATGGCCATGTACAATATGATGTTTCTGGTATATGCCGCTCTGCTCGGCTTATCTTTTTTTGGACTATTTCTCAGTATTCGAAATATTTTTAAAGTTCAAGCCGTGGCCTTTTCTACCGACCGCCTGCCTTATCGATTTGCCGGCTGGTTTCTTATTATCAACTCTGTGCTGATAGCTATTTTATGGGGTAGCCTGATTATACCTCCATTATTAGACGGCAGCATTTATCCGCCGGTACTCCAGCACTACACCACATTA
>Ga0209943_1001940_pt1 | contig 11837 bp, 6 predicted proteins | sample SalPonR1_B_D2_MG_FD_185698 | JGI IMG/M metagenome (GOLD analysis project Ga0209943, IMG submission 185698) | Salt pond soil microbial communities from South San Francisco under conditions of wetland restoration - Salt Pond MetaG R1_B_D2_MG... ... | reverse complement strand
CGGCTTCTTGATGCGCTGCATGCCACGTCAGCGCCCACCGTGATCTTCACCCACTTTCTCGTAATCAATGCCGTGGTGGGCCATATTCAGGGGTCGGATCGCACGCTGTCATTCTGGCCCGACAACGGGTCTGTAACCGAGATTCAGCTGACCGACGGCCAGCTGACGTTGCGGGCCCTCGGGCGCGCAATGGAAACCGTGGTCAATTAGTTCAGGGTGCTCAGGATTCACTACGCAGTCGAACCAGCGATTCCTGGGCCGTCGAGGCCACCAGCAGTCCCTCGCGGGTAAAAAACTGTCCGCGACTGAAACCGCGGCTGCCACTGGCATTTGGACTGTCAAGTGCATAGAGCAGGTGGTCGTCGGTGCGGGCGGCTCGATGAAACCAGATTGCATGATCCAGGCTGGCGACCTGCATACCCTCGCTGTGCACGGTATACGGGTGCGGTAGCAGAGCCGCGCCAAGCAGCGCGAAATCCGACATGAAGGCGAGAATAACCTGGTGCATAGCCGGATTCGCGCCAAGCGAGGACGGTGCGCGGAACCAGGCCATCTGACGCGGCTCCACGGGTGTCGGATTCCGGTAGTCGCGCCGCGAGACAACCCGTCTTTCGATGGCCGGCGCCAGCGGCGAGCTGTAACGCTGCGGGTCCTGCTTTCTCAGTTCTTCCATGAACTCTTCGTCTGTTTGCAGGGTTTCCGGGGCCGGAGCGTCCGGCATCGGCGCCTGGTGCTCAAGACCGGGACAATCGAACTGAAACGACACTGAGGTGTTGAAGATGGCCAGGCCATCCTGTTTTGCAACAACGCGGCGTGTGGCGAAACTGCGGCCATCCCGGATAGGGTCCACCTCAAAGACAATCTGTTTCTTTGGGTTTCCGGGACGCAGAAAATAGGCATGCATTGAGTGGGCAGTGCGGTCGCCTTCAACCGAGCGTATGGCCGCATTGAGCGACTGGGCCAGCACTTGTCCACCAAAAATGCGACTTGGTCGCTCCGGGCTGCTGCCGGTAAACAGATAACGGTCAATGCGCTCAACCTGCAAATACCGTAGCAGCTGGTCCATATCTTGGTAACTCATTGTGCAACTTCCATCCTGCTGTCTGTCCGATTGAGAATGCCGTTATAGAAAACATCGAAGTAATCCAGCGCTGCACGGTCAATGTCATCAACCCGTCGCCATAGTGTTATTTCCATCGATGCGTTAACGGCACCGGCGAGAAGGTTGCGGGCGACCATGGGGTTGATACGCCGTATGCTGCCATCCTTCATCCCCTGGTGGATGAATTCGACAAAGCGATCGTTAATGGCATCGGTCCTGGCCAGGATACGCTTGCGCCGTTCCTTGGGTAGCGCCGTAATCGTGTTGTACCGGATCAGTGGGCCCAGGTTGGAGTTCTGAATGTAAAAGATCTGCCGGCTTGTCTGCTCTATTTTCTGCATCCCCGAGCCGTCGCCCGCTTCGGCCCGGTCGTAGACATGAGCGAGGATGTCCAGGGAATAGTTATAGCATTGGTAGAGCAGGTCTTCCTTATTGCGTATGTGATAATAGAAGGCGCCCTTCGAAACGTTCAGGTAGTCGGCGATTTCATCCAGTGACGCGCCATTGAAACCCTTTCTATTGAAGAACCAGGTACCCGCCTTGTAAAAGGCTTCCTGCTTGAGCCGATTCTGCTCGTCGCGGTTGAAACCGGGAACCGGCAGATCGGCGTCTATCGGGGCGATACCGTATGAGTGGGCGTAGTCATGACTGCCCGCGTAGAGGCCATGCCCAATGATTTCAATGGCCTGCTGTGCAATAGCGTCGACCTGATCCTCGGGCACATCGTGCAGCCAGTGAAAAACCCAGTCTATTGATCCAAGAATGGCACGGGTTGTCGATGTGGCATCGCACTGACGCAGAGAGCCTTCGGACATGCCCTGGTGTAAATAACCCCGCAAACGCTTGAAGAGGGCTATGTATCTGTCTTCTACGGTTTGTCGGTGCGGGCTCTTCAGTGATGCGATTTCAAGAAGCGCCGCCTGATGACTATCACGCCCGTTAGCGGCCGCTGACCAGTTGTGGAATTGCTGAATCAGAAATGCGGCGAGGCGGTCGAAGGGCTGATTGTGTTCGCGCTCAATGGCGTCGAGGGTTTCATGCTGCCTGTCCAGAGCAGCCATGTAGCACTGGTAGATTAGCTCTTCCTTGGTTTTCACGTAGTAGTACAGGCTTGTTTTGGTCAGGCCGAGACTTGCGGCAATATCCTGCAGCGTGGTGGCTCTGGACCCCTTGCCGTTAAACAGCCGGGCCGCCTGTGACAGTATGGCAATACGCTTTGCATCGTGCTGAGCCTGCCGGTTAAAGGGCATGCGCCGTCTTTCAGGAAGATCGTTGACGTCAGTCATGGAGCCCCAGGGTTGAGGAAAGCCGCGCCAGACGCGCGTTAACTTTCAGGTCAGAAATTCCAACTTTAAGTATTATTTTTGGCTTTGTCTAGCGCGAATGCCCGGCACGGGCTGCTTGTCGGGCGTCCTGGGCGTTGTCAGGGTGCCTGAAGCAGCTGGTGATATGGTCATTTACCATGCCAGTGGCCTGCATAAATGCATACATGATGGTTGGCCCGACAAAACTAAAGCCGCGTTTCTTCATGTCCTTACTGATGCTGGTTGAAAGCGCCGTTAACGCCGGTACGTCGCTTGCGCGGTGCCAACGATTGACCAGCGGTTCATCATCTACAAAATGCCAAAGGTAGTCGCGCAGCGTCATTCCCGACTCGCGAAGTGTCATGACCGCGCGCGCATTCTGTCTGACCGAGTTGACCTTCAGGCGATTCCGGATGATCAGGGGAGATTGCAGGGCTTCCTCGACCGTGCTGTCCGGCCATACAGCCAGACTTTCCGGGTTGAAGCCGTCGAATACTGCTCTGTAGCCCTCGCGTTTGCGCAGAATTGTGATCCAGGAAAGACCGGCCTGGGCGCCTTCCAGAATAAGGAATTCGAAAAGGCGCTGGTTGTCTCGCTGTGGAACCCCCCACTCCTCATCATGGTAACGCATATAATCCGGGTCGTTGCCGCACCATTCGCAACGCTTCACCGCCGGCTGATTCGTCTGCATTCCTGCTCCTGTCTTAGTAAGTGGCTGTTCCGGTCACGGCATTGCGCGCGTAGCGGAGATCCTTCCCTTGTGCCAGAATATTCTCAATAGGCGCGGGGTTACCAATGACTAATACCATTTCTTACGAATCATATGGGCATGTCGGGACATTGACACTGAATAACCCCGACAAGCACAACTCACTGGGCAAGAAGGAGTTCGACCTCATACACGCTGCACTTGCCGCCGTCACGTCGGAATCGGAGACGCGGGTGCTCCTGCTCACTGGTGCAGGCGGCAAGACATTCTGCGCAGGCGCGTCGCTGGGAGAATTGAAGAGCGGAGCGATCAGTGGGGAAGATTACCAAACGATGACCGACGCGTTCGCAGCGCTGACTATCCCTACGATTTGTGCCGTGAACGGCGATGTTTTCGGTGGTGGTGTTGAGCTGGCGCTGAGCTGTGATTTTCGTATCGGGATGGAGGGCATCACCATGCGGGTGCCCGCTGCCTCTATCGGGCTGTGCTATCCACCAAGGGGAATTGAACGCATTGTAGAAAAGTTGGGCGTTACTATGGCCAAGCGCGTTCTGGTGGCCGCCGAGACGTTCACCGCGGATGAAATGTTTCAGGCAGGCTTGCTGGATCATCTCGTCATGCCCACCCAGTTTCACGAGACCGTGGATCGCTACGCTGAACGTCTGGCGGGGTTGGCGCCGCTCGCCGTGACCGCAATGAAGTCCATTATTCAGCAGGTGGGGAAAACGGGGGTCAATCAGGACGACATCGCGCGCTTATCTCAGACATGCGCGGAGTCGGCAGATCTCGCAGAAGGGTTTGCTGCTATTGCCGAAAAACGACAACCGCAGTTTCGCGGTTCATAGCGAAGATGGTTATCGGGTCGCGGCAGACATGTCCAAAGTGATTGTTATCGAAGTGCCACTTAGAGTGGCAATTTCCATAACGCCACGGTAGTGATCCACGATCTGCCGTACCAGACTGAGCCCGGGCTGCTCAGTAATAATTCCCTGCGGAATACCTGATCCGCTATCCTGCACCTTCAGGCAGAGGTTTTCTGTGGTGTCGTCTGCGGCTCGATCATATGACATGGATACGCGAAGATACCGTCCGTTGAAGTCGTGATCAAACGCGTGCTGGAACGCGTTACTGAGTAATTCGTGAATCACAATAGCTATAGGCGTTGCGTTTTCCGCAGATATCAGCTCAGACGTCACCTCGTTGATGGTGGTTACGCTGTTCGAAAATTCATGGGCAACCGACAAGTCAGATAGGCAGTCTGCGGTAAACGCGTGAAAGTCTGCTAACAGGCCGTCGTTAAAGTATTTGAGGGATCTCTCAAGAAGTGCGAGCGCGTGAATATGACCTCCTGAGCCGAGCATTATGTCGGCAGACAGCTCGTCTGAGACATAGTCTGAACGGTGTTGGATTATATTAGAGACGGTGTCTAATGTGGCGATGTTCCTCTGCCTGATGTTGCGTACGAGCGAGTCCTGCGCTTCAAGTTGATCTTGCATTTCGTCTAATGCGGAGTCCGCTGTCAACGTCCTCTCTCTCGCAATTTCGTTTGCCTGTATCCTGAGCACGTTCGTGTCGTACCACTTCTTGACCAAGAGAAAAGCAGCCGCTAATCCAAGAAAATAAAGGCAATAAGCCCACCAGGTGCGCCAGAGAGGTGGAAGAACCCTGACTTTCATGGATATTCCATCTATGTTCCACACTCCGGCTGAATTCGCCCCCTGTACGTGTAAAACATAATCGCCAGGCGGTATATTTGTGTATGTTGCCGAGCCGTCGTTTCCTCCGTCTATATAATCCGAGTCAAAGGGGGCTAGCTTGTGACGATATTTAAAGTCCTCCGTCGCTGCGAAATCGATTACGGAGTATTCAAACGATAATCCTTTAGCTGGATATTTAATGAGGAGGCTAGGACTGTCGAAATCAGAATTTCCGATCTGACGCTCTGCGCCATTAACAAATGCCTTCGTAAATCGTAATGTGTGATCGATGGGTACCTCTGAGCTCTCTTGGTGCGCTATTCGCACGAGACCTCCTGTGCCGCCGAAAAGAATATTGTTCTTTTCATCAACTCCGCTTGCGCCGAAGTCAAATGTAATAGAGTTAGGAATTGATCCGGGAATAACCTTATGGAATGTCCCATTGCGCAGTATTTTGAAAATGCCTCGATTAGATGATATGTAGGCAATATCATCTCGCCCCACACGAACGGCGTAAACGACTAGCCTCTTTCGAATATTTTCAGGCACGGTTTGAGTCGGGAAGCTGAACCCGCCAAGTTCATTAGTTTTTTGTAAATAAACACCGTTTTTAGGTGTAACAAGCCATCGCGACTCTCGACCTTCAGCCGCAGACCATATCGGGAAATCACTTAACACCGCCAATTGTTGTCGAGCAGAGGTTCTCTCTTCACCATCGAAACTAATAAGTTCAGTCCCCCTCTCAGTAAATGCAACTATACCTATGCCTCTAAGCCGGGTGATTTTCAGTATTTTATTATTCTTGGCCTTATTGTCGGGTGAAATTGGCTTTATTGTGTTGTCATTGACAACATATATACCGCCTCCAAAGGTGCCGACATAGATCGTTTGATCTTTGCCAGCGTAGATAGCGCTTATAGGCGGTATGCGTTGATTTTTAGAATCAGTGGAGAAGGTAACCGTTTCGCCAGTTGGAGGCGTGTATCTTAAGAGGTGCCCGTTTCTAAAGCCAATCCATACGTGCTCTTTATTGATCGCAAGTGACATGATTCCATGTGCCGATTTAGTCGATAGAATTACCTCTTGTATCTCGACCTTCTCTGCTTTGGTCGATAATTTATAAATGCGGCTGTAGTCAGCGATATATGTTCCTAATTCGGATGATGTAGTTGTCGCGACGATCGAAGGGCTATTGTTACCTGCGAAATCTGTTATTACTTCTACGTTTGTCTTTTTCAAAACTTTTAGACCAGTATATGTGCCTGCCAAAATGCCGAAGTTGCCAATATTTTTTGCTGTTAGTACCTCATTTGTTCCAATATTAGAGCTACTGCTATCAAGTGTTGCCAAAACGTCATTCTGGTCTGTTATGAATAGCCCTGAATCAGAAGAAATTACCATCAGATTATCTTGGTAGTCCCAAGCCGAAGAAATATCATGAATGGTTGCGGTTCTTAATGTCTGGTCCCGATCAGAGAACACCTTCTTTAACGTACATTGTTGATTAGTCAATTTTGCTCTCCAGACTCCGTCACCTCTAGTGCCTAGGTAGACATCACCATAACTATCAATAAACCCTGTGCTGAATGGAGAGAGAGCTTTGCCGCAGGTCAAATAAGTCAGATCTGTGCTAATTTTTGGGCTAGCAGAAATTAGAATCCTGCCGGAATTATCTACAAAATGAAGGCCTCTGTGACCACCTAGAATGGAAATGACTGGCGCCTTTAGTTTTATTTCCATTTTACTCAATGTCTTTAATCGGCTGTCAAATTTTGAAATAGATCCGTCGCTGTAGCCAAGCCAAATTATATCCCCGTCGTCTATGTAAGAAGAGGTGACTTCAGCCCCTTCTTGAGCGACTGCCGTGTTTGAACTGATTCGAGTGAAGGCGCTTGCGACCGTTGAGTACTGGTAAATTATGCCATTGAAGGAAATCACAAATAGCTCAGAACTTGAGTTTTCGATTATTGCTTCAAATTGGCTTTCTGGATATTTAGGTTCAGTTAGACCGATTACGGGGAAGTTGTTGAGACTATTTCCGTCAAACTGAAAAACCTCATCTGAAGAAGATACCCAAAAATCTTTTCCGGGTCTGACCAAAACGTTAGTTATGGTATCGCCATTAAGGACTCGTAACGGGTCTGGTGTGAATGAGATAAATTTATGAGGGCTTAGATATTCTCGAGTCGAATCGACAGAGGTTGCTTCTGAAGCGTGTACGCAACTATTTGCAAATAACGAGAAGATTGCCCATCGAAAGCGCAAGAGGTTCATGCGTTCGTATTTAAGTTGTGGTTATTATTTAGGTTCCGCATGTATCTACACCAAAAAAATGCCGCTCAAATGTTTTGGCAAATAGATGGTAGTTTTTTTCAAGAGAATCGCAAACGGAGACAAAGTCTTCTAGGTTGCCGCTGATCAGAATCTCCTCCAGTCTGGCGGCATCTTCTCTGACCATTGTCGCGCCCATATTCGCGCTCATCGATTTGATGCCATGTGCCAGGGACTTCCCGCTTTTTGAACCACATTCGTGCGAGAGTGCCTTGAGTTCATCTAGGGCATGCGTCATTTGCGTTTTATATCCATCAAAGACCTTGTTGACGATTTGATTTCCGGTTTGCTCTTGGATTTCAAATAATCCATCGATAACCGATTTATCCAGAATATCCTGTGTGCCGTGGAGGATTTCGTTATTAAATTTTGTGAAGTCGTTCGCGAGGGGATAGGTGGATTGAGAAAGATATGTTGATAAAGTTTTTGCTATTTCTAATCTGGTGAATGGCTTCTCAAGGACATTATCCATCCCGTGTTCGAGACAGGTTATCCTCTCAGAATCAGAGCCTCCTGCCGTCAGGGCTATGATTGGTATTCTGGGCTTATTGGTGAGATTCTCGTAATTCCTTATCTCAATAGTCGCTTGATGACCATCCTTAACTGGCATTTGGCAATCCATGAAAATGAGGCCGTAGTGGCCATTCTTATACATTTCCACGGCCTCTTCTCCATTTTTGGCAATGTCGAAGGTGTAGTGGAGAGCGACTAGCATTTCTCCGACTATTAATTGATTTACTTCAATGTCTTCGGCTATGAGAACTCTACCCTTTTTCGTCGATGGCAGGTTGCTTGAGTCATCCCAAGCTGTTGTCGAAGGCTTTTCCTCGTGCTCTAGTTGTTCAATGCATTCTGCTAAATGGTTCTGCGATAACGGAACGCTAAGGAGTGGGTGAGTTATCTCTGATATTTTGGCTAAATCAAGTGACGAAAAGCTAAAAAATATAGTACTTCTGGGTGTTTTATCGTCGATAAATTGGCCGCCCGAGATTGAGTTTAAATCGAGTTCTATGAAGGCGATTGAGTTCGGCTCACATACTCTTCTAACGTAGGCGTCGTCGGCGATTATAATATTTGATTCGGGGACGCCCATCACTCTTAGGTGGCTGGTAATCATTTCGGACACGTCGACTTCAGAATTCGGAATGAAAAACGTTTTTGAAGAATTCGTTTGATATTTTTTTTCTAGGCGTTTTTTATAGCGTGTAGGGATGCGAGCAACGGCGTTTGTTCCAACGCCAGGTTCTGAAAAAATATCCAGTTCACCTCCCATTAAATCAACATACTGTTTACATATAGTTAGTCCTAGCCCCGTGCCACCGAATCTACGCGTGGTGCTAGGGTCAGCCTGGGTAAAAGAATCAAATATTTTCTCGCGGGATTCGGGTTGGATGCCAACTCCCTCGTCTTTAACCGAAATTTCAATAGTAGGGTTTTCGTCGCCATCTGCAGGTATTCTATTTTTTACAGCGACACTTACAGTTATTTTTCCAGTTTCAGTGAACTTAATTGCGTTGCCAAGCAGGTTTGTTACCACATGGTTAATCTTTGTCGGGTCTCCTCTTAAGGCCCCTTTGACATTTGGGTCAAGGATGTTTATCAGCCTAAGGCCTTTTTTCGAAGCTGGCTCTGATTGTAAGTAGCAAACTTCATCGATTACCGTATTAATGTCAAAAGTTACGCTTTCAACCTCAATCTTTGATGCCTCTAGCTTAGATAAGTCTAATATGTTGTTAATTAGCTTTAGTAGCGATAAACCACTTGTTCTTACCGTTGATGCAAATCGATGTTGTGCTGGAGACAGGTTGGTTGTCAGAAGCAAGTCAGACATGCCGATGATCCCATGCATCGGTGTCCTGATTTCGTGGCTTACTGTAGCGAGGAATTGAGATTTTGCTTCATTTGCAGATTCTGCTAGTTTTTTTGCGATCTCAAGTTCGAGTGTTCGCTCCTTTACTTTAGTTTCAAGTTCTTGCCTGTTTATTTCGGACCTTTGTTCCCTTCGCCTTACTAGGCGCAAAGCGAAGAGTATTAAAAACAATGCCGATAATAAATATACCCAATAGGCAATAGGACTGAGCCAAATCGGTGGAGAGACAATTATCTTTAGCTCGCGCGCGTCCCAGTTCCACAATCCTGCGGAATTTGCCGCTGCAAGCTTCAAACTATACTCTCCCGCGGGGAGAGTGGTAAAAGATGCTTTTCTTGCATCCTTCGATATAACCCAATCAGGAGATATACCTGTTAGTTTGTAAGCATACTTTAGGTTGTCAGGCGACGCATAATCAGCTGCAAAAAATTCAACGCTGAACATTTTGTCTTCATAACCTAATTGCAGCTCATTTAACTGGTTTGTTGGCTGTGACAGGTTTATGCGGTTATTCATTACCGTAATTTCGGAAATTCCTATAACCGGGAGGCTGCTTTCTTCACCAAAGGTAAAAGGATCAATAATATTGAAGCCTAGGTGTCCTCCAAAGAAAATTTTACCATTGGGTGATGTTGCTGACGCTCCCATATTAAATTCTGTGTCCTGGAGGCCGTCGATTTTTCGGAAATTTCTGATACCTGTCCCATCAACTGAAATTTTTGTAACGCCCCGATTATGGCTCAGCCAAAGGTCATGGTTAGCTCCACCCTCGATCCCGAAAATACTGTTGCTCGGCAAAGTTACGTTCTCTGAGAGATGCGTGAACTCTGGCCTCAATGCTCGGCGGTCTTCTAATCGCCATTGATTTAAACCGCCACCATTAGTCCCGATCCATAAGGTCCCTTCCTCATCTTCGTGGAAGGACCAAATCATATTGCTGGATAATGTGTTTTTCTTTCCCCTCTCGTTATAAAAATGTTTAAAAGTTTCTGTAGTTGGATCGAAATAATTGAGCCCGTTTTCAGTTCCTATCCAAATGTATCCGAGTGAGTCTTCGTACAACGCTAGAACATTGTCGTTGCTTATGCGTGAGCTCTGTTTGCTTTGCGTATTGAATCTTTTGAAGCGGTTTGACTCCTGCTCAAAAATGCTTAGGCCGCCTTCATAAGTTCCTATTATTAGGTCGCCTGCTTTCGTTGCCAAAAATGACGTAACGCCGTTTGCCCCAATCGAGCCTGGGTTCGAAGCATCGAATTGAAAAGTTTCGATCTCCATGGTTCGTAGATCAAGTCTATTTGCTCCGCCGGAGAAAGTTCCAATCCATAGTGAGTCTCCAACAGCGAGCAAAGACATCACCGCGTTGTCGGTTAATTGCGGCTTAGTAGAAGTATTTATCCAGTTAAAATGTTGGTTACCATTTTCTTTGCGATTCAAGCCGTCATCTGTGCCCACCCAAATTGTGCCGTCATCAGTGAAAGCAAAAGCATTCACTGATGCGTTTGATAGAGACGAATTTTCTGGGGTGAACTTCTTGATCGAGGTTCTACGAGCTTTGCTTAGGCCATAATAGCTCCCTATCCAGTACGTCTCATCCGAGCTTTGATATATTGACGTAATTCTATCAGCGGGTATTTCTGAGTTGTTTGTCCCATATTGATGGACCTCATCACTATCTTGCGAGTAAATGACTAGGCCGCTATTCCCTCCGAACCAAACATTTCTTGCGCGGTCCACGAAAATGTCGAAAACGGTTTCTGAGTCTAAAGATTTATTTATTCTGCTCGAAAGGCTGCTGTTCTTAATTTTCCTGTTTGATACATCGAAATTCGCGATGCCTGCGTTGATCGAAGCGACCCATAAATCTCCGGTTTTTGTCGGTGTTATTTTGGTAATCTGTGCTCTATTGTTTGCTGTGAAAATCTCGCTGTCCGAATACCGGTCAACAATTGAATCAGAGCGGTCTAATTTGAGAATTCCGCCTTCAGTTGCGGATACGAAAACCGCATTGTTGATTTCGGCAAAGCTTGTTACGAGCCCAAGAGATAAGTTCGTCGTTTGGTCTGAGAAATGTGTAAAATCTCCCGTTCTTGGGTCGAATTTGCTAAATGCGCCCTCATAACCCAACCACAAAAAACCAAGCGAATCCGCAAATAGGGTGTATATGTTGTCGGAAAGAGGAGCTTGGTCTGAGGTGCGTGCTCCAAAAAAGGCCTCGAAGTTATCAGTCGCGGGGTTGTGTCGATTTAAGCCACCGCTCAGGGTGGCAATCCACAGTGTTCCATCAGATGTCTCCGACATAGCGGTCACTACATCAGAAGACAATGTTCCATCGTCATTTGGAGAACTGCGGTAGGTTTTTACCTCATGGCCGTTATATTTATTGAGACCTTCTTGCGTAGCGATCCAGATTTCGCCAGAACTTGATTGAGTGATTGCAGTTATTGAGCTCTGCGATAACTGTGAAGAGAATTCTGCGAGCTTGAAGTTAAAATCAATTTCCCCGTGAGCAATCTCTGAAAATTGTATGTACCAAGCTACGAGGAGAAGCTTTAGAAAAGCCTTCATGTCCGGCTCCGAGGACGCAATTATGGGCATGGTAACAGGAAAAGTGGGGGTGAGTTAGGGCCAGAATTGGTTCGCTCTGGCCCTAACGGCCGTGCCTGAGTCTCTCTAAAAGTTTAGAATTGCCCAAGTCTAAGCTCTGGTTGTTTTATCGAATCCCCCACTTGTATCCGGCCTGGCCAGCGTTGGAGCGAATCCCCCACTTGTATCCGGCCTGGTCAGCGTTGGAGCGAATCCCCCACTTGTATCCGGCCTGGTCAGC
>Ga0209943_1001934_pt1 | contig 11851 bp, 11 predicted proteins | sample SalPonR1_B_D2_MG_FD_185698 | JGI IMG/M metagenome (GOLD analysis project Ga0209943, IMG submission 185698) | Salt pond soil microbial communities from South San Francisco under conditions of wetland restoration - Salt Pond MetaG R1_B_D2_MG... ... | reverse complement strand
CGGCCGTAGGCCTCGGCTTCCTGGCGCCCTGGACGCTGCCCCTGCTGGAGGGGGTGCTGCCATGAACGCCTGGCTCCCCGTGGCCATCGTCGCGAGTTCGCTCATACCGGGGCTCATCATCTTCGCACTGCCCGAGCGCGCCGTGGTGCTGCGCACGACACTCAACCTGGGCGGCGCCATTATCAAGATCCTCCTGCTCGTCCTGATGATGGTCGGGGTGGCCCACGGGGTGGAGTTCGAGTTCCGCCTGCCGCTGGTGCCGGGTCTCGACTTCGTGCTCCAGGCCGACGCCCTCTCACTGCTGTTCGTGAACCTGTCGGCCGTGCTGTGGCTCGCCACCACGATCTACGCGATCGGCTACCTGGAGGGGTCGCCGCACAGGAGCCGCTTCTTCGGCTACTTCAGCCTCTGCGTGACGGCCACAGTCGGCCTGGCGATGGCCGGTAATCTGCTCACCTTCCTGGTTTTCTATGAGGCGCTGACCCTCACCACCTACCCGCTGGTCGTGCACCGGGAAACCGAGGTCGCCCGCCGGGCGGGGCGGCTGTATCTTTCCTACACGCTGTTCGGCGGCGTGCTCCTGCTGGCCGGGACGGTATGGCTGTACTCCCTGACCGGGACGCTGGAATTCGTCGACCGGGGTTTCGTGGCGGGTCTGGGGATCGACCCCAATGTGCTCCGGGCCGTCTTCGCGCTGCTGGTGCTCGGCGTCGGGGTCAAGGCGGCGCTGGTCCCGCTGCATGCCTGGCTGCCGCGGGCCATGGTTGCACCGGCGCCCGTCAGCGCCCTGCTGCATGCGGTGGCCGTGGTCAAGGCCGGGGCATTCGGCGTCGTGCGCATCGTCTACGACGTATTCGGCATCGAATTCGCCGCCAGGCTGGGGGTGACTCTGCCGCTGGCCGTCCTCGCTGCAGTCACCATTCTCTACGGCTCCGTGCGCGCCCTGTTCCAGGACAACCTGAAGCGGCGTCTGGCCTTCTCGACCGTGAGCCAGGTCTCCTACATCACGCTTGGGGTGGCAATTGCGGGACCCCTTGCGACCATCGGCGGGCTGGTCCATCTCGTTCACCAGGGCTTCATGAAGATCACGCTGTTCTTCTGCGCCGGTAACTATGCGGAGACCCTGGGCGTGCACAACGTGAGCGAGATGCGGGGCATCGGCCGGCGCATGCCCTGGACCACCGGGGCATTCACGGTGGCCGCTTTCGGCATGATCGGCATGCCGCCCGTCGCCGGCTTCGTCAGCAAGTGGTTCCTCGGCCTGGGCGGCATCGAGGTCGGGCAGGACTGGGTGCTCGTGGTGCTGGCACTCAGCAGCATACTGAACGCCGCCTATTTCCTGCCGATCCTGCGGACCGCCTGGTTCGACGAACCACCCGACGAATGGCCGCATGAGCAGCGACCGTCGCGGTTCGAGACGCCGCTGGCACTGCTGTTGCCGCCCATCGCGACGGCCGCCGCCGCACTCGTCTGGGGTCTGTTCGCCTCGCTGCCGGGCACGCCGCTCGACTGGGTACAGCTCATCACGACGAGGAAATACCTGCAGTGACTGTACTCGTCGCGCTGCCGATCGTACCGCTGCTGGCGGCACTGTGGTTCGCACTCACGGGCGCGGACGGCCGGCAACGCCGCGCCGAGGGCTGGGTCTGCGCGCTCGTGGCCCTGTTCCCGGTCGCCGCCGCCACCTTCGTGGCACCGGAACAATTCGAGATCCGCCACCTCCTGACCACCGAGCAATCGAGCCTGCGGATCGACGGCGCAGCCAGGGCATCGCTGCTGCTGTTCGGCAGCCTCTGGCTGGTCGCCGGCCTGCTCGGCCGCAGCCGCAGCACAGGGGCCTCGGCCGTCCCCCTGCTCACGGCTCTGTCCGGCGCGGTGATGGTCGCGGTCGCCGAATCGGGCCCGGCCGTCTTCACCGGCATGCTGGTCACCGGATACGGGCTCTACGCGGTGATGGCGAGCGAGACCGGAGATTCCTGGCGTCTGGCCTCAAGGACGCTGGTCATATTGCTGGTGGTGAGCGACCTGGTGATCTTCGAGATCCTGCTGCACGCGGCGGCCCATCCGCTGGCAGGTATCGGCGCGGGCTCGGCCATGCTCATCATCTGCGCGATCGTGCTTCGCGGCGGCATCGCGCCGGCCCATGTCTGGCTGCCGCCGGCACTCCCCGGCGTCAGCGTGCCCACCGCATTGCTGCTGGCCGGCATACCTGCCGGCGTCGCGCTCGTCGGCGGGCAGAAGCTACTGGCCGGAGCGGGCACCGAGACCGGTGGCTTCGCCCTGAGCATCGGTCTCGCGGCGGCGCTATGGTCGGCGATCGCCGGCGGCGCGCAGCGCGGCGCGCTTCCCACGCTCGCCTACGCCACCTCGGCCAGCGCCGCGCTGCTGCTGGTGGCACTGCCCCTCGGCACCACGGCCGGCTCGTCGCCGTGGCTGGTGCTCTCGCTGCTGGCATGCTGTTCGGCGGCGGTCATCGTCGGCGTCCTGCATCAGGGCCCGGCGCGCAGTGGCGCCATCGTGGCGATCCTGGCGGTACACGGACTCGCCGCCGGGCAGGCCGCACTGCTCGCGGCGCAGCGCCTGAGCGCCACCGGTGCGTTTCTGGCCTCCCTGATCGCGGTCCTTTCGAGCCTGCTCCTGACCCTGGCGGTGTGCAGAACGCCGGAACACCCGCGGCAAGGCGACTCCGGCGAGGCGGCGGTCCATGCACTGGCGCTCGCCGCGCTCGCCGCGCTCGGACTCGGCTACGCCTGGGCGAGCGATGGCATCGCATTCGCTTCCCTGTGGCCCGCTCCGATCGGCATCAGCCTCGGTCTGATCCTCTTCCGGCTGCTGCCGGAGCGTGAGACGCCCCGGATACCGCCCGGCGATATCCTGATGCCGGCCGCCGCGGCCGGCGGCCGAATGGTACGGCTCTTGGGCCGCCTCTGCACCAGACACCTGCCGCGGTATCGGGACCGGGCGCAGCGGGCAGTGGTCTCACTCTGGCGCGGCGAGCGCTGGGCCGAGCGTATCGCCAGGCTCGAAGCCCGGCTGGGCGCCTGGCCCGCCACCAGCGTGCTGATGCTGCTCATCGCGATCGTCGCTGCCCTGTTGCTGGCCTCCTGATGGGCGGGCTACTGATCCTGTCGCTGTGCTGGCCCCTGCTCACGGCGCTGGCACTGCTGCCGCCCGCGTCGCGCCCGCTCGCCCGGCGCCTCGCGCCCTGGGGGGCCCTGCCGGCTTTGCTGGTGTCGGCCCTCACCGTGGCAGACGCCGATACCGGCTGGCTCCTGTTCGGCGGCAGCCTGGGGATCGACGAGACGGCGGCCGTGCTTTTGCCGGTGACGGCGGGTCTGTGGCTGGCAGCCGGACTCTTCGCCGGTTACCACCTGCCGGCCGGGCACCGCCGCGACGTCTTCTTCGGCTGGTTCCTCGCCGCCATGGCCGGGAACCTGCTGCTCCTGACCGCCTTCGACGCGGTCATCTTCTACCTCTGCTATACGCTGATGAGCGTGACCGCCTACGGCCTGATCGTGCATTCGGGCGAGGCCGAGGCCCGTCACGCGGGCCGCTACTATTTCGCGATGGCGGTGATCGGCGAGGTCTGCATCGTCAATGCACTGATGCTCCTCGCAAGCCAGGGATCGACGGATTTCGCGGCACTCCGCTCCGGCCTCGCGGCGGGCGACAGCAGCATCGCCATGTCCCTGCTCATCGTCGGCTTCGGCATCAAGGCCGGCGTCTTCGGCCTGCATTTCTGGCTGCCTCTGGCCCACCCGGTCGCTCCGGCGCCCGCCAGCGCCGTGCTCTCGGGCGCCATGATCAAGGCCGGGCTGGTGGGCTGGCTGCGGCTGTTCCCGCTGGGCGAGAGCGCGATGCCGGGATGGGGCGCACTGCTGGCCGTGCTGGGCATCCTGACCACCGTCTACGGCGTGCTGGCCGGGCTGCCCCAGACCCGGCCGAAGACGATCCTGGCCTATTCGAGTATCAGTCAGATCGGACTCATGACGGTGACCATCGCGCTCGGCCTGATCGCGCCTTCGGCCTGGCCGCTGCTGCACGCTGCCGTGCTTCTGTTCATCGTCCATCACGGCTTCACCAAGGGCGCACTGTTCCTCGGCACCGGACTGCTGCACGAACCCCTGCGCCCGGTCCTCGCGAGACTCGTGACCGTCGTGTTCGCTGCTGCTTCCCTGGCGCTGGCGGCGGGGATGTATACCGGCGGCCTGCTCGCGAAACTCGCCCTCAAGGAGGCGGCGGCCGGCATCCGGGCGGACTGGTACCCGCTGCTCGCACCGGCGCTGGGCGTGAGTTCGGTCCTGACCGCATTGCTCATGCTGCGCTTCCTGGCTCTCGCCCGGCCGGCCGTAGACCGGCAGGCCCGACCCTTGTCTCCCGCCGTGCTGCTATCGTGGCTGGCGCTCTTCGGCGCCTCGGTGGCGGCGCCCTGGTGGCTCGCCGAACCGGTGCTTCGGGCCACGGCGCTGGCGCCGGCCGCCCTGTGGGACGCCTCGTGGCCGGTCGTGCTGGCCGCCGGCATCGCAGCATCTGTCGTCGGGACGCGGCGCGCCGGACTCGGGCCGCGGCTGCCGGCGATCCCGCCGGGGGATCTGGGTGTGGCGCTCGAAACCGGACTGATCCGCTTCGGTCGCCGCAGTGCCAGCCTGGCCGTGACCCGGGCTCTGGCCCTGCGCGAGCGGGGCATCGTAACCGCGGGCAACATAGCCTCAGGCGTTCCGCGCTGGTCCGCATACGCTTCGGCGATCGAGGATAACGCTGCGGCCTGGTCGGTGACCGGCGCCCTCGCGGTGCTGCTTGCGGTCGCGGCCGCGTGGCTGATGATCTAGTCTGAAGACCGGTATTCGAGGAGGAAACACTCATGGCCATCCTGCCGCGCCGCGCCAGGCACCGACTGATACTGACACTGATGAAAACTGTCGCGACCTTCATGCCGGGCGCGAGCTACATGGCGTTCGCGGGCAGCGGCAGCGCCGGACAACTGTGCCGCTACATCGGCCAGACGGGGGTCGGCCGGCTGCTGGTGGTCACCGACCGGCCGCTGCGGGAGCTCGGTCTCGTGGACCGGGCCACGGCGGAACTGGCCGCGGCCGGCGTCGAGACCGCCGTATTCGACGGCGTGGAGCCCGACCCCACCTTCGGCCAGGTCCGGGCCGGGGTGGCCGCCTGGCGGGAGCACGGCGCCGAGGCGGTGCTGGCCGTCGGCGGTGGTTCGTCCATCGACGCCGCCAAGATCATCGCGGCCGCAGCGACCAGCGACCGGGATCCCCGCGACTGGGTGGGCTTCGCCAAGATCAGGCACGACGTGCCGCCGATCTACGTCATCCCCACCACTTCGGGAACCGGGTCCGAGGCCACCATCGGCTCCGTCCTCTCCGACGACGAGACCCACGAGAAAGCCGTCATCAGCGCCCGCCAGCTCCTGCCGGCGGCGGTCGCGCTGGACCCGGACCTGCTGCTCGGCCTGCCCCAGCCCATCACGGCCGCCACCGGCCTCGACGCGCTCACCCACGCCGTCGAGGCCTACATCTGCGAATGGGACCGGGGCACGGCCCGCCAGCACGCCGCAGCCGCGGTGAAACTGATCTTCCGCCACCTTGAAACGGCGTATCGCGACGGCGGCGACCGGGAGGCGCGGGAGGGCATGGCGCTGGCCGCCTACTATGCCGGTATCGCCATCAACCAGGTGAACGTGGGCAACGTCCATGCCATCGCCCATCAACTCGGCGGCAGGTACGGCATTCCCCACGGGTTGGCCAATTCGCTGGTGCTGCCCCACGTGCTGGAGTTCACCTTCGACGAGACCCGGGCGCAGCTCGCGGAACTCGCTGAGCTGGCCGGTGTGGCCGAGCAAGGAGCCGGCGAGGAGCGCAACGCGAGGGCATTCATCGCAGCCGTAAGGGATCTCAAGCGAGCAGTGGGCTTGCCGGAACACTCGGAGAAGATCCGGGACGAGGACTACGACTATCTCTGCGAGCTGGCGCTGAAGGAGTGCGAAGCTTACCCGGTGCCGCGGATGCTGGACCGGGACGCGACGCTGACGATACTCCGGAACATCTCCGCCTCTCCCGGCTAGTGTGGATCTGCAGGCCTGTATTCCGGCAACGCAATGCCGACACCAGCGGCAGCGTTACTGCGTGGCGGCCGCTGCCTCGTCGCCCCAAACCTCCTGCAACCGGCTATCGCGCCCGCAATTCCACCGGTAGAACTTGTAACGGACGGGATTCTTCTCGTAGTAATTCTGGTGGTAATCCTCCGCGGGCCAGAACTCACCGGCCTCGGTGATATCGACGGCGATCTCGTTGTCGAATCGCCCCGCCAGTTCGGCCCGGGACTCCAGCGCCGCCTCGCGCTGTGCCTCGGTCTGCCAGAAAATCTCCGGCCGGTAGGAGGGGCCGCGATCGCAGAACTGCCCGTCGCCATCGAAGGGGTCGACGTTGCGCCAGTACACCGCGAGCAGCGTCTCGTAGCTCACTACCTCCGGATCGTAGGTGACCTGCACCACCTCCGCATGGCCGGTGCCGCCGCGGACCACCTGCTGGTAGCTCGGGTTCCTCACGTCGCCGCCCATGAATCCGGAGACGGTGGATTTGACGCCGTCCAGCTTGTCGTAGGGCGGCTCCATGCACCAGAAACAGCCGCCCGCGAAGGTGGCGACCGCCTCTGCCGCGGCCAGCGGCCCGGCCAACATCGGGCCGAGCGCCAGCGCCAGTGCGAATGCGAGGATACGGTTTCTCATGCGGAAGTCCTGAGCTCCGGCAACTCCTCGCCCTCCGGCACGAAACGCAGCGCCAGACCGTTGTTGCACCAGCGCTGGCCGGTGGGCGGCGGGCCGTCGTCGAAGACATGGCCCTGGTGGCCGCCGCAGCGGATGCAGTGGTACTCGGTGCGGGGCAGGATCAGCTTGAAGTCCAGTTTGGTATCGACCCGGCCCTCAATGGGCTGCGTGAAGCTGGGCCAGCCCGTGCCGCTGTCGAACTTGTCCTCGCTCGCGAACAGCGGCAGGTAGCAGGCTGCGCAGACGTAGGTGCCGGGGTCGTAGACCTCGTCCAGCGGGCTGGAGCCGGCCGGCTCGGTGCCCTCGCGGAACAGGATCCGGTAGCGCTCCGCCGGCAGAATCTCCTGCCATTGCTCACGGGTGATGTTCACCGGGGGGAACTCCTTCGCGTCGCCGGCGGCGCCGGCCTGCGTGTCTGCTTCGCGCTCCGCCAGGCTCGGCCCGGCGGCCAGGGCGCCGGCCGCCAGGAGGAGCCGTTTGAGCAGGTTGCGTCTGTCCATGTGTCTTTCCGTGATGGCAGCAGACCGCACAGGCCCTGTACAGTGAATGAGACCGGCCGGGCCGGCTGATAGTTTCCCGGCGGCCGGCGTCCAAAGGTAGTTCGGCGACGGATCGCCGATCGATGCACCGGACGGGAGGCGCGGCGCCGCCCAGGGAGTCCCGGCATGGGACGGACGATCGAAGGAGTGTTCTGGGTTGCCGCCTATCTGGCGGTCATCCTCGCCCCGCTGGCGGTGATGATGGTCTCGCCGACACCCCCGGGCCGCTCCTTCCTGGCCGAATTGTCCGTGGCGCTCGCCTTCGTCGCCCTGGCGCAGACCGCCGTGCAGTTCCTGCTCATCGCCCGCTACCGCCACGTCACGGCGCCCTACGGCATCGACATCATCCTGAAGTATCACCGGGAGATGGGCCTGGTGGCGTTCGGCCTCCTGCTGACCCACCCAATTCTGCTGGTAGTGGACCGGCCGGCGATGGCGGGCCTGCTGGACCCGCTCGGCGGCACTGCCGGCACCCGGCCCGGCAACTGGGCGCTCTATGCACTGGTGCTGCTCGTCGTGCTGTCGCTGGCGCGCAAGCGCATCGGGCTCGGCTATGAACACTGGCGGGTGAGTCACGCGCTACTCGGGCTCGCCGCCCTGGGGCTCGCCCACGGCCATATCCATCTCTCGGCCCGCTACGCGGCCACGGCCTGGAAGGAAGGGGTGCTGATCGCCATCTCGGCGCTGCTGGTCGCCTCTTTCGCCTGGCTGCGGCTCGGCAAGCCGGCCTTCCAGATTCGCCGGCCTTGGCGGGTGGCGGCGGTGGAGGCCGAGCGGGGCCGCACCTGGAGCCTCGTCCTGGAGCCGGAAGGCCACGATGGCATCGCGTTCCGGCCCGGGCAGTTCGCCTGGGTCTGCCTGAGCCGGACGCCATACAGCGTCGAGGAGCATCCCTTCTCGTTCTCCTCCAGCGCGCAGGCGGGCCCGCGCCTGGAATTCGCTGTGGAGGAGCTGGGGGATTTCACCTCCCGCATCGGCAGCGTGGAGCCGGGCCGACGGGCCTGGCTGGACGGGCCCCACGGCTCGTTCTCGCCCGACCGGGCGCCCGCCGCCGGCTACGTGTTCTTCGCCGGCGGCGTCGGCATCGCGCCGTTCCTGGGTATCCTGCGCACGATGGCGGACCGGGGCGACCCGCGGCCCGTGCTGCTGTTCTACGGCTCGCCGCGGTGGGAGGACACCCCGTACCGCGAGGCGCTCGAAGAGCTGGGTGACCGCCTCGCGCTGACCGTCGTCTACGTCATCGAGGAGCCGCCGGAAGGCTGGACCGGCGAGCGCGGCGTCATCGACGAGGCGCTGCTCGCGCGCCACCTGCCCCGGGAAGGCATCGAGCGCATGCATTTCGTCTGCGGCCCGCCGCCGATGATGGACGCGGTGGAGGAAGCACTGCGCGCGCGCGGCATTCCGCGGGCGCGGATACGCTCGGAACGTTTCGAGCTGGTATAGGGGCAGCACACGGAGACGGCGATGCGGCGTATCTATCTGTACCGCGCAACCGGGATCATGGTCGCCCTGATGCTGGGAGCCGCCCTGGCCTTCGCCTGGGCCCGCAGCCAGGACATGGCGCTGGTGCTGCTCGTGGAGGAGAGCCGCATCGAGGCGCCCGCGGCAGAGGGCGACGAACCCGCGGGCCGATGACGCCCCGCTTGTCCGCCGAGGCACCACTGATGCAGGATAAGCGGCTGACCCGCAGGGAGTGGAAGACATGACATCCGTACTGGTCCTCTACCGGAGCCGCAGCGGCCACACGGCCCGGATCGCGCGGCGCATGTGCGACGCCATCGACGAAGCCGGCGGCGAGAGCGAGATGATGGACGTCATCGAGGCAATTTACGAGGGCGTCGACCTCGATGCGCCCGACGTCATCGCGCTGGGCGCGCCCGTCTATTACGGCACCTACGACGACGAAGTGTTCGAATTCGTCGAGACGAACCGGGAGCAACTCGAGGGGAAGCCGCACAGCTTCTTCAACGTCTCGGTCACCGCGCGCACCGCGGAGAAGGCCACGGTCGAGGGCAACCGCTACATGCAGAAGTTCCTCGAACGCTCCTCCTGGCAGCCACGGGACCTGAAGGTGCTGGCCGGCAAGGTCGACTATCCCTCCTGGGGCCCGCTCGACACCGTGGCCATACAGATGATCATGAAGTTCACCGGCGGACCCACCGACCGTCACGCCGTGATCGACTACACCGACTGGGACGACGTTGCCGCCTACGGTCGCTACCTGATGACACTGGCATGACCGGCATGGGCAGCGTCCTGCGCCGGGCCTGGCTGCTTGCCGTCCTCCTGCTGCCGGCGATGGCCGCCGCCGGCGACGTGCTGCTGGTCGGCAACAAGAGCGCCGATACCGTCTGGGCCCTGGATACCGGCTCCGGCGAACGGTTGCGCTGGTTCGACACCGGTATCGGCCCCCACGAGATCGAGGTGGCCCCGGACGGGCGCCATGCCGTGGTGAGCAACTACGGCCGGCAGGACGAGCCGGGCGACAGCCTGACCGTGATCGACTGGCCGGCCCGGGAAGTGGCGCGGGTCATCGATCTCGGCGAGAACAGCCGGCCCCATGGCATGGCCTTCCTGCCGGACGGGCGGCTGGCCGTCACTGCCGAAGGGGTGAACGGCCTGCTGGTCGTGGATATCGCGGAGGGCGAGGTCGTGGCGCGCATCCCGGTGGGCCCGGGCACCGCGCACATGGTGGCCGCCTCCCCGGACGGCAGCCACGTCTGGGTCACCAATATCGCCGCCGGTACGCTGGAGCGCGTGGACATGGCGGCCGCCGAAGTCACGGGCTCCATTGTCACCGGCGACGGCGCCGAGGGGGTGAGCGTCACGCGGCACGGAGCCGAGGTCTGGGTCACCAACCGGGCCGCCGATACCGTCAGCGTGGTGGACGCCGCCACGCTCGAGGTCCTGGCCACCCTCGACTCGCCAGGCGTGCCGATCCGCATCGCCTTCACGCCGGACGGCGGGCATGCGCTGGTGACCAACGCACGGGCGGCGACGGTATCCGTATTCGATGTGGCGAAGCGCGAGCTCGTCCGCAGCATACCCATCGCCGAGCCCGGCGCGGAGTACAGGGAGACCCTGCTCGGGCGCGCGGCGTTGCCCATCGGCGTGGAGATCCATCCGGACGGCCGCCGCGCCTGGGTCGCGGTGAGCGGCGGCGACCAACTCGCCGTCATCGACACGGCGTCCTGGGAGATTGTCGAGCGCTGGGCCACGGACCGGGAGCCCGACGCCCTCGGCATCATCCTCTCTCCCTGAAGCCTCCGGGCCGGTGCCGTGAACAGACCCTCGCCGCCCGACGCCGGCGAGATCACCCGCCTCCTGCGCGAGTGGTCCGAAGGTGACGCGGCCGCCCTCGAATCCCTCACCCCGCTGGTCTACGGCGAGCTGCGGCGTATCGCGCAGCGTCTGTTCGGCAGCGAATCGCCGGGACACACGCTGCAGCCGACCGCCCTCGTGCACGAGGCCTACGAGAAGCTGATCGGCGTGGACACCGACTGGCAGGACCGGACGCACTTCTACGCACTGGCGGCACGCATGATGCGCCGGCTGCTGGTGAACCACGCGAATGCCCGCAAGGCCGCCAAACGGGGCGGGGATGCCCTGCGGGTCACGCTGGACGAGTCCGCGGTGGGCGGCAACGCGGAGGAGAACCTGCTGGACCTCGATTACGCGCTGTCGAAGCTGGCCGGTTTCGACGAACGCATGGCCCGGATTCTGGAACTTCACTACTTCGGCGGCCTGACCCACGAGCAGGCCGCCCGGGTGGTCGGGGTCTCCGAGCCCACCAGCCGCCGGGACCTGCGGCTGGCGAGGGCCTGGCTGCGCAAGTACATGAGCGAAAAGAAAAACCCCGACTGACAGCCGGTCTCTTTATCGTTTCTCCGGCCATCCCCTGCTTAGGGGCATGAGATCCATGAAACGGAGAGAGACCATGGCGATTGTGCCGCCTCGCGGAGACCGCATGCTCCGCCGCCCGCCCCGGATGGCCCGTAATTCCGGCCTGTGCGCCGCCGTGCTGTTCGCCGTCCTGACGGCGCCGGCCCTGGCGCAGACGCCCCAGATCCCGCAGATACCGGCATTCCTGCCCACCGCGGATCAGGTACCGGCCACGCAGCCCATGCCGCTGGACGGCACCTGGCTGGTGAATACCATCCGCAAGAAGATCCGCATCGAGGGCGGCCGCGCCTATGCCGTCGACCCCTGGGTGCACATGTTCGTGCTGAAAGTGGAGCCGGGCATGGTGGTGCTGCGCGACATCGCGCCGGCCGCGCCGGGGAAGTACACGGGCAGCGACCTGCCTTTGATGGGACAGCTGACGGCGACCGTGCAGCCGGACCGAAGCCTCGCGGTGTCCGTGCAGACGGCGCTGATGCCGGTCCAGTACAAGCTGATCCCCGTGCAGCTGGACAACCCGCTGTGGTATGCCCAGGAGATGAGCGCGGCCGGGCTCGCCGCTCCCCCGGCGGGCAGCGCCCCCGGTGCCTACCAGCCCGCTCCCCCCGGCTACCAGCCCGCTGCTCCCCCCGCC
>Ga0209943_1001933_pt1 | contig 11852 bp, 9 predicted proteins | sample SalPonR1_B_D2_MG_FD_185698 | JGI IMG/M metagenome (GOLD analysis project Ga0209943, IMG submission 185698) | Salt pond soil microbial communities from South San Francisco under conditions of wetland restoration - Salt Pond MetaG R1_B_D2_MG... ... | reverse complement strand
AGATACTAATAATTGCATATATCTAGGGTCAAATTGATTCATATGGGCTAAAATAATAATAAATAGATAACTATTTATTATATTTTACCCTTGAAAAGTGTAAACCCCTTTGCAGCAAGGCTGACAAAAAAACTTGATTATTAAATATATATAAGTTATATTTAATATGGTTTGTTTCCATAGTTTAATGGATAAAACAAGAACCTCCTAAGTTCTAGATCCAGGTTCGACTCCTGGTGGAAACACAAAAAGTTTTCTAAGATAAAATAAAAATAAAAAATATAGTTAAAAATGACTTTAGTCCAGAAAAACCTAGACTAAACTCTAAATTTTTTATAAAATTTTTCTAAATTAATAAAAACAAAAATATATATAATTAGTTATTAAATTTAATTAATATTATTTAGCATAATAATTTTATCATATAGAGTTAACAGTTAAAATATTGTTTTAAATATTAATTAAAACAATTTAATGTCTAACTTACATTAATATAAGTTTTATAAAGTACAGTTTTATTTAAAAGAGGCTTATTTTATAGGGTTGACTCTTGTTATATTAATATTTATAATAAGACAAGTTCTTCGAGGAACTTTTTATTAGGGCCCATAGCTCAGTTGGTTAGAGCGCTTGCATGGCATGCAAGAGGTCGCTGGTTCGAATCCAGTTGGGTCCACAACTGTTTTAAACTTAGTACTATAGGTTTGTGTTCTAATAGAAGATTTATTAGAAAATATACTAGTTCTTTAAAGAACATAAGTTACAAAAGTAATAAAAAAATATAAAAAAGTACTTTAGTCCAGGGTTTTCTGGACTAAAGTGTGTGGTGTGCAATATTTAAGTCCAGGGTTTTCTGGACTAAAGTTTGTACGCTAATACTAGTAATATTTGCAAATATAGTAAAATGTAAATAAGTTAGTTTAAACTTGCATTTTAATAGGAACAAGAATATAATAAAAGTAATTATTTAATAATTAATATTTAACAATATGTATGATACAATAATTATAGGTTCAGGTCCTGCTGGCATGACAGCAGCAATATATGCCTCAAGAAGAGAAATGAATGCTTTGGTTATTGGTAAAGAGCTAGGTGGCCAAATGGTATGGGCCTCTGAAATAGAAAATTATCCAGGGTTTAAAAGTATTAACGCATTTGAGCTTATTCAAAAGATGCAAGATCAGGTTAATTCTTTGGGTGTAGAAATAAAGACTGCTGAGGTGAAAAAAATTGAAAAGCGAGATGATGGTACCTTTAAGGTTTTTACAAATAAAGATGAGTATGAAGCTAGAACTGTAATTTTAGCTATAGGACTTTCTCCGCGAAGATTAGCTATAAAAGGAGAGGAAGAGTTAGGTGGAAAAGGAGTTTCTTATTGTGCAAATTGTGATGGACCTTTTTATAAAGATAAAATAGTAAGTGTAATTGGGGGTGGAAACTCTGCTCTTGATGCAGCTGAAATATTGTCTAAAATTGCTAAAAAAGTTTATTTGGTACACAGAAGAGATGAATTTAAAGCTTTTGAAGCTTTAGTTAATGAAGTAAAAAATAGAGAAAATATTGAATTAGTATTAAATTCTAGCCCTAAAGAGTTTCTCGGTGAAGAAAAATTAGAAAAAATGATTGTTGAAAATAAAAAAACTAAGGAAACTAGAGAGATTGATGTAGATGGTGTTTTTGTTGAAATTGGAAGAATTGCACACACAGACCTTTTAAAGAGATTGGTTGATAGAAATGAAAAAAAAGAATTAGTAGTAGATAATTTAACTAAAACCAGAACTGAGGGTCTTTTTGCCTGTGGTGATGTTACTCAAGTAGAATTTAAGCAAATTCCAATTGCAATGGGTCAAGCTACAATTTCAGCTCTTAGTGCTTATCAATATTTACAGACTATTGATTCAGAAAAAAATAATAGTTAAAAGACTAAACTCTTATATAAAGGCTTCTTTTTAAAAAGAAGCCTTTTTTGTTTTTAATTATATATTATGATATAATATAATAAAATTAGTTATAATTACAAAAATAATTATATGAATAAAAATGAAAAAATTCACTTGATTGCTATAAATATGGGGTATGGGCACCAAAGAGCAGCTCAACCACTTGTTGATATTAGTAGTGAAGGGGTTGTTAATATTAATGATTATGAAGGCATAGATCCTAAAGAAAAAAGATCATGGCATAAGGGGAGAAAGTGGTATGAAATTATTTCTTATTTTAAAAAAGTACCAATATTAGGTTCTCTGGTTTTTAATATAATGGATTCTTTTCAAAGAATAGCTCCGTTTTATCCGAGAAGAGATCTTTCTAAACCATCAGCTCAACAAAGGTATTTTTATAAAAAAGTAAAGTCTGGTACTGGTAAAAAATTAATAAACCGTTTAAATCAAAATCCTTTACCTTTTGTAACGACGTTTTTTGTGCCTGCTTATTTTGCGGAATATTATAATTATAAGGGTGATATTTATTGTGTAGTTTGTGATGCTGATGTTTCCAGGGCCTGGGCTCCTCTTAAACCTAAAACCTCCAAAGTTAAATATTTAGCTCCAAACAAAAGAGTAAAAGAAAGATTAAAACTCTATGGTGTTAGAGATAAAAATGTTGATATTTCTGGGTTTCCCTTACCAAAAGAAAATATTGGAGGCAAAAGCATGAATACTTTAAAGGCTGATTTAAGAAAACGATTGTGCATGTTAGATCCAAAAGGGGTATATAGAAAGAAATATTCAAAATTAATTAATGATTATTTAGGTCCACTTGAAAGTATAAAAAAACCAGAAAGACCCTTAACTATTACTTTTGCTGTTGGAGGCGCTGGTGCACAAAGAGCATTGGGTGTAAATATTATAAAAAATTTAAAAGATAAAATTAGTAATAATGAGATAATGATAAATTTAGTTGCAGGAAGTAGAGATGATGTTTATCAGTGCTTTTCAAAAGCTTTAAAAGAAATAGGCTTATTAGATTCAGAAAATGTAAAAATAATATTTAACAAAGACAAGGTTAAATATTTCTCACTTTTTAATAAAACATTGAGAGATACTGATATTTTATGGACGAAACCATCAGAGTTAACTTTTTATAGTGGGCTTGGTCTGCCAATTTTAATGTCTAGCCCTATAGGTTCGCAAGAATATTATAACAGAGAGTGGCTAATTGCTATTGGTGCGGGACTTGATAGTAAAAAGGTTGCACATGTTAATGAGTGGTTGTTTGATTGGCTTGATTCTGGTTGGTTGGCCGAGGCTGCTATGCAAGGCTATCTGGATGCACCAAGCATGGGAACATACAATATAGAAGATATAGTATTGAAAAATAAAACAAAAGAAATTGATGATGTTCATTTGTTATAAACATTTAAGATAAAAAATTATGACCTGGTTGTCGGTAGCTATAATAGCGTATTTTTTGCTAGCTTTAGTAAATATTTTAGATAAGTTTTTACTCGAAAACGCTGTTAACAGTAGTAGGGCCTATACTTTTTTAGTGGGTGTCTTAGGAATGGTAGTATTTGTATTAGCTCCTTGGTTTTTAAGGTGGCCTGGAATAGAGCAATTCTTTTTTAATATTTTAATTGGAACATTATTTCCGTTAGCTTTATTATTTTTTTATGCAGCCCTTAGAAAAGGGGAGGCTTCAAAAACCCTTCTTTTAGTGGGTGGGGCTGTGCCTGTTTTTACTTTAATTTTTTCATTAATACTTTTAAATGAAAGTTTTAGTTCTAGGCAGTGGTTAGCTCTTAGTTTTTTGCTTGTGGGCACAATAATAATTTCATGGTTGCCGGAGAAACAGAATTTTTGGCATAAAGCTTTAGAAGTGTTAAAAATAAATAGAAAAAAAGCTTATAAAGGGCTAATATTAGCTTCTTTAGCTGCTATTTTTTTCTCTTTGTTTTTCATTGGTTCAAAAGAAGCTTTTAATAATCAAGAGTTTTTTAGCGCCTTTATCTGGATAAGAGGGGGAAGTTTTATTTTTGTATTACTTTTTCTTTTTCATAATAAATCAAGAAAAACAATATTTAAAAATATAAAGAAATTAAATACTAAAAAAGGTTCAATTTTTATTGCTAATCAAGGATTAGCAGCTGGTGGTTTTTTAATGCAAAACTATGCTATTAGTTTAACCTCAGTGGCCCTAGTTAATGCCTTGCAGGGAGTTCAATATGTTTTTATTATAATAATAGGTGTGATAGCAACCTTATTTTTTCCTAAATTTTTAAGTGAAAACATTTCTAAACCAATAATTATACAAAAGATTATCGCTGTAATACTAATAGCTTTTGGACTTTACCTTATTGCGTATGCGTAAACATATTAATATAAATATAATTTTAATAATAATGATTTTATTTATTGTTGTTTTTATTTATTTAATTAAAGTAGCTAAATATTATCCTCAAAATCCTAATTTAAAAGCTAGTGAAAATTTTTTTGGTGTTACTTATTCAGATAAATTTGCTAAAGAATTAAAACTGGATCCAGTAAAAGCACACCAGGATATTATTAATGATTTACAAGTAAAATATATTAGATTACCAATTTATTGGGATCAAGTTGAAAAAAAAGAAGGAAATTTTGATTTTTCACAATATGAAAAAATGCTTCAAGACGGTAAAAAAAATAATGTTAAATATATTGTTAGCATTGGTTATAGATTGCCAAGGTGGCCAGAGTGCCACTTTCCTAAATGGATGGATGAAGAAGATATAAGAAATAAAGATGATAAAGTTTTAAGTTATCTTAAAAAAACAGTAAATCATTTTAAAAATTATGATAATATTCTATACTGGCAAGTAGAAAATGAGCCATTTTTAAATAGTTTTGGTATTTGTCCAAAATATGATGAAAATTTATTAATGCAAGAGATTGATTTAGTAAAAAAACTAGATGATAGAAAAATTATTATCTCTGCTTCAGGTGAATTAGGAGCGTGGAATAAGGAAAATAAAATAGCAGATATATTTGCTACAACTCTATATAGAGTTGTATATAATCCAGTTTTAGGTTATTTTAGATACCCTTTGCCACCGTGGGTTTATAAACTTAAAGCTAAAGCTACTGGAGTTGATATTAATGAGAGTTTGCTGATTGAGTTACAAGCAGAACCTTGGATTAAAAACGGAACATTAGCTGATGCTAAGGCTGATGAATATAATAAGTCTTTTAGTGTTGATCAATTTAAAGCAAACACAGATTATGCTATAAGAACCGATTTTAAACAAGTATATTTCTGGGGTGTAGAATGGTGGTACTTACAGAATTTAAAAGGCAATAATGAATATTATAATTTAGCAAAAGAAATATTTAAGAATTAACTATGAAATTATCAATTATCATACCCACACTTAATGAAGAAAAATATATATCATATTTACTTACATCCATTAAAGAACAGGAATATAATGATTATGAAATTATAGTATCAGATGCTAATTCAGAGGATAACACTGTTAAAATAGCTAATGATAATAATTGTAGGGTTATAATTAGTAAAAAAAGACATCCATCTCATCAAAGAAATCAAGGAGCTAAAATAGCTAAAGGAGATACTTTGTTGTTTTTAGACGCTGACACAAGGTTACCTAGTATGTTTTTAAAGAACATTGTTAATGAATTTGAGAATAGACAACTTCTGGGTGGAGGTTTTTATATAAAAATAAAAAAACAAAAACTTAAATATTTAATTTTAAGTAAAGTATTAAATAGTATTTTTAAAACATCTCAAATGATATTGCCTAGCAATATTGGTATAGCTATTATTGTTCAAAAACAAATTCATAATAAAATAAATGGGTTTGATGAAAGTATTTTTATTGGAGAAGATTATGATTATAGTAAAAAGATTTTTAAAAAAGGAAAATTTAGAATGATGAAATCATCATATATAGAATATTCGCCTCGTAGATTAGAAAAGGAAGGTTTTTTTACGGTTATTTTAAAATGGTTAAAGGCAGCTTTTTATTTTCTCTTTATTGGTCCTATTAGAAAAAAAATTGTTAAATATGATTTTGGAAAACATTAAAGTTATTTAAATTATCTTTTTATAAAAACAACCCATTTAAGGGTTGTTTTATCTTTATGAGCGGGTAGGGGGAATCGAACCCCCATCTTCAGCTTGGAAGGCTGACATAATGAAACCATTATACGATACCCGCAATATTTAATATACTAACTAATTTAATTATTTTGGTCAATAGTCTCATTTTTCTTTTTATTTATTATAAAAGAATATATAAATAAATATATAGAAACTAAAATAATAATTATACTAATTATTTGTGGCCAACGCATTGAGCCTAAAATTAAAGTAGGGTCTAGTCTTAAAAATTCAAGGAAAAATCTTAGTATAGAATATAAAAATAAATAAAGAGCACTGATTCTTATAAATATTGCTGTGCTAAACTTCTTTTTATTTAATATATATAAATGAATAGAAAGTAATATCAAGAAGATAAGTAAATTACCCAAAGATTCATATAAAAAAGTAGGGTGAAAATATTGAGTAGAGATATAAGCTATTGGTCTATTAATAAGATCTATTGGGATAGCCCAAGGCATTTTGCTAGGGAGACCAAAAAGTTCTTGGTTAAAGTAATTGCCCCAGCGACCAATAAATTGTCCTAGAGCCAGACCCGGGGTGATAATAGCTGTTAATTTCCAAAAAGTTTTACTGTGTTTTTTATTAATTTTTTTAGCAACATTTTTAGATAAGAAATATAAAGTAATTAAACCTGCAATAATAGCTCCGTGAATAGCCAGTCCTCCTTGCCAAATTTTTAAAATTGCTAGCGGGTTTTGTTGATAATAATTAAAATCTATAATTAATTCATATAGCCTAGCACCTATAATTCCAAAAAGTATTATCCAAAAGGCCAAGTCGATAATGATGTTAGTTTCTATTTTATGTTTTTTTGCTAAGTAAATAATAAATAAAAGGCCAGCAAGTATTGCTGACATCATAAAAAATCCATACCAATAAATAGTGATTGGCCCCATAGTTATTAATATTGATTCAGGTTGAAAGGTGTGAAGAAAGTTTATCATAAATTGGTGCGGACGGAGAGACTTGAACTCTCACGGGTTGCCCCACTTGGTCCTAAGCCAAGCGCGTCTACCAATTCCGCCACGTCCGCAATATTGTTATTGTTATCTAAATTTATATTTTTGTCAACAATTTTATTATAGCAAAAATTATGCTATATTTATAATAGTTTAATAATACTCTAAAATATATCATTATGGCAAAGAAAAAATTTATTAAGTTCTTTGATGAGCTTGGCATTAAAGACGTTCCTCAAGTAGGAGGAAAGAATGCATCATTAGGAGAGATGTATCGTAAGCTAACAAAAAAAGGAATTAATGTACCAGGAGGTTTTGCTACAACTGCTTGGTCTTATAGATATTTTATAGAACAAACTGGATTAAAAGAAAAAATAAGAGAAGTTTTAGAAGATTTAAATGCTCACGATGTTGAGGAATTGATGAAAAAAGGTGGTCAAGTTAGAAGGGCGATATTAAGTAAAGACTTACCTAAAGAATTTGAAGAAGCTATTACTAAAGCTTATAAAAAATTATCTAAAGATAATAAAGTTGCTAATCTAGACGTTGCTGTTAGGTCCTCTGCCACTGCTGAGGATTTGCCTGATGCTTCTTTTGCTGGACAACAAGAAACCTTTTTAAATATTAGAGGAGAAAAAGATTTGCTTGTAGCAGTAAAAAAGTGTATCGCCTCTTTGTTTACTAACAGAGCTATTTCATACAGAGTTGATAAAGGTTTTAGTCATTTTGATATTGCTTTATCGGTCGGCGTACAAAAAATGGTACGTTCAGATTTAGCTTCTTCAGGAGTTATGTTTACCATTGATACTGAGTCAGGTTTTCAAAATGCAGTACTTGTAAATTCTATTTACGGCTTAGGTGAAAATATTGTACAAGGTAAAGTAAATCCTGATGAATATTATGTGTTTAAACCAACTGGAGCTATCATTTCTAAATCAATTGGAAAAAAAGCATTAAGAATGGTGTATAACACTAAAGGTAAGAAAACAGTAAAAGATGTTAAAGTAACAGCTAAAAATCAGGAAAAAGCCTCTATAAGCGACGAGCAAGTGCAAACCTTAGCTAAATGGGGAATGATGATAGAAAAGCACTATGGCCATCCTATGGACATTGAATGGGGTCTTGATGGTAAGGATAAGAAGCTATATATATTACAAGCTAGACCTGAAACAGTACAAAGTGTAAAAGATGTTAATTTTTTGGAAAGCTATAAATTAAAAGAAAAAGGAGAGGTGGTAGTTAAAGGTCAAAGTGTAGGTAATAGAATTGGAGCTGGGGTGGCTAATAAGATAATGGATATAAAAGATATTAAAGATTTTAAAAAAGGCCAAGTTTTAGTGACTGATATGACAGACCCTGATTGGGAGCCAATTATGAAAATAGCTTCAGCTATTGTTACTGATAAAGGTGGAAGAACTTGTCATGCTGCTATTGTTTCTAGAGAATTAGGTATACCCTGTATTGTGGGGACTGAAACAGGATCTAAAGATATTAAACCAGGTAAGGATTATACAGTTAGTTGTGCTGAAGGTGAGGTAGGTATGGTTTATAATGGTAAATTGAAATATGAGGTTAATAAAACTAATATTAAAGCTTTAAAACGCCCACAAACTAAAATGATGATGAATGCGGGAGAGCCTGATTTCGCTTTCTTAAATTCTTTTATACCCAATGACGGTGTTGGTTTAGCTAGATTAGAGTTTATTATTAGTAATCATATTAAAATTCATCCCCTAGCTTTAGTTAATTATAATAAATTAAAAGATAAAGAAGTAAAGAAAAAAATAGATAAGTTAACTGTAGAGTATAAAGATAAGAAAAAGTTTTTTGTAGATGAATTAGCTGAGGGTATTGGTATGATTACAGCTGCTTTTTATCCTAAAGATGTAATTGTAAGACTTTCTGATTTTAAAACCAATGAATATGCTAATTTAATTGGAGGTGAGGACTATGAACCTATAGAATCTAACCCTATGATTGGTTGGAGGGGTGCCTCTAGATATTATTCTAAGGAGTTTTTACCTGCTTTTAAACTTGAATTAGAGGCATTGAAAAAAGTTAGAAATAAGATGGGCCTTAAAAACTTAAAGATTATGGTGCCGTTTTGTAGAACAGTAGAAGAAGGTAAGAAAGTTTTAGAAATCATGGAAAAAAATGGTTTAAAACAAGGAAAAGATGGCTTAGAGGTTTATGTTATGGCTGAGATTCCTGCTAATATTATTTTAGCTGATGAGTTTGCAAAAATATTTGATGGTTTTTCAATTGGTTCCAACGACTTGACCCAATTAACACTGGGAATTGATAGAGATGCTGGAGGAACCTTAGATGTTGCAGGAATTTCAAATGAAAAAAATGAAGCTGTGAAAAGATCAATAGCTACCTTAATTGCAGCAGCTAAAAAGAATAAGAAAAAAGTTGGAATTTGTGGACAAGCTCCAAGTGATTTTCCTGAGATTGTAAAGTTTTTAGTTCAAGAAGGAATTGATTCCATTTCTTTAATATCAGATACAGTCATTAAAACAACTATGACTGTTAACAAAAAAGAAGAAGAAATGAAAAAGAAAAAAGGAAAAAACATAATAAATAAATTAGGTATATTTTAAAGAAATTAAAATATAGATAAACAAAAACAGCTTATTAAAAAGCTGTTTTTGTTTTATGTAAATAATTGTTTTTTATTTCAAGACTTCTATTTTTAATCTTTTAAGTCCAAATTCTTTAGCTTCTTTATTTTCATCTTTTTTCATTGCAATATCTACACGATAATGGTAGCGACTATTCATTCTATCAGTGACCACACATTGACCAAAGCCTTCTACATTTAATCTTGTGCCTAAAGGAACAAAATTAGCAGCACAACGCTTGTAACCCATTGCTAATGCTTTACAAATATTTTCACCGTTAGCTGATATACAAGGGTCACCCCAACATTGATTAACATCTCCCGTGTTATAGGCAGTTACCGCCATGGTTTTGGTATATACTACTTTATATTCTTTGTTTGGATTTTGAGGTAGTCTATTAATAAATTGTGGTGCTTCCTCCTTTTCAATTTTTGGTAGAAATACGTCAAAATTATTTTCTGGATTTTCTTGCGCTAAAATAGGTGCAGGAAAAAATAGAAAATTAAAGACAAAGGTAGTCATTGTCCATGACACTATTATTTTTTTTATATCTACTAATTTTAGTTTCATATATTTTTTTCAATTAAAAAACCCTTACAATACATAAGTATAAGCAAGGATTTTAAAGTTTCCTCTCTTTATAGCATACTTAAATAAAGATGTCAAGAGTTTTAAGGCTCTATAATAGAATGTGTGGGAAATAATACAAAAAGGTGGCATAATTATTAGAGAAATTAAATAATTCACATCTAATCTCTAATATTATGTCCACCTTTACCCATAATTCTATGGCATCCATGTTAAATTTGCAAGGGCTAATTATATATAAGCTTAGCTCTGACAAGAAAACTATTAATATTAAGATAGGGCAACCTAGGAAACCAAGCTCTTGTCCCTATTGTAATCATAACAAGCTACATAGTCATGGCTATGGCAGAAACAGAAGCATTAAACATGGCCTAGCTATTAGTGGACAAATGATCATATTAAACTGGAGATCTAAAAGGTATAAGTGTCTTAGTTGTCTAAGAAGTTTTTCTCAGTCTCCTCCTAAGTCTTTAGTAACAGGTAGAGATAGGTCAAGTACTGTTTTTAACAGACAAGCCCTTAGAGAAATGCAAGAAAAGAGTTTTAGCTCAGTAGCTAAAAACATGCGAGTCTCCTATACTGTGTTAAATAAAATAATAACCAGAGAGGTAAAAGAAAACTCTTTGTTTGAATTACCAAAGCATGGAGATATAAGTATAGGCGTTGATGAACATGCCTTTTTAAAAAGAAAGCTGGCTACTACTATGACTCTAATTACCCCTAACAAAACTTTGCTAGGTATTATCCCTACAGCCACATCTAAAGCCTTAAATAACTGGATAGATACGAACTTCAGTGAAATAGATAAACAAAGAGTTACAGAGATAGCTATAGACATGACTAAATCGTTAAAAAAGCAACTGCGCCTACAATTTCCTAATGCTAAATTTGTAATAGATAAGTTTCATGTAGTGTCTTATCTAAACAATATTATTAAAGAAGAATATAATCTCACAGCAAAATATAGTCTCAAACCAGAAGATAAGGCTAAGTTACCCATTAGAACTAAAGATCTACATATTACCAGAGTCTTAGCTCAAGATACTAGCAAATGGAAACCTAAAAGAAAACAACAGGTAGAGACTGTATTTAAGTTAATGCCTAAAGTAGCAGAGCTTTGGTACGCTAAAGAAGAAATGAGAGCTATATATAAAGAGTGTATAGATAGAGAGGAAGCTAGAGAGAGATGTCAGTTTGTTATTAGTCTCTTGCCCAAGAAAGCTAGAGGAACTATAACTAAACATTTAGAAGAGATATTAAATTATTTTGATAAGCATACTACTAATGCTTTTACTGAAGGTTGCCACACTAAAATGAAGAAGCTAAAAAGAGTGAGTTTTGGTCTTAAAAATCCTGAAATCTATGTCAAAAAGCTAGAACTTGCCTTTATACCTAGAGAAAAGTTAATTTACCCCCACACATTTTGACATAGAGCCGAGTTTTAATGACTTTGAACTATTGTCAGCCTTGCTGCAAAGGGGTTTACACTTTTCAAGGGTAAAATATAATAAATAGTTATCTATTTATTATTATTTTAGCCCATATGAATCAATTTGACCCTAGATATATGCAATTATTCGTA
>Ga0209943_1001930_pt1 | contig 11868 bp, 10 predicted proteins | sample SalPonR1_B_D2_MG_FD_185698 | JGI IMG/M metagenome (GOLD analysis project Ga0209943, IMG submission 185698) | Salt pond soil microbial communities from South San Francisco under conditions of wetland restoration - Salt Pond MetaG R1_B_D2_MG... ... | reverse complement strand
TGTTGCCGCCGTTTGCCGCCATGCTCGGCCAGCGCCGCTACGATCTGGAACCCATCCTGATTTCCACGCGCAAGGGCGAGACCGGTTATCGCACGCAGTGGATGACCAATGATCCTTCGGTATGCGAGTCCCCGCCAATTGTCGAAGAGCGGGTGTGCGAAACGCGGGTCAAGGGTCGCGAAACGGTCGTTCGCAAGTTCCTGAGCTGTTACGGCGACATCCAGCAGGTGCGCGGCGAGACCATTGCCTTCGTCGACCCCAACAGCACATCCGGCTACCTGTTTCCGGCTGTCCAGCTGATGGACAACGGCATCGATCCGCAGGAAGACGTCAACGGCCTGTTCGTCGGCGGGCACGACGCCGCCGCGCTTGCCGTGTATGCCGGCGACACGCGTTTCGGGGTGGCTTACGAGGACGCCCGCATGATGATCTGCGACCAGTACGCCGACATCGGTGAAAAGGCCATCGTGTTCAACCACGCGCCGATGATTCCCAATGATGGCGTCCAGCTCCGGCCGGGCCTGCCCGACGATCTGAAGAAGGCCATTGTCGATGCGTTCATCGGCCTGGCCGAATCGCAGGCGCATCTGCCCGACGACCAGAAGGTACTCTGGATTCTCTACGAGATCGACGGATTCAAGCGCTTCGAGCCCGGTGTGTACGACCCGGTGAGGACGGCTTACGAGATTGTTCGAAGGTAGGAAAAAAAGGTTAAGGGTTAAAGGTGACCTGACTAGCGTCGTGTCTCGGTACCATGCTCAAGCCAACGGAGAATTTGCGCTGAAAGTCTCTGGGTCCCGGCTCAGGTCCGGGACGACAAACAGGGGCAAGCTCCAACAATGTCGCCCCGGCCCTGAGCCGGGGTCCAGTGGCTTTCTCCGCGGGTAATGACACGGCGCGAGGACGGTACCGAGACACGACGCTAATCAGGAAAGGTGAAAGGTGAAAGCGCAAACCTTGAACCTTAAAAGCCCGACACGAAGAGCACGAAGAAAACCAAAGAACCAAAGAACCAAATAACCAAGTAACGAACAAACGAACAAAGATTTTTGATTCCGAGACTTCCTGCTATTCGCGGAACAAGGAAAAGCATGAGCGAGAACAAGCCGAACAATCCAACCGGCGCGATTCGATTTGCCAAGGCCGGCATCACTTATCCCAACGGGGCGGTCGGGATGAAGGATCTGGACCTGGATATCGAGCCCGGCCAGTTCGTCGTCATCGTGGGCTCGTCGGGCGCGGGCAAGTCGACGTTGCTGCGGGCGGTCAACGGCCTGAATGCGCTGACCAGCGGCAGCGTGGAAATCGACGGCGAGCGCGTTTCCACCCATTCGGCCGGCGAGCTGCGCCGGATGCGCAAGCGCATCGGCATGATCTTCCAGGACTTCCGGCTGGTCAAACGGCTGACCGTGATGTCCAACGTGCTGATCGGACGGCTGGCGCATGTGCCCGGCTGGCGCGCCATGCTGAATTTCTGGCCGAAAGCGGATCGCGAGATCGCAATCGATGCGCTCAAGCGCGTCGGCATCGCCGACAAGGCGTGGGTGATGGCGCGCGATCTTTCCGGCGGCCAGCAGCAGCGTGTCGGCATTGCGCGGGCCCTGGCCCAGCAGCCGGCGATCATTCTGGCCGATGAACCGGTCGCTTCGCTGGATCCGGTCACCACCCACCAGATCATGCGCGACCTGGTGCGCATCAACCGCGAACTGGGCATCACCACGCTGGTGAACCTGCACTTTCTGGATCTGGCGCGCGAATACGGCGACCGCATTATCGGGTTGAGATTCGGCGAGCTGGTGTACGACGGCTCAGCCAAGACGGTCACCGACGAGGACTTCCGCAACATCTACGGGCGCGATTTCACCGAGGACGACCTGCTGGAGGAAGACGCGTGAAACCTGGCAATGCTTGCTCTTGTCGGCCCGGACTTGATCCGGGGCCCAGCGGCTTTTCCGTCAGCGTCAAAGGCGCTGGGTCCCGGGTCAAGCCCGGGACGACAGAAAAGGGGCTGACGCCCGTAGGATCGGTCTCCGAACCGAGGTTGAATGATCGAAGTCATTCGGCGCAGGATGCGCCTCCCACAGAACCGGGGACGGCTCGATGACCATGCCCGCCCGCCCACCGCGCAACTGGGTGCTCGTGGCCGGGGTTACCGGGCTGCTGGTCGCGATGACCGTCTGGTCGGCCTACGGGATCGGATTCTCGCTGACTGAAATCCTGTGCAACATCGCCGGCGGCACGCGCCTGATCAGCGAATCCTGGCCGCCGGATTTCGGCTTCCTGCCGCGCCTGGCCGAGCCGATGCTCGAGACCGTTTTCATCGCCATCATCGGCACCGTGGTCGGCGGCATCCTGGCCATCCCGGTGGCCGTGCTGGCCGCGCGCAATCTGTCGCCGGACAAGATCACCTGGTTCGTCGACCGCAATTTCATGAACACCCTCAGGACATTGCCCGATCTGTTCTGGGCCATGCTGTTCGCCACCGCGGTCGGCTTCGGCCCGGTGGCGGGCGCGCTGGCGCTGAGCGTGTTCACCGTGGCGGTGATTTCCAAGCTGTATTCGGAATCGCTCGAATCCATCGACATGGGGCTGCCCGAAGCGATACGCGCGGTCGGCGGCAACTGGTTCCAGATGATCCAGTTCGGCGCCATTCCGCAGGCGCTGCAGCAATACGTCAGCTATGCGCTTTATGCCTTCGAGCTCAATATCCGGGCCTCCGTCGTTCTCGGCCTGGTCGGCGCCGGCGGCATCGGCATGATCCTCGAGACCCAGCGCGCCAATTTCGAGTACGAGCGCGTGACCATGATCATCCTGGCGGTGCTGGTGGCGGTGCTGATCATCGAGCAGGTCTCCGAATCCATCCGCAAGCGGCTGGCCTGATGAATACCACCCCTCACGAATCGCTGCTCAAGCATCCCGGACCGCCGATCGGCTTCAAGTTCACGGTCGCGCTCACCATAGCGATCCTGTTTGTGGTTTCACTTTACGCGATCGGGTTCACGCCGAAAACGATGCTGGAAGTGCCCGGCGGCGTGGCCGAGGTGCTTTCGTTCTTCTGGCCGGCCGACATGGCCTACGGCTGGGACCGCGTGCTGCCGGCAATCGTCGAGTCGATCCAGATCGCGTGGATCGGCACTATTATTGCTGCCATTCTTTCATTGCCCCTGGCGCTGTTCGGGGCGCGCACGCTGTTTCCGCGGATGGCGCGCGTGGTCAAGCTGATTTCGGCCACGGCGCGTGCGTTTCCCGAGATTCTGCTGGCGATCTATTTCGTGCCCATCGTCGGCCTGGGCGCGTTCGCCGGCGCGCTGGCGATCGGTATCTCGTCGGTCGGCATGTTGACCAAACTGGGTGCCGAGGTGGTCGATTCGCTGGACTTCGGCTCGGTCGAGGCGGTCGAGGCTGCCGGCGGGTCGCGCATCCAGGCGCTGCGCTGGGCGGTACTGCCGGCGGTGCTGCCGGAAATCATCGCCCACTGGCTGTTCCGGTTCGAGCTCAACATCCGCGCTTCGGCGGTGCTCGGCGTGGTCGGTGCCGGCGGGGTCGGCGGGGTGTTGCTCAACACGCTGAGATACCGCCACTTCGACAAGGCGGCGGCGGTGCTCATCCTGACCATCCTGGTGGTCCTGGCAATCGACACGATTTCCGGCGAGATCCGGCGCAAGATCATCCGCGGATAGGGCCGCGCGCCGGCTTCATCGTGCAACCCCAGACAACACAGCCCGCGTGAGCTACCCTAGCCCGATAATTTAATCCTGGGTAGACCGGCAATGGCCACTTACGACAACGTGCTGGACCTGATCGGCAACACGCCGATCGTGCGCATCAACAATATCGACACCGGGCCGTGCGAGCTCTATGCAAAGCTCGAGTGCCAGAACCCGGGCGGCTCGATCAAGGACAGGATCGGGCTGGTCATGATCGAGCAGGCCGAAAAGCGCGGCGATCTGAAACCCGGTGCGGTGCTGGTCGAAGGCACCGCGGGCAATACGGGTCTGGCGCTGGCGCTGGTCGCTCAGCAGAAGGGCTACCGGCTGATCCTGGTCATTCCCGACAAGATGAGCCGGGAGAAGATCTCCAACCTCAAGGCCATGGGCGCCGAAGTCGTGATCACCCGGTCCGACGTCGGCAAGGGGCATCCCGAGTACTACCAGGACCTGGCGAAGAAGATCGCCGACGATACGCCCGATTCCTATTTCATCAACCAGTTCGGCAACCCCGACAATCCGCTGGCGCACCAGACGCTGACCGGCCCCGAAATGTGGCAGCAGATGAACCACGATCTCGACGCGCTGGTGATCGGCGTGGGTTCAAGCGGCACGATCACCGGACTTTCGCGTTACTTTGCCGAGGCCGCGCCCGATCTTGACCTCATCCTGGCCGATCCGGAAGGCTCGATTCTGGCCGAGTACATCGCCACCGGCAACGTGCGCGAAGACGGCGGCGGCTGGCTTGTGGAAGGCATCGGCGAGGACTTCCTGCCGTCGATCAGCGATTTCTCGCGGGTGAAAAAAGCCTATACGATCAGCGACAGGGAAAGCTTCATCACCGCGCGCGAACTGCTCAAGCGCGAAGGCCTGCTGGGCGGCTCTTCCACCGGCACGCTGATGGCCGCGGCGCTCAAGTACTGCCGCGAACAGACCGAGCCCAAGCGGGTGCTGACGCTGGTCTGCGATACCGGCAACAAGTACCTGTCCAAGGTCTACAACGATTACTGGATGCGCGAGCAGGGCTTCCTGGATATCGAATCCCACGGCGACCTGCGCGATCTGATTGCGCGCCCGGTCGAGAAACACGATGCGATCGTGGTACGTCCGGATGAACCGCTGTCCAACGCCTACAAGCGGATGAAGCTCTACGACGTATCCCAGCTTCCGGTGCTCGAAGACGGACGCATCGTGGGGATCATCGACGAATCGGATCTGCTGCTGGCCATCTACAATCAGGAAGACCGTTTCGAGGAGCCGATCAGTTCTGCCATGGTGACCGAGCTTGAATCGGTGCAGGTCACCGATTCCATCGACACGCTGCTGCCGATCTTCAACCGCGACCTGGTCGCCATTGTGCTGGACGGCGAAAGGTTCCTCGGCCTGATCACCCGCGTCGACCTGTTGAACTTCCTCCGGCGGCGGGCCGACAGATAACGCGCAGGCGCTTGTGCGCGCCGGTTTCCGGATTCCGGTTTCGGGTTTCCGGGAAGGCAAGGGCGCTTGCAGGACGGGAGCCTGGATGACATGCGCGGTTTTAGGTTTTAAGTGTCAGGTTTTAAGCAGGCAAAGCGCGCGGTCAGGATGAGAGTGGCGATACCGGCGCCGATGCAGACACCTAACACTTAAAACTTAAAACTTACCTGACTAACGTCGTGTCTCAGTAGCGTTCTCGCGCCGTGTCATTACCCGCCGAGAAAGCCACTGGACCCCGGCTCAAGGCCGGGCCGACATTGGTGGAGCTTGCCCCTGGTTGTCGTCCCGGACCTGATCCGGGACCCAGAGACTTTCAGCGCAAATTTTCCATTGGCTTGAGCATGGTACTGAGACACGACGCTAGTCAGGAAACTTAAAACTTAAAACAGCGCCGCGCATCGGCGACCGGGGCCCTCTGGATGGCCCGGCGTGGAGCACGTTTCTGTCGGAGAAGCCGCAGATCGTGTGGGGCGAGGCGAGTGACAGTAGCCTTAGCTACGGCCGAGGCGCGCAACGCACCAGATGCGGCTTCTCCGGCAAAACGAGCCCACGCCGGGTTATCCAGAGGTCCCCTACCTAGATCGTCCCAAGCTCGAACGCCTTGAGCACCGCGCGGGTGCGGTCGCGCACGCCGAGCTTGGAGAGAATCGAAGAGACGTGGTTCTTGACCGTGCCCTCGGCGACGTTCAGCGCGTTGGCGATTTCCTTGTTGGAATAGCCGCCGGCCATCAGGCGCAGGATTTCGGTTTCTCGTTCGGTCAGCGGATCCGGACGGTCCAGGCTGGAAAAGTCGAGCCTTGATTTGCCCAGTCCGGCCAACAGGCGCTCGGTCACCGCCGGCTTGACCATGGTCTGGCCCTCGGCCACGCGGCGCACGGCGCCGACCAGTTCTTCCAGCGAAACATCCTTGAGCAGGTAGCCTCGGGCGCCGGTGCGGATGCCGTCGAGCACCAGGTCGTCCTCGTCGAAGGTCGTCAGGATGATGGTCGGCGGCAGATTGCCGGCTTCGTGGAGTTCCCTGAGGACTTCCAGACCGTTTTTCCGCGGCATGCGGATGTCCAGCAGCATCACGTCGGGCGCCGCCTCGGGCGCCATCGCCACGGCCTCGACGCCGTCGGAGGCCTCGGCCACGACCTCGATGTCGTCGGCGAGCTCCAGCAGCGACCGCACCCCTTGGCGCACCAGGGTCTGGTCGTCGACCAGCATGACCCTGATTTTGGAAATATTGTTAGCGTTAACCGGCATCGTTCACCACCCTTTCGTAGCGAGGCGTCGTCAGGTTGCGTAGGTGGAGCGTTTCGCGACCCGCTTGCGCGTGCGTGTACGCGCAGATCAAGCCAGGCGACCGCAGGTCGCACCGACCGGCCCGAGAGGGCCTGTAGCCAAAGCTACGGTGAGGATTCGCGACCGAGTGAAACGCTTCAGATGCGGGGCCTGGCGGCGGCGCAGTAGAAAGGGTGGTGGACGATGCCGGTGTATTCAAGCGGGCGTCTCCGGGGGCATCCAGGCGTTGATGCGGAAGCCGGAATCCGGCCGCGTCATGATTTCCAGCCGCCCGCCCAGCTCCTTGATGCGCTCGCGCATGCCGGTCAGGCCGTTGCCGGGCAACAGTTCGATTGCGCCGCGACCATCGTCCTGTGCTTCCAGCCGCAGCCCTTCGTCATCGGCGGCGAGACGAATCCAGAGATTGCGGGCCTGGGCGTGCCGGACGGCATTGGTGATGACTTCCTGGGCGCAGCGCAGCAGGATCTGGGCGCGCTTGGGGTCGGTCAGTGAGAGCTCGTCGGGAATGTCGAGATGGATTGTCGGCTCGGGCACACCGGACGCCAGTTCGCGAATGGCTTCGCGCAGATCGACGCGGTCTCCCTGGCGCATGTCGCTGACCACTTCGCGCACGTCCGACAGCAGCAGCCGGGCAATCGAACCGGCGCGCTGGGCGTGCTCCTTGGCCTTGCCCTCGGCGGTATGGCTGGCGACTTCCAGGTTGAGGCTGAGTGCTGTCAGGTGATGACCGATCAGGTCGTGCAACTCGCGCGCAATGCGCACGCGTTCGGCAATGCGCGTGTTCTCGGCCAGTAGCGACTGGGTGGCGCGCAGTTCCGAGTTGACGCGCCGGAGCTCGTCGCGTGCCTTCAACTGGTTGAGCGCCAGCATCGATGCGGCGTAGGCGAAAAGCATCAGGCCCAGCGTCATCATCAGCTGCGGCAGCGCATAGGCGAGGCCGAACTGCGGCAGGATCGCGGCCCAGACCGAGAATGCGAGCGCAATGCCCAACAGCCAGGCCGTGGCGATGAGGCGCGGCAGAATCCACGGCAGGATGCCGGCGACGATGGTCGAAAGAATGACGCCCAGCGACGAGCGCGTAAAGTAGCTGAGCGCGAACACCGAAGCGGTCATGACCGTCATCACGACAAGCCGTTTCCATAACGGCGCCAGCGTCCTGAGTCGTGCCGCCGGATGCAGGAATGCGAGGATGAACAGCAGGGCCGCCGACCACCAGCCGAAAATGCGCGCGGCATCGACGTCTTCTCGTGCGATCAGCGGCAGCAACATCAGCGTCGCCGCGACCAGCAGCCATGTGGCGATGCCGGCGTAGCGCAGCCAGTTTGTCGGGTGGATCTCTCGCATGGGGCGGTTCTTTACCGAGAATGTCATAATTGTAGTTGTTTACAGACCCCGGCGATATGGGCGGGAAGTCACGTTTTTTCGAGGGATGGGCGGATGAGTGGACCGTCAGTTGACCAGGCGCCGGACGTTGTCCGGTGGCAATCGGCCGATCAGGCGTCGGTTGACGCGCTGCTCGCCGAATTCGGGTTGACGCTGGTTCATGTGCCGGTCGCCGAGTCGATCCCCGGCAGCTACTGGGGCGACGACGAAGCCGGCCTGATCGACAACCGTCTATATGCGCGTGCCGATACGCCGTTGCATTCGATCCTGCACGAATCGTGTCACTACATCTGCATGGACGCCGAGCGCCGCGAATCGCTGCACACCGATGCGGGCGGCGATTACGATGAGGAAAACGCAGTGTGCTACCTGCAGATCCTGCTGGCCGACAGGATTGATGGCTACAGCGCAGAGCGCTGCATGCTGGATATGGATCGCTGGGGCTACACCTTCAGGCTGGGGTCGGCCCGGGCCTGGTTCGAACGTGACGCCGAAGATGCGCGCGCAGTTTTGAAACTTCGGGGCATCGATCCGGCCAACGGTAGCGTCATTCAAGAACGGCGCTGATGAATCGCGCGTTCACTGCGCGAACTCGGTAGACGGGTGGCGTGTTTCGCGGTTCAACGCCGTAAAAGGGAGTAGTTCGGTCTCAACTATCCGGTAGGCCCATGAGGGTCGATGAAGGGAGAAATGCAAGATGAAAAATTTCGCGATTGGCTGTGCTGCGGTGCTGGTGATCCTCACGGTGGCCGGCGTTGGCGTGGTCTGGTTCAAGTTCGGCGATGACATTTCTGCCGGCATAGATGCGGTGCAAGGCGTGGCAAAGCTTGCTCCGCAGTTCGAAGAGCTCAACGAATCCATAGACAACCGGGCAGGCTATACACCGCCGGTCGACGGCGAACTCGGCGAGGACACCTTCCAGCGCTTCCTGGCGGCTCAGCGCCAGATGCGCAGTGAACTCGAAGGCAGGCTGGAAGAACTGCAATCGAAGTACGATGCCCTGGAAAAGGAAATCGACGAACGCGGCGGTCAGGCCGGCGTCAGCGATATGATGGGTGCCTACGGCGATCTCAGCGACTTGTTGATCGACGCCAAGCGCGCGCAGGTCGAAGCGATAAACGACCAGAATTTCTCGCTGCAGGAATACAACTGGGTACGCGACCAGGTCTATCGCGCCATCGGCGAAAGCGTTGCCGTGGCGGCTGTCGCGGCCAATCCGAATGCGTCCGGCGAGTTCCAGGCGAGCGTGCCGGAAACCACGCGCGAAATGGTCGAACCTCATCGCGAGGAGTTGATGAAGGCCCATGTACTGGCCTGGTGGGGGTTGTAGGCCGGGTTTTCGCACCCGGCCGGGTGCAGCCGTCTTTTTGATTTCAAGTTAAAACTTGAAACTTAAAACTTACCTGACTAGCGTCGTGTCTGAGTAGCGTTCTCGCGCCGTGTCATTACCCGCCGAGAAAGCCACTGGACCCCGGCTCAAGGCCGGGGCGACATTGTTGGAGCTTGCCCCTGGTTGTCGTCCCGGACCTGATCCGGGACCCAGAGACTTTCAGCGCAAATTTTCCATTGGCTTGAGCATGGTACTGAGACACGACGCTAGTCAGGGAAACTTAAAATCCATTTCGCCTGCAAGCGCGAAGCGCGTGGCGAAATGAAGTTGATTCAAGAGCCGATGCACCCGACTTGGTGCCCTCATCCGCGTGAGGCGAAAAAGGCTGGATTCTCGTCTGTGATGGCGTCATGCCAACCCGTCGGGGGTGCCGCCCCGACCGGCGGGTCGGAAAGCCGAGCCCGCGTTCGCGGGCCCGGCTGAAGACCAGCAATCAGCTTTCGATTCGGACTTTCTTGGCACCCGCTTTTTCGGCTTGCTTCACGCGCGGCACCTTGATATCGAGCACGCCGTTCTTGAAGTCGGCCTTGATGCCTTCGGCGTCGGCGTCTTCCGGCAGCGTCAGGACGCGCCTGAATTGACCGTAGCTGCGTTCCATCCGGTGGAAGCCTTCGTCTTCGTCGTCGGATTCCTGGCGCTTTTCGCCCGACAGGACAAGGGTGTCGCCTTCGACCTGCAGGTCGATCTGCTCGGGGTCTATGCCCGGGACTTCGACCGAAATGCGATAGGCCTTCTTCGACTCGGCGATATCCACGCTGGGGCGCAGCAGAACGCTGCCGCCGGCCGGACGCGCGCTGCCGAAGAAGTCTTCGAACATGCGGTCCATCTCGCGATGCATCCGGGAGAACGGATCGTTTTCCCTGGCGGCGGGCAGGAATTCACGGCCGCCTTCGTTTTCGCGTTTCATCCAGTTGAATGGTGCGATCTTTTGAAGATTCATGGTGATGTACCTCCTTGACCACGATTCGTTCGGTATCTGAAACAGGGTTCGAGCGGCACCGTTTTCAAGACGGGTTTTCGGCCTGAAAATGCGATGCCGACTACCCCAGTTGCTATTTTAGCTCGTTTGCATGTAAAGCGCTTGAGGCGGATCAAAAAATGCCGACCGTTCTCGGCTTGCTATAGTCCGGGCGTCTGGCCTAATTGGCCGCATGGCCCACGGGTGCACAGGGATGAACCGCATGACCGAGAACGCCAACCACTCCGAGTTGCCACCAATCGCGCAGGACTGGTTCGACCGGGGCGGCATCGAGCAGCTCGGCGGACTGGATTGCTTCGTCGTCGACCAGGGCGACCGGCAGGCCGATTCGGTAATCGTGATGCTCCACGGCTTTCCGTCCAGCTCGCTGGACTGGCGGGCGGTCGCCGACGAGCTGGCCGCCGACCAGCGCCTGCTGGCGATCGACTTTCCGGGTTTCGGCTTCTCGACCAAGCCGGTCTCGGGGTACAGCTATTCCCTGGTCGACCAGGCCGACCGCGTGCTGATGATGCTGGCCGCCAGGGGCATCGCGCGAGTGCACCTGGTGGCGCACGACATGGGCACCAGCGTGGCCTGCGAATTGCTGGCACGGCGAGAGATGGGCCTGCTGCCGGTCGCCGTCGAGTCCGTGGTGTTCATGAACGGCAGCGTGTTCATCGAGCAGGCACGGCTGACGCCGTCACAGAAGCTGTTGAGATCGCCGCTGGCGAAGCCTTACACGAAGCTGGCCTCGGCGTGGCTGTTTCGATGGCAGATCAGGAAGATTCTTGGGCGCGCCATCGATGTCGGGGAACTGGAAGCGATGTGGGCGCTGATGCGCTACAACGACGGCATCCGAACCCTGCCGTTGACGATTGCCTACGTAAGCGAGCGATATCGCTTCTACCGGCGCTGGACCGGACCACTGGCGCGCCTGGACATCCCGGTGCGGGTGATCTGGGGCCGCCTGGATCCGGTGGCCGTGCCGGCAATCGCCCAGCGGCTGGCCGATACCATCCCGACCGCCGGGCTGGACTGGCTGGACGATCTCGGCCACTTCCCGATGCTCGAGGACCCGCCCGCCGTCGCGGCCGCGATCCGGAGATTCTGGGACGCGGGTTGATCGTGTGCGGCGCAAGTTGCACCGCGTTCAGCTACGGGTGTGGGAGCGGGCCTTGCCCGCGATGAGGGTGGCCTGGCTGGTTGCGCGGCCGAATCCATCGCCGGCAAGGCCGGCTCCCACACCCGTAGGGAGCGCAGTGCCTTACCTAATTAGCCGCATGGCCCACTAGCGCTCGAGACCACGCCCGAAGTGCGGACTGGCAGGATGGACAGGTGAAGTGCGTCCGCCAATCCGGGCGGCAAACGGTGGATGCGCTTCGCTTATCCACCCTACCAAAACGCGCGAACCGAAAACCGCAGCCCCAACCAGCAACGACTTTACCTAACACCTAACACCTGAAACCTGAAACCTGAAACCTGAAACCTTAAACCTTAAACCTTAAACCTGGATCGGCGCAAAGCGCCGTTCCTATCCCGCCCGCAGAATTCTGACCGGCGGCGTCGAGAGCACGCTGCGGTTGCCCAGCCAGCCGGCGCCGACGACCAGCAGGGCGGACGCGGTGAAACCGAGCGCGAAAAGCGTGACGCCCGGCTGGTAGTCGAAGCCG
>Ga0209943_1001924_pt1 | contig 11892 bp, 13 predicted proteins | sample SalPonR1_B_D2_MG_FD_185698 | JGI IMG/M metagenome (GOLD analysis project Ga0209943, IMG submission 185698) | Salt pond soil microbial communities from South San Francisco under conditions of wetland restoration - Salt Pond MetaG R1_B_D2_MG... ... | reverse complement strand
CCATTTAGTTAAAAATTGAGAATAAGTCCTCTCTTGCCTACCCTCTCACATCAATCCCGGAATCTCAGGCGGTGGCTTGGAATGATCTTTGCCGCCTTTGGGTAGTTTGAGGATGTTACCCATTTCGTAGCAAACGCGGCAGCGCGCCTCATAGGCATCCTGCGCTCCCACCAGCACCTGATCCTTATCCTGAACGATGCGGTAAGAATGCGTAGCCAGACTTCCACAATGACTGCAAATCGCATGCACTTTGGTTACATATTCGGCCACAGCCATCAGTTGAGGCATGGGACCAAAGGGTTCCCCTTTATAATCCATATCTAAGCCGGCGATGATGATGCGCTTGCCATCCAAAGCGAGCTGTTGACAGATCTTAACGATCCGATCGTCAAAAAACTGGGCCTCGTCCAGACCGATCACCTCAACCTCCTTGACTTTTTGGCGAATATGCTCCACCTCTCCTATCGGCATAGCATGAAAGGCCCGCTCATCATGAGAGACCACTTGCTCTTCGTGATAACGCTGATCCACGGCCGGCTTAAATACACGGACTTCTTGCTCGGCAATTTGAGCGCGCTTCAAACGACGAATTAATTCTTCTGTTTTTCCAGAAAACATGGATCCACATATTACTTCGATCCATCCACATCGTTGTCCTTTAGAAAAAGGTTCTAAAAACATAGTTCGCCATTATATGAAAAAGCTGTATATTTGTACAACCATTTGATTATCTGCATGCAACACCTTACATAAAACCCTAAGATTACTACATGAACATTCACAATATAAAAAATCCCGTAGACAAAATTCTCCGAAGGCTCGAAACGTTGGATGAAGGTAAGGAATTACACGAATTAGATCGACAATTCCTGACCCGACAGTTGCAGGAAGCCTATAACGCCCTGCACGATTCGAGTCCGGCACCTGCTGAACCGGAGGAAGAACCGCATCCGGGCAAAAATAGTATCTTCGAATTTGATGAAGAAGCGGTCTCCGCAGACCGCCCGGCGGACAGCCCCACACCCCCTGAACCCGAACCAGAAAAAAAACCTCAAGCAACTCAAACGCCACCTCCAAAAGAGGTGGAAATGGAGGTCGTTGAATCCCAAAAAGAAGTGAAGCCCGTAGAGAAACCTGAAGTTCCGCAACCTTCACCCGCCGCATCTAAGAAACCGGCAAGTGCGGATACAGCTGACTATGATGAGGATATTGAATCCCTTTTTCAAATAAAAGAGTCTACCGAGCTCAGCGAACGACTCAGTCGACTCCCCATCGACGATATCTGGACAGCCATGGGCTTAAATGAACGGATTTTTACCCAAAATGAACTCTTTCAGGGTAAAATGGATGAATTCAAATCGACAGTCAAAGAGCTCAACGAAAGTGAATCGTTTGCCGAAGCCAAAAAACTTTTGGCAGAAGGGCCCGTTGTAGAATTTGACTGGACCGCACCGGATCGAAAAAATATTGCGAAAAACTTTATTCGCCTGATCAAGCGGAAATACTCATAAAAAACCTGCTCCCATGAAATGGAAGCACGCTTTGCGTCCCGCTCTTATCCTAGTCGGTTTGATGTGGCTGTTTCACCTCCTGCAACTCGTCGTTCAGCAACAATGGGTGCATTTGGGCATTCTGCCTAGAAATATGGATGGCGCTGTGGGCATCCTCACAGCTCCTCTCATTCATGGGAGTATCCAACACCTAATTTCCAATACCTTTCCCATGATTTTTCTCATGGTCGTCCTGGATCTCGCTTATCCAAGATCTGCACGCTATGCCTTCTTACTCATTTACGTCGGTACCGGAATAGGCATGTGGTTATTTGCGCGGTCGAATTACCATATTGGGGCCAGTGGTGTGGTTTACGGATTGGTTGCCTTTCTGTTTTGGACCGGAATCTTTCGCCGCAACATCCGTTCTATCGCTCTGAGCCTGGCGATTCTGTTTTTGTATAGCGGCTACATTTGGGGCGTATTCCCCAATAAGCCCGGTGTTTCCTGGGATGGTCACCTGATCGGCGCCCTCGTGGGTGTCGCGGTAGCCTATTTTCTACGAAACCGAATTGAACCTGTAGACAAGCCTACCTATAGCTATTTGGAAGAAGAGGCGCCCGAATCTTACTATTTTGACCGCAATATATTTGACAGGGATTCTGAAGATGACCAGAATTAATTTATCTCGCTCTGTACTTTTCCAGGACTCTTCGAACCGATCCACACTCTTTCAATTTTTCCAGGGCCTGCTCCGCACTTTCTCCCAGCTCGTCTTGAATAATTCTGGCAGCTCGCCGCCATAGCTTTTCGTTGCTGAGCTGCATGTCTACCATGCGATGATTCTCGACGCGGCCCAACTGAATCATCAGGCTGGTGCTGATCATATTTAAAACAAGCTTTTGAGCTGTTCCGGCTTTCATCCGGGAACTTCCCGTAACCACTTCCGGCCCAACGACGGGCACAATAGGATGTTCAACGGCTTTGGTAAGTGGTGCGCCCGGATTGCAGGAAATGCAACCTGTGGTGATTCCGTTTTTCCGTGCATCTTTCACCCCCCCGATCACATAGGGTGTCGTTCCTGAAGCGGCAATCCCCACCACGGTATCTAAACTCGTCAGATGATAGGCTGAAAGATCTTTCCAGGCTTGTTGGGTATCATCTTCCGCATGCTCTACAGCCGTTCGGATGGCTGAATCGCCACCCGCTATCAAGCCCACCACCCAATCTGGTGGCACACCAAAAGTTGGGGGACACTCGCTCGCATCCAGAATACCCAGACGCCCACTCGTTCCTGCACCGATATAAAACAATCGCCCCCCTTCTCGCATTTTGGGCGCCGTTTCCTCAACCAGAGCGGCAATGTCCGGCAACACTTTTTGGACGGCGAGGGCTACCTTTTGATCTTCCTGATTGATGATCTGAAGCAATTCAGTTACAGATTTTTTCTCCAGATCGCGGTACAGCGAATCGGACTCTGTAATATTTTTCATCTTTTTTTCCATAATCGAAGTAGGTATAAGCCCAAGAAGGTCAAGCTGCCGTTAACAGCCAAAATTAAAAAGCCCAGGTTCAGACCGCCCAGCAGGGAGCTCGAATAATAATCAAAAATCAGTGAAAAAACAGGTGCGAAAAGACAAATCGCCACGACTGGCCAGCCATTTAGGGGCTGTCGGACAGTCATAGAAAACAAAAACAATCCCAAAATGGGTCCATAAGTGTATCCCGCTGCCTTAAATAACTGATTAATTACTGCATCATTATTGAGGGCGTGAAAAATCACGATAATCAAGAACAACAAAACAGAAAAAGCGATATGAGTATAAATCCGCCAGCGACGCTCCACACCCTGCGGCCGCTCCTGGCGTTCAAATCCGAGAAAATCCACACAAAAAGAAGTCGTCAGGGAAGTCAACGCACTATCCGCACTGGAATAGGCGGCGGCGATTAGCCCCAGAACAAACAAAACACCCACACTCAGCGGGAGGTATTCGAGTGCCATCATGGGATAGAAAAGATCAGTTTCTGTCGGGACGGAAATCTGCTGCTCTGTGGCAAATTCGTACATCAGGGCACCCAGAAAGAGAAATAATAAATTTGCCCCAACGAGAATCACTGTAAAACTATACATGTTCTTTTTCGCCTCTCCAATATTTCGGCAACTCAGATTTTTTTGCATCATATCCTGATCCATTCCCGTCATCACAATGGTAATCAAAGCCCCACTCAAAACCTGTTTTCCAAAAAAATTCGGATCTGACCACATATGGTCGAAAAAAAATAGCTGCCCATATTTACCGGAACTAACCCGACTCACCATTTCAAATACCGACTCGTCCAGGGCAGAACCAATAGCAAAAATGGTGAGAATTACTGCTGTAAGCATGCTCAGGGTCTGAAGCGTATCCGTGTAAACGATGGTTTTGATGCCGGCCCGAAAGGTATAAACCCAAATGAGTAGAATGGTCACCATTACAGTAATTTGGAACGGAATCCCCATGGCGTCCATTACAAATTTTTGGAGCACAATAGCAACCAGGTAGAGTCGAAAAGCCGCACCTATCGTTCTGGAAAGCAGAAAATAGGCTGCACCCGTCTTATAAGCTTCCCAGCCCATTCGCTGTAAAAGGAGACCATAAATAGACGTTAAGTTCAGACGGTAATATAGCGGCATCAGCACTTCAGCAATAAGCACATAGCCCAAGACATACCCCATGACCATTTGCATGTAAGAAAAACCCTGATTGACTCCGCCGGCGCCGACTACACCAGGAATAGATATAAACGTGACACCAGACAGGGTGGCTCCTACCATCCCAAAAGCGACTAAAACCCACGGACTCGAACGACCGCCCAGGAAAAAGGTAGCATTATCCGTTTTCCGTCCCGTGAAATAGGAGATTAGTAATAAGAGAGCAAAATACCCTACTAAAATACCTCCTATCATTTGAGCTGTCAAATGATGCCCCATACCTTAAAATCTCACATTAAAGTTTATTCCTGCAGTTTCGGACCAAAGGCTAAATCCCCAGCATCTCCTAAACCCGGAACAATATAAGACCGGGCTGTCAATTCCTCATCTACGGCGCCAACCCATTGATGCACTTCCGGAAATTTACGTTGAACATAGTCCAAACCGTTTTGGGAGGCGATAATCGTGGCTACATGGATAGCCTTAGGTGTGCCATATTCTAGCAAGGCATCTAACCCACTCTCTATAGAGGAGCCCGTAGCGATCATCGGGTCCGCCACAATAAGCTGCGCATCCGTTAAGTCAGGGCAAGTCACATACTCGAGTGAAATTTCAAACTTCCCCCCTTTGTGGTGCTTGCGATAGGAAGAGATAAAAGCACAATCCGCATCGTCAAAACAGGAAATGATCCCATTTTGAAACGGTAAACCCGCTCGCAGGATCCCAGCGATCACGATTCGCTCATCGGGCAAGTCCATTTCCGCTACCCCCAGTGGGGTTGAGATTTCCGCAGAAGAATAAGCAAACTGTTTGGAAATTTCGTACCCCATAATCATCCCAATACGCTCCATGTTGGTGCGAAAGCGCAATCGATCTGCCTGAATGTCTTGATTTCGCATCTCAGCAATAAACTTGTTAATCACGGAATGGGAATCTGAAAAGTTGTGCCGCATAGTTCAAATTTTTGGAAATATAAGAACTTTCAGTGGCATTCGAAGGATATCCAAAAACCATATTTCTAATTTGTATCACCTCAAAAGCCACGCCGGGGTCAAAACGAGAAAAAATAAGTAGTCAGAGCGAACGGAATCCTACTGAGATACGTTTAATTTATATAAATTATTCGGAAAAATCCCGATTTCCTCGTAGATTAGGTAATTATATGGAACGAGCAAATATTTGGTGTGTACTTTTTACAGTCGTGTTAGTCACGAGCTTTGGCTTCGCGTCTGCGCAAACGACTGTGCAACCCAAATCTGTGAGTGATAATTCTGTAGGCATTATTTACGACACTGAATGGAGTGCGCAGGCCCGACTCATTACCCGAGGATTTGGTCTAGGGTTTCATTGGGGCGAAATTGAAACTTATTACAAGACTAACATTTACAGTTTTCACCTCGACTTTTTCCGGCATGTGAAGCAAAGTCGCCAGAATCGACGGCCATCTATTTACAATTCTATCGCCCGACCTTTCGCCTATGGAAAGCAAAATAGTTTTTTTTCTCTCAAAGCCGGTCTGGGATCCAAACGATATTTTTCAGAAAAAGCCCGTCAACGCGGATTGGCGATCGGTTTCACCTATCAGGGGGGGCTGGCACTGGGATTCGAAAAGCCGTATTATTTAGAAGTGTTAAATGATGGTGACTTCAACCAGCAACCCACTATAGATATCAAATACGAAGAAGAGACAGCCGATCAATTCCTAGACTTATCTCGAATAGAAGGTGCCTCCGGCTTTTTTAAGGGCTTAGGAGAAGCCAGTATTATTCCCGGTCTTCACGGCCGAATTGAATTGAATTTTGCCTGGGGAGCGTTTGAAGAAGAGGTGCGGTCACTGGATGTCGGATTACTGTTAGAAATTTACCCTCGAACGATAGATCTGATGATAAATGAGCAAAATGCTCCTTATTTTTTGCACTTTTACATCAATTTTCAAATTGGAAAACGATCGTAGGAAAAAGCATTTAGATTTATGATAGAATTGCCCGTAGTAGAATCCAAAAAGGAACGTCGTCGAAAGCCGAAATGGCTACGCGTCAAACTCCCCATTGGACAGGAGTATAAAAAGGTTCGAAATTTAGTTGATAAATACGAACTCAACACCATTTGCCAAAGTGGAAATTGTCCCAATATGGGCGAATGCTGGGGTGCCGGTACCGCTACTTTCATGATTTTAGGAAATACCTGTACGCGCTCTTGTTCATTTTGCGCGGTGAAGACCGGTCGACCGCCAGAATACGATGAGGACGAGCCGCGTCGAGTAGCTGAAGCCATCCGATTGATGGAAGTGAAACACGCCGTGATTACCAGTGTGAATCGCGACGAACTCAAAGACAGAGGGGCAGAGATTTGGTACCAAACTGTCGCTCAGGTCAAAGAAGAAAGCCCCTCCACCACTATAGAAACCCTTATCCCGGACGTGCGCGCTGCATGGGATGCGTTGGAGCGTATGATTAGTCCCGGGCAGGAAGTGGTGTCGCACAATATGGAAACCGTTGAGAGCCTGTATCGTAAGGTGCGTCCGCAAGCCAAATATCAGCGTTCATTAGATCAAATCCAGCGCACAAAGGATTATGGGAAGCGCACGAAGTCGGGCATCATGGTCGGCCTGGGTGAAACGAAAGAAGAGGTCTTCAAAATTATGGATGACCTCGTCGCCCACGGATGTGATGTATTAACCATTGGTCAATATTTACAGCCCACGAAACAGCACCTCGAAGTAGCTGAGTACGTGCATCCCGACATCTTTAAAATGTACGAAGAGGTTGGTATGGAAAAAGGCTTTGACTTTGTAGAAAGTGGCCCTTTAGTTCGGTCTTCCTACCACGCCGAGCGCCACTTATAGGATATCAATTTTTGTTTTTGGGGCGTCCACGCGATGATCCGGCAGGCCGGATCTCGCGTGCGCTACGCTACACTGCTCGCTATTCGCTCGGCCGCTGGCTTATGCGCTGGCGCTGCATAAACCGCGTCTGCCCTTCGGGCACAGTTTCGCATCGCTGACGCGGGGTAAAGTTAAATATGCTATCTTCCATTCCTATTTACTTTTGCATAAGAAATAAGGCGCTGGAATACTGTCTACTCAACTAATTTTCAGGTGCTCAGACAGATACGGTAAACAGCCTAGTCCAATAATAAGTTTGGGCAAATATAAAACGTTCGCCCATTTTTTTCGGAGGAAAAACGATATATTAGATGAATAAAATTTGATTTGATACGCCCCATTCATCTTTGCAGCCCGCGCCCCCGACCCCTAAAGGGGAGCCCTTCCCTCGAATAAATTTATAAGCCTATGATTAAAAAAGACCCTTTACAAATGGAAGGCATGCACTATGGCGCGACACCCAAGGTGTTTAGAAATGCTGCCAGGCTTCGTAAAAATATGACCGATCCCGAAAAAAAGCTCTGGGAGTATTTAAAGACTCAACCCTTGGGATATAAATTTAGAAGACAGCATCCCATTTCAAAATATATACTTGATTTTTACTGCCACAAACTCAGATTATCCATTGAAGTAGATGGGGGCTATCACCTCACAAAAGAGCAAAGAGAAATTGACAATCAAAGAACCGAATTCCTTAAAAGTGTGGGCATTACAGAAATCCGGTTTACCAATCAGGAAATCTTAAATCAATTTGGTAAATCAATCAAAATGATAAACTCAAAGCTGCGCGATCCCTGCTCTTTTAGGTACTGAGACCAAGCCGCGGAACGGCGTGTTGGCTCACCTTTAGGGGCCGGGGCCGAGCGAAATCATATTGCGCATTGGCACCCCTTTAGGGGCCGAGGGCGAGCGAACGCATATTGCGCATTGGCTCCCCTTTAGGGGCCGGAGGCGAGCGAACGCATATTGCGCATTGGCTCCCCTTTAGGGGCCGAGGGCGAGCGAACGCATATTGCGCATTGGCTCCCCTTTAGGGGCCGGGGGCGAGCGAACGCATATTGCGCGGTGGCTCCCCTATAGGGGCCGGGGGCGAGCGAACGCATATTGCGCGGTGGCTCCCCTTTAAGGGCCGGCATCGCCCCCCAAAAACCTGGGGCACAGTTTCGCATCGCTGACGCGGGGTAAAGGGGAAAAACACCTATCCATATAAAAATGAGCAGCGGTGGGTTTTAGATAGCAGGTTTTAGGGCCTTGATCCATAACCTCTGTCATAAATTATCCCTCCTGAGATATTTCACTATAAAATCATTCGACTTATCACTAAGGCACCTTCAGGTGCGGATTGTATAGGCACCATTTCCTGTGGAAAGCGAAATGAAGTGCATGATTATAATAGATTGAATTCGGAAACTTCAAGACCTAGGAACTCTTATTTTAGTCTTTTTTGTTATAGCATAGATAAAAGTCATCAAAATGAATGAAAATGAAATTTTAAATCTTGTAAATAATTACTCTATAGCAGATAGAATTCGATTCATTGAAGCTGTCGTTCAGAAAATTAGAGAAGAAGAGCTCGGGTTGTTGCCGATCAGAGTAGATTATTCAGGGGAAAACCTCCTGGAGTTTGCCGGAATATGGAATGAAGAATCTGCCATACAGATGGAAAAAGCGGTGGAAGAAAGCAGAAAAATAGACCTGAATGAGTGGTAAGTTTATTGACTCAAAGTAAGCGTCCGAGCAACTGCATATTGCCTGGCTGGATGACTTCACAGATCTTTGTTCTAAATTTAAAGATATGGAAAATCAAAGAACAAATGGATTCGATGGCCAGCTTCGTCAAGATGAGAAAGTCGGCTTTTCAAAAATTGAAATTTCAGCTTCCAAACAGATAAGCAGTACTCTGCCGTACGGAGCGACCATTAAGCTGGATACTTAGGATGTTGGTTTTTTGGCGGAGTTATTGTGTCAAATGGATGAAGTCTATGCTGAGTATTCATAGCCAACAGCGCTACTCAACAATTACCTTTTTTGTTGTACTATTTATGCCATCACTCAATTCAACGATATAGGTACCTGATGTTAGGGTTGCGATAGGAATGACATAAGAATGATTTTCAGGCATGGCTAACTCACTTTGCTGGTTTATGATTACCCCGTTTAGATCATACATTTTGATAGAAATGGTTCTCAAATTCTCGGTATGATATTGTATTGTCAGTCCCTGAGAATTAGTTGTTGGGTTTGGATAAGGTTTAAAATAAATTTCGCCATTCCTGCTATGATCGATGGATGAAGAAACCATTCCATCATTGATATATAGTTTCGAAATAGGCTCTGATGAACTTTCATCTCCAGCTATCAGCAGATCTGGATATCCATCTCCATTTACGTCTTCAAAAGCAGCATCGCCTGAAGAAAGGGGTACAAAAGCTGTGCCTATCACTTCGGTAAAATTCGCGTCTCCATCATTGAGGTATAGTTTTGAAATGCGTCCGACACCAAATCCCATGATAAAAACATCCATATGTCCGTTTTGATTAACGTCCGCAACTGCAACCGAACTATTATCGACATCCTCAAAAGGAGTGTCTGACTTTTCTGTAAAATTACCATCCCCGTCATTCATATAGAGTCTTGAAAATCTTCTAAGGGGTGTTTGCCGGCCTGTAATAAGTAAATCCATATGTCCGTTTCCATTAAAGTCTGAAAAAGCGACAGATCCTCTTTCTGACTCAAAAAATGGTATGTCTGAACGTTCTGTAAAGTCGCCAGCCCCATTATTAATATATAATTTAGGAACGGGCAATGAGGAATTATTTTCGCCCGTTGTAAATACATCTGGATGTCCATCTCCATTGACGTCAGCAAATGCAACGGAGCTACGAGCTACTCCCTCAAAGGGTGTATTTTCTTTTTCCGTAAAGTTCCCTAAGCCGTCATTGAGATATAGAATAGAAACAAACTCACCTGGAGAGACCACGTCGGCTCCAGTATATCCCACTGTAAGCAAATCCTGGTCGCCATCTCCATCTACATCCGCAAAAGCTACACTGCCATAGGTTATGCCTACGAAATCAGAGGTTACCCTTTCCGTGAAATTGCCTAATCCATCATTTATATATAGTTTTGAAACTGCATCAGGCCCTGTCACGGAGCCCATCATGAATACGTCGGGATGGCCATCATTGTTCACATCTGAAAAAGCCGCATCGCTGGCAAAAATATCTGGAAATGGGGTATTCATTCTCTCGGTGAAATTGCCCAGGCCATCATTTATGTATAGTTTTGTAGGGTCACCAGTAATAAGTAGATCCGGATAGCCGTTTCCGTTGACATCTGCAAAGTCTGCCGAGGCATTATTCGCTTCTGTTAAGGGTGGATTCTGTGGAGCTTCTGTAAAGGATTGTGCTGAAATAAGTTGCGCTAAAACTAGAATGTTAAGGAGTAGTGTGTATTTCATTTTCTATATTTTCATGGTTGTAAATTGATTTCACCCCTTAGAATTGAGGAAATAATCCATTAAAATTCCCCTTTATCCTTTTAAAAACCTTTTATTAGGTAAACATAAGAATATAGATCAAATTTTTCCTAACACTACACAACATCATCACTTAAAAATTGATCCTCAGCATTCTCATAGTCTTTATCTTATATCAATCTATAATCCGACTAGAAACCAAACTCATGCAAGTAGAAGCCATAATCCAGTACCGCAGAACTATCCTGATACGCTTGGGGCAGGCTATCAATGAGGTCACAGGCCGATTGCTCCAAATCCGATAGCTGGCTGGCGGTGAATTCCGTACCGGAGAGGTCGGAGAGTTGTTGGTAGCAGGTCTGTCCAAATCCATTGGTACTAAAAGTCCATAGGGTTAATAGAATCAAAAAAATTATACGTCCGACACTGAATACCCACCAACTGCCGAAAAATTTGGCAAAGTGGCTATTATTATTGCGTTCATAATATTCGTTGTAATAAAAAACCGGCTTGAGCCCCAAAGAATAATATCACTTTGAACCGCTCTTTCTTTGATGGGAAAAAAGTATTTAGGTGATTAAATTTTAATTTCCAAAATAAAAAAACGAACTACTCGACAATTTTTCCTTGACCTTTAGGAACGGTCACCTGATACCTCAAGATTCTTTCAGCTTTCTCCCCTGGCTTTAGCTCCAGCGTCCATTCCACTTTACCACTTTCCGGATAAGGTTTGGCTCCCGAAGTTTCTAATACGTCTACTTCCACTTTTTCAATTTTTGAAATGGGAATTTGGTCTACAAGTGAAATCGAAACAGCGGTCGACTTATTGTTTTGGACTCTAAATCTGTAGGCCTTTGTGACCTCAGTTCGGCTGCCAAAAAACCGATTTTCACTAAAATCCTTGATGAGCTCACGTTCAATAGATATGTTCTTATCCGGTCCAAGTGAAAAAGATAGGGTATCACTACTAGTAGATGGGTCTATTAATGATGAACCAATAAAGGTGTTTTCATAATACACCTGTGCTTCACCCGCAATTAGTTGATACTCCTGCCAGCCGGTTATTCCAGCTACCAAATAAGCTAACTCGTCGAGTTTGGGCACTGCATAATAATGAAATTCAGCATCCACCGTTTGGCTTTTCATCTCAAGCGTCCGTTTATTTGTACCTGCAGGTATACTATAAGCTTGATCGATTACAAACTCATAATTCATCAGGCTTTCCTCAGTCTGCAAAGGAATGGGGGAATTAGTCATAGGGGCTTGTTTTCCCCTGGTTCCACCGACCCGGGTTTCTTTTATTTGATCCTGATTAACCAATGGGACGCTGTAATCCACAACTACCACT